>JACXTT010009704.1_pt1 | contig 13106 bp, 11 predicted proteins | sample 9270951 | NCBI WGS metagenome assembly JACXTT01 (sample SAMN15532306, study PRJNA645909) | rock metagenome | isolation source: weathered quartz diorite | place: Puerto Rico | collected 2017-06-21
GGCCGCGCGAGGCGGCGTTCCGACGCGACGACGACGTGGGTCGTCGCGAAGGCGCCGTGACGCAGCGCGCCCGCCAGCTCGGTCAGCGCCGCGCGGCTGCTCGACGCGACATCGCGCACGACCGCATCGCCCGGCAGGCCGAGCGCCGCGGCGACGATGCCGGCATTGGAGCGGTCGGCGAACGGCAGCGTCGTCGATGCCAGCGTCAGCTCCGTCGTCGCCTTGGCCGACGGCATCGCACGCAGCAGCGAGCGCCCGGCCTCGACGGCCATCGTCACCGCGTCTTCGTCCCAACTCGCCATCGCGCGCTGCCCCGTCGCGAGCGACTTCAGCCCCGGGGCCATCCAGCGATGCTGCGCGACCACCTCGCTGCGCTGCAGGCGCAACCGGGGAGCGTATCGCGCAGTGGCCAGCAGGCCGAAGACGGGCTCGGATGCGCTCATGAGGTGCGGGGGCAGGCGACTACGATCTGTACTTCTTGACTTGCCGCATGGTACGCTAGTGCACGATATGCTCGCAAGCCGAATCCGCGCACCGGCGCGCCGGGGTTTACCCCCAACCGATCGCACGAAGGAGACCCACGCGTGAGCACGCTTCTCGAGGGCAAGGTGGCGCTGGTGACCGGCGGCGGGCGCGGCCTCGGACGCGGCATCGCGCTCGCGCTGGCCGCGGCCGGCGCGAAGGTGGTCGTCAACGACCTCGGCGCGTCGCTCGACGGTACGCTCGACAGCGAGCAACCGGCCGACGCGGTGGTGACGGCGATCAGGGCAGGCGGCGGCGAAGCGATCGCCGATGGCGGATCGGTCGCCGACTGGGGCGCCGCGCACCGGATGGTCGAGGCCGCGCTGGACAACTTCGGCCGCATCGACATCGTCGTCAACAACGCGGGCATCCTGCGCGACGTGATGTTCCACCGCATGAGCGAGCCCGAGTTCGACCAGGTGCTCGCGGTGCACCTGAAGGGCAGCTTCAACGTCAGCCGCGCCGCGGCGCCGCATTTCAAAGAGCAGGGCAGCGGCGTGTACGTGCACATGACATCGACCTCGGGGTTGATCGGCAACTTCGGCCAGGCCAACTACAGCGCGGCCAAGCTCGGCATCGTCGCGCTGTCGAAGTCGATCGCGCTCGACATGCGCAAGTTCGGCGTGCGCTCGAACGCGGTCGCGCCGTTCGCGTGGACGCGGATGATCGACTCGATCCCGAGCGAGACGCCCGAGCAGAAGAAGCGCGTCGAGGGCCTGAAGAAGCTGGTGCCGGAACGGGTCGCGCCGTTCGTCGTCGCCCTGTGCGCCGATGCGGCGAGCGACGTCTCGGGCCAGATCTTCGGCGTGCGCAACAACGAGATCTACCTGTTCAGCCAGCCGCGGCCGATCCGCAGCGCGCACCGCGGCGAGGGCTGGACGTCGGAAAGCGTGCTCGAGACCGCGCTGCCGATGCTGCGCGCCGACTTCTTCCCGCTCGACCGCTCCGGTGACGTGTTCACCTGGGACCCGGTCTGACGCCGATCGACAATCCGGGACCCAGAACGTCTGCAGGAGCCCCCGCATGTCCGCCCCGAACAAGGTCATCATCACCTGCGCCGTGACCGGTGCGATCCACACGCCGTCGATGTCGCCGCACCTCCCGGTCACCGCGCAGGAGATCGCCGATGCGGCGGTCGGCGCCGTCGAGGCGGGCGCGGCGATCGTCCACCTGCACGCGCGCGACCCGGTGACCGGCAAGCCCGATCAGCGGCCCGAGGCCTTCGTGCCGTTCCTGACCGACATCAAGCGGCGCTGCGATGCGGTCATCAACCTGACGACCGGCGGCTCGCCCTACATGACCGTGCAGGAGCGGATGCTGCCGGCCAAGGTGCTCCAGCCCGAGGTCGCGTCGATGAACATGGGCACGATGAACTTCGGTCTGTTCCCGATGCTGAAGCGCTTCAAGGAGTTCAAGCACGACTGGGAGCGGCCCTATCTCGAGGGCAGCAAGGACCTGATCTTTCGCAACACCTACGGCGACCTCGAGACCGTGCTGACCGAACTCTCGGCGAACCGCACGCGCTACGAGTTCGAGTGCTACGACACCTCGCACCTCTACAACCTCGCGCACTTCGTCGACCGCGGGCTGGTGCAGGCGCCGTTCTTCGTGCAGACGGTGTTCGGCATCCTCGGCGGCATCGGCAGCCACCCCGACGACGTGATGCATATGAAGCGGACTGCTGACCGGCTGTTCGGCGCCGACTACCGCTGGTCGGTGCTCGGCGCGGGGCGCAGCCAGATGCCGATCGCGGCGATGTCGGCGTCGATGGGCGGCAACGTGCGGGTCGGCCTCGAGGACAGCCTGTGGATCGGCGCCGGCCAGCTCGCGGAGTCGAATGCGCAGCAGGTGCGCAAGGTGCGCGACATCATCGAAGGGCTCGGCCTCGCGGTCGCGACACCGGCCGAGGCGCGCGCGATCCTGGCGCTCAAGGGCAAGGACGCCGTCGCGTTCTAGCGCGCGGCGTCGGGCGGTGCGAGACTAGAATGTACGCATCATTACAGTAATGGATCGCCCGAAGGGCCGTCCGCGCGCCCGATGGCCACCGACACGCATTCGATCGACTGGGAGCTGCGGCTCGGCTTCCTGATCCACGACGTGTCGCGCCTGCGCCGCAGTGCCTTCGACCGTTGCCTCAAGCCGCTGAGCGTGACGCGCTCGCAGTGGTGGGTGCTGGCCTACCTGTCGCGCGAGGACGGCATGACGCAGTCGCAGCTCGCCGAGGAACTCGACCTCGGCAAGGTCGCGGTCGGCGGGCTGATCGACCGGCTCGAGAAATCCGGCCTGGTGCGGCGCGACGCCGACGCGGCCGACCGGCGCGTGAACCGCGTGTTCCTCGAGCCGAAGAGCAAGCAGCTGATCGCCAAGATGCGCAAGGTCAGCCATCGGATGAACGAGCAGATCCTCGACGGCCTGGCCGACGCCAAGCTCGAGGCCGCGGCGAGCACGCTCGACGCGATGAAGCGCAACCTGCTCGCCTTCCTGCAGGCGACCGAGGCCTGACGTCGACGTAGATTCCTGCGTCACCCACTCGCTTTCCCGGGGGTCGACGGGCTTGCGACAGACCGTCATTCAACGTATCGTACAGTAGTGCACTAAGTGCCTCGGGCGCGGCGGCGATGCTGCGCATCCACTGCCGCTACGTTGGAGATACAGGCATGACGGTCCCAGCCTTCGACCCCGCCGCCCACGGTCGCGCGATGCGCGAGTCCGGCTTCTGGCTCGACAAGACAATCGACGATTTCCTCGTCGGCGCGATCACGCGAACACCCGACAAGCCGGCGCTCGTCGCGTACCGGGCCGACCGCGCCGAGCCGCTGCACCTGTCATTCCGCGAACTCGGCGACAAGGTGGCACTGGCCGCCGGCGCGTTGCGCGGCCTCGGTGTCGGCCCGGGCGACGTGGTGGCGGTGCAGTTGCCGAACTGGTGGGAGTTCGTCGTCACCTCGCTCGCGTGCGGCCGCATCGGTGCGGTGGTCAACCCGCTGATGCCGATCTTCCGCGAGCGCGAGCTCGAGTTCATGCTGGGCTTCGCGCAAGCGAAGGTCTTCGTCGTGCCGGCGATGTTCCGTGGCTTCGATCACGCCGCGATGGCCGAGAACCTGAAGCGCACGCTGCCGAGCCTGGCCCACGTGATCGTCGTCGACGGCGTCGGCGAACACGCGTTCGAGCGCGCGCTGCTGCAAGGCCGTACCCGCGTCGAGGCGTCGACTCCGCCCGCGCGCGCCGCGCTGGAGGCCGGGGATCTCGCGGTGCTGATGTTCACGTCGGGCACCACCGGCTCGCCGAAGGGCGTGATGCACAGCTGCAACACGCTGCTGGCCTGCTGCCGGGCGCTGTCGGGCCGCTTCGGGTTGACGGCGGACGACGTGCTGCTCGCGTGCTCGCCGCTCGGTCACATGACGGGTTATGCCGCGGTGATGGTGCTGGGCCAATACCTCGGCGCGACGGTCGTGCTGCAGGACGTCTGGGAGGCTCAGCGTGGCGTCACGCTGATGGCGGCGGAGGGCGTGAGCTACACGGCCGTGTCGTCGCCTTTCTTGGCCGACATGTGCCGGGCCGTCGCCGAAGGCGGGCCACGGCCGGAACGGCTGCGCTCGTTCCTGTGCGGCGGCGCACCGATCCCGCCGGTGCTGATCGAGCGCGCCGCGAGCGAACTCGGCATCCAGGTCTGCTCGCTGTGGGGCATGACCGAGTCGCTCGCGAGCACGCTGACCGAGCCGGCGCGCGCGGCGGAGAAGTCCTCGAAGACCGACGGGCGGGCGCTCGATGGCGTCGGCGTGCGCGTGATCGACATCGACGGCAAGGAACTGCCCAGCGGCCAGACCGGTCGACTGATGGTGCGCGGTGCGCAGATGTCTCTCGGCTACTACAAGCGGCCTGACCTTCCCACCTACGACCCCGAGGGCTGGTTCGACACCGGCGACCTCGCGTACCGGGACGACGAGGGCTACATCCGCATCAACGGCCGCACCAAGGATGTGTTGATCCGCGGCGGCGAGAACGTGCCGGTGGTCGAGATCGAGGCGCTGCTGTACAAGCACCCGGCCGTCGCGATGGCGGCGATCGTCGGCTACCCGGACGAGCGCCTCGGCGAACGCGCCTGCGCATTCGTCGAGCTACGCCCGGGTGCGACGTTCGGCCTGCACGACCTGCAGGTCTACATGGCCGAGTGCAAGGTCGCCAAGCAATACTGGCCGGAGCGGGTCGAGGTGGTCGACGCGGTGCCGCGCACGCCGAGCGGCAAGATCCAGAAATTCATCCTCCGGGAGCGGGCGCGCGCCTTCGGCCAGACGGCGACCGAGGCATGAGTGCTCGGCGGCGCGGCGGCGAGCGCCGATGGTCCTGACCGACGACCAGCGCGCGCTGCAGGCATCGGCGCGCCGCTTCGCGCGCGAACGGCTGCTGCCCGACTACCAGAAGCGCGAGACACGCGGCGTGCTCGACCGTGCGCTGCTCGCCGAGATGGGCCGGCTCGGCTTCATCGGCGTCGACCTGCCCGAGCGGTTCGGCGGCCTCGGTGCCGACGCGGTGACCGCCGGGCTGATCGTCGAGGAGCTCGCCTACGGCGACTTCAACGTCAGTGCGGTGCCGGTCGGCGCCTCGCTGAACGCGGCGATCCTGGTGCGCCACGCGCGGCCCGAGGTTGTCGAAGAGTGGGTGCCGCGCATGGTGCGTGGCGAGGCCGTCGTCGCGATCTGTCTCACCGAACCCGGCGGCGGGTCGGATGCCAGCAGCTTGCGGCTGAAGGCGAAGTTCGTCGCCGACGCGTCCGGCGAGCACTACGTCATCAACGGCGAAAAGACCTCGATCACGTTCGCCGACCGGGCCGACGCGTACCTGGTCTTCGCGCGCACCGGCAGCGTCGGCGACGGTGCGAAGGGCGTGTCGGCGTTCTTCATCCCGGCGACCTCGCCCGGCATCCAGACCACCCGCTTCGACGACGTCGGCAGCGCGATCATCGGCCGCGGCTCGGTGTTCTTCGACGACGTGAAGGTGCCGGCGAGCCATCGCTTCGGCGACGAGGGCCGGGGCTTCACGCAGGTGATGCAGGGCTTCGACTACAGCCGCGCGCTGATCGGCCTGCAATGCTGCGGCGCGGCCCAGGCATCGCTCGACGAAGCCTGGGCCTACGCGAAGGAGCGCGAGGCCTTCGGCAAGCCGATCGGGCAGTTCCAGGGCGTGAGCTTTCCGCTCGCCGAGGGCGAGTCGCAGATCGCCGCGGTGCGCCAGCTCTGCTACCACGCGCTCGCGCTGCGCGATGCCGGCCTGCCGCACACCTCGGAGGCGGCGATGTGCAAGTGGATGGGCCCGCGCCATGCGTTCGACGTGATCCACCAGTGCCTGCTGACGTTCGGCCATTACGGCTGGAGCAAGGACCTCCCGCACCAGCAGCGCCTGCGCGACGTGATGGGGCTGGAGATCGGTGACGGCACGGCGCAGATCATGAAGCTCGTGATCGCGCGCGGGCGCATCGGGCGTGCCGCCGTCCAGTATTGAGGAGTGGTGCGATGCCTTATCAATCGGTGTTCAAGGCCGGCGTGTTCGACGGGCAGACCGTCATCGTGACCGGCGGCGGCAGCGGCATCGGGCGCTGCACCGCGCACGAGCTGGCGTCGCTGGGCGCGCACGTCGCGCTCGTCGGCCGCAGCGTCGAGAAGCTCGAGACGGTGCGCGCCGAGATCGCCGAAGACGGCGGCAGCGCGAGCGCGCACCCATGCGACATCCGCGAAGAGGCGCAGGTGGTGCAGACGATCGATGCGGTGCTCGCGCTGCGCGGGCGCATCGACGCGCTCGTCAACAACGCCGGCGGCCAGTACCGCGCGCCGATGAAGACGCTGACGACCAAGGGCTTCGAGGCGGTGGTGCGCAACAACCTCACCGGCGGCTTCATCTTCATGCGCGAGGCCTACACGCGCTGGATGGAGGCGCACGGCGGCGCGATCGTCAACATCATCGCCGACATCTGGCACGGCTGGCCCGACTACGCGCATTCGGGCGCGGCGCGCGGCGGCATGCTGACGCTGAGCGAGACGGCCGCATGCGAATGGGCGGCGTCCGGCGTGCGCGTCAACACCGTCGCGCCGGGCGGGATCGCCTCGAGCGGCTTCGACACCTACACGCCGGAGGCCAAGGCGAAGATCCTGCAGTACCCGCCGACCGTGCCGCTGCAGCGCTACGGCAGCGAAGCCGAGCTGTCGGCGGCGATCGTGTTCCTGCTGTCGCCGGCCGCGGCCTACATCACCGGCTCGTGCATCCGCGTCGACGGCGGCACACCGAATGCGCGCGGCACCTGGAAGCTCGAGCCGTCGGATCGCAGCCGGCCGTTCGAGGGCTTTCATCGCGCCGAACCGCCGGAGCTGCTGAAGCCGCGATGACGCCGTCCCCGACGCGCGCACCAGGAGACCTGCTGTCATGAGCAACGCATCCCCGTTCACCGTCGAGCACCGCGAAGGGCTGGCGATCGTCAGCATGGCCCAGCCCGAGCGCGGCAATCCGTTCGACGACGTGTTCACGAGCGACTTTCGCCGCGTCGTCGGCGATCTGTGGGATCGGCGCGGCTTGCGCGCCGTGCTGCTGCGCGCCGACGGCGCGAACTACAGCGTCGGAGGCGACCTGAAGTCGTTCGGTCCGGTCAAGCACGACCTCGGCCCGCTGGTGCGACGCTGGACCGCCGACCTGCACATGGGCCTGCAACGCTTCTGGCATCTGCCGGTGCCGATCGTCACCGCGGTGCAGGGCTATGCGATGGGCGGCGGCGCGTCGCTGCTGGCGGGCTGCGACGTGGTGCTGGCGGCCGAGTCGGCGAAGATCGGTTCGGCGTTCGCGCAACTCGGCTTCAGCTGCGACTCCGGCTCGACCGTCACGTTCACGGCACGCATGGGGCCGTCGCGCGCGCGCCGCTTCGTGCTGCTGGCCGAGGTGCTGAAGAGCGCCGAGGCGCTGCAGTGCGGCCTGGTCGATCGGGTGGTCGCCGACGACGCGCTGCAGGACGAAGCGCTGGCGCTGGCGACGCAACTGGCGCGCGGCCCGACGCTCGCGTACGGCGAGATCAAGCGGCTGTTCCTGCGCGCCGGCGCAGCGCAGCTCTCTGCGCAGCTCGAGGACGAGGCGCTGACGCTGGCGCGCGTCGCGTCGAGCGCCGACGCGCAAGAGGGCATCGGCGCGATGCTCGAGCGCCGCAAGCCGGTGTTCCGCGGCCAGTGAGCTGCGGCCATGACGGCGTCTCGTCGGGGTTCGGGAAAGCTCGGGGCGTAGCGACATCGTACGTTACACTAAAGTACACTACAGTACGACAGGGGGCGCGTACCAGCGCCCTTGGCGAGCACCCCACACCATCGAGGAGACGAGCTTGAGCGCTATCGGCCCAGGAAGAGCGGCCGCGATCGGCGTGGCGATCGCGGCGATGTTGGTATCCGCCTGCGGTGGTGGCGGTGACGACACCACCGTGACGGCGCAGCAGGCCTGCACCTCGCTCGCCAGCGCCGTGGTCGGCGGGGCGACGGTGACCGCTGCGGCCGTGGTCGCGGCGAGCGGCCCGGTGCCGTCGTACTGCAAGGTGTCGGCGAGGATCGAGCCGGCGCTGAACTACGAGATGCGCATCCCCGACCGTTGGAACGGCAAGCTGCACTACGGCGGCGGCGGCGGGTTCAACGGTTTCATCCAGTCGATCTACGACGCTGCCGGCGGCGGTGGCACCGACGCCGACAACCACGGCCTGAACCTCGCTGCGCTGAAGCAGGGCTACATCAACCTCGCCAGCGACGGCGGGCACGCGGGCGCGATCCCGGGGGCGGAGGCGGTCGACGCGTCGTGGGTCCCCGGCCACCCGGCCGCCGAGCGGCTGTACGCCGACCTGGCCCTGCCGACGGTGATGTCGTCGGCCGTCGAGATGATCAAGAAGGCGTACGGCGCGGCGCCGACGAAGGCGTATTTCGAGGGCTGCTCGAACGGCGGGCGCGAGGCGCTGATCAGCGCGCAGCGCTTTCCGAATCTGTTCGACGGCATCATCTCGCGCGCACCGGCGCTGAATTTCACGGCTTCGGTCGGCGCGTTCCAGACCAACATGCAGGCCGTGCTGCTGAATCCGACGCTGAACTTCACGCCGGCCAAGATGGCGCTGCTGTCGAACGCGGTGAAGGCGGCCTGCGACGGCCTCGATGGCATCGTCGACGGCATCGTCTCGAACCCCGCCGCCTGCAGCTTCGACGCTGCCGCCTCGCGCGCGACGCTGCGCTGCGCCGGCGGCGCCGACACCGGCGACACCTGCCTGTCCGACGCACAGCTCGCGCTGGTCGACACCTGGACCGCGCCGAAGACTTTCGCCGGCAAGTACGTCAACCCGGGCTGGGCGCTGACCGGCAACGAGAGCGCGCCCGGCAACTGGGACGCCTGGCTGTTCGCGCCCGCAGGAGCCGGCGCGCCGGCCGGGTCGGGCGCGGTGCAGTTCCTGTTCGAGTACGGCGGCATCTCGGGCTTTCTGCTGAAGAACCCGGCGACCGCGCCGCTCGCGTTCCTCGATCCGGCGGCCGCTACGACGTTGGCCTACGACTTCAGCGCAGCCGCGAACGGGCCGGCGCTCGCGGCGATGTCGCAGTCGCTCGACGCGAACGATCCGGATCTGCGCCCGTTCATGAACAGCGGCGGCAAGCTGCTGCTGTGGCACGGCGGCACCGACCCGGCGCTGAGCAAGCGAGGCACGATCGGCTACTACCAGAGAGTGGTCGCGACGGTCGGCGGGCAGGCCGCGGCCGATTCGTTCACGCGCTTCTACGTCCCCCCGGGCGTCAACCACTGCCATGGCGGCCCGGGTGCCGACAAGTCCGACCTGCTGGCCGCGCTCGACGCCTGGGTCAGCAGCGGCACCGCGCCCGCGGCGCTGACCGCGACGCAGAACGCGGCCGACGGCTCCGCGAACTTCACGCGGCCGCTGTGCGTGTATCCGCAATACCCGCGCTACACCGGCGCGGCCGGCGATGCGGCGGCAGCCAAGCTCGCGGCGAACTATGCCTGCACGCCCTGACGAGGACTGCGATGACACGACGCTCCGTTTCTCCGTCGATCGCCTGCGCGCTGTTGTGCCTGACCGCGTTGCGGCCTGCGGCTGCCGACCCGGGGCCGCCGCTGACGGTGCCGCAGGCGCTCCTGTCTGCCGCCGTCTGGTGCGACCCTTCGGTCACGCCGGGTTCGGGGCGCCAGGCGGTGTTGCTGATCCACGGCACCGGCTCGACGCCGGACGAAGCTTGGGGCTGGGGCTACATGAACGCGCTCCCGGCCGACGGCTACGGCGTGTGCACCGTGACCTTGCCGAACCGCGCGGTCGGCGAGTTCACCGAGTCGGCCGAGTACGCGGTGTACGCGGCGCGCGTCGCCTACCAACGCTCGGGCCGGAAGATCGCGATCGTCGGGCACAGCCAGGGCGGCACGATCGCGGTGTGGATCGCGAAGTTCTGGCCCGACGTCGCGCGCAACGCGACCGACATCATCAGCCTCGCCGGCCCCATGCAGGGCAGTGCGCTGGCCAACTCGATCTGCGTGGCCGGCTCGTGCACGCCGCTGACGTGGCAACTGCGCATCGGCGCGCAGCACATGGCGGCGTTGCAGAACGCGCCGCTGCAGAAGGGCGCAGCGATCACGTCGATCGCGTCGCAGTTCGACGAGGTCGTCTATCCGCAACCGCTCGCGAGCACGATGCCCGGTGCCACGAACATCCTGCTGCAGGACATCTGCCCGTTGCGCACGACCGAGCACGGCCTGATGCTGGCCGACGCCGTCGCTTACGCGCTGGTGCTCGACGCGCTGCGGCACGACGGCGGCGCGGTCGCGAGCCGCATCCCGTTTGCGCTGTGCCTGCAGCAGACGCTGCCGGGCGCCGACATGACGGCCGCAGCGCGCTTCCTTCCGACAATCACCGCTCTGGCGCTCGGCCTTACGGATGTCAGGATGTTCGTTCCGAGCGAGCCGCTGCTGCCCGCGTACGCGGCACCGTACGGGAGGCCGTAGGCGCGGGCGCAGAATTTGTCGTACGGGCGATGCTCTTCGCTTTCGCGACGCCTGCTTGGCGATAGCGAAAGTGTGAACTGAGCCAAGCTGACTGATTGCCGACTTGGTGATGCTCGCGGAGTTGACCTTCACACGACTAGCGGTCCAACCTTCGCTCGTCGCCTCGCAAGCAACTCGCGAAGATGGCGCAGTGCTCTCCTAGACTAGATGCCCTGTGCCGACAGCTCGGGCAGCGGCGAAGGGCATCATCGCGTGACCGGGATGATTACCGGCGTCAGGAAGCGCTTGTCCTGTCTCCCTCCTAGTGACTCGATTCTGGTTCCGCGTTCAATCGACGCAGCCAAGGGTGCGTCGGCAACGGCGCTATAGCGTGCTCGCAGCACGGGGAGATCTCGTTCGGCAAGGTCTTCGAGCACGATGTCGTCCGACTTTCGGAAGTTGAAGTTTCCCAGGTAAGTCGCCTTTCCGGCTTCGACGCGGAAAGGAATATCGACCGGCGTCGACGGTGAATAGATCGTCATCCCTTGCCGGATCGTCCAACCGCGCACGTTGTAGTCGCCTGCAGGCACGGAGACCACGAACGTTCCGCCCTTCGCTTTGAGATCGGTGTCGTACTCGGGTCCGAGAGGAGGCCAGTTTGCAAAGCCTACGCCCGCATCAAACACCGCACCGCCTTGACGGGCGACCCATGCCACGCGGTATGCGCCCGTAAATGAGTCGTAGGTGATAGTTCCGATGACCAAGCCGTTCGGCCCCGCTGGGTCGAGCTTGAAGTCGCGATCGACCCCGCTCATCGTCCCGCAGGAGGCAAGGAGAATGGAAGCGAGTAAGGCAAGAACAAAGCGCATCGGTTCCTTTCACTCGTTGGACTTCTAAGGCTCGGGCCCGGCGCCGGGATTGTGGTGAGTTTGCCAGCATCAATCGGCGGACCGAGCCCAGAGTGGCACCCTGTGGGTCTCTTCGCTTGGTGGGCAGTGAGGGACAACTCGAACCGAACGCAAACGTCAACCCTCATCTGCCCGATTGGAGCGCTGCGCTTCGATGTATACATTTGTGTCGATAGCGCAGCCAGGACAGTTCGCAGGCGCGCTGGGCATCTACGAGGAGACGATCCGCTACGGCGTCAACGCGCGTGCTGGCAAGTCTTGGGCAATTTGCGCCAACCCGAGATGCGCTTACCCGACCCTCGAGGCTGTCATGGCGAAGTTGCCGGAGGTGGCGGCAGGTTTCACTGTCGCGACTCAGGCCGTGGGTGGCCGATGAGATCAAAGCAGCTCTCAAGTGAACAAGAGGGACGCTTGTCAGCGGTGTCCCAGGCCGTGCCTGCATTGACGCAAGCAGACCGAGCATCTGTACTCAACGCTTCTGCCGACCAGTTTGGCCTATCAAAAGGACATATCAATGCAACATCGCCCCTCGCTCAAGAGCCGGTCAGTGATAGCCATCTGCTCTTGTTTGATCGCCATGTCTGGCTGCGGTGGGGGAGGTGATGAGTCACCCGCTGCCCAAGGCAGCAAATCGCCGCCTGGAATGCACGCACTCGGCGTCACCTCGGCCACGCCGATGACCCGATACGTCGTGCGAAATATCCCGGCCCCTTCGGCGGGCACTCCAGGGACCATCAGCTTCCCGGGGTACCGGTATGTCAATAGTTCCGGCGACTTGGTAGGAACGGTCGCTACGGGGTCGCCAACGTCCTGCCAACTACCGTTCAAGTATTCGCAGGCATCGCACAGTTCAGAGCTGCTGGACGGCAGCGGGAGCGTTCGACTGTGTCAGGCGACGCCGTACAGCATCTCCGACTCTGGCTTCATCGTCGGGCTTGCGCAATCGCCGAACCGTTACTTCGACTGGACTGCGGCGCGCGGCATGCGGATTCTGCCCGACGACAGCAGTACGGGCGTCACCAGTTTTCCCAACAACACCTACACGACCGTATCAGACCTCTTCTCGTACAACTACTCGGACGGCGCGGGCAACTACGGCACCGTGTTTGGAAACAACGCAGATGACTCGATATTGACCGTTCCATCGAGCGCGTCGTACCCGTACATCACAGTAGTCGCTGGCGCCTATACCCCTTCAACATTCTTGGCGGTGGGTCCGACGGTCGTCGGGGGCGCGGCTTACTGGATTGAGCTCGGTACGGATGGCAGCAGGAAGTTCGTACGCTCTTTCGATGACCTGTGGGTGCCCCATCAAGCGACGACATCGGGCGATGTCATCGCCTTGCACAACACAACCTATGTAAGCACTCCTACTTACAACAGCGGCAGCACTGACGCGATGATCTGGAATGCAAGCAAGTCTCCTACCGTGCTGCTTGCGCCGCAGTTCTCCATTTCTCCTGTTTCAAACGAGATCAGCCGCGGGACAGGCGTCGGGCTTTTTACGAGCGGCGCCGGAGGTCACTACATTGTCAACAGGGTCCAGATCAGTGTCAGAAGTTATCCGAGCGACTTCAATTTCCAAAGCGATTACGGCTACTACGACAGCGCAAGCGGAGAGACCTCTTTTGCCGGGTCACTGGCGATGCTTCCTGCAGGGGTGTCCGATGCTGGAGTCGTAGCCGGTATCTCGCT
>JACXTT010009705.1_pt1 | contig 13106 bp, 12 predicted proteins | sample 9270951 | NCBI WGS metagenome assembly JACXTT01 (sample SAMN15532306, study PRJNA645909) | rock metagenome | isolation source: weathered quartz diorite | place: Puerto Rico | collected 2017-06-21
TTACGAGCCCTAAGCCTCAGGAGAGGAGGCTAAGCTGCTTCTCCTTCGCCCTCGGATTCTGGCTCGTCGTGTTCAGCCGAACATCCGCATGTACTGCACATGTTTAGCCAATTCTTGAAAGGACGAGTCCATACTTAAAACCCTGCTTTTTACCGAGCCTCCGCCCACTACCTCGAGTGTTCTTGGAACCAACCAGAAAGCAGTGACGTTGTAGACTCATACGTCTCTCCTAGCACAGCTTTTCCCTTTCCAGGGTCCAAGCTATGATTGCCCCCTTCGACCCACTGAATCCTTGCTCTCGGCCCGAGCTTCTGCACAACATCCTCCAAGAGATCCTTTCGAGCAAACTGATCCCTTGTCCCAGAGATGAATAGCATCGGAACCTTAACCAGGTAGAGGTGGCTATCTCGAAGTTTCTGCGGCATTCCGGGCGGATGCAGTGGATAGCCTAGAAAGAACAGGCCATCACTCTCGAGCCCTCCGGCCGCCGCTTGAGATGCAATTCTGCCTCCCATAGATTTTCCCCCGAGGAACACTCTTGCCGGTTTGTGGGGACCCGTGCGAACATGTTCAACGACCCTCTTGAAGGAATCCTCAAGAACCTCTTTTCTGTCAGGAATCCGACGTCGGGCTTCCATGTATGGAAAGTTGAACTTTACCGTTAGGAAGCCTCTTTTGGCCAGTTCAGTGTGAAAATACGTGATGAAAGGCGAATACATTGGCCCGCCCGCTCCGTGAGCAATAACCACGCATAACCCATTCGAGAAAGTCGAAGGGACACCAGTAACAGTACCGATCTTGCGCCCATCCCACTCCAGGCTGCCTTTCTCAAAGGAGACGCTTTCGGTCCCTGGCAAGGTTGTTCCCCAATTCAACCCCAGCGAAAGCATCAAAAACACTTGCTATCTACCCTTCGGGCATAGGTCAAAGAAAACATGACAACAAGCACTATTCAAGAAGTCCCAGCCGTTCCCGTCCTCAGCATCATCGTCACTGACGCAGGCGGCAAGATAACCTCGTTCTCTGAAGGCGCTGAGAAACTCTTCGGATGGAAGGCCTCTGAGGTAGTTGGACAATCCGTTGCCGCGATGCACACCGAACAGGGCGTGAAGGAGTTCGGAAAAATTCTCGGAGACGCCGCGAACGGTCGCTACGACGGCAGCTTAGCCTTCAAGAAGAAGAACGGACAAACATTCCAAGGACACCTCCAAGTTCTCGCCACGAAGGACAAGACAGGCAAAGTCAACTCCTACATCGGAATAACCCACCAAATCTAGCATATCCTCGGCTCGGCGATCTCTCTCCCCTTTTCTTGCTGTGGTTTATCTTAGAAAGATTTGTTAGTCAGCCTTAGTTGCAGCCTAGCTCATTCGAGGCAACTCTGAGTTGTCATTTGATCATTCCAAACTTCCCAGACAGAAGCAAAGAAGTTTTCTCCCGTCCAAGATCGATGTAACGAATAATGATGAGCTGAAGAAATTCTTCGATCAGTTAGAGTCAAGAAAACTCGGTGCGGCCAGTGACATGGAAAAGTGGTTGTGGGATGAGTCGGAATTTGCATCAGCACTAAGCGAGGAGCAAGCATTTCGTTACATACGAATGTCTTGTCAAACAGACGACCCGGAGAGAGAAAAGGCCTACCTCTTCTTCGTTGAGAATATCGAACCACAAATAAAACTCGGATTCGCCGAACTCGACCGGAAATATGTCGATTCGCCAGCAAGAAAGAGCCTCCCACGCGACAAGTACTCAGTCCTTGACCGAAAGCGCGAAAACAGCATCTCTCTATTTCGTAAAGAGAACGTCGAGCTAGAGAAGGAAGAGGCCAAACTCTGGCAGAGGTATGAGAAGATCGTTGGTGGAATGACAGTCATGTACGATGACCAAGAAATAACGATGCAACAACTTGGTCGGTACCAGGAAGACCCTGCCAGAAAGGTTCGAGAGGAGACATGGTTACTAGGCGAGAAACGGCGTCGAAAGGAGCATGAAGAGATCGACCGAATCTATGATGACCTCATCGCATTGAGGGAGAAAATAGCGAAGAACGCAGGGTACGATAATTATCGTGACTATATTTTCCCAAGACGCGAGAGGTTCGACTACACCCCTCAAGACTGTTTCAGATATCACAAAGCGGTCGAGCAATACATCGTACCATTGGTTCGAGAACTGGACAAAGAGCGGGAAGAGAATCTTGAATTGGATGAGCTTCGACCGTGGGACCTCGCGGTCGATCCCGAAGGCAAACCACCTCTTCGTCCTTTCAAATCCGCTCCCGAATTGATCAAGGGATGCGTCCAGATCTTCGAGAAAGTAAACCCGAGATTCGCCGGATATCTGAAGAGGATGCAGGAACTGAACCTCTTGGACCTTGAAAGTCGAAAGGGAAAGGCGCCCGGTGGCTACTCGCAGGAGATGGCCGAGGTGCAACTACCGTTCATATTCATGAACGCTGTCGGCCGGGACGGAGACGTCTGGACCCTTCTACATGAAGCGGGACATAGCTTCCACTCGTTCTTGACGCGCGAACAAAACCTGCTCTATCACTACAGATCCGACAACGTCCCCACAGAATTCGCAGAAGTAGCATCTCAGACCATGGAAATAATCGGAGGCGAACACTTCAACGGCACATTCTACAACAGAGAAGATGCAGCACGATCGCGAAAGCTGCACCTCTCAAGCATTATCAAACTGTTGGGATGGATCGCCACGATCGATTCCTTCCAACACTGGATCTACACCTACCCAGGCCACTCTCATGACGATCGGGGCGAGGCCTGGTTCAGACTTCAATCCAAATTCGGCGGCTCCGAGAGTTGGACTGAATTGGAAGACTACCGCTCGACCTACTGGCAGCGACAACTACACCTCTTCGGCTACCCGTTCTACTATATCGAGTACGGCATCGCTTTCTTGGGAGCACTGGGACTTTGGACCAGATACAGAAAGGATCAGATAGGAGCGGTTGGTGCATATGAACGCTCAATGTCATTGGGCGGATCCAAACCGTTGCCCGAGCTGTTTCGCGCTGCTGACCTGCCGTTTGACTTTGGACCTGACACAGTCAGGCCTTATGCGAACGAGTTACACTCCGTAACTAAGGCTAGCTAAACATCGGGTCTGTCCCGCTTGGACATGTAAACTATATCATCGCGCAAGCTGTAACCGGAGTTCTCGAAAAGTCGAAGTGACGCGGTATTCTCGCGTTCGACGTGGACCCCTATTATCAACGCTCCTCTTTGTCGTAGAAGCTTCTCGGCCCGTGCGATCAGGCCTTTCGCTACCCCCTTTCGCCTTTCCTCAGGTAGAGTTGCTAATCGGTTAATCCATCCACGTCTACCGTCGAAGGTCGCTATGACGCTGCCAATGAGTCGCCCATCCTCAAAAGCACCCAGAAAAAGTTCGGGGTCCATCGACATCTGGATTACGATCGAAAGCTTGCTATCTCGTCCATTCGGACGATATTCGAGCCCTGCCTGTTTCCAAAGGTCGACCAGTACGTCATAGTCGGCTGGGGTCAATGGTTGGATTTGTATCGTCAAATACGGACGGGTCAAAGGGGAAAATGCGCTATATATCGGCGTCTGGGGTCGCGTCAGGATTGTGGGGCCCGTAGCTTAGCCAGGTCCTTTCAGGATCCTAAAGAGGTAGAGCACCGGTGGGGCCGAATCATGGCTCTGGTGAGGCTTTTACCTTTGAAGGGGGACACCCGGTTGTCGCGGGTTCAACTCCCGCCGGGCCCGCCACCAATATCACTGATCAGATAAACAGACAATCCTTTTCCATTACTCGATTCGACTCTGGGGACCATGTCGGTTCCGCTCGTTCTCTCCGCAAAAGAGACAGCTAGGTTAACTCGCAACCGTGCGATATTACTTGTCGACACACGTCCTTTCACCGACTATCGCGCTGGACACATACCCAGAGCTGTGGATTTACCAATGACAGAATATCACTGGAGTGACACTAGCCCGAAAGGGATCAGAGCTTTCGCAAACCATATGGAACGGCTTCTTGGCTTCATTGGAGTCACGCCGAACAAACACGTAGTATTCTACGAAGAGACAAGTGGGATGATGGCTGCCCGCGGAGTCTGGTTATTACACTATCTCGGTCACAGAAAAGCAAGCATGCTTGATGGAGGCCTAAGATCTTGGCGAAAGGCAGGATACAAAGCAACCGCCGAACCCACAGCACTGAGGCCAAGCCGCTTCAAAGCCCACGTCAATCCAAATGTCCTCGCAACGATGAACAGCGTACTGGGCTCGCTCAGCGATCCCAAGAGAATCATTCTTGATGTACGATCCACGGAAGAATATGACGGAACGCTAGTTAGAGCTGCCCGAGCTGGTCATATACCAACTGCTCGGAACGTTGATTGGAATCGCACGGTCTCAAGGCAGGGCATATTGAAACCAAGAAAAGAACTACGGAGAATTTACTCAGAAGCTGGTGTTCTACCTAACAGCGAAGTCATATCTTACTGCCAAGCTGGATACAGAGCCGCTCACACATATCTAGTCTTGAAACTGTTAGGCTATCCGAACGCCCGAAACTATCTCGGGTCTTGGTTCGAGTGGGGAAATACTGGGAAACTCCCAGTGGAGAATTAAAAAACGTGCTTCAAGGGTTCTTTGAACTGACCGCGTAGGTGACCCGGTCCTCGACAACTGTGTTCTTGAGTCTCCCGAGGCTTTCGATCTCGCTCTCGATAATATCGCCGGGTCGCAACAAGAAGGGCTCTTTGTCCGGTTTGCGATAGATAGCAACTCCCGAAGGAGTGCCGGATGTGATCACATCACCTGGCTCTAGAGTCATTGATGAGAAGAACTCGATAAGTTCTCTGATTTTGAAGACCATCATTTTGGTGCTGCCCAATTGTCTCGTGCTACCGTTTACACGTAATTCCATTTTCATATTGTCGGGTTCTCCGGCCTGATCGGGAGTTACAAGGTAAGGTCCCATCGGCGCAAAGGTTGCGAAGTTCTTCCCGAGGTTGCAGAACCCCCGCTTCATTTCTGCAAATTGAATGTCACGTGCACTGATGTCATCAAAGACACTGAACCCCGCGACGTAATTCAGTGTATCCTCTTTCGCAACATCCTTGCATCTCCGACCTATCACGGCTGCGAGCTCGACTTCATAATCGAGAAGTTTGACCTTCGGCGGATAGTATATCGGTGCCAAGTGGCCTATCAATGCTGAAGGTGCTTTCAAGAAGGATATCGGGAAAGGTGGCAGGGTGCTAGTTCCCTCTTTGAGATGATCAGAGAAGTTGCCTCCCATGCAGATGATCTTGCCCGGCCTTCTTACCGGGGGTAGCACCGTCACGCGGTCCTGCTTGACGACTTGACTCTTTCCACCCTCAACACTATTCTTGATCGCGGACTGTACTTTCTTCTCGCTGTCGCGCCCCTCAAGGAACTCTACGAGTGGTTCTCCATTATCCCCTGATTTCTTGACCTCCACAATTTGACCAGAGTCTACAGACGCTCCAATCTTCTCCTGACCATCCGTGTCTCGATACCTTATCAGTCGCGTATTCTGTCCGTCTCCAAATGTCCAGTATACTGGATGCGGACTGAAAAGGCCGGCTCTTAAGCCCTCTCAGTCTCATAATGCGGCTATTGTTTGGAGAGATTCTTCTTCCGACTTTCGGCAATTTCTTCCAAGAGAGCTTTCACGAGTTGAAGCTGTCGATTCAACTCAAGACTGTTCTCCTCCATCTTATCGAGGGAAATCAAGATAATTTTTGCTTGCCGGTGGCTCATAGATAGACGATAGAGTAGACCGAAACTGATGCGCTTGCACCGGGGAGCCTTTTTTAGACACTAACAAAAATCCGTTAGTGAAGAGTGTAATTCATGGTAGCTATGAAGACAGTCGGAGAATTTCGGATCGAGAAGGATACGATGGGCGATGTGAAGGTCCCGAACTGGGCCTATTGGGGTGCACAGACACAACGGGCCGTCGACAATTTCCCAATATCCAATCTTCGCTTTTCGAAGGATTTCATCCGAGCTCTGGCTCTAGTCAAGCTTGCGGCTGCGAAGGCGAACGTGCAACTTGGATTATTGGATGATAAGAAAGGGAATGCGATAATCTCGGCGGCCAAGGAGGTTATGGAAGGTTCACTCTACGAGCATTTCGTGGTTGATGTGTTTCAGACGGGGAGCGGGACATCAACAAACATGAACATGAATGAGGTCCTCGCCAATCGCTCAATCGAACTTTCGGGCGGTGAGAGAGGTCAGAAGGGACTCGTCCATCCGAATGATCATGTCAACATGGGCCAGTCTACTAATGACGTATTCCCCTCATCGATTCACATAGCGGCGGCCGAAGCGATAACTCGAAAGCTGTTGCCGTCTTTGCAGGCCCTCGCCAAATCATTAGACGACAAAGCGAAGGAGTTCGAGGATATTGTCAAAGCTGGAAGAACCCATCTTCAAGACGCGGTACCTGTCACCCTCGGTCAGGAATTCAGTGGATATGCGAGCATGATGGCACACGGAATCAGACGAGCTGAGAGGGCACGAGACGCATTGTTAGAACTCCCGTTGGGCGGGAACGCCGCAGGAACGGGACTCAATACTCATCCAAAATATGCAGAGCTGGCAATTAGGGAGATCAATCGTCTAACGGGGCTTGAGTTCAGGAAGGCCGAAAATACGTTCGAAGCTATGCAAGGGAAAGATAGTTGCGTGGAAGCGAGCGGCTTCCTCAAGACCATCGCCGCTAGTCTCATGAAGATAGCAAATGATCTCCGACTGCTTGCATCCGGACCTCGAACAGGTTTTGCAGAGATCGAGATCCCTGCGGCACAGCCTGGATCGAGCGCCATGCCCGGCAAAGTGAATCCGGTTATCCCTGAAGCGGTTACATTGGTTGCAGCCAAAGTCGTCGGAAACGATGCAGCAATCGCAACATGTGGTTTGTTCGGGCAGTTAGAGCTTAACATTATGATGCCGGTCATCGCCTATGACCTTCTAGAATCGATTGAGATACTCTCAAGCTCGTCCAAACTGTTTGGTGATAAGTGTGTTAAGGGAATAACGGCAGACCGGCAAAAATGTCTCGAGTATGCCGAGAAGAGCCTTGCACTCGTAACTGCTGTAGCTCCAGTAATCGGTTACGACAATGCCGCGAAGATCGCCAAAAAAGCCGTTGCTGAGAACAAACCGGTAAGACAAGCAATTCTCGAAGAGAAGATCCTGCCAAAAGAAAAACTGGATGACGTCTTAGATCTCAGAAGAATGACTAGAGGAGGCAGGCCTCAGTAGCCCAGAGATCACATACCAATTCGGACGGCGAAGTGGTCCGTCTTGATGGATACAGAGCAAATTATGCGTTCAGCTCTCAAACTCGCCAGAATGAGGAACGTGCCTGCCGACAGTGAGATACATGTCAAGGGACGGAGAATCAGAAGAGTTCTCATCGCGATTGACGTCGGAACAAGCGAACTCCTTCTATCACGTGAATTTGGATGCGATGCGGTCATCGCCCACCATCCTGCGGGCGGAAGGGCCCAACTTGAAGGCTACAAAGTGTTCCACCGACACGTTGATCAATTGATTGAAGCGGGAATCCCCAAGCAAGCGGCCGAAACAGCAATTGCAACGAAGTTTCACCAGCTAGAAGTCCAACACCATTCGAGGAATTATGACCAGGTCACGTCGGCGGCACGAAGGCTTCGAATTCCCTTGATGTCGATACACAGTCCGTGCGACGAGATAGGGAGGAAAATCATGATTCAAGCAGTCAAAGGACTAGATAGCAGTGTCAAAGTTTCCGACATGGTGTCGGGGCTCAATCGTCTACCAGAGTATAGGAATGCCGAGACTAAGATCGAAGTGAGACTGGGCTCCACCAAGAATAGATTAGGCAAAGTAGCGATCTCGCACGCTGCCTATACTAATGGAGGATTTAATGTGGCAAAAACCTACTTCGAGCATGGGGTCGAGACTCTATCTTACATTCACATTTCGGACGTTGACCTGGAACGACTTGTCGATGAGAAAAGGGGAAACCTTGTAGTTACTGGCCATATCGCAAGCGACTGGTTGGGCATAAACCGCCTGATTGTCGAGCTAGAGAAGAACAGTGTTGAAGTAATTTCAACGACAGATCTCCAAGCTAGAACCTAGGAAGGGAAGTCCATTAAACCCATTTCTCCTTTCTGGTTCTCGGAAGCAACTCGTTCAGCGAACCTATTACCATATCAGGATGTTCGCCCGTGAAATCATTGTGAGATGAGAAGCCTGTCTTCACAACTACCGTTTTCATTCCCACCTTCTTCCCAGCTCTAATATCCCACCATGAATCGCCTACAAGGAACGCTTCAGAGGGTTCCAATTGCAGATGATCGAGAGTTTTCTGAACGAGCTTCGCCCGCTTGTTCACGGTCTCCTCCAGTGATTCAAGTGGGTTAGCTTGTTGACCAAGGTCTTGTCTAGTGTACAATATGTCTGCTAGAAGATCCAATCCCAGTGCGGCTACTTCTTTTTCGACCGTTAGCCGGGTGTATCTCATGGTGGCGATTCCCACCTTGATTCCCTGCTGCTTCAATCCTGCCAATGAATCCATTGCACCCTTCTGAAGCCGTACTCGTTCTACAGTGCTCGAAAATATTCCTCGGTATGTTTCGTATGCTCGTTCTACTATCCTTGGGTCCTTTCCCCGGAAGGCGGCCTCAATGACCATTCTCGGACCGGTTCCGATCTCCCATGCGCGACGATAGTAGTTTTGGAAGAAGAACTCTTGGTCTATCGCGCCCAGTCCATGCTCTGAAAGAGCATGGTTGATACTGTAAAGTTCCCTGTCGTCAATATCGACTAGGGTGCCGTCCCAGTCGAATACTGCTCCCTTCATCGCTTCCGCCAAGATGAATCAGTCCTAAGAATGTAACCGTAGATAGGCTGAGACGGGTAACGCTTGAGATATCGCATGATTTCATCTAGCCATGAAATCATCCTGAAAGGGAGGATTGTGTATGGGAGTTCAGACGTCGGCTTTGTGGAATCGTATCCTTGATTCCAATCCCCGATGGTTGAGTCTAACACTGGTAGAGTCGGCAGGGGCTACCGCCGCGACCGGTGCGCTTGTACTTTTTGGATTTGTCACTCCTGACATAACTCCGGTTACAATGATACTCCATCTAGTATGGGCGATTGCTATCTCGTCTTGGGTTCTGAGTCTCCGAATTAGAATGCCTCCAGAGAAGCGTGCCGTTCTCGGGCTAGGAGTAGCGTTGGCGTTTGGTTCTGCCTGGGGGCTGATTCAACAATGGCTTGGTTACGTGTCTACTGGACTATTGAATGATCCGTTGATGGTTGTGGCGGCGATGATCATGGATGGACTTGGCGGCGGGATAACATATGTCCTCTACCAGTTCAACATTCTAGAACGCAAGTAAGTCCAGATTTCTTGGTTTTTAGTGCGTGCCAATTGTTCCCGTCTTCTGCGCACCCGATTCGACCGTTTTGAAGAAAGCTAGGCCGACCGCGAACATCACTATTGCGAGCAGTATGGCCAGGGGGACTTCTAGACTCGGTTCGAATATGGTGCATCCAGTACAGCTGTTGGAGCTGTACCTCAGGAGATCCGTGAGGTACGTGAAAGGGAGGGCTAGAGAGATTATTTGCACTTGGGATGGGAGTTTGGTGACTGGGAAGAATAGTCCGCATATTCCAATTATTACGAACTGTGTCAGGTTCGCGAGTAGGTTGAAGGATTTCACTCTAAATGCGATACCAGCGAATAAAAGACCGAATCCTAAGACACTCAACTCGAGAAATGCGAAGACAAAACCGAAAAGAAGAGGGTTTTGGACCGGAACTCGCTCGTTGGTGAACAGCGAGATTAGAACTGCGGTGTATCCGATGAAGATCATGTCGGTGAAGAAGTTTCGGAGGAATCGTCCGAAGATTATTGTGACGCGGCTGACTGGGGCTAGGAATAATTGTTCGATCGTTCCTTGCATCTGTTCGGTTCGGATGTATTGTCCGATTCCCCAGATGCTGGTGCTGAAAATGATGAGGAAAATGAACCCCCAATAGAAGAACGCGAAAGTGCTCGGGCCCTCAACGGTCTGAGTGAACGTTCCTGGAGCCGAGTAGTTGATGACGCCAAGGGCGATGAAGGCGAACCATAACGGTGTAGTGATGAACTCGCTTGCAACCCACATAGGATAACGAAGGTAGATTCTTACCTCTTTGATGAACGCGGCCCGAAACTCTTCAATAGTCCGGGTTAGACGATTAGTATTTGGAAAGGTTCCCAGAAATCTTCGCCTGTTTTTCATATCCTTTGAATAAAGTGTAGCCGAGTATTGGATAGACGAACGCCATAGCGAGAAGGACCAAGATGCTTCCTCCCGTAGCGACTATAGCCTGTGTTGGCTCTAGGATCAGCCTCGTATCGCTTATCACATGAGTCAACGGGATGGCTCTCGACACGTACTGGGCCCAAACAGGTAGGACTGTAATGTTGTAGAACGTGCCGCCGAGTACGCCGAACAACAGGTTTACGACTTGAGTGAAAGCGTAGGGTTCCTTGAACCTCACCACGAATGCTGCAAGAACAAATCCCACACCGAACATTGGTATCAGTCCTACTAACAAAACTAGAAATGCGATAAGAATCCTGAATCCGTCCTGGGGCATGATTACCAGTACGCTGGAAGCGATCACGCTGACGAAAAGGACCGTGCTGATAATGACCTGCGCGAGTGCTGTGCCTACTAACAGCACGAATCTGTTTATCGGGGCCAAGAAGTTTTGTTCGAGTGTTCCGTTAATCTGCTCATTGCGTAATGATGAGCCCACTGTTTCAACAATTACCCATGAAACCATCCAAACTCCCGCCCCTACGATCTGGTAGAGGAATGGTGGAAGAGTGGACCCGGTTCGCTGGGCGAAGTTGATGTTGGCATTTGAGGTTCCTAGGAAGCTGCCCATTACGACCAGTAGGGTCGTGAGAAAGTATGGGATGATGATCGCAATGAGGAATTCTCCCGGATATCTTAGCTGGTGTCGGACCTGCTTCTTGAAGATGGCTACCAATGGGACGATAGTCGTGTCGTTGTAGCTAGTCACGCAATGCTCTCCCCGTCAATCGTATGAACACGTCTTCAAGAGTCGGCTCTCCAATTCGGATGTTGGTCACTTCCACGCCTCCTTTGACGAGAACGCTCAAGACCTCAGGAATGGTATTCCTTGCTCCAGAGGTGTGTATCTTGATCATGCCGGATAATGATGATGCGTCCTCTATGGAGGAAGCCAACTCAGTCACGGATTCTATTTCTCGAAGCTGCTCTACCGTTGTTTGGTTGATGTTTCTTGCCTCTACATCGACGACCTCGTTCTTCACGACCGACTTTTTCAGCTCAGACGGTGAATCGAGCGCGATGATCTGTCCGTGATCGATTATTGCTACTCGGTCGCTTAACTGATCGGCTTCCTCCATGTAATGTGTGGTTAGAAGTATGGCGTGTCCTTGTTTTCTGAGGTCTTCGATAATCTCGCGGATTAATCTGGCTGATTGTGGATCTAGGCTCATAGTTGGCTCATCTAGCAAAATGACGGGTGCCTCGTGCAGTATTGCCTTGGCGAATGAGAGTCGTATTCTCATACCGGTAGAATAGTTTTCGACTAGGGTGCTCTGGCGTTCTTCCAATCCAACGAGTTTGAGTAGATACTTGACCCGCTCCTTGGTATGTTCCCTGTCCATGTGGTATAGGGCTGCGAAGTATTCTAGGTTCTCGCGGCCAGTAAGTTTCCAGTAAAGTGTTCGGTCGCCGGTTAGCATTACTCCGAGGTCTTGCCTTGCCCCCTGAGTTTGAGCGGTCACGTCGTGACCGTTTACGTAGGCTTGGCCGGAGGTTGGCTGGATCAGGGTGCACAGTATCTTGATGGTTGTGGTTTTGCCCGCACCGTTTGGTCCGAGCAGTCCGAAGACTTCGCCTTTGCCGACTGAGAAGTTGATGGATTCGAGAGCTTTGACTTCTTTTGTAGTCTTTCTAAACAGTGCTCCTTCTTTCACGGTGAATGTCTTGGATAGGTCTTTGACTTCGACTGGGTCCAAAGTGCCTGCTTCCCATTACCGAATGTTCGGAAGGTCCAGAGAAAGTCTTGCGGTCTTATATTTAGAGGCAGATTTTATGGATCGGACTAGATTACCCGTGTTAGTTTGCTTCTAAAATTCGGCTAGTTCCTGTTAAGGAGTACGTACACGGGCTTGTACTTGGACGACTTCCCGGATCGGGACGCCTTCCTTGGGATCCTGGGTTATTCTCTGGAATCCTCTGATGACTTCCTTGGTTAGTGGTCCTGGGTGTCCGTCGCCGATCTGTATCCCGTTCATTTTCACAACAGGCACGACTTCGGCCATTGTTCCGGTGAGGAATATCTCGTCTGCCGTCATTAGTTCGAATGGTGTGATGTCCCTCTCTTTGAGTTCGTAGCCGAGTTCGTCGATTAGTCTCATTATTCTCGCTCTGGTTACGCCCGGTAGGACTCCCGATGCACTGGATGGTGTGTTGAATCTGTTGTCTTTGATCATGAAAAGGTTGGACCCGTGGAATTCACTGACCATTCCTCGACTGTCTAGCATGAGGGCCTCGTCTGCGCTTGCGTCGATGGCTTGGAACTTTGCCATTACGCTTTGGATATAGTTGAGACTCTTGAGTTCGTGGCTTGTTCCGTCCACTCGGTCCCGTCTGTAGCCTGAGATGATTGCAGTGATTCCTTTCTCACGAGCCTCTTTTCCATGTGCTGGGAGGACTGGTTCTGCCATTACTACTACGGAGGGTTTGGGGCAGCTTCTGGGGTCGAGTCCTAGGTTGCCTCTTCCTCTCGATATGACGACTCGTATGTAGGCGTCTGCGAGATTGTTTTTCCGCAGCGTGTCGACGATGGCGTTGGTCATTTGGTCCTTAGTCATTTGCAAGTTGATTCTTGTTACTTTGATGCCTTCGTAGAGGCGTTTGATGTGTTCTTTTAATCGAAAGACTGTGCCGTTGTAGGCTCTGATTCCTTCGAATACTCCGTCGCCGTAGAGAAACCCGTGGTCGTATACTGAGACTGTTGCCTCGGATTTGG
>JACXTT010009706.1_pt1 | contig 13105 bp, 11 predicted proteins | sample 9270951 | NCBI WGS metagenome assembly JACXTT01 (sample SAMN15532306, study PRJNA645909) | rock metagenome | isolation source: weathered quartz diorite | place: Puerto Rico | collected 2017-06-21
CCCGAACTGTTCGTGCTGGGCCTGGACCGGGCCGAAGTCGTCGGTCGCGGCGAAGGCTGGATCGACCGTGTGCTGCATTTCGGCGCCGCCGCCATCCATGACCGCGTGGTATTCGAACCGCGCCGCCAGGTCCGCTACGAGACCGCCGCCACGGCCGAGCATGCCGGAGGCACGCTGACGATGGTGATCGAGACCCCCGGGCCTGGCGCGCTGCTGCTGCGCTTCGTCTACGACACGACCATGCCGGCCGTGGACGCGAGCGGCGACGACCGCTATGCCGAGATCGTCAAGTCGGCCTACCACGAGGCCGACATCGACACCGTCCGCAGGAGCCGCGAGATCGCCGCCACGGGGCGCCTGGGGTGAGCCGGGCCCCGCACGCGCCGGAGGGTTCCGGCGGCGGGTCGGGCGGGCCGACCCGGGCGACGCTGCGCGCGCGTCATGGCGACCGGCTGCGCTGGCTGGTGCTGCTCACGCTGATGCTGGGGACGATGTCGTCCATCGTCTCGTCCACCATCATCAACGTTGCCATTCCGGACCTGAGCCGGCATTTCGTGCTGGGCCAGGAACGCGCCCAGTGGGTGGCGGCCAGCTTCATGATCGCGATGACGCTGACGATGCTGCTCACGCCATGGCTGCTCAACCGCTACGGCCTGCGGCGCACCTTCCTGGGCGCGCTGGCGCTGCTGGGCGTGGGCGGAATGGTGGGCGGGCTGTCGCCGACCTACGGCGTGATGATTGCCATGCGCGTGGCCGAGGGTGCCGCGGCGGGCATCATGCAGCCGCTGCCCAATATCCTCGTGCTGCGCGTATTCGATGAGCGCGAGCAGGGCAAGGCCATGAGCCTGTTCGGATTTGGCGTGGTGCTGGCACCGGCACTGGGCCCGAGCCTGGGTGGTTTCCTGGTGGAGGCCTTCGGCTGGCGTTCCATTTTCTTCGTCGTGGTGCCGCTGACCCTGCTGGGCGCCGTCATGGCGCGGCGCTTCATGGCGGTCGACTCGATCATGATGGGCGAGCGCAAGCCGCTGGACTGGCGCGGGCTGGGGCTGGCCGGCATCGCCACTGTCTGCCTGCTGAACGGGCTGGTGGACATGCGCGAAAGCGTGCCCGCCGGCCTGACGCTGGCCGGTCTCGGCGTGGGGCTGGTCGTGGTGTTCGTGATGTGGCAGCTGCGTGCGGCCGATCCGCTGATGGACATGCGGCTGTACAGCTACCGGCAGTTCTCGGCAGGCGCGGTGGTGGCCTTTATCTACGGCGCCGGCCTGTTCGGCTCGACGTATTTGCTGCCCGTGTACATGCAGATGGCGCTGAACTACACGCCGTCGCGCGCAGGTCTGGTGCTGCTGCCGGCCGGCGTCGCGCTGGCGCTGACGATTGCGTTGGCGGGGCGCATGACGCACCGGGTGTCGCCGCATTACCAGGTGTCATTCGGGCTGGCGCTGCTGGCGCTGTCGTTCCTGCTGATGGCGACGGGCTCGCCGTCCACGCCGTACCTGTTGCTGGTGGCGCTGGCGGTGCTCGGGCGCATTGGCCTCGGTTGCATCCTGCCGTCGCTGACGCTCGGGTCGATGCGCGGCGTCGATTTCTCGCTGGTCGCGCAGGGGGCGAGCTGCATCAATTTCGTGCGCCAGCTTGGCGGGGCGATCGGCGTCAGCCTGGCGGGCGTCGGCCTGCAGTGGCGGCTGAACCAGCACGGCACGGTACTGGGGCAGGGCGCCGATGCGCTGGCACAGGCCGCGCGCATCCGCGCTTTCGATGAGACCTTCCTGGCCGTGGGCGTGGTGATCGCCACGGCCATCCTGGCGTCCTGGCGCATCCGGCCGAAGCCGGTGCCGGTCAGCTGAGACGGGCGGCGCCTGCGGACCTCAGTTCGTGGCGCCGCTACGCAGCTCTTCCACCAGGGCGATGTAGCTTTCCATCGCGGCGTCCTTGGCGGTGCCCTTGAGCGCTTCCCACGCTTCGAACTTGTAGCGGCCGACAAAATCGGTCATGCCCGGCTTGTCGCCGTGGGCGTCGCCTTCGCTGCCTTGCTTGAACAGCGCGTACAGGCGCAGCAGCGTCATGTTGCTCGGGCGCTCGCTGAGCTGCTTCACGTCGGTCTGGGCCTGCTCGAAGCGGGCTTGCAGGTCACTCATGCGGTCTCCTGGAGAGTTTGGGGGAAAAGAATGGCCCGATGATAGTCCCCAATCCGGCACGCGCGCCCGTCAAAAAACCGAGGAAGGACTCGGTTTGGGGCGCCACCGGCTACAATCGCGCCATGTCCTGGATTCTTGCTGTCGAAACTTCCACCGAGTGGTGTTCTGTCGCACTGGGCCGTCCCACGGCGGATGGCGCGGTCGAGTCATGGTCTCGCCATGAACATACCGGCGCGCGGTCTTCCGCACGCGTGCTGCCCGCGGCGGGCGAGTTGCTGGCCGAGGCCGGGATTGCGCTGGCTGATTGCTCGGCCATTGCCTTCGGCGCTGGCCCGGGCTCGTTCACGGGCCTGCGTACCGCTTGCGGCGTGGCCCAGGGCCTGGCCTTCGGTGCCGGGCTGCCGGTCATTCCGGTTAACACGCTGATGGTCTGCGCCGAAAGCGCGCGCGGCGCCACGCCCGCGCTGCCGTCCGATGGTTCCGTGCTGGTCGCGCTGGACGCGCGCATGGATGAAGCCTATTCCGCCGCCTTCCGCTGGGATGCCGCTGCGCAGGAATGGGCGGCTGCAACGCCGATGCAGGTTGGCCCGCCGGAAACCGTGGCCTTGCCCCCCGGCGAGTTCTGGGTGGCCGGCAATGCCGCCACGGTATTCGGCGAGCGGCTGGCCGGCCTGGCGCGCGCCGCGCGCGTGCTGCCCGAGGCCATGCCTCACGCGCAGCCGATGGTGGCCATTGCCTTGCGCGCGCTCGCGCGCGGCGAGGCCATCGATGCCGCGCTTGCCATGCCGATCTACCTGCGCGACAAGGTCGCCCAGACCACTGAGGAGCGCGCAGCGGCGGCCGCCGCCAAGGCCGCCGCGCAGGCGTGCGCGAGGAGCGCATCGTGAGCGTGTCTTACCGCCCGGATGCTATCGCGGCGCCGGACTGGCCGGCCGTTCCCGTCATGCCTGCACTGGCCGATGGCTGGGTGCTCGCGCGCATGAGCGCGCTGGACCTGCAGGCGGTGGCCGAGATCGAGGCGCGCGCCTACAGTCATCCGTGGACGCGCGGCAATTTCGAGAATTCCATCAAGGCCGGCCACATGGGCCTGACCCTGCGCGATCCGTCGGGCATGCTCGTGGCGTATGCCGTGCTGATGCCGGTGGTCGACGAGATGCACCTGCTCAACATCACCGTGGAGCCGCGCCGGCAGCGGCAGGGCCTTGGCCGCCTGATGCTGGCAGTGACGCTGGCCACATCGCACACGCATCACCTGCAGACGATGCTGCTGGAAGTGCGGCCTTCCAATACCGGAGCACTGGCGCTCTACCTCGAAGCCGGCTTCGTCGAGATCGGCCGGCGCAAGGGCTACTATCCGGCGTCCGGCAACGCGCGCGAAGATGCGCTGGTACTGCGCCGGGCCTGGCCCAGAGGGGAGGGGGCAGCATGAGCCGCCGCGCACAGTTCCTGGAAGTGCTGGGCATTCCGACAGAGTGGGTGCCGCGCAAGCCGATGGGCGCGCCGCAGGAAGCCGCCCCGGAGCCCGACCGCCCGGCCGCCATGCTGGCCGAGCCCGCGGCGCCAGCCGAATCCATGCTGGCGCCGGAGCCCGCCGAAGCGCAGGCGGCCGTGGCCATGCCGGACCTTGCAGAGCCGGAACCGCCATTGGTCGTCGAACCTGAGCGCACCGCTGCCGTGCCCGACCGCGAAGTGGCCATTGCCGCCATGGAGTGGCCCGCGCTCGATGCCGCCGTGGCCGCATGCACGGCCTGCGGGCTGTGCAAGACGCGCACCAATACCGTGTTCGGCGTTGGCGATCGCGCGGCCGAATGGATGCTGGTCGGCGAGGCGCCCGGCGAGAACGAAGACCTGCAGGGCGAGCCGTTCGTCGGCCAGGCCGGCAAGCTGCTCGACAACATGCTGGGCTCGCTGGGACTCACGCGCGGCCGCAACGTGTTTATCGCCAATGTGCTCAAGTGCCGTCCGCCGGGCAACCGCAACCCGGAGCCGGCCGAGGCGGCGCAGTGCGAGCCGTTCCTGAAGCGGCAGATCGCGCTGGTGCGGCCCAAGGTCATCGTCGTGCTGGGCCGCTTCGCGGCGCAGTCGCTGCTGCGCACCACCACGCCGATCGGCAAGCTGCGCGGCACCGTGCACAGCTATGAGGGGATTCCCGTGGTGGTGACCTACCATCCCGCCTACCTGCTGCGCACGCTGACCGACAAGGCGCGCGCGTGGGAGGACCTGTGCCTGGCCCGCGAGGTACACGACCGTGCGGGAGCCCAGGCCTGACCTTTCGCTGAGCCACGGCGGCAACGGCGTGCACGCGCCGGTGCCGCCGCTGTGGCGACAGGCGCTGTCGCAGCGCACGCGCGACCTGGCCTGGTGCACCTTGTCGCCCACCCTGCTCGAGAGCTTGCCTGCCGCCGGTGACGGCGGCGCGCGCCTGGCCTGCTGGCCCGCCGGCGCCCAGGCTGCCTGGGAGCACTGGCTCGGCCAGGCCGATCCCGCCGGCTTGCCCGCCACCATTGCCGAACTCGCCAACGGCATTACCGACTGCCTGCCCGACGAGCCCGGCCGCGCCCGCAGCCTGCGCCTGGGGCGCCATGCCGAGCGCCTGCTGCATTTTGCGCTGCGCCACGCGCAGGGACTGGAATTGCTGGCCGCGAACGTACCGGTCAGGCGTGCGCACGGGCACGGCATCCAGACGCTCGGCGAACTTGACTTCGTCTGGCGGGACCGGGGCAGCGGCGAGGTCGTGCATTGGGAAATGGCCGCCAAGTTCTACCTGATGGTCAATGACGGCGAGCCGCAGCGGCTGGGCCTGCGCGGGTTTGTCGGGCCGAACCTGGTGGACCGGCTCGGCGACAAGCTCGATCACATCGTGCGCCGGCAATTGCCGCTGGCAAGATCGGCGGAGGCGCGGGTACTGCTGGGCCATGCGGTCGATCGCAGTGAAGTCTATCTGCTGGGGTGGCTGTTCTATCGCGATGGCCGGGTGCCGCAAGGGCTGGACCGGCTTGGCATTGCCGGCAACCACCTGCACGGCTGGTGGTCCACGCTCGATGACTGGTTCGCGCGAGCCGGTCGGGCAACCGGCATGCGCTGGTGCCGGCTGCCGCGCTCGGGCTGGTTGTCCGGCGCGCTGCTGGAAGAGGGCGATACGGAAGCTGCGGCGTCGCTGCGCGAGGCGCTGGCTGAGCGCTTTGCCGATTCCCGGCATGACCACGGCTGGCGCCGCGAATCACCGGTCATGCTGTGCGAGCTGGAACCGGCCGGCGCGCAGGCGCCGGGCTGGTGGCGCGAACGCTCGCGCGGGTTCGTGGTGCCGCCGGGCTGGGAGGATCGGGCGCGGGGGCGCGCCGCCGAGCCTTCGGAAGCGGGTGGCTAGTGGTGCTTGTCCTCGCCGATCATGGCGAGCGAGTTGAAGGTGCGCACGTTGTACTTGTGCAGCTTCATGACCAGCAGCATGGTGACGCAGATGAACAGGCCCAGCGCGATGATCACTACGCCAATGGGCGCGTTCAGCTTGATCAGCAGTGCGTACAGGCACAGCATCAGCAACACGGAAACGTTCTCATTGAAGTTTTGCACCGCGATGGAGTGACCGGCCGAGAGCAGCACGTGGCCGCGGTGCTGCAACAGCGCATTCATCGGCACCACGAAATAGCCGGACATGGCCCCCACCAGCATCAGGAAGACGTAGGCAATGGCCATGTACAGCGGCATGTGCAGGCCCAGCACATCCAGGGTGATGTGCGGCATGGCGTCCTTGGTGTAGAACGCCATCAGCATCACGGTGGCGCCCATGGCCACACCGAAGGGCAGCACGGACAGCGACTTGCGCAACGGAATGCGTGCCGCGGCCATGATGGCGCCGACGGCTACGCCCACGGCGACCACGGCCTGCAGCAGGGCGCCCTGGGACAGGTTCAGCCCCAGCGATTTCTCCGCCCACTTCAGCACGATGAATTGCAAGGTGGCGCCCACGCCCCAGAACAGCGTGGTCACGGCCAGCGAGATCTGGCCGAGCTTGTCGCGCCACAGCGCGACAAAGCAGTCGCCGAACTCCGCGATCAGCCTGATCGGGTTCTTTTCCTGCTGTGGGTAGCGGGCGCCGGTATCGGGAATGAACAGGTTGAAGATGGCGGCGATCAGGTAGAACAGCATGATCACCACCATCGCGGCTTCAGCCGGCGTATTGATGCCCGTGTCCACATACGGGAGGTCAAAGCGCAGCAGGATCTGGGAAATATGCACGGAGATCAGCGCGCCGCCCACCACAGTGCCAAGGATGATGGAGCACACCGTCAGGCCCTCGATCCAGCCGTTGGCCATCACCAGCTTTTCCGGGGGCAGAAGCTCGGTCAGGATGCCGTACTTGGCCGGCGAGTAAGCGGCCGCGCCGAAGCCCACGATGCCGTAGGCCAATAGCGGGTGCAGTCCGAACATCATGATGGCGCAGCCCGCGACTTTGATGGCGTTGGTGATGAGCATCACCCGGCCCTTGGGCATGGAGTCGGCGAACGCGCCGACGAAGGCGGCCAGGACGACGTAGGAGAGAACGAAGAACAACTTGAGCAGCGGAGTCATCCACTGCGGGGAATGCAATTCGGTGAGAAGGGCAATGGCGGCGATGAGCAGCGCGTTATCGGCCAGCGACGAAAAAAACTGCGCGGCCATGATGGTGTAAAAACCCTTCTTCATGCTTTCGACTTTGTCTCCAGCGCGTCCTTCGTGCGCTCTGGGAACGGCTACGCCCACCGGCGCGGCCATGGTTTGTTGCAGGGGACCCTGGGCTGCGGCCGTGTCGAATTGTGTCGCATACGCCGCGCGTGCGCGCCGCGCAGCTTGCCTGACCGTCATTGACATATTGCTTCGCGTTTAGAACATGGCCTTAGCGTCCGGCTTTATATCACGAAAACAAGACAATCCCGAATCCGCAAAGGCGCCAGTTTGACAGCGCGGACGCACTGCGATTCCCCGGGATTTCCCGGCGGGCGGCCACGAATGTGTTCAAATAACGGCTGCGCATCGCTGGCCGCATACCGGGTCTTCCCTGATGTGGTGCATACCCTGCAGGACGTGACGCCCGACTCACACCTCGGCCTCTGGAAGGATTTTTCCAGCGGCAGCGATGCATGCCTTGCGAGATTCACCTCATGCCAAGACCGATCCACGCTGTCATCCACCAACCCGCCATTGCCAACAATCTGGAGGTCGCCCGGCGTCATGCGCCCGCCTCCCGCGTGTGGGCCGTGATCAAGGCCAATGCCTACGGCCATGGCATCCGCCGCGTTTTTGCCGGCCTGCGCGCGACCGATGGCTTCGGCCTGCTGGACCTGAACGAGGCCGTGCTGCTGCGCGACCTCGGCTGGCAGGGTCCGATCCTGCTGCTGGAAGGGTTCTTCCAGCCACAGGACGTGCCGCTGCTGGAGCAGTACCGCCTTACCACCGCCGTGCATTGCGAAGAGCAGCTCCGGATGCTGGAGGCCTCGCGCCCGAAGGGCCCGCTGGCGATCCAGCTCAAGCTCAATACCGGCATGAATCGCCTGGGCTTCCAACCGTCGCAATACCGCGCCGCCTGGGAACGCGCGCGCGCCATGCCGTGCGTGGGCAGTATCGTCCACATGACTCATTTTTCGGATGCCGACAGCCCGCGCGGCATCGCCCACCAGGTCGCCGCCTTCGACGCCGCCACCGCCAACCTGCCGGGCGAAGCCAGCCTGTCGAACTCGGCCGCGGTGCTGTGGCATCCCGAGGCACACCGGGCCTGGGTGCGGCCCGGCGTCATTCTGTACGGCGCTTCGCCGACCGGCCGCGAGGCGGACATCGCGGGCGTCGGCCTGCAGCCGGCCATGTCGCTGCACAGCGAACTGATTGCCGTGCAGGACCTGCAACCCGGCGATTCGGTCGGCTACGGCTCGATGTTCACCGCCGACCGGCCGATGCGCATCGGCGTGGTGGCCTGCGGCTACGCGGACGGCTATCCGCGCCATGCCATCGGCTGGGGCGAGAACCGCGCGCCGGTGCTGGTCGACGGCGTGCGCACCGAACTGGTGGGCCGCGTTTCCATGGACATGCTGTGCGTGGACCTGGGGCCATGCCCGAAAGCCAGGATCGGCAGTCCGGTCACGCTGTGGGGCCAGGGCCTGCCGATCGACGATGTCGCCGAGGCCAGCGGCACGGTCGGCTACGAGCTGATGTGCGCGCTGGCACCGCGGGTGCCGACCACCGTGGCGACCATCACCGTTCCGGACAGCGCCTCGTCGCTGCTGGCCTGAACGCCGCCCGACCGACCCCGATTTACCAGTCCTGACGGCCGGCCGCCCCCTGGGTGGCCGGCCGTAGCGTTTCCGGTACTTACCGCAAGGATCTCCCGTTGGCCAAGACCAAGACCGTCTACACCTGTACCGAATGCGGCGGCACCGTGCCGCGCTGGGCCGGCCAGTGCCCGCACTGCCAGCAGTGGAACACGCTGGTCGAGACCGTGGCGGAAGGCAGCAGTGCAGGCAAGCGCTTCCAGCCGCTGGCGGCATCGGCCACGGTGCAGAAGCTTTCCGAGATCGACGCTGCGGACGTGCCGCGTTTTTCCAGCGGCATCGACGAGTTCGACCGCGTGCTCGGCGGCGGGCTGGTGGCGGGCGGGGTGGTACTGATCGGTGGCGATCCGGGCATCGGCAAGTCGACGCTGCTGCTGCAGGCGCTCGCCAACCTGGCCGGGCAGCGGCGCGTGCTCTATGTGAGCGGCGAAGAATCCGGCGCCCAGATTGCGCTGCGCGCGCAGCGCCTGGGCGTGGAAAGCCCGGCGCTTGGCCTGCTCGCCGAAATCCAGCTCGAAAAAATCCAGGCCACGCTGGAGGTGGAGAAGCCCGAGGTGGCCGTGATCGACTCGATCCAGACGCTGTACTCCGAGGCGCTGACCTCGGCGCCGGGCTCGGTCGCGCAGGTGCGCGAATGCGCGGCGCAGCTGACGCGGATTGCCAAGAGCAGCGGCACCACCATCATCCTGGTCGGCCACGTGACCAAGGAAGGCAGCCTGGCCGGCCCGCGCGTGCTCGAGCACATCGTCGATACCGTGCTGTATTTCGAAGGCGACACCCATTCCTCGCACCGCTTGATCCGCGCTTTCAAGAACCGTTTCGGCGCCGTCAACGAACTGGGCGTGTTCGCCATGACGGAGCGTGGCCTGCGCGGCATCAGCAACCCGTCGGCGCTGTTCCTGTCGCAGCATGAGGAAACCGTGCCGGGCTCCTGCGTGCTGGTGACGCAGGAGGGCACGCGCCCGCTGCTCGTGGAAGTCCAGGCCCTGGTCGATACCGCCAACGTGCCCAACCCGCGGCGCCTGGCCGTGGGCCTGGAGCAGAACCGGCTGGCCATGCTGCTGGCGGTGCTGCACCGGCACGCGGGCATTGCGTGCTTCGACCAGGACGTGTTCCTGAATGCGGTGGGCGGCGTAAAGATTACCGAGCCGGCGGCCGACCTGGCCGTGCTGTTGTCGATCCACTCGTCGATGCGCAACAAGCCGCTGCCGCGTGGCCTGGTGGTGTTTGGCGAGGTGGGCCTGGCCGGGGAAATCCGTCCCAGCCCGCGCGGGCAGGAGCGCCTGAAGGAGGCTGCCAAGCTCGGTTTCACGCTGGCCGTGATCCCCAAGGCCAACGCGCCGAAGCAGAAGATCGACGGACTCGAGGTGATCGCGGTCGAGCGCATCGAACAGGCCATCGATCGTGTGCGCCATCTCGACTGACCGATGGCTGACCTGATCGATTTCGAAACCGCGCGCCTGCGCCTGCGCCAGTGGCGCGACGCCGACGATGCGCCGTTTGCCGCGCTGAATGCCGATGCCGACGTGATGCGCTACTTTCCCGCGCCGCTGAGCCGCGCGGAGAGTGACGGTTTGGCGACCCGCTGCCGTACGAAGATCGACACGTTCGGCTGGGGTTTCTGGGCTTGCGAGCGCAAGGCAGACGATGCCTTCATCGGCTTCGTCGGGCTCAACGTGCCGGCGGCGGCCTTGCCATTCTCGCCCTGCGTGGAGATCGGCTGGCGGCTCGCCCGCCAAGCATGGGGGCAGGGCTTCGCTACCGAGGGAGCCCGCTCGGCGCTGGCCGTGGGGTTTGAGCAGCTTGGGCTGGAAGAGATCGTTTCGTTCACCGCGCTGGCTAACCAGCGCTCGCGCGCGGTAATGGAACGTCTGGGCATGCATGAGGATGCGCTGGCGTTCGAGCACCCTGCGCTGCCGGAGGGCCATCCGCTGCGGCTTCATCGCCTTTACCGCCTGTCGCGGGCGGAATGGGAAGCCGGGGTGTGCCGTCCCGGCTGAGCCTGTGGGCAGCGCTGCGGCAATCCGCCACATGGCGCGATCTGGAGTTTCGCCACGCCGCCGCGGAGGACATTTCGCAAAATCGGTAATAATGCCGACCAACAGCCGGAGCGCTCCCGCGCCGGCAACCTGGCAACAGAGATTTCGATCCGCCCATCGCTTATGCAAGCCAATTCCCGCGCCTATTTCCTTCTGATTGCCATCATCTCGTTCGGGCTGGTCGGGTTTGCGCTCTACCTGCAGTTCGAGAAGGGTTACCAGCCTTGCCCGCTGTGCATCATGCAGCGGTTCGCCTTTATCGGCATTGGCCTGTTCTCGCTGCTCGCGGCGATTGCGCAGAACACGCGTTCGCTGTGGCAGGGGCTGGGCATGCTGTCCGGCGTCGGCGGCATGGCCGTGGCCGTGTATCACGTGTCGCTGCTGCTGAATCCCAAGGCGAGCTGCGGCATCGACCCGCTCGAGAACTGGGTCAATGCCCTGCCGACTGCCAAGGTGCTGCCGCAGCTGTTCTATTCGGATGGCCTGTGCACGGCGCCGCTGCCGCCGGTGCTGGGCCTGTCGGTGCCGGCCTGGTCGCTGATCTGGTTGTTCATCCTGACGCTGACGCTGGCGGTGGGGCTGATCCGGCGGGAGAAGAATTTCCGTTGAACGGATAAAAAAACCGGCGCCCTGAGCGCCGGTTCTTGTTTGCAGCCGCGACGTTTAATGCCGTGTGGATGCAAGGAGGGGACTCGAACCCTCACACAATCTGCTCGATCTGCTCCTGCAGTTCCAGCCACTTCTCTTCCAGCGTTTCCAGCTCGCCGTTGACCTCGCCCTGGCGCTTGAGCATCTCCATCAGCTTCGCCTTGTTGGCGTCGGCATAGCTGCTTTCGTCGGCCATGAACTGGTCGATCTCGGTCTTGGCGGTCTGCAGCACCGCCATGCGCTTTTCCACCTTTTCCAGTTCCTTCGTCAGCGGCTTGCGCAACTGGGTCAGGCGCTGGCGTTCGTCTGCTTCGGCGCGGCGCTGGTCCTTGCGGTTGACCGCAGCAGCATTGCCGCCGGTGTCTGCCTGGTGCGCGGCCACGGCGGCGTTGCGCTTGGCCGCGGCCTGCTGCAGCAGCCAGTCGCGGTAGTCGTCCAGGTCGCCGTCGAACGGCTTGATGGTGCCGTCGGCGACCAGCATGAACTGGTCGGCGGTGGCGCGCAGCAGGTGGCGGTCGTGCGAGACCAGGATCAGCGTGCCCTCGAACTGCGCGAGCGCCATGGTCAGCGCCTCGCGCGTGTCGAGGTCCAGGTGGTTGGTCGGCTCGTCGAGCAGGAGCAGGTTTGGCTTCTGCCAGACAATCAGCGAGAGCGCCAGCCGGGCCTTCTCGCCGCCAGAGAACGGCTCGATCGGCGCGGTCGCCATGTCGCCGCGGAAGTTGAAACTGCCGAGGAAATCGCGTAATTCCTGCTCGCGCGTGTCCGGCGCCAGCCGGGCCAGGTGCTGCAGCGGCGAATCATGGTCGCGCAGTGTTTCGAGCTGGTGCTGGGCGAAGTATCCGATCTGCAGGCCCTTGCCCAGGCGCAGCGTGCCCGTGAGCGGATCCTGCGTGCCGGCCAGCGTCTTTACCAGCGTCGACTTGCCCTGGCCGTTGGCGCCCAGCAGGCCGATGCGCTGCCCGTTCTGGATCGACAGCGCCAGCTTGTGCAGGATGGTCACCGGCGGATCGGCCTCGGCATAGCCGCAGTCGACGCTGTCCAGCACCATCATCGGGTTCGGGGCAGCATCGGGCTCGCGGAACTCGAACGCGAAGCCGGCCGCGACGTGTACCGGCGCGAGCCGCTCCATCTTCTCGAGCGCCTTGACGCGGCTCTGCGCCTGGCGCGCCTTGGTCGCCTTGGCCTTGAAGCGCGTGATGAACGATTCGAGGTGCGCGATTTCCTTCTGCTGGCGGGTATAGGCCGACTGCTGTTGCGCCATCTGCTGCAGGCGCAGGGTCTCGAACAGCGTGTAGTTGCCGCCGTAGCGGCGCAACTGCTGGTTCTCGATGTGGACCGTCACGTTGCAGATCGCATCCAGGAACTCGCGGTCGTGCGAAATCATGACCAGCGTGCCGGGATAGCGCGCCAGCCAGTCTTCGAGCCAGACGATGGCGTCCAGGTCCAGGTGGTTGGTCGGTTCGTCGAGCAGCAGCAGGTCGGACGGGCACATCAGCGCCTGGGCGAGGTTCAGGCGCATGCGCCAGCCGCCCGAGAATGACGACACCGGCTGCGACACCTGCGGCAGCGTGAAGCCGAGGCCCAGCAGCAGCGCTTCGGCGCGGGCCGGCGCCGTGTAGCCGTCGGCATCGGCAAAGGCGGCGTGAGCCTCGGCTTCCGCGCTGCCGTCGCCAACCGCCTGCGCCTCGGCGATGGCGGCTTCGATTTCGCGCAGGCGCGTGTCGCCGTCGATCACATAGTCGACCGCGCTGCGTGCCACGGCCGGCGTTTCCTGTGCCACGTGAGCGATACGCCACTGCGCGGGCACTGCCACGTCGCCGCCGTCCGGATGCAGTTCGCCGCGCAGCATCGCGAATAAGGTGGACTTGCCGCTGCCGTTGGCGCCGACGAGGCCCACGCGCTCGCCCGGGTTGAGCGTCACGCTGGTGTGGTCGAACAGCACCTTGGTGCCGCGCTGGAGGACAAGCTGGTCGATTCGGATCAC
>JACXTT010009707.1_pt1 | contig 13104 bp, 10 predicted proteins | sample 9270951 | NCBI WGS metagenome assembly JACXTT01 (sample SAMN15532306, study PRJNA645909) | rock metagenome | isolation source: weathered quartz diorite | place: Puerto Rico | collected 2017-06-21
TCGGCGTCGCGCCCGGAGTCGGCGTCGGGGCGCTCGGGGTGGGCAGAGGCTGCGGCGGCTGCGGCGTCGCTTTCGGCGTGGGTGTGACGGTGGCGGTTGCCGTGGGCGTCGCGGTTGCCGTGGGCGTGAATGTAGGGCCAATGGTCGGCGTGGCGCCGGCATCGAACCGGGCCACGAATCCGTCGGGCAAAATCCCGGGCGTGCGACGAAACGCGCCGGCCGTGGTCGGGAAGTTCGACGAGTACGTCTGTCCGGCGATGTAGGGGTTCGCCGCAGGATCGAGCGCGATGGCGAACCCGGAGTCCTCGCTCTGGCCTCCTAAATACGTCGAGTAGAGGAGCGCCGAACCGTCTGCCTTAAGGGCGCTGACAAACCCGTTTCGTATCGAGGGCTGTCCTGGCTTGACCTTCTGGAATCCGTCCGCCGTGACGGGGAACGTAAACGAGAACCTCCCCGTTACCCAAGCCACCCCCCCGGCATCAACGGCGATACCGAAGCCCGTGTCATCGCCGTTTCCGTCGGGAGGTGCAGCTCCGAGGTACGTGGAATACGCCAACCCCGTGCCATCGGGTTTGAGCTTTGTAACGAACGCTGGATGTCCGCCGGCGCTGGTCGGACGAAACGAGCCGCCTGTGGTCGGGTAGTCGGTCGAGCCGGTGTTCCCGGTCACGTACGCGCTGCCGGACGAGTCTATCGCGATCCCACCCGACATCTCGCTCTGTGCACCGCCTAGGAAGGTGGAGTAGATGAGGCCCGATCCGGCCGGGTTCAGCTTCGAGACGCAGAGGTCGAAGTTACCAGGGCGAGTGGTGCGAAACGCACCCACCGTCGCCGGGCAGTCGCCCGTCGTGGTCACGGTTACGTACGCGCCACCCGAGGAATCGACTGCGATTCCGGTCACTGTGTCCGAAAGGCTGTCTCCTAGGAGCGTCGAGTAGACGAGTCCTGATCCGTCCGCCTGGAGCTTGCTCACGAACGCTTTCGAGGCATCCGCTGATGTGGTCTGGAACGCCCCCACGGTCGTCGGGAAATCCGTCGAGCTCGTGTTCCCGCTTACGTAGGCGTTGCCGTTCGCGTCGACAGCGATTGCTTTCCCATAGTCTTGCTGCCCGCTCCGCCCGCCTGTCCCGTGAATACCTCCAAGGTACGTCGAATACCCAAGGGAGGTTCCTGTCGGACTCAGCTTGGTCACGAACACGTCGAATACGTCGAACGTCCCGACGCTGGTGCGGTACGCGCCCGCCGTGGTCGGGAAATCGTTCGAGATCGTGTTCCCCGTCACGTACGCATTGCCCGAAGAATCGACGGCGATCGCGGAGCCGAATGAGCCGAAGCTGCCGCCGAGGTACGTCGAGTAGACGAGGCCGGTCCCCGAGGGGTTCAGCTTGGCGACGAACGCGACTTGATTGCCGGCATCCGGGCTCGTCGGCTGGACGACGCCCGCGGTCGTCGGGAAGTTGCTGGAGGAGGTCGTGCCCGCCACGTACGCGTTGCCGTTCGCGTCGACCGCGATCCCGTTCCCGGAGTCCTGCCCGCTGCCGCCGAGGAACGTCGAATACGCGAGCGTCGGGTCGACGTAGAGCGCAAGATCTCGGTCGTACGCGGCGACGCGGAAGCCGATCGTGTCCTTGCCGAGCAGCACGCAACGGCCCGCGACCGGCGTGCGTACGCCGTCGCGCATTTGGTAGACGACCGGCGCGCGATGGACGATCTCGCCGCCGTCCGCGAGCCGGATCACGAGATCGCCGCTCGGCGCGAGATCGAGCGCACTGGCGCCTTCGATCTGGAGCGCGATCGATCGCGGATCCGCTCCGGGCGCGAGCGCGAAGTCGTACTCGAGCTCACGCGCGGGCGTGCCGTAGTAGATCAGGTCGATGCCGGGATAGACGCCGGCATAGCGCACGCGCGCGTAGGTCGGGACGTTCACGCGCCACGCGGCGGGATCGCGGCCGATGAAGTAGTTCGAGATCGCCGGCTGAAGGTCCAAGCCTTCGCCGTGAGCATCGGGATTCGCCCCGACCGCGGTGATGCGGATCACCTGCTCGTGGGTTTCGGCACGCTCCGAACGCACGCGCGACGCCTGCCCTCGCGCGTGCGGAGCCATGCTCCGCACGCGGAGGACCGCCCCCCCCGGCGTGAGGAACGTGGTCGTCCCTCTCCCCCGGGCGATGAAACCGACCTGCGGCGCGCTCTGCCCGTCGTTGCGCTCGAAGACGAGCGGGACGTCGCGACCGAGCGACCGCCGAACCACCGTCACGCCCGTCACGCCCGTCGCGCCCGCCGGCGCGGCGGCTCGCACGCTCCGCGTGGGCAGCGCGCCGGCGCACGCGGCCGTGGCGATCACCAGCATCGCGCTTCGCTGCGTCCAGCGCACCATCCGAGCCCCGGGACGCTTCTTGCTTCCGAGGTGATTCATCGTGCCCCCTCGCGGCTATCTCGCCGCTAGAGCAGACGGGCCCCGAGACCCAGCGCGCCGAGCAAACCCGAAAGGATACGACTGATGAGCACCCCCAATGTTGGCGGCGGCACCGGGGTCGGCGTCGCTTGCGGCGTGGGCGTGCTGACCGCGGTCGGAATGCGCGTCGCCGTCGCCGTGGGCGTGGACAGAGAGCTCGCGGTCGGCGTGGCGGTTGCGGTTGCAGTAGCGGTCGGGGTGCGCGTCGCCGTGGGCGTGGCCGAGGGGTTCGCCGTGGGCGTGGCGGTCGCTGCGGCAGTCGGGGCGCGGGTCGCCGTTGCCGTCGGTGTGACAGAGGGGCTCGCCGTGGGTGTGGCGGTGGCCGTCGCGGTCGGGGATTGCGTCGGCGTCGCGGTTGTTGTGGGCGTGGTCGAGGGGCCGGCCGTCGGCGTGGCGCCGGAATCGAATCGGGCGACGAATCCGTCGGGAAGCGTGCCGGGTGTGCGACGAAACGCGGCAGCCGTGGTCGGGAAGTTCGGCGAGAACGTCTCCCCGGTAACGTAGGCGTTGGCCGCCGGATCGAGGGCGATACTGAAGCCGTAGTCCTCGTTCTGGCCTCCGAGGTATGTGGAATATAACAGCGCCGAGCCGTCCGCCTTCAGAGCGCTGACGAACCCGTTCTTCACCGAGGGCTGTCCCGGTTTGACCTTCTGGAACCCGTCCGCCGTGACGGGGAACGTGAACGAGAACCTTCCCGTCACCCACGCCGCGCCGCCGGCATCGACGGCGATGCCGAAGCCGGTGTCGTCGCCGCTCCCTTGCGTTCCGCCGCCGAGAAACGTGGAGTACGCGAGCCCGGTGCCATCGGGGTTGAGCTTGGTCACGAACGCGGAGTGCCCGCCAGCGCTGGTCGGCTGGAACGATCCGGCCGTGGTCGGGTAGTCCGTCGAGCCGGCGTTCCCGGTCACGTACGCGCTTCCGGACGAGTCGATCGCGATGCCGCCGGAGATCTCACTCTGCGCGCCGCCGAGGAACGTCGAATAGACGAGGGCCGACCCTGCCGGGTTGAGCTTCGAGACGCAGAGGTCGAAGTTGCCCGGGCGGGTCGTGCGGAACGCACCCGCGGTCGCCGGACAGTCACCGGTCGTGGTCGTCGTCGTGTACGCGCTGCCCGCGGAGTCGACCGCGATCCCCGTCGTTTCACCTGCGAGGCTGTCGCCGAGGAACGTCGAGTAGACGAGGCTCGAGCCGTCCGTCTGGAGCTTCGTCACGAACGCCTTCGAGGCATCCGCCGAGCTCGTCTGGAACGCCCCGGCCGTGGTCGGGAAATCCGTCGAGTCCGTGCTCCCGCTCACGTAGGCATTGCCGTTCGCATCGACGGCGATGGCGTACGCGTAGTCTTCCTGCCCGCTTCGTCCGCTCGTCCCGTGGATGCCTCCGAGGTACGTCGAGTACGCGAGACCCGTTCCCGTCGCATTCAGCTTGCTGACGAACGCGTCGTCCACCGACAGCGTTCCGACGCTGGTGCGATAGGCGCCGGCCGTGGTCGGGAAGTCGTTCGAGATCGTGTTCCCCGTCACGTACGCGTTGCCCGACGAGTCGAGGGCGATCGCAGAACCGAACGAGCCGAACGTGCCGCCGAGGTAGGTCGAGTAGACGAGGCCGGTTCCCGAGGGGTTCAGCTTGGTGACGAACGCGACGAGGTTGCCGGCATCCGGACTGCTCGGTTGGACGACGCCCGCGGTGGTCGGGAAGTTGCTCGACGAGGTGGATCCCACCACGTACGCGTTGCCGTTCGCGTCGACCGCGATCCCGTTCCCGGACTCCTGTCCGCTGCCGCCGAGGAACGTCGAATAGGCGAGCGTCGGATCGACGTAAAGGGGGCGAGCTCGGTCGTATGCGGCGACCCGGAAGCCGATCGTGTCCTTGCCGAGCAGCACGCACCGGCCCGAGATTGGCTCGCGCACGCCGTCGCGCAACTGGTAGACGAAAGGCGCGCGATGGACGAGCTCGCTGCCGTCCGCGAGCCGGATCACGAGATCGCCGCTCGGCCCGAGGTCGAGAGCGCTCGCACCTTCGATTCGGAGCGCGATCGACCCAGGATCGGCGCCCGGCGCGAGCGCGAAGTCGTACTCCAGCTCGCGCGCGGGAGTGGCGTGGTAAATCAGATCGATGCCGGGGTAGACGCTGGCGTACCGTACACGCGCGTACGTCGGGACGTTGACCCGCCAGCCACGAGGATCGCCGCCGATGAAGTAGTTCGAGATCGCCGGCTGAAGCTCCAACCCCTCACCGCGGGCGGCAGGATTCGCACCGATCGCAGTGATGCGGACGACCTGCTCGTTCGTGATCGCACGAGCCGAGCGAACCGAAGACGACGCGGATCTCGGTGTCGGAAGCGTGCTCCGCACGCGGAGGACGGCGCCCGTCGACGTGAGAAACGCCGTCGTTCCCCGACCCCGAGCGATGAACCCGACCTGCGGCGCGCTCTGTCCGTCGTTGCGCTCGAAGACGAGCGGCACGTCACTCGCCGGTGACCGGCGAGTCACCATGGCTCGCCCCGAGCTCACACGCGACGCGGCAGGCGCGCTCCGCGCGGGAAGGACGCTCGCGCACGCGGCCGCGGCGATCGCGAGCAACGCGCTTCGCTGCGTCCAGCGCACCACCCGAGCCCTAGAACCCTGCTCGGTTTCGAGGTGATTCATCGTGCCCCCTCGCGGCTCGCGGCCGGGAACACTTTGGATTTTCCGAGCGTGATAGCTGGCCCATCTTCGACCTGCAAGAACATCCGGTGCTGGGGTGACCAGACGCTCGGCCGCCCACACCCTTGAGTGGTCGAGCCGCCCCCTCTAAATTGTCCGGCTCCATGGCTTCCAAGAAGAAAGTCGCGCTCGTCGGTGCCACCGGCATCGCCGGCCAGCAGTTCGTGGCCGCGCTCGCCGATCATCCCTGGTTCGAGATCACCCGCCTCTTCGGATCGTCCCGTTCCGCGGGCAAGACGTTCGGGGACGCGATCCGCGACGAGAAGACGGGCGCGCGCCGCTGGTGGTGCGAGGTCGAGCCCTCGGCCGAGCTGTCCGCGATGCGCGTCGACAACAGTGCGGACTTCGACGGCGACGGCGTCGACGTCGTGTTCACCGCAATCGAGGCCGACGTCGCACGCGAGCTCGAGCCGCGCCTCGCGAAGAAGGTCCCCGTGATCAGCACCGCCTCGGCATTCCGCTACGAAGACGACGTGCCGATCCTCGTCCCCGGCGTGAACGGCGACCACGCGCGCCTGCTCACCGTGCAGCAGAAGAAGCGCGGCTGGAAGGGCTACGTCACGCCGATCCCGAACTGCACCACCACCGGCCTGGTGATCGCGTTGAAGCCCATCCACGACGCCTTCGGCGTGCAGAAGGTGATCGTCACGTCGATGCAGGGCATCTCGGGAGCAGGCCGCTCACCGGGAGTCGTCGCGCTCGACATCATCGACAACATCGTTCCCTACATTCCCAAAGAGGAAGAGAAGGTCGCGCGCGAGACCAAGAAGATCTTCGCGACGCTCGGTGAGGGCGGACTCCGCGATGCCGGCTTCGTCGTCAGCGCCACGTGCACCCGCGCGGCGGTGATCGATGGTCACACCGAGTCGGTGTTCGTGTCGACCGAGAACCCCGCCACGCCGGAAGCCGTGGCCGAGGTCATGCGCGCGTTCGACGGTGGATCGTCGCTGCCGTCCGCTCCGAAGCGCTGGATCATCGTGCACGACGATCCGTTTCGTCCGCAGCCGCGGCTCGACCGCGACGCCGAGGGCGGCATGGCCACCTCGGTCGGCCGTCTCCGTACCGACCCCGTCCTCGACAACGGCATCAAGTTCGTCCTCGTGTCGCACAACACGAAAATGGGGGCCGCGAAGGGGGCGGTGCTCGTCGCGGAGCAGCTGCACACGCAAGGCATGCTGTAGGCCGTCCCGCGCTCAGCGCGGGCCGAGCGACTCACGCAGGGGCCGCAGCGCTCTCCCGTGGGGGTGGAAATTTCCGCGGCAATCCCTCCGCTTCCACCTGGAGGAGACGATGGACGCGGGCGATTCCGCGCAGGTGAAAGCTTCCCAACTCTCGCAGCGAGGCGCCTTCGAGGGCCGTCGCACCGATCGCAGCCACGGTTTGCTCCGATACGAGGATCTGCCCTCCGTGCGCGGCGGAACAGATCCGGTTCGCGGTGTGGACCGGCAGTCCGACGTAGGCGCCCTCGACGACCGCCGGGCTTCCGCTGTGGATCCCCGCCCGGATCCGGACTTTCGCGTCGCCGGGCGTGGCGCGCGACTGCAGCGCCCGCTGGATCGCGATGGCGGCTCCGATCGCGTTCCCCGGCTTGGCGAAGGCGGCGAAGAATTCGTCGGCCCGCGCATCGACCTCGGTGCCCTTCCACGAGCGCACTTCGCGACGCAGCAGCGAACGGACGTTCGCGAGCACGCGGATGTATCCGTCGCCCAGCATCTCGAGAAGCGCCGTGGAAGCTTCGATGTCGGTGAAGAGAAGCGTCACGATTCCCGAAGGAAGCTTGGACGCCTTCGCGACGGGAACGCCACCCCGCATCTGCCGGGTGACGAACCCGATCGGCACGATGCCGTACTTCCGCGCCGCGAGCAGCAGCCTCTTGCACGCCTCCGCGCGGGCCTCTTCGCTCTCGAACTCGACTTGGTTGAAGCGACCGAGCGCGGCACGGATGTGCCCCTCGTCGTTGATCGGAAGCCGCCTTCGACCCTCGCGGTCGATGTAGGCGAACGATCGATCGGGAAGCGCTCGCCGTTCCTTGGCGCTCAGCGTCGGCACGCCGGAACCATACCACCCCGGCGGACCCTAGGAACTAGCGACGCCGGACGAGCGCGCATCCGGCGCTGCTCGCGCCGAAGCGCTCTGGACGTTCGCCCGACCGAGCCTGCCTGCTCAGCGGTCGTCGCGGACGACGATCGGCACGCCGTAGACTTCCTCGAGCGAGCGCCCGGCGAGCTCGATCTTCGCCGACTTGTTCGTCTTCTTCGCCTGGTTCTTGAAGACGCCCTGGAAGAAGCGAACGCGGCGCACGTACTCCTGGGTCTCGGCGTAGTTCGGGATGCCGCCCGCGAGATCGACGGGCTTGGTGCCGGCGTTGTACGCCGACAGCACGAAGTCGAGCTTTCCGCCGTAGCGATCCATCAGGTAGCGCAGGTGCCGCACGCCGCCCTGGATGTTCTCGGTCGCGTCGAAGGCGTTTCGCACCTCGTGCATGCGCGCCGTGTCCGGCATCAGCTGCATGAGGCCCATCGCGCCCTTCGGAGACACCGCCATCGGGTTGAAGTTCGACTCGGCACGGATCACGGCCTTCACGAGCGAAGGTTCGAGCGAGAACGTGCGAGAAGCCGCCTGCACGGCGTCCTCGTACTTCGATGGGTCGCCGGCGACCCGCGACCAGACGCCGAGACCGCCGCTGCCGTAGAACTCGCGATGGCGTGAGATCACCTTGTAGCCGGAGCGCTGCCCGGTGTTGGTGATCAGCAGTCCGTTCGGGCCCTGCATGACCAGGATGTCGGCGCGAGCGGACGACGCTCCGAGCGCCAAGAGCAAGAGGGCCGTCACGATCTGCCGGCGTTTCGCCACGACGGAGGGACGAAGCAATTCCCGGGCCTCGGAGACGTCGGTCCCCAACACCGAGAACCGCGAGGTTTTCGGAGGGAGCGGAGCACACCCGTGCACCAAAACATGCCGCCGCTGTTCCATTCTCGACACGAGCTATTCGACGACGAGGAGACTCCGTCCCCTCGCCCCGTCGGGCCAAGCCCGTCGGGGGCCCACTCCTCTGCTCGCTCCGCTCGGCCGCGCTCAGCGCGCGGAGCCGAGTCCTCGAATCACGATCTAGGACTACAATTCCTAACGCACCGGCGTCTTGCGACGCAAGTCGACCTCACGTAGACCCGGACGATGCCGACGGCGGAGGAGCTCTGCGATCTGGGCGTGGATCTCTTCGGCGAGCGGAAGCTCGACGAAGCGATCGCCGCCTACGAGCAGGCGATCGCGCTCGACCCCGGCATGCTCGACGCCCTGCACGGCCTCGCGATGGCCCACGCCGAGAAGGGCGATCTCGAGCGCGCGATCGAAGCCGCGAAGCGCATCACGGCGGCCTCTCCCGACGATCCCCTCGGCTACACGAGCCTGTCGATGTTCTACCAGCGTGCCGGACGGATCGAGGATGCCGAGACCGCGGCAGCAGAGGCGCGCCGGCTCGAGTGGAAGCAGGAGCTGAAGGGCGGCTGACGCCCCGCCTGGCTGCTCAGCCGGCCACGCCCGGCCGGAAGCCGCGGGCGATCCAGTAGAGCTCGGCCGATCCCTTGCGGGTCGCCTGCGAGCGCGTGGAGTGGACGTCCTCGAAGCGCAGCCGCGCTTCCGCGAGCAATGCGGCGTGCTCGGAGCTCATGAAGACCTTGCAGAGGAGGCTCCCCCCGGGCCGCAGCGCGCGCTCCGCGACGCCGAGCGCCGCGCGCACGAGATCCGCGGAGCGCGCCTCGTCGCGATCGCGGATGCCGGTCAGCGCCGGCGCCATGTCGGAGAGCAGGACGTCCGCCGGCCCGCCGAGCGCCGCGATCGCGCGGTCGACATCGGCCGCCGCGGTCACGTCGCCGCGTAGCACCGTGACGTGCGCGTGCCCGACGGGATCGCATGGCTTGAGATCGATGCCGACGACGCGCCCCTTCGGGCCGACCGCCTTGGCGGCGACCTGCAGCCAGCCGCCGGGCCAGCAACCGAGATCCAGGACGCGATCTCCGGCGCGGAGAAGCTGCCGATCCAGGTCCTCGAGCTTGAACGCCGCCCGCGAGCGCAGGCCCTCCGCCTTGGCCTTCCGGTAGTAGCGATCCTTCCGCTCGTACGCCACGGCGCGAACCCTAGACCACGGAGGTCGTGAAGGCGACCGGCCTTGTCTTTTCTCCGCGCGCCCGTAGCATGGCCGCATGTCTCGTCGTGGTCGCGGCTCCGCAGGTGAAGGGTCGGATCGCGAGGAAACTCCGCCCGCCCCGGAGCCTTTCAACACTCCCTTTCGCGGGCTCGGCGCCCGGCTCGGGCCGCTCCCGAGCGCGCCGAAGCCGCCTGGCACGAAGCCGAAGCCGACCGTCCCCGCGAAGCCCCCGTCCGCACCCGCGACCGAAGGCGATCTGTTCGCGGAGGCCGTACGCGGGGTGAAGGCCATCCCTTTGGCCGAGCGCTCGCGGCGCACGCCGGCATCGCCGCGACCCGCCGCGCGGCGCGGGCCGAGCGACGAGGAGAGCGTGATGATCGAGCTCTCCGATCTCGTCGCCGGCACCGCCGCGTTCGACGTGAGCGACACCGAGGAGCACATGGAAGGCGCGATCGTCGGTCTCGATCCGCGCCTGTTGCGGCGGCTTCGCGCCGGCGAGTTCTCGTACCAGTCGCACATCGACCTGCACGGATTCACCGCCGACGAGGCCTACCGCGCGCTCCTCGACTTCGTGCACCGCGCGATGTCGCTCGGCCACCGCTGCGTGCTGGTCGTGCACGGGCGCGGCCTCAACTCGCCGCAGCAGCGCTCAGTGCTGAAGAACGGGGTCCGCGAATGGCTTACGCACGGCGAGCTCGGCCGCCGCGTCCTGGCGTTCTGCTCGGCGCGTCTCTACGACGGGGGCGCGGGCGCGACCTACGTGCTGCTGCGGCGCGAGCGCCGCGGCAAGCAACCGTTCCGCACGTTCGAGGGGACTCGCGAGTCCTAGCGCTTCGTCCGATCAGAGCCCGGCGCCGTACATCGCCTCGCCCTCCAACGCCTGGTGGCCGGAGCCGAAGCGCAGGAACTCGCACGCGCGGTTACTCTGCCCGTTCAGCTCGGCGCGGTAGACGATCGTCAGCGTACCGCTGGCGTCGTCGAAGAGCGCACGGTCGAGCGTGAAGCGGAGCGATGTGATCTTCGACAGCGCGGCGGTCCAGTAGGCGCGGAGCGCGGACTTTCCCGAGACGACGGCGTTGCCCGTGATCGTGGCCGCCTTCGGGCTGGTGAAGCGTACGTCGTCGTGGAAGTGGCCGAGCACGGCCTCCACGTCGCGGGCGTTCCAGGATGCGACCCAATGGCTCGCGAGCTCGCTCGCCTGCTCTCGGTTCATTGCTGGACCTCCTCTTCGATCTGGGGTACGCCGCCGACGGGCGTGAGCCCAGGAAGCCGCGTCTAGACGAGATGCCGAGATACGTCAACGACTTTGACCGAATCGACGAGCCGAATCGCCCGCTCGCCCTGCTCTACTTCGCGTTCCGGAAGGTCACCGAGCATCCCGACCGGATCCTCGCGCGCCACGGCCTGACGCGCGTCCACCACAGGATCCTCTACTTCGTCGGACGCCAGCCCGGCCTCTCCGTCGGAGACCTGCTGAAGATCCTCGCCGTCACCAAGCAGGCTCTCCACCGCCCGATGCGCCAGCTGCTGGCGGGCGGGTGGCTGCTCGCCGAGCCCGTGCCCGGCAACCGCCGCGCCAAGGCGCTGCGGCTGTCCGCGCGCGGCGCACGGCTCGAAGATCGCCTGTCCGGAGACCAGCGCGAGCGCTTCGCGCGCGCGTTCGCCACGGTCGGCAAGGATGCCGCGCACGCTTGGGCCGCCGTCATGCACGAGCTCGCGGGCGAGCCCAAGGCGAACGGCCGCACCCCGCACCAGGCACGATGAGAGACCCAGTGTCGACCTTCACGGCGGAGGCGAGCCCGGACATGCGCCGGGCCCAGCCGACGGGGTCCGGGGGCATCGGAAGCACGCCGCCGGCGAGCACTGGACGGGCCCCCGGGGTCCGCAGGGAGGCGGGCCCGGACATGCGCCGGGCCCAGCCGACGGGGTCCGGGGGCATCGGAAGCGCGCAGCCGGCGAGCACTGGACGGGCCCCCGGGGTCGGTTGATGAGCCGGCCGAGCCGCTCGGCGCGGCTGCTGCTCGTCGTCTTCGGCATCGTCGCCGGGATCCTCTTCGGCGAGGTCTTCTTCCGGCTCGTGCCGTACGAGCGCGTGAAGTACGAGGCGCGCTACGGCCACTTCCGCGGCAACGAGGTCAGCAAGTTCCTCGAGTACGACCCGCAGCTCACGTTCCGCAATCGTCGCGGCGCGAGCTTCCCGGACGCCGGCGTGTCGATCAACGCGCTCGGTCTCCGCGGACCCGAGGTGACGATCGCGAAGCCCGCGGGCGTGCGGCGCGTGCTCTGCCTCGGCGATTCCTGCACGTTCGGGGCGGGCATCCCGTATCCGGAGCTGCTGCAGAAGATCCTCGACGCGCGTGCGCCGGGGAAGTTCCAGGTGCTGAACGGCGGAGTCATCGGCTACACGTCGGTGCACGGGTTGGAGTGGATGGAGCGTGATCTCGCGCCGCTCGCGCCCGACGTCGTCACGATCTACTACGGCTGGAACGACATGTGGCGCGAGAAGGACTCTGCCGTGCGGCGCTGGTTCAAGAATCGCGTCGAGGGCGAAGCGCCGCCGAGGTTTCGGAGCTATCTCTGGGACGCGCTCTCGCGGCTCGCGGTCTACGTGCAGAACTCCTTCGGCACGTCGGCCCTCCAGGTGCCCCCCGAGCAGTACCGCGCCGTGCTCGAGCACTTCGCGAAGATCGGCCGGAGCCGTGGCTTCCAGCCGATCTACGTGACCGGACCATCGGGCTTCGACGGCGACCGCACGCCGCAGTGGCTGGTCGACAAGGGCTTCGTGGCCCGCGCCGACAGCGCGCCGCGCCTACACGCCGAGTACAACGCGGTGGTCGCCGAGGTGAGCCGTGCGGTCGGCGCGCCGCTCGTCGACGTGGCGGCGGACTTCGACCGCTCGGGCGGCCGCGCGCTGTTCGCCGACCCCGCCCACGACCCGATCCACCCGAACGCGCGCGGCTATCAGAAGATCGCGGAGGATCCCGCCGAGGCCATCCTCAACCTCGACGCGTCCGCCACGCCGGCGGCCGCTTCTCGATGAACGCGCGGAAGCCCTCGGCGACTTCGTCGCTGCCGAGGGCTTCGAAGAAGAGCTCGAGGTCGATCGCCGGGAGCGTCTTGCGAAGCTCGCGCTTGAGCGCGCGCGCCGCGGCCGGCGCGGCGGCGCGGAGCTCGCCGATCACCTCGGCGATCGTGGCATCGAGCTCCGCGTGTGGCGCGACGCGCGCGACGAGGCCTATCGCGAGCGCTTCGGCCGCGCTCACGACCGGAGCCGCGAGCATCATGTAGCGCGCCCGGGCGAGCCCCACGTGCGCGGCGAGCCGGCCCGCGAGCCAGGGATCGGGCAGACCGCGCAGCAGCTCTGGAGCCCGGAAGCGCGCGCGGTCGCTCGCCACGCTCACGTCGCTCATCAGCACCATGTCGAGGCCGCCGCCCTGGCAGAGGCCGTTCACGGCGCAGACCACGAGCTTCGCGCAGCGCTCGAGCGGGACGAACGGCACGAGATCCCAGGCCTCGCGCGGCAGCGCCGCCTTCTCGACCGCGCCCATGTCGCCGCCGGGGCAGAACACGTCGCCGGATCCGGTCAGCAGCAGCAGATCGACGGCGTCGTCGCGCTCGGCGATCTCCGCGGCGCGCGTGATCGCGCCGTACATCTCGATCGTGCACGCGTTGCGGCGCTCGGGACGGTCGATCGTGACCCGCAGCACGCCGTCGTCGAGGCGGCCGTGCACGAAGGGAGAACCCAGTTCGACGTTCGTCTGCATGTCGCTCGCGGCTTGCCCGAGCCTACACCAGACCCATAA
>JACXTT010009708.1_pt1 | contig 13104 bp, 8 predicted proteins | sample 9270951 | NCBI WGS metagenome assembly JACXTT01 (sample SAMN15532306, study PRJNA645909) | rock metagenome | isolation source: weathered quartz diorite | place: Puerto Rico | collected 2017-06-21
CTGGGCGTGCAGGCGGTGATCGTGATGCCGCAGGACGCCCCCGCGATCAAGATCGAAGCCACGCGCGGCTATGGCGCCGAAGTGGTGCTGTACGACCGCTACCAGGACGACCGCGAGGCGCTGGGCCGGCGTATCGCCGCCGAGCGCGGCATGACGCTGATCCCGCCCTATGACCATCCGCATGTGATGGCGGGGCAGGGCACGGCCGCCAAGGAGCTGTTCGAGGAAACCGGCCCGCTGGACATGCTGGTGGTGTGCCTGGGCGGCGGCGGGCTGCTGTCTGGCTGTGCGGTCGCGGCCCAGGCGATGTCGCCCGGCTGCGCCGTCTACGGCGTCGAACCCGAGGCCGGCAACGATGGCCAGCGCAGCCTGCGCAGCGGCGAAATCGTCCGCATCGACACCCCGCGCACCATCGCCGACGGCGCGCAGACGCCGTTCCTGGGCAACCACACCTTTGCCGTGATCCGCGAGCTGGTGACGGACATCGCCACGGTGTCGGATGCCGAACTGGTCGACACCATGAAGTTCTTCGCCGGGCGCATGAAGATCGTGGTCGAGCCCACCGGCTGCCTGGCTGCCGCCGCGGTGCTGCACGGCAAGCTGGATGTGAAGGGCAAGCGCGTGGGGGTCATCATCTCGGGCGGCAATGTCGACCTGGGCGCCTTTGGCAGCTTCCTGCTGGGTTGAGTCGGGCGGCAGGGAATCCTGGACTGGCCCCGGCCGTCTAACCTGCAATCCGCGACGACAATGCCAGGGGTGGCCATGACGGACAAGCCCCACTATGACGTGCTGGACACCGGCGCCGGCAAGCCGGTCAAGCTGTGGACGCGCGGCGTCCCGGTGGAAAGCGCTGCCCGCGAGCAACTGCTGAACACGGCGCGGATGCCCTTCATCTTCCGCCATCTCGCGGTGATGCCGGATGTACATCTGGGCAAGGGCTCCACCATCGGCTCGGTGATCCCGACCGTGGGCGCGGTGATTCCCGCCGCGGTGGGCGTGGACATCGGCTGTGGCATGATGGCCGTGAAGACTTCGCTCACCGCCGCTGACCTGCCCGACAACCTCGGACCGCTGCGCAGCGCGATCGAGCACGCCGTGCCGCACGGCCGCACCGCGCAAGGCGGGCGGCGCGACCAGGGTGCCTGGGGCTCGGCGCCGGCGCCTGTTGACGCGGCATGGGCCGAGATGGCGCCGGGCTTTCGCCGCATCACCGACAAGTATCCGCACCTGGCGCGCACCAACCATCGCAATCACCTGGGCACGCTCGGCACCGGCAACCACTTTATCGAGGTGTGCCTGGACGAGGCCCAGTCAGTCTGGTTCATGCTGCACAGCGGCTCGCGCGGCGTCGGCAATGCCATCGGCACGACCTTCATTTCTCTGGCGCAGCAGGACATGCGCAAGCACCTCGCCAACCTGCCGGACCGCGACCTGGCCTACCTGGTCGAAGGCTCCGAGCATTATGAGGACTACATCTTCGCCGTGGCGTGGGCCCAGGCCTACGCGCGCCGCAACCGCGAGCTGATGATGGAGGCGGTGCTGGCAGCGGCGCAGCGCGTGCTGCGCAGGCCGTTCCAGGCGCGGCTGGAGGCGGTCAACTGCCATCACAACTACGTGCAGAAGGAACACCACTTCGGCGCCGACGTGCTGGTGACGCGCAAGGGCGCGGTCAGTGCGCGCGTGGGCGAGCTGGGCATCATCCCGGGCTCGATGGGCGCGCGTTCGTTCATCGTGCGCGGCAAGGGCAATCCGGAGTCGTTCTGCTCATGCAGCCACGGCGCGGGGCGCACCATGAGCCGCAGCGAGGCCAAGCGCCGCTTCACTGTGGCCGACCAGGTGCATGCGACCGAAGGCGTTGAATGCCGCAAGGACGCCGCTGTGATCGACGAGATCCCGATGGCGTACAAGGATATCGATGCGGTGATGGCGGCGCAGGCGGATCTGGTGGAGATCGTGCACACGCTACGGCAGGTGGTGTGCGTGAAGGGGTGAGTGAGGGTGAGCGTTGCCAGGAAGCGCTTGCAGCATCCGTGAATTTCGTCTTAAAATAGAAATCATTCTCATTTGCATAGAGCGCGCATCGTTGGGGTGCGGAAATGAACGAGGGTTTCGCAGGTGGGCGCCGCCGACATTTCAGGCAATCAACAGGTTCATGTTCTCTATTGCGACCACCACGGGTGGTTGCAGGGATGGCTGCGCCGTCAGCTTGGCAATGCCTGCGATGCTGCCGATCTCGCCCAGGACGTGTTCCTGCGCCTGTTGCGGCGTGAGCCCTGCGATATCCGCGAGCCGCGCACCTACCTGAGCACCATTGCGCGCGGGCTGGTCATCGAGCACTGGCGCCGCCGCGAACTGGAACTGGCCTGGCTGGAGACGCTGGCCCAGCTGCCCGAACCGCAAGCGCCGTCACCTGAGAGCCGGCTCCAGTTTCTCGAGACGCTGATCGCGATCGACCGCATCCTCGATGCATTGAAACCGCAGGTGCGCACCGCGTTCCTGTGGGCGCAGCTCGAAGGGCTGACATGCCGCCAGATTGGCGAGCGTCTGGGGGTATCGCTTGCCACGGCGGAACGTTACGTGGCCACGGCGCTGCGGCATTGCTACACGCTGCGCTTTGGCGAGTAGGCGCCGGTGACCGATCCTGGCGGGCCTGCGCAGCCGCAGCCCGAACCCTCTGTTCCGTCCGCTGTCGTCGACCAGGCCATCCGCTGGATGGTCAAGCTCGACTTTGGCGAGGGCAATGCCGTTGCGCAGAAGGGTTTTGCACAATGGCTGGCCGCCAGTCCGCTGCATGGCGTGGCCTGGCAACGTGTGCAGGGCCTGAAGGACGATTTCAGCCGGATGCCGCCGGCTCTGGCGCTCGATACGCTGAAGGCCGTGGGCGAGCGTCGTGGCACGCGCGGCATCCGGCGCCGCCAGGCAATCAAGATCCTTGCGCTGGCTGGTGTCTCGGTACTGGCTGCGGGCGCAGCGCGCGAGCTGGCCCCGTGGCAGCGCCTGCTCGCCGATGCCAGCACCGCCACCGGAGAGCAGCGCACGGTGCGGCTCGACGACGGCAGCACGATCGTGCTGAATACCGACACCGCGATCAGCACCGGCTTCGATGCCACGCGACGCGTCGTGACGTTGCGGCGCGGAGAGATCCTGGTTGCCACTGGGCACGATACGCCCGCTGCAATGCGGCCATTCTGGGTAGAGACGTCATTTGGCGGACTGCGTGCCTTGGGTACGCGCTTTGTGGTGCGGCTGGAGGACGGGCGCGCGCGCATCAGCGTGCTTGAAGGGGCGGTCGCTTTGCATCCCGCTAACGGCCGTGCCGCCGAAGACAACGAAAATGTGGCGCGAGCCGGCACGAACTGGTGGCTCGCGGCCGACGGCAGCGCACCGGCACCAGCCCGGCCGTTCACGGACGATGGCTGGGCCGACGGCGTGATCGCCGGCAACGACATGCGGCTTGCGGACCTGCTGGCCGAGCTGTCGCGCTACCGGAGCGGGCGCATCGTCTGCGATCCCGCCGTGGCGGACCTGCGCGTGTCCGGCGCATACCAGTTGGGAGACACCGACCGGGCGCTGGCATTCCTTGCGCAGGCACAGCCCATCAGTATTCGCTATCGCACGCGCTTCTGGGTCAGCGTCGGGCCGCGCTGAACGACGATGCCGTGCGTGCGAGAAATACTTTCAGAAAAGGTGAGGGGATTTCGATTCTCGACCGGCCTACAGCATAGGAAACCAGAACCTGTCGCTGCCGGAGAGAATGATGTCTGTATCTTGTTTTGCCCACGCCCGCCCTGCAAAGTCGCCTCGCATGGCCTGCACGCCGCGGCCCAGGCCGCTGGCCGTCGCGCTGCACCGTGCCTGCGTCTGCCTGACCTTCGGGGCGGCCGTGGCACCGCTTGAAGCCATGGCGCAGGCCGCCGATCAGCAAACGCTGCCGGCCGTGACCGTCAGCGCCAGCGCCGATGGTGCCGGCGACCTGCCCGCGGCGTACGCGGGCGGCCAGGTCGCGCGCGGCGGCCGGCTCGGGCTGCTTGGCAACAAGGGGGTGATGGACACCCCGTTCGCGACAACCAACTACACCGCACAACGCATGGAGGACCAGCAAGCCGTGACGCTGGCGGAAGTGCTGGGGAGCGATCCGTCCACGCGCTTCACCGGCCAGATCGGCGGCGTGACCGATTCGTTCTACATCCGCGGCTTCCCGATCAACGAGGGCAACCTGTCCGAGGTGGCCTTCGACGGCGTCTACGGGGTCTCGCCCAACTATCACCTGTTCACCGAATACCTGGAGCGGGTCGAAGTGATCAAGGGCCCGGCCGCGTTGCTGTATGGCATGTCGCCCAACAGCGGCGTGGGCGGTGTGGTCAACGTGGTGCCCAAGCGTGCGCTGGCCACGGACCTGACGCGCTTTACGCTGGACTATGCCTCCGACGCGCAGGTGGGCGGCGCCGTCGACCTGAGCCGCCGCTTCGGCGAGAAGCGCGAATGGGGGGTGCGTTTCAACGGGCTGCACCGCCAGGGCCCGACCCCGCTGGACAACCAGAAGTCGCGAGCCGAGGTGGCCGCATTGTCGCTGGACTATCAGGGCGAGCGCCTGCGCGCCTCGCTCGACGTGATCGAGCAGTACCAGTGGATCGATGCCCCCACGCGCCCGTTCCTGGTCGCCCCCGGCTTGGAGGTGCCAGCGGCACCGGACGGCCGGCGCAATGTCTCGCAGCCATGGGGCTGGTGGAAGTCCAACGACGTCTCGACGCTGCTGCGCGCCGAGTACGACCTGACGGACAACGTCACCATCTTTGCCGATGCCGGCGGCACCCGCTCGGACGTGGCGCGCTTCTCCGACCAGACCCCCACCATCCTGAACGCCAGCGGCGACACCTCGGCCGTGCCGCAGAGCTGGAAGTTCCAGATCAATCGGTCCTCGTTCGATACCGGTGTGCGAGCCAAATTCGAGACCGGCTCAGTCAAGCATGCGCTGGCGCTGCAGGCCAATCTCTACACGGATCGGATCGCGAGCGCCAGCAGGGCGGGCACGGCAGTGCGGTCGAATATCTATGACCCGGTCGCCAGCCCCGAGCAGAACGTGGCTGCACCCGGCTCCGTACCCAAGGTGTCGGACTCCACGCTGTCCGGCGTGGCGCTGGCCGACACGCTGAGCGCGTTCGACGAGCACTTGCAACTGACGCTGGGCCTGCGCTATCAGCAGGTGAAATCCGGCAACTACAGCAGCAGCGGCGCCAGGACGGCTTCGTATGACGAGAGCGCCGTCACGCCGCTGGCCGGCATCGTGTACAGGCCCTGGCAGCATGTGTCCCTGTACGCCAACTACGTGGAAGGCCTGAGCAAGGGCGATATCGCGCCCGCCACCGCGTCGAACGCGGGCCAGGTGTTCGCGCCGTACAAGACGAAGCAGCAAGAGGTGGGCGTGAAGCTCGATGCCGGCAAGGTCTTGGCCACGCTGGCCGTGTTCCGCATGAGCAAGCCCAGCGGCCAGCTGTTCGGCACGGTCTATGCGATCGACAGCGAGCAGCGCAACCAGGGCATCGAGCTCACGCTGTCCGGGGAAGCCTGGAAGGGTGTGCGACTGCTCGGCGGCGTGACCCTGCTGGACGGCGAGCTGACCAGGACCAACAGCGCCGCGACCCTCGGCAATCGCCCGGTGGGCGTGCCCAAGGTGATGGCCAACGCGGGCGTCGAGTGGGACCTGCCGTGGGTACAGGGCCTGACGCTGACCGGTGCGGTGAACTACACGGGCAATGCGTACGTCAACCAGGCTAATACACAGCATGTGCCGTCGTGGACCACGGTGGACCTGGGTGCGCGCTACCGGACCAAGGTCAGCGGTCATGCGACCACCTTCCGCGCGGCGCTGATCAACGCCTTCGATCGCAAGTACTGGTCGGGCGTGGCATCGTACGGCACCCTTTCGCAAGGCGCCCCGCGCACCTTCATGGCGTCCGTGGCCGTGGACTTCTGAGCGGAGCGGCGTGAGGAGGCAGCAGTCGCAACGATCCCCGGCCACGGTGTGGCGCACGCGGCGCGCTTCGGCCGCCACGGGGACGTGGCTTGCTGTCCTGATGCTGGGAGCCGTCGCGCTGCCAGCGCTGGCGCAAGACAAGGGTAGTGTTGCCGCCATGCGCGCCTTCGCCATCGCGCCCGGTCCGCTCACGGTCACGCTGAACCGCTTTGCCAGCGCCGCCGGCATCAATCTTTCCTACGATGCCGCGCAACTGTCCGGGCTGCGCAGCGAGGGGCTGCATGGCAGCTATGCTGTTCCCGAGGGCTTTCGCGTGCTGCTGGCCGGCACCGGCCTGGAAGCGGTGCCGATGGACGGCGGCGGCTATGCCGTGCGCCGCGCCGCTGTGCAAGGTGAACGCGCGCCGGCAACGCTGCCCGAGGTGCGCGTCATCGGCAAGCATGACAGCGAGCCGCCGCTGCTGGCCGGTGGACAGGTAACGCAAGGCGTGCGCCTGGGTTTGCTCGGCAACACCGACAACATGGATGCGCCCCTCAACGCTGTCGGATACAGCGCCGGCTTCATCGAAAACCAGCAGGCACGAACCGTTGGCGACGTGCTGGCCAACGATGCCTCGGTGCGCTATGTCAGCCAGCCCGGCGGCATCCTGGATGCGTTCAGCATCCGTGGGTTTCCGGTGGGCAACGGCAACTTCGGTGAGATCGCGTTCGATGGCATCTATGGCGTGGCGTCCAACTATCGTGTTTCCACCAGCTATGTCGAGCGCGTGGAACTGATCAAGGGCCCCACGGCGGTGCTGAACGGCATGGCGCCCAGCGGCAGCGTGGGCGGCGGCATCAACATCGTGCCCAAGCGCGCGGGTGCCGTCAACGTGACGCGCTTCACGGCCGACTACGCGGCGGCCTCGCAGTTCGGGGGCAGCGTGGACATCAGCCGCCGGCTGGGCAGTGCCAGCCAGTTCGGCATCCGCTTCAATGGCAGCTATCTGGGTGGCGGTACCGCGCTCGACAACCAGTCCCGCCGCGCCACCTCGGGTGCGCTCGCGCTGGACTACCAGGGCGAGCGCTTGCGCGCCACGCTGGATCTGATTGACCAGCGCGAACGGATTTCGGCGCCTTCGCGGTTGCTGCATATCGTGCCAGGCATTGCCGTGCCCGACGCGCCGGATGGCCGCCGCAATATCTCGCAGCCGTGGGAGCAATCCCATATCCGCGACGGCTCGCAGCTGCTGCGCGCGGAGTACGACCTTGCCGACGGCGTGACCTGGTTCGCCGATGCCGGTGGCGGGCAGACGCACGTGGCGCGGCTGTTTGCCATCACGCCCACCATCGTCGATGCCGCAGGCGATGTGGCGGTAGCCGACTCCAACTATCGCTTCCAGGTGGCGCGTGTCAGCGCCGACACCGGCGTGCGCGCGCGCTTTCGGACCGGGCCGGTGAGTCACCAGCTCAGCATCGTGGCCAGCGGCTACCACGACAAGCTCGGACGAGCGTACAACTCCGCCAGCACGGCCGCGCTGACCAACCTCTATGCGCCCGCGACACTGCCGTTCCAGGATGTGCCGGCGCCGTCCAGCGTGCCGACGGTATCGAAGACATCGCTCACCGGCGTGGCATTGGCCGATACGCTTTCGGTCCTTGACCGTCGCCTGCAACTGACCCTTGGCCTGCGCCACCAGCGAGTGCAGTCGGACAACTTCAACGCTGACGGAGGGCTGGCCTCGCGCTACGACCAGGGCGCGTGGACGACGCTTGCTGGGTTGGTGGTCAGGCCGTGGCAACAGGTATCGTTCTACGTCAATCGCATCGAGGGCCTGAGCAAGGGCGATATCGCACCGGCCAGTGCCAGCAACGCCGGGGAAGTGTTCGCCCCGTACAAGTCGCGCCAATACGAGGTAGGGGTAAAGCTGGAACAAGGCGGAATGCGCGCCACCGTCAGCGCATTCCAGATCAGCAAGCCCGGCGGAGAACTTGCTGGCTCGTTGTTCGCCGTCAACGGCGAGCAGCGTAGCCGGGGTCTCGAGTTCGGGCTGTACGGCGAGCTTGCCAGCAACGTGCGCTTGCTGGCGAGCGCTGCACTGCTCGATGCAACCATCACCCGCGACGCGGACGCCGGCACGGTGGGCAGATCCGTCGTCGGCGCCCCGTCGCTGCAGGTGAACCTTGGTGCGGAATGGGATGCCGTGTGGCTGCCAGGCCTGACACTGAGCGGCGCGCTTGCCTACACCGGGCGCAAGTATGTTGACCAGGCCAATACCCAGAGCTTGCCAGCCTGGACGCGCGTGGACCTGGGGGCGCGCTACCGGACCAAGGTGGCCGGGAAAGACACGACCCTTCGCCTCTATCTGCGCAACGTGTTCGACCGCCGTTATTGGGCCGCGGTGGACAGCTATGGCGGCCTGGCCATTGGCGAGCCGCGCACGTTGATGATGTCGGCGACGGTCGGCTTCTGATCCGGCCTGATGGCATGCGCCCGGGGCGACCGGATTGTCGCGGCCATCCCGCAGGCACGAACGCGCTCTCACGGGGGCTGGCTTGCGCCCGCGTGGCAACGATGGACTACGGGAAGTCGGGGGATCCGTCTGCTGTGGCCTGGCCGGTGCCCCAGGTGGGTCAGTCGACGAGCAGATTGATCTTCGTCGCGAATTTCTGCCAGCGATCGATGTCGGAACTCACCAGCTTCTGGAATTCAGCGGGCGTGCTTGTCGTCGTGGCAAAGCCAAGCTGCGTCAGCGATGCCTTGATCTCAGGCTTGGCGATGGCCCTGGCGATTTCCGTGTTCAGCCTTTGCACGATCTCGGGCGGCGTATTTGCCGGGGCAAGGATGCCGAACCACTGGTCGACGTCATAGCCGGCCACGCCAAGCTCGCTCACGGTGGGTACGTCGGGCAGGAACGGCGAGCGCGCCTTCGAGGTGACGGCCAGCGCGCGCAGCTTGTTGCTTTTCAGGTAGGGGATGGTGTTGGTCAGCGTGTTGATGCTGACATCGGCCTGGTTGCCGAGCACGTCGGCGATGGCGGGGGCGCAACCCTTGAACGGCACATGCAGCATATCCATCTTTGCCGAGACCTTCAGCAATTCGCCGGCCAGATGCTGCGGGGTGCCGTTGCCGCACGACGCGTAGCTGGGGGGGGAGCCGCTCTTGCCCGCCGCCAGCAGGTCGCTGAAGGTGCGGAGCTTCGAATGCGATGGCACGGCGATCACCGATGGCACCGAAGCGAAGGTGATGACGGCGCTGAAATCGGACTTGGGATTGAACTGCAGCTTCTTGAAGACGCTCGGGTTGATGGCAAAGCTGCTGTTGACGATGAGCAGCGTATAGCCGTCGGCAGGGCTCTTGGCGACGAACTCCGCGCCAATATTGCCGCTGGCACCGGGCCGGTTGTCGACGACCACGGGCTGCCCCAGCGACTTGCTGAGGTCATTCCCGATCAGGCGCGCAAGGGAATCGGTCCCCCCTCCGGCCGGGAACGTCACCACCACGCGGATCGGCTTTTGCGGGAAGGTACTGGCGATATTGGCTTCGGCGCGCCCGGGCAGGGTGCCCAGGCTGCCTGCGACAAACAGGAGCGATGCCAGACTTCTGACGACGGATAGGGGTCTCATTGATATGCCTCGTCGGTTAGGGTGAAGGAAGCGGAAAAGCCGGTCAATCGGGGTCTATACGCACCGCCTGGCAGCACTCGCCGCCAGCGCGCACCATTGCCGCAGCCGCCTCAAGCGCTTCAGCGGAGCCGGCGTGGATACGGTAGAGGGGTTGCCCTGGCGCTACCTTTGCACCGATCGCGCACAGCATGTCGACGCCTGCACCGCCATCGCGCGGCGCCCCGGCGGCGCGCGCCACGCCGGAAATCTGCAGGCCATCGACGCCCGTCACCCGGCCCCGCCTGGCGGCGGGCACGACCTGCGTATGCGTACCCGGCGCCACTGGATCGGGGCGAACGCCCTGTGCGGCGGCGATGCGATCGAACGCGGCCTTGGCCTTGCCTTCATGCAGCAGCGCGGTCGCAATTTGCATGCCGTGTCCGGGCGAGTCCACGCGGGGATCAAATGCGATGATTTCGCCGGCAAAGCGCAGGGCTTTTTCACGCAGGTCGGCGGGTGCATCGGGAGCGTTGTCGAGCACGAGTCGGACGTCGCGCACTTCCAGCGCGGGGCCGATGCCACGCCCGATCGGGCGGCTGCCGTCCGTGACCAGTGCGCGTACGTGCAGGCCAAGTCCCTTGCCGACGTGTTCGAACAGTGCGCCCAGCGCCGCGGCATCGGCGCGCGTTGCCAGCTTGGTTTGCGGCCCGTAGGGCAGGTCGACGATGACGTGGGTAGCGCCGGCGGTGTACTTCTTCGACAGGATCGACGCCACGGACCAGCGCCGCGAATCCAGGCGCAGCGGCCGGGTGATGGCGTTCATCACATCGTCGACCACCGAATGGTTCAGCCGTCCGTTCCAAGCGATGCATGCGCGCGCCTGGGCCACGCATCGGCGCACGTCTTCATGCGCCAGGTCGACCCGTGCAATGGTCTCCATGGCATCGGCGGTGCCGGCGGCAGAGGTGATCGCGCGCGACGATGTCTTGGGCATCGCGAGCCCGTAGGCCGCGACGATCGGCACCACGATCAGCGTGATGCGGCTGCCGGGAACGCCCCCCATCGAATGCTTGTCGACGACTACCGGTTCGTCCCAGTCGATGCGGGGTGTGAAGGCGGTACGCGCGCGTGCCAGTGCCACCACTTCCTCGTCTGTGAGCGTGCGGGTCGCGGCAATGAGGAACTCGGTCAGCTCTGCCTCGGTGTACCGTCCGGCGATGGCGTCCTGCAGCACGGCGACGTAGGCCGCTTCGTCGAGCGGCTCGCCGCGCAGCTTGGCCATCAGGTTGGTGCGGCTGGCCGGCCGTTCGGTGGCGGATGCCCTGGTGCCGTTGCGCAAGGCTTCGACAAAGCGTGCCGTACCCGCGTCCAGCGTGCTGTCGTTCGACACCGTGATACACGGGACGTGTGGCGGCACCGGTGCCCCCGCGCGTGCCACGCGGCTGGCAACCTGGTCGCCCGATTCCCGCCCGCGCGCGGCAATGCGCTGCGCAAGCACGTCATGCGGTGCCGTCACCACGATCACTACGAAGCGGGGCAGGCGGGCCGCAAGTTCGGCGATAACGCCTCGCGAGCCATTGGCCACGACGTTGCGGCCGCATTCGAGTTCGAGCATCAGGGAGCGGGGCAATCCGTAGCGCAGGTCGTGCGCATCCCAGGTCACCAGGAACTCTCCGCTTCGCTGGCGCCGTGCGAACTCGGCCTCCGTGACACCTTCGTGCGCTTCGCCAGCAGAGCCGTCAGGGCGGGTGATGACGCGCCGCGCAAAAACGTAATCGTCATCGAGCGCGGCACGTGCACCGTCGATCAGGGAGTCCTTGCCAGCGCCACTGGGCCCCACAACAAAGAAGAATGTGCCGGTCGCCTTCATGAGAATTACCTTAGATGTCGAAGTTATGTGGCTATGCTAGCACCGGCCAAGGGGGTGTCAAGATAAGTTCGATGTCTAAGGTAATGCAAGCAACGGGCCAGCGTCCGCAAATCCAGTGTGTACGCGGGATTCGCGGGCTTATAGGGGAAAACACGGGGAAGCAGGGTGCGCGGTGACGGTGCCCCATGCATGGGTTGCGAGCATCGTGCACTGATGGAGTGAACGCTACATGGAGAGGCGTTGCCGATGAAGCGGTGATGTCGGCGTGCCAGCGCCGGAGGCGCTATCATGTGCGCTCTCGCTGGCACCGGGTCGTCCAGTGCCGCATGCATACGCTCTACTTTCCCTCACGACTATGGCCACAAAGAAGCCGGATGCTCCGGTCCCGATCACGCCAGCGGATGAAGCCGATGAAGAACGGCTTGCCCACCTGGTGAAGGATGCCGCCCGGGCCTATATCCGCGCGCTGCAGCTGCGCCTGGCGGAACATTCGGTTTCGTATGGGCACTGGACCATCCTGCGTATCCTGTGGCGCCATGACGGCGTGTCGCAGCGAGAGCTGAGCGAGCGGGCCGGCGTGACCGAACCGACGACGTTTGCGGCAGTCAAGGCGCTGGAGGCGCTGGGCTACGTGGAACGCACGCATCTTCCCGGCAACAAGAAGAAGGTGCATGTGTTCCTGAGCAAGACCGGACGCGCGCTGCGCCGCAAGCTTGAACCGCTGGCGACGGAGGTGAACGAACTCAGCGTGGAAGGGCTGAGCGAAGAGGATGTGCTGACCACGCGCCGCGTGTTGATCACGATTGCGAAGCGGCTGGTCGCCGACGAAGTCGCGTCGGCAGAACATGGCCGGCGGGTCCCGTCCACACAGGAGGTAGGGCGCCTGCTCTCGGATCTGTAGGCGACCCGCAACGGAAAAGACCCTCGCCGGGCGAGCCCGGCAAGGGTGAATGCCTTGGGTAGCAGGCGTGAATCGGTTAGGGCGCCCTGGACCCCGCAGGTGTCAGGCTTCGTCGAGCCCGATGTCGACGGCAGGGGCGGACTGGGTGATTTTGCTCGTGGAGATGTAGTCCACGCCCGTTTCCGCCACGGCCCGGATCGTTTCCAGGCGGATGCCGCCTGACGCCTCGACCTTGGTCCGTCCATTGACGATCTGCACGGCTTCCTTCATGTCGGGCACCGACATGTTGTCCAGCATGATCACGTCGACACCGGCTGCCAGGGCTTCGTGCACCTGTTCCAGCCGGTCGCATTCCACTTCCAGCTTGGTCAGCACGGGCAGCTTGCGGCGCACGCGTGCCACGGCGGCGGCGATGCTGCCGCACACGGCGATGTGGTTGTCCTTGATCATCACGCCGTTGTCCAGGCTCAGCCGGTGGTTCAGTCCGCCGCCGCAGGTCACCGCATGCTTTTCCAGCGCGCGCAGGCCCGGCGTGGTCTTGCGGCTGTCGATCAGGCGCGCCTTGGTGTGCGCGATGGCTTCCGCATACTTTGCCGTGTGATTGGCGATGCCGCAGAGGCGCTGCATGATGTTCAGCGCGGTACGTTCCGCCGTCAGTACGCTGCGCGCATTGCCGCTGACATTGAGCAGGATGGCACCCTTCGCGACCTTGTCGCCATCGGCCACCCGCACGTCGATGGAGAGCGTGGGGTCGTAGCGCGCAAAGATGCGGGCC
>JACXTT010009709.1_pt1 | contig 13104 bp, 7 predicted proteins | sample 9270951 | NCBI WGS metagenome assembly JACXTT01 (sample SAMN15532306, study PRJNA645909) | rock metagenome | isolation source: weathered quartz diorite | place: Puerto Rico | collected 2017-06-21
TCGAGTACTTGGCAGGGCGCCCCGCCCGGGCGGGTCTGTCCCTCCTGACCGGCGCGGTAGATCGGCAGGATGCGGCGGGGGTAGCGGAGCATCTCCGCATTGTCGCTGTGCAGTCCGTCCGAGTAGACGATGCCCTCGTGGGTGGCGAAGGTGGCGGGAGCGCCGTGGCCGTCGCCCCCGCTCATGGCGACGGCGAGCACGATTCCGACCACGGACAGCCAGGTTCGCATCGGAGGACAGAAGCACACCCCGACGATCCAGAACAGGACCACGGGCTGGATGCCCGCTAGCGCCCGCGCGCGAGCTCTCCCAGCAACGCCTTCGCGTCGATGAGGTCGGCGGTTTCGAATCCCTCGGTGAACCAGCCATGCACCTCCGAGAGCAGCGCATGCGCTTCGCCACACTTTCGCTGCCCTTGCCAGAGCCGGCTCAAGCTCATCGCCGCACGCAGCTCGAAGAATTTCGCGTGCTGCCGGCGTGAAATCTCGAGCGCCTCGCGGAAGCAGGCTTCGGCCTCCTGCTCCGCCGCGACCCGCTCGGCGGTGCCGGCGGCGCGGAGCACGAGCGCCCCCTTCAGTCGATGCAGCTCCGCATCCCAGTAGTGCAGGCCGGTGCGCTCTCCCAGGTCCAAAGCCTCGGCGACCGCCGCCCGCGCCTCCTCCCGGCGCTCGAGCGCGTCGCAGACCTCGGCCAGGATCCCGAGAAACGTCGGCCGCCCCAGCTCGGCGCCGATGGCCTGGTACACCACGAGCCCCTGCTGGATGCAGGCGGCGCCTTCCTCCCGCCGGCCCTGCTCTGCGAGCAGCCAGCCGCGGTAGATCTCTCCGAGCAGGAGGAAGAGCTCGAAGTCGTGCTTCGTCGAGTATTCGAGGCGCACGTCCTCGAGCTCCTGGACGATGCGGGCCTCACGGCGGATCTGGTGGAACGAGGCCGCGAAGTTGTACGCCATGGCGACGCTCAGCGGATGCTCGATCGCCCGGGCATGGGCGAGGCATTCGCGCATGCGTGCCGCGGCTCGGTCCGGATGGCCCAGCACCATGAGCGCCATCGCGGTGTGGGCGGCGCACGAGACGCCCGAGTCGTGGTCGACCGCCAAGGCGCGGAGGCGGACGAAGCTCGCCTCCGGATCGTAGAGCTTCCACGCCTGCTCGAGATGCGGAAGCGCCTGGACGAACTGCCCGCTGTAGAACAGCCGGAGCCCGACCATGTTGTGCGCGGCGACGAGGCTGGCCGGGTCGCCCGCGCTCTCCGCAACGGCCAGGAGCTGCTCTTCCGATTCGTGAGCGATGCCGAGCTCGCCCCGCATCAGATAGAAGCCGCAGAGACCGACCAGGACGGGAAGGAGCTGCGGCGTGACGCCGGTCTCCGCGCAGAGCTCGCGTGCGCGGGCGTACGCTCGCGCGACCTCGGGGTCCGCCCAGCCGTTCGTCGCGATCACGGCCGCGCCGAGCATCGTCTGGATCGTGAGCTCCTGCCGGTTCCGCTCCGGCGACTCCGGCAACGCCGCGACCAGCGCGAGCGCCTGCGTCGCGTGGATGACCGCCTCGCGGTAGCCGTGCTGGCGCAGCGCCGCCTCCGCCGCCTGCCGCCGATAGTGGACGGCGCGCTCGAAATCGCGGCCGTGCTCGAAGTGCATCGCGAGCTCGCCCGCGACGTCGTCGGCGTGCGAGCCGTGCGCGCGCTCGAGCCGCGCCCCGATGCGCAGGTGCAGCCCCATCCGGTGTCCGATCGAGACGCGCGCGTAGAAGACGTTGCGATAGAGCGCGTGAATGAATCCGTAGCGTCCCGCGACCGTGCCGTCCGGCCACTCGGCGACGCCCAGGGCGCGGACGAACTGCCCTCGTCTCGCCAACGTCTCGCAGCACCGCTCGCCGTCGTGCGCGTCGATGCCGTCGAGCGTCGACAGCGCGGCCGAGAATTCGGCGCCGGCGACGCTCCCGAGCGCCAGCAGCGCCTGTTCCTCCGGCGTGAGCCGCTCGATCTGCTGCTCCACCATCTGCCACAGCGTCCGGGGAACTCCCGCGGCGACGCGGTCGACCGGCACCGCGAGCGTCCACTCCTCGTCGACCTCGCGGATGTCGCCGCGGGCGACGAGGTCGTCGATCACGTTCACGAGGAAGAGCGGGCTGCCGCTGGTGTTCGCGTGGAGCACGCCCGGCAAGGTCGAGGGGAAGGTCGCGCGGGGGAACCGTCCCGCGAGGTACGCGCCCACCGCCGTTTCGCCGAGGAAGTCGAGGGCGAGCTCCTCGCAGTGTCCGTGGATATGCAGCTCTTGCTTCACGGACCCGAGCGGATGGGCACTCGCCGCGACGTCGGCCGGGCGGTACGTGGCGAGGACCAGCAGGCGCGCGCGGTCGCGTCGGCGTGCGAGCATCGCGATGAGATCGATCGTGGCGGCGTCGCTCCAGTGGACGTCCTCCAGCAGGAGGACGAGCGGCGCCTCCATGCTGAGGGCGTCGAGCGCCTCGATGAGCTCGCGGAGCATCCGCTCGCGCGTCGTTCCCTGCGCGCGTCGCTGCACGGCCTCGAGCTCGTCGTCGGTGAGCAGGGCCGGGAGCTGCGCGAGCCACGTCGGCGCGTACTGCTTCAGGGTGCGAACGAGCACGTCGCGGCGCGGCTCGCGCCCCATGCGTCCGAGGGCTTCGAGCACCGGGAGGTACGCCTCGCTCGCGCCATACTGCTCCACGCACTGACCGCGTCCGATGCGGAGCCCGTCGACGTCTCCGAGCTGGTCCAGGAAGGCTTCGACGAGCGCCGTCTTCCCGATCCCCGCCTCCCCGGTCACGAAGACGAGCCGTCGCTCGCCGGCGGACGCCGTCCCGAACAGCGCGTGCAGCCGCGTGAGCTCGGCGTCGCGGCCGACCAACCTGGGCGGCGAGGCCGGGACGGGCGCCGCGGTCACCTGGGGCGCGTGAGCGGTCGGGCTCGCCGGGCCGACCGGCCCGATGAAGCGGAACCCCCGCCGGTGGACGGTCTCGATGTAGCGCGGCGTCCGCGACGAATCGTCGAGCGCCTTGCGGAGGTCACGGATACAGCTCGTGAGCGCTGCGTCGCTGACGACGGTGTCGCCCCACGCGACGGCGAGCAGCTCGTCCTTCGTCACCAGGTGCTCGGGGTGCTCGACCAGGTGGCGCAGGACCGCGAACGCCTTCGGGGCGAGCTCCAAGCGATCGTCTCCGCGCCAGGCCCAGCCAGTGGTCGGGTCGATGCGGATCGCGGGAGGACCGTCGGAGCGAATCCTTTGCATGGCGTTGGGTGGCCGAAACCTCGCTATTCCCTGAGAAACGCCTGAGTATTCCCAGGACTCGCGCCGTCTCCCGGGTTACGTCCCGTCGCGTATGGCAAGGGAGACGGCACCCTACGACTCCAAGGGAACGCTGCCGGCGCACCGCGCGTTCGTCGTGCACTTCGCGCCGACGCCCGGACGGCGGCGCTTCACCGGCCGGGTGGAGCACCTCGTCTCCGGCCGGTGCACGCAGTTCGCCTCGCTCCGCGCGCTGCTCGCGTTCTTCGCCCAGCTCCTCGATGCGCCTCGGGAGCCCTGACGACGGAAGGAAGTGCCGATGACGACGTGTCGCATGGAAACCACCTGTCCGACGTTCTTTGCGCCGGTTTGGCGCGGAATGTCCACCGCCTTGTCGGCAACCCCGGCGCCGCGCACGGACGGGATACGACGGCGATTCGTCGGGTCGACCGCGATCCTGTTCGCGACCTGGGCGCTGCTCTCTCCGTCCGCGGCGGAGGCGCGCCGGCGCCAGCCTCCGCGGCCGCCACGCCCTCCGCACCATCGGTGTGACCCCGGCCGCCTCTGCCGGAAGGGGACGGGATTCTGCGAAGACGCCGGCCGGTGCTGCGACACGATGGACGACGACGTCGCGTGCGGTGACGACGCGACGTTCGTGGCCCTCGGCCCGGGGTACACGGCGCTCCTGACCTCGACCGGGACGGTCCTGCAGCTCGGCGGCGGCCGCTCACCGGCCGCTACCCTTCGGCTTCGACCCGTCGGCGCCGATCCTGCGACGCGCATCGAAGGGGAAGGTGCGCGAGTCACCTCCGGCGCGACCGTCCCTGGCCGCGTGCGCTACGTCGGCGTCTATCCCGGGATCGACGTGGTGTACTACGGTCGCCCGCGCGGGCTCGAGTACGACTTCGTCGTGGCACCCGGCGCTGATCCGGGACGGATCGCGTTTGCGATCGACGGGGCCGGGCGCGTCGAGGTGGACGGAGAGGGAGCGTTGGTCGCGCACACCACCAGCGGCGACGTTCGCCAGCCGCGCCCCCTTGCGTTCCAACGGATCGGCGGCCGCCGCCGGCCGGTGTCCGCCGACTACACGCTCGACGCCAATGGGGTGGTCCACCTGCGCCTCGGCGACTACGACCGATCGCGCCGGCTCGTCATCGATCCGGTCATCACCTACGCGACGTATCTCGGCGGCAGCAACGACGAGGCCCAGATCTCCTTCGACGGCGAGGTCCACCTGGCGCGCGACGGCGCCGGGAACCTCTACGTCGCCGGCACGACGCGCTCGCCGGACTTCCCGACGACGGCCGGCGCCGATCGGACGCTCGGTGGAGGCGCGGACGCGTTCGTGACCAAGCTCTCGCCCACCGGCGCCGTCCTCTATTCGACCTATCTCGGAGGTCCGTGCGAGGACTACGCGCACGCCATCGCGGTCGACGGCGCCGGGAATGCGTACGTCACCGGCGAGATGAACGGCGGGGGCCTGTGCGTCGACACTCCCGGTGTGCTGGTCGCGAAGCTCGATCCGAGCGGCAACGTCGTCTACACGACGCGCCTCGGCGGCAGCCTCCTCGACTCGTCGTACGGCACCGGCATCGCGGTGGACGGCGCCGGGCACGCCTATGTGACCGGCGCCGCGATCACGTCGGACTTCCCGACCACGCCCGGCGCGTACCGGACCGGGGCCTGTCCCAACGTCCTTCCCTTCGCGGGCGACGGCTTCGTCGCCGAGCTGAGCGCCGACGGGAGCTCGCTCGTGTACTCGACCCTCCTCTGCGGCCAGGGAGACGATGCGCCCGCGGCCATCGCGCTCGACGCGGCCGGCAACGCCTACGTCGCCGGCACGACGGCATCGAGCGACTTCCCGCTCGTCGACCCGATCGAGCTGGCGCGCGGCGGCGGCGTGACCGGGCTGAGCGGGTTCGTCTCGAAGCTGAGCCCCGACGGCTCGCGGCTCCTCTACTCGACGTACCTCGGCGGCTCGGGGAGCGCCGTGATCACCGCCATCGCGCTCGACGCCGCCAGCGACGCCTACGTGACCGGCGAGACGGATTCGCAGGACTTCCCGACCACGCCCGGCGTCGTTCAGGAGAAGCCGGGCAGGCGGCACTGCATCGAGGGCTGCACCGACGCCTTCGTCGCGAAGATTGCGCCGAGCGGATCCGCGCTCGTGTACGCGACCTATCTCTACGGCGAGCTCGACGACGCCGGCAATGCGATCGCGGTCGACGGGGCCGGCAACGCGTACGTCGTCGGCACGACGTTCTCGCTGCTCTTCCCGATCCTCGACGCGTTCCAGACGCTCGACCGCGGGCTCGACGACGCGTTCGTGGTCAAGCTGAACCCCGAGGCCACCCGGCTGGTCTACTCGTCGTATCTCGGCGGCAGCCGATCCGGCAGGAGCCCGTCGACGGGCGGGGATACGGGAACGGCCGTCGTCCTCGACGCCGCCGGTGCCGCGTACGTCGCGGGCTACACCCAGTCGTTCGACCTTCCGACGACGCCGGACGCGTTCCAGCGCCACCTCGGGGGCGGCGTGTGCGACGTCCAGGAGACCGCGTGCGGCGACGCCTTCGTCGCGAAGATCAACGCGGGCGGCCCCGGCGTGACGCCCGCCGTCGACCTCACCGTCGACGCGACCACGGTTCCACCGGGCGGCACGCTGGTCGCGACGTGGAGCGGCAACCCGACGCCCACCGCGAGCGACTACCTCCGCCTGTTCACGCTCGGCTCCGAGAACGCCGACTTCGACGACCCGGTCATCTACTGGCCGACGCCGAATGCCGCTGCCGGGCACATGCCGCTCTCGATACCGGTCGACCTCCCGGTCGGCTGGTACGAGCTGCGGCTGCTGAGCCCCGACCCGGAGTGGCATCTGCCGGTCCCGATCGCCCGCAGCCGGCCCATCCGGGTCGACGGCGCCGCCCCGCCACCGCCACCACCCCCGCCCCCACCGCCACCACCACCGGACGGGTTCTGCGACGGGACCGCCCGCTGCGACGACGGAGATCCGTGCACCGACGACGCGTGCGTGCCGGGCACCGGGTGCGTCTCGACGGCCGCGCCGGGCTTCGCCAGCGTGACCTGCACGTGCGACCGCGGCGTCCCGGCGGCGTGCGCGGATCAGGTGCTGCCCGCTTCGATCGGTGATCGGCGCGGGCGGGCCTGCAACTTCTTCACTGCCGCCGCTGGCGCGGACCGTCGCTCGCTGGTGGTCCGGCGTCTCCGGAAGGCCGTGCAGATGCTCAGCGGATCGCTCCGCGCGGTCGCGAGCGCCCGGCGGAGGACTGTCTCGGCGGCGTGCGTCGAAGCCGAGAAGGGGGAGCTTCGCGACGCGCGGGATCGTGCGACGCGGCTGCTCGCAACGTCCGCCAAACCCTGAGGGGGGGACGAGGCGAGCGCCCGTCGTCAAAGCAAGCTGCCTGGACTGCGTCGTAGTTGACCGCGAGAACGCGTCCGTGGGAAACGGCCTCTCGGGAGCCGTCGAGCCATGACGTCGCCGCGCCGATGACGGGACGAGGATCCGAGCCGCCCCTGGCGCGCGGCCTCCCCCTGCTCGGCAGCGTACGCGCCCTGCTGCGGGACCCCTGCGACTTCTTCTTCCGAACGTACCAGGAGCTCGGCCCCGTCTTTCGGGTCCGCGGCGGCACGCGGCAGTACACCGTGCTGGCGGGACACGAGGCCAACCGTCTGCAGTCGCAGCTCGGCGACGACGTCCTGCAGAGCACGCCGGTGTATCGGCCCTACGTCGACGAGCTGAAGACCGAGAAGATCCTGATCGCGCTCGACGGCGACGAGCACCGGCAGTACCGAAGGATGCTGAAGCCCGGCCTGTGTCGCGAGGCGCTGGTCCCGCACGTCCCCCACATGGTCGCGGCGGTGGAACGCGTCGTCCGATCCTGCGTCCCGGGCGAGTGGCTGAACGTGACGAAGGTCATGCAGTTCCTCGTCGCGCAGCAGGTGGGCTTGGCGCTGGCGGGCCGTCCGATCGACGACCACTTCGAGGACGCCTCGACGTTCGCGCACGTCCTCCTGGGCGCGGGAGTCGGCGGCTATCCCGGCGTCCTGCGCTACCTGCCGTCGTACCGGGCCTCGAAGCGACGGATGCTCGCCTTCCTGCGAGACGTCATCGAACGGCATCGTGCCGACCCTCCGGGGGCGCATCGCAACCCCGATCTGGTCGATGCGCTGCTCGCCGCCCGCTGGCCCGACGGTCGCCCGCTCGACGAGACGCAGCTCGTGGCGAGCATCCACATGCCGTACACCAACAGCCTGGTGTACGTGGGCGCCCTGTGCGGCTTCCTGCTGTACCGGTTGCTCAAGCATGCCGACGTGCGCGAGCACGTGCTCGCGGAGGTCGACGCGATGTTCGCCCGGGGGGCGCCGGATCTTTCGACGCTCCGGCAGAGCCGCTGGCTACGCGGGGCGCTCCTCGAGACGCAGCGCCTCCACCCCATCGCGTTGTCGACGCCGCGCTACGTCGCGAATACGTTCGAGTTCGCGGGATACGAGATCCCCGCCGGTGCGACGACCCTGACGGCGACCGCCGTCTGCCACTTCCTGCCCGAATTCTTCCCCGATCCGTTCCGGTTCGATCCGGAGCGCCACAGCCCGCCGCGCAGCGAGCATCGCCAGCCCGGGGCGTTCGTCCCGTTCGGTCTGGATGCGCATGCCTGCCTCGCGGCGGGACTGGTCGATTCGGTCGCCATGCTCACCGTCGCCACGGTGCTGCGTTCGGTTCGCCTCGAGCTCGAGTCGCCGGCCTACGAGCTCGGGCTGTCGATCCGTCCGTTCCCAGCGCCCGACCGACGATTCCGCGTTCGCGTGGTCGGTGCCCGCGTCCCCGCGGCCGCGACGAGGGACGCGCCCCGCGACCCCTTCGCGCTGGGCCCGGACGTCGATCGCGCGCGCCTCGGCCGCATCATGGCCGGGGCCGCGCGCCGCCGGTGCGAGCCCGGAGAGGTCGTCGTGCGCCAGGGCGAGGCGGCCGACGCCTTCTACGTCATCGCCGACGGCAGCGTGGAGGTGATCAAGGAACCGCCGGGTCGTGCGCCGCAGGCGGTCGCGCGGCTCGAGCGCGGGCAGTACTTCGGCGAGATCGGGCTGCTCCAGAACGTGCCGCGCACGGCGACGGTACGCGCGCGCGATCGGACCGAGCTGCTGGCGATCGGGCGCGACGCGTTCGTCGAGCTGGTGGCGGAGTCGGATCTCACCAGCCGCGAGATCGCCGAGACCGTCCACCGGCGTCTCATGGCGTCGACGCTCGCCACCGCGCTCCCGAGGCTCGCTTCCGACCAGGTCACGAGCCTGCTGCCCGGCTTCGAGCTGCGGCACTACGAGCCCGGCACGGTACTCGTCCGCCAGGGGGACGTCGCCGACCGCTTCTACCTGGTGGTACGCGGCGAGGTCGATGTGATCAACCATCACCCGGCGGGACGCGACATCGTCGTGGCTCGTCTGTCGGAGGGCGACTATTTCGGCGAGATCGGCCTTCTCCAGGGCGTCCCCCGCACGGCCACGGTGCGTGCTTCCGCCGACGGCGGGGTGGATGTGATGTCGCTCGACCGGAGCGGCTTCGACCGACTGGTGGCGGGCTCCCAGGGCTCCCGCGACGACATCAGCGAGGTCGTGAACCGACGGCTCCTCGACCTCTCGACGAAGGTGTCGGCAGGCGCCGTCGGCTGACGCGCGTCGTCCGGTTGCGGCTAGCGTTCGCAGAAGAACGCCTCGCACTCGCTGTTGGCGGGGGCGATGGTCGCATAGCGCTCGGTCGCGCCGTTTCCGGGCGAGGGGCTCGCGACCCGCTCGCGCCCGGTCATGCACCCGGCGGCGGCGAGGAGGGCGAGGAGCATCCCGGCCACTGCAGTGCCCGTCGCCGGCACGTGGATTCGGTCCTGCGTCATTGCTGAGTCTCCTTCCAGTCGGCCCGGCTTCATGCCGTGCCGAGCGTTCAGCTGCTGGTACACCGACCCCTCGGCCCCGGATTGCGTCGACCGGTGACGCGCGGTCACCGTGAGCCGCAACGTCGACCGGATGCGGGCACGCGGGTGGCTCGAGGCCGGACGCGCCACCGAGCTCCGCGTGACTCCCCGCGGACGAAGCCTGCTCCGGGAGGTCCACCCGGCCCGGAGTCGGGCGCAGGAACGGGCGCGCGACCTGCTGAGCGAGCAGGGCGTGCACGCCATCGGCAGGCAGTGTCCCGGACGCCGCGACGATGACGGATCCGTCGATGGTCCATGGCTGTATCGACGAGGACGGCATCCGCGGGGCGCACGAGAAGCTACAGCTCCCGATCGATTCCATCACCGAAGTGCGGGGGGCGACGGGCGTCGATCTCCGGGCGCCGACCGGCTCGACGAAGAAGTCACCGCGCACAGCTCCGCTCTCGTCACCCGGCGAGAGCGCGGGCACCGGTCGCGCGTCAGTCGAGCAGTCGTCGCGCCGCCGTCGTGAGCGGGCGATCCACCCAGCGATGGCAGGCGGCGGCCACGAGGCCGCACGTCGCAAGGCACGTCGTCGCGAGCAGAACCTTCGGCAGACCGCCCTGCGCGTAGGACCAGTGGGCGTAGAGCAGCCCGAACGCCTGGATGACGTACACGTGCGTCAGATACAGCGAGTACGAGGCGTCGCCCCAGAACACCAGCCGCCGGGAGGTCCAGAGCCGATTGGCCTGCTCGAGCCCGACGGTGCCGTAGATGAGGAGGGCCGACGGCACGCCGAACACCCAGATCCGCATCATGCCGTACGACGCGTCGTCGTAGTCGGTCGCCCCGAAGTAGCTGCCGACGCCGAAGAACCAGGCGGCGCCTGCGACGAGCGCGGTCCGGGCGAGCGGCATCTCGCCGCGGCACAGCAGGAAGCCGATCCCGCAGCCCGCGATGAACTCCAGCACCAGCGGCGACGCGGCCAACGGGAGCTTCAGGTTCCCGTCGATGTCGAGGTTCGAGGGGTCGTTGAACACCCGGAACAAGACGACGACGCTCACCACCCACAGGCAGAGCGCGCCCAGTAGCCGCGTCCGCGGCATCAGGAAGAACAGCGCGAACACGAGGTAGAAGAACATCTCGTACGTCAGCGTCCAGCCGACGCCCACGATCGGGAAGCCGCGCTGTGGCCAGAGCAGGACGGATTCGACGATCGCGGCCAGGCCGAGCTTGCCGCGTTCCGCCAGCCCGGGCTCCGCCCACGCCAAGGCGACGACCGCGATGCAGCACAGCCAATACAAAGGGTAGATGCGCGCCACGCGGCGTTTCAGGAAGGGAACGGCCTCGCTCGGGTCGCCCAGGTGGCGCCAGGAGGTCACCGTCATCACCACGCCGCTGATGACGAAGAACAGATCGACGCCGGCGAAGCCGATCCACCCGAATTCCGCCAGCCAATTGGCGTGCCCCGCGGTCTGCGCCCAGCGGCGATCGGGCGTCGTGGCGAGGTGATACAGCGCGACCAGCAGCGCCGCCACGGCCCGCCACATCTGGAGGCCGAGCAGCCTTGGCGCCGTCACTCTCTCCGTGGTCGCGGGGATGGCGACCATTAGAAAGGGCCGGCCGTCGAAGTGCAAACCTCGCGGCCGACGCGACGACGCCGGTCGATCCGCCGGCGCCGTGGTCCCCCGACCTCACTGCGCTGCGTTCGTCAGATCGAGCTCCCAGTACAGGAAGTTCTGCGTCTGATCGAGGATCTCCGTGCGATGTGCGACGTACGGCACGTGTCCGGCGCCGGTGAACGTCGTGAGGAACGAGTCGAGGCCGCCCGCGATCGCCGCGTTGTACGTGTTCACGGCCCACTGGTACGGCACGATCGTGTCGGCGGTCCCGTGGAAGAGGAGACTCGGCGCGTCGCCGGCGCTGACCGGCGGTCCGATCCGGGCGCCCGACAGCGACACGGCGGCGCCCACCGCCGACGTCGGGTCCTCGCCGGAGGCGAACCCGACGTTGAGCGCCGTGATCGCGCCGGCGGACGACCCGCCGATCGCGATCCGCGTCGGGTCGATGCCGTAGGTCGCCGCGCTCGTGCGCAGGAACCGCACCGCCGTCTGCGCGTCCTGCTGCGCTTCGGTGATCGCCTGGACGCAGGTCACCGTGATCGACCCCGCCGAACAGCCGCCCGGCTCGAGGCGGTAGTTGATCGACACGTTGAAGTAGCCCTTCGCGGCGAACGTGTTCGCCTCGTCGACGAGCTCCGGCGAGGTCTTGTCGCCGCCCGAGAACGAGCCGCCGTGCACCCACACGATCGCCGGGCGCAGCGTGATGGTGTCGCCCGTCGGCTCGTAGGTGTCGAGCAGCAGCGTGACGGTCTGTCCGGAGACGTTGACGGCGCTCCCGTAGACGACGTCGCTCACCTTCGTCACGGCACCGAAGATGGCGTCGCGGTAGCGGAGCGGAGCGGCGCCGGGCGGTGTGAGGAACGGGAGCGCGGGCAGCGTGGTCGACGTCGATGAGGTCGAGGTGGTGGACGTCGACGACGTGGTGGTCGTGGGCGGGAGGCACGCGCCTTGCGCGGTCGGCTTCGCGACCTTGAAGAGCGCGGCGCCCTTGTTCGTCACCTTGCCGGTCGCGAACAGCACGCTGTACGCGTCGCCTTGGCCGATCGTGAACAGCATGCAGCCGTCCGTGCCGGGATTCGGGGGGACGACCGCGACCGGCTTCACCTTCGCGGAGACCGTCACCTTGACCTGGAAGGTGCCGTTCTTGAGCTTGACCGACGCGCTCTTCACCGGGCCGTTCTCGCCCTTCGCGTCGGCGTACTTGAAGCCCTTCACCGCGTCGCCGCTCCAGAAGGGCTTGTTCCGCAGGGGGCTCAAACCGGCGGGCAGCGGGTACGTCTCGCTGCTCGGGACGGCGCCGTTGGCACTGATCGTGACGGTCGCGCCGTCGACGGTGGGATTGCCGACGATCGTGTTGTCGCTGGCCGTCTCCTTCGCCGTGACGCTGACGCTCCGCTTCTCGGGGGTGCTCGGGTTCTTGATCGTCAGCGTGTTGCCGAGGACCGACTGGTCGGCCGCGCGCGCGGCCGGCAACGAACAGATCACGAGCAATCCGACGAGCGGCAGACGCACCATTTCGATTCCCCCCGTTGAGCAACGTGTCGAGCGAGGCGCGCCGGGAACCTACCACTCTCCACGGCGACGGGGTCAAGGCCGCGGCCGGGGTCGAGCCCCGCGATCGCGGGCCTGGTCAGTCGTTCCGCTTGACGTCCCGGGCCGCGCCGCGAGCGTCCTGCTTCATGCTGCGCTTCTGGTGGCGGCAGTTCATGCGGTTCCCGCCCGCGTCCTTGCACTCCTGCTTCGCGTCGCGCGCCGTCCCGCCTGGCGCGTCGCGCGCGCGTCGTCGCGATCCTGCCGGCGGTCTTGCCGCCGCTCCATCCCCTGCGTCTGGGAGTAGCTGCGGACTGGGGACATCAGCAGCGCGGCCGCGGCGAGAGCCACGATGGAGATCCCGGTGCCACGATGGATCCTCCGCTTCATGCTCGTCCTCCTTGGAGCTCGCAGAGCGTCTGGAGCGTCGCCGGAGGCCGGCGCCCCCCGACCCTGCGATTCAGTAGCCCACCGGTGGGTTGACGATCGTGTACGCGATCTCGCCGTCGCTGTACACCTGGATGTACCAGGTGGACTCGCACCGGTAGTAGGTGGTGGAGCCGACCACGACCGTTGTCGGGGTGCAGGGCAAGGTCCAGTAGGGTGGGGCGACGGCGGCCGCAGCGACGGCCGCCGCGGCCGCGCCGGCATACCCGTAGTCCTCGTAGTACTCCGAGCCGTAGTAGTACCCGTGGTCGTCGGCGTGGTCCTGCCAGTCCTCGCGGATCTCGTCGCGACGTTGCTCGCGCTGTTCCTGGCGCTCGTCGCGCCGCCCTTCGCGCACGTCGTG
>JACXTT010009710.1_pt1 | contig 13103 bp, 14 predicted proteins | sample 9270951 | NCBI WGS metagenome assembly JACXTT01 (sample SAMN15532306, study PRJNA645909) | rock metagenome | isolation source: weathered quartz diorite | place: Puerto Rico | collected 2017-06-21
ACAATACGGGCGCAGGTGATGATGCAGAGAACCAGTCGGGGCGTGGCGCAGCCCGGTAGCGTACTCGCTTGGGGTGCGAGTGGTCGGCCGTTCAAATCGGCTCGCCCCGACCAATTATAACCAGTGCTGAGCGATGAGTTCTGAGTGCCGAGAAACAGAGGACAGTCGGCGACTCGGTCCTCAGCACTCAGGACTCAATCTCGAAGAAGGAAGCTGCCCCGCGCAGCTTTTTTTATGCCCGACGCACACACACGCATCTTGGTAACCAATGACGACGGGATTCATTCGCCAGGCCTCGCGATATTGGCGAAAGCACTGGCCAAGGTGGGTGAGGTCTGGGTCGTTGCGCCCGATCGCGAGCGAACGGCTGTCGCACATGCGGTGACACTCCACAAACCGCTGCGCGCGCATGAAATGGGAAAACGCGTGTTTGCGGTCAATGGTACGCCGGTCGATTGTGTGAACTTGGCGGTGCTTAAGCTTCTCCCGAAACCACCTGACCTTCTTGTTTCAGGAATCAACAAGGGTGTGAATCTGGGTGACGATGTCTTATATTCGGGAACTGTCTCGGCCGCGATGGAAGGGACGATTCTCGGCGTGCCTTCCATGGCGGTGTCCCAAGAGGGAAGCGATCGGTTTCACTTCGAGTCCGGCGCGCGTTACGCAGTGCGGGTAGCGAGGCTGATTCTCCGCGAGGGCCTGCCGGCGGAGACGCTGGTGAATCTCAATGTCCCCGACCGGCCGTTGAAGGCGATTGTGGGCGTCCGCGTGACGTGTCTCAGCCGGAGGCGATTCGAGAACCCCATCATCGAGAAAACGGACCCGCACGGCCGGACCTACTATTGGATCGCCGGGACGCGAGTGTCGTGGAGCCGGAACAAAGACGCCGATCATGAAGCGATCGAGGAGGGAGCGGTTTCGCTCACCCCGATACACCTCGATACGACCCACCACGAGGCCTTGGATCGATTCCGTGCCTGGGAACCGTCGCTGCGAAACGCTTCGCGTCGCGCCATCATCGCGCCGGCATCGACACGTACACGAAGGAGATGACGGCAGTGGGCCATCTGATCGAAGCGATCATTACGGAACTCAGCAAGTTCGTGATCGCGATGATTTCCACGTTCGGCTACAGCGGGATCTTGCTGACGATGGCGATCGAGAGCGCCTGCATCCCCTTGCCCAGCGAGATCATCATGCCCTTTTCCGGCTATCTTGTCACGACGGGGCAATTCACGATGCTCGGTGTGACGTTGGCCGGCGCCGTCGGGAACGTCGTCGGGTCTATCGCGGCCTACTATGCGGGCGTGTGGGGCGGCCGGCCGTTTGTCGAACGGTACGGGCCGTATTTCCTGGTCTCGCACCACGATCTCGACGTGGCCGATCGATGGTTTGCCAAGTACGGAGAGGCGGCTGTCTTTTTCAGTCGGATGCTTCCGGTCGTGCGGACGTTTATTTCACTGCCGGCGGGGATTGCGCGCATGAATTTCCCGCGGTTCGTGCTGTTTACCTTTGTCGGAGCCCTGCCCTGGTGCTACCTCCTGGCCTACATCGGTGTGAAGATGGGCGAACGATGGGACCAGCTGCGGGACTATTTCCATCAATTCGATATCGCGATCGGCGTCGTGCTTGCCATCACGGTGGGGTACTTTCTCTGGTCTCATTGGCCGAAGCGTCGAGTGCGGCCGGAGTCCTAGCCACGTCATGTTGACGATTTACAACACGCTGACAGGAAAGAAGGAGTGGTTCCAATCCATCCAGCCGAAACACGTCCGGATGTACGTGTGCGGCGTGACCGTCTACGACTATTGCCATATCGGCCATGCGCGCAGCGCGCTCGTCTTCGACGTGATCAGGCGATATCTGGAATATAGCGGCTATCGAGTGGACTTCGTCAAGAACTTCACCGATGTGGACGATAAGATCATCAAACGGGCGAACGAGCAGGGTGTAAGTTGCGACACGATCACGGCGAAATTTATCCAAGCCTATTATGATGATATGAGACGATTGGGCGTGCGTCCGGCCTCCATCGAGCCTAAAGCGACCGACCATATGGCCGACATCGTTCGATTGACCGAAACCTTAATCGAGAAGGGCCTGGCTTATCAAGTCGATGGGGATGTGTATTTTGAAGTGGCGAAATATCCCGAGTATGGACGGCTCTCTAAACGACGTCTGGAGGATTTGCAGGCAGGAGCGCGGGTCGATATCGACGAACGGAAGCGCCACCCAATGGACTTCGCACTTTGGAAGAGCAGTAAGTCTGGCGAACCGTCCTGGCCAAGTCCTTGGGGACCGGGGCGCCCAGGTTGGCACATCGAATGTTCCGCCATGTCCATGAAACATCTGGGCGAGACGTTCGATATCCACGGCGGCGGGATGGACCTGATTTTTCCTCATCACGAAAACGAGATCGCACAATCTTGCGGCGCGACCCGAAAAGAGTTCGCGCGTTACTGGATGCACAACGGCTTCGTGCAGATCAATCAGGAGAAGATGTCCAAGTCGCTGGGGAATTTCTTCACGATCAGAGAGATCTTCGAGAAATCCAAATGGTCGCAAGAAACCACTGGCGAAATCCTGAGATACTTCCTCCTCTCGACCCACTACCATGGCCCGCTCGATTTTTCCGATCAGGGTCTAGATGAAGCGAAGCAGGCCTTGGAGGGATTCTACGGATTGTTTGATCGCCTGCGCGAACCAGAAAGCATCGTTGCTGCCGACCAGGATCTCTCGTCGTCCGTCGATCGGGCGCAAGCGGGGTTTCAGAAGGCCATGGACAACGATTTGAATACGCCGGCGGCGGTTGCCGAACTTCAGAACCTCCGCAGTGACGTAAATAAGTTACTCGAAGGTGGATTATCGACACAGGGGCGGTGGCAGGCGCGTCAGGCGTTTCGCACGCTGGGCGCCGTGTTGGGATTGTTCCAGTTGGATCAGTGGGAATACGGGATGAAACTTGGACCTGGGCAGTACCAACTTTCGGGTGAAGAGATCGACGCGAAACTTGTTGAACGCAATGAAGCCAGAAAACAGAAGAACTTCAAGAAAGCCGATGAGATTCGGCAGTTCCTCGCGTCCCACGGCATCGTCATCGAGGACAAGCCCGACGGCACCAGCCGGTGGAAGCGGTAGCCCACCGGATCTGCTGTTTGGGTTGCATGCCGTGCGTGAGGCCTTGCGGGCCGGTACCAGGCCGCTCCAGCGTCTGCTCGTGCTCCGTCCCGACCGACAGTTCCATGATCTGATCCAGCTCGCCAAAGCGCAGGGAGTGCCGGTCCATATCGAGCCGCCGCAGGTCTTCGATCGTCTGGCGCCGGAGGGACATCATCAGGGTGTCATCGCGTTCGTCGCCGCAAAGTCGTACAGTAGTACGGAACAGATTCTGGACAGAGCGAAGCAGCGACACGAACCGCCTTTTCTTGTGTTGCTCGACGGAGTTGAAGATCCGCACAACCTTGGCGCAGTTTTGCGGACGGCGGAAGGGGCAGGCGTGCACGGTGTGTTTATCCCCGAGCGCCGAGCGACGGGGTTAACCTCGGTCGTAGCAAAAGTCTCCGCCGGTGCCCTCGACCACATCCTGGTCGGTCGCGTCGGCAATCTGATTCGTCTTATTCAAGAACTGAAAGAAGTGGGTCTCTGGGTGTATGCCGTCGACCCGTCGGCGGAGAAGGTCCATACAATGGTCGATACGACCGGACCGATCGCGTTGGTACTGGGAGGCGAGGGGCAAGGGATTCGACCGGGAGTCCTGCAGGCTTGTGACGAACGGATCAGGATTCCGATGTTCGGTCGGGTGCAGTCGCTCAATGTCTCAGCTGCCGCCGCGGTCGCACTCTTTGAAGTGGTCCGGCAGCGCGGAAAGGGCGGGCAGTCGACGCCGAGACCCTAGCGGACGCGGATCATCCCGTCTTGGATCGCAGTCTTCAGGAGCTGGGCCGTATTCGAGACGCGCATCTTTTTCATCATATTAGCCCGATGCGCCTCGACGGTCTTCACGCTGATCTTCAGGCGCTGACCGATTTCCTTGTTCTTGAACCCGGCCCAAATGAGATCCAGGATCTCCTGCTCACGGCTGGTCAATGACTCGGGCCGTTTTTTGCGGGGTGGAGGCGTCAAATCGGCGAGAGACGTTCGGGGTTTCGATTTTGGCGTCCGTGCCATGAATTCCGTTCTCCTTTGCTGTACGAAATAATCCGGTATAATTCGGCTCGATGGAAAAATACCGGAGAAGAAACCCTGGCCTGCAAGACGGCGGATTATAGAAACTCCGCGATCCAATGTAAATGGAAGCATTTTGGCCCTAGTCATACTACGTATCAGATGCTTTGGCGGGCGGCCGGTTCTGCTCCAGTCGGGGGGTACATGACGACGATGAGTCCATTCTGATGCTCGTGTCGTACTTCGTCATCGCATTCGTCTTGGGACTGCTCGTCGGCAGCTTTCTCAACGTCTGTATCTATCGGCTGCCGCGTCACGAATCGATCGTCTGGCCCGGTTCTCATTGCCCGGCCTGTCAGCAACCGATTGCCTGGTACGACAACATCCCTTTACTTGGCTACCTGTGGTTGGCCGGGCGGTGTCGTGGATGTCGTGTGCCGATTCCTCTCCGCTATCCTCTCGTGGAGGCCGTCAATGTGCTGGGGTACATGGTCATTCTGTGGTACTTCGGCCTGAGTGGAACGACGCTGCTGTTCGCCGCCCTCTTTTCGGCCTTGCTTGTCGTGACGGGAACGGATCTCACCCATAAGATCATTCCAAACGCCATCACATTGCCGGGTATTGCCGTGGGTTTGGTCGGCGCCGCGACCGTGTTGCCCGTGACGCTGCTCGACGCGTTGCTGGGCGTGGCCGTGGGCGGCGGGATTCTGTGGATCCTGGCCTGGCTGAGTCCCTACCTGTTCGGGAAGGAGGGAATGGGCGGCGGCGACATCAAATTAATGGCCATGGTTGGAGCATTTTTGGGATGGAAACCCGCGCTCCTCACGATCATGATCGGTTCATTGAGTGGGTCTCTAATCGGAATCGCGCTGATCGCCTTTCGTGTGCTCAAGCGGGATGAATATATTCCCTTCGGACCGTTCTTGGTGTTCGGCGCCCTCCTCTCCATGTTTTTTGCCCAGCCGCTCATCGAGTGGTATCAGGGTCTCCTCAGTCCCGGTTACTGATCTCGTCACCGTTTCCACCAAATACTCCTATTCCCACTTTCGCCCGCTTCGCTGTATCTCTTCAGATGGCGTGCTGTATCTGAATGTCAAGTCTGACGATGGGCTACAGATTGCTCTGACCATCGACGCAAGTCTCTACTGTCCACAGCGAACAGTGAGCACTTTCGTGTGCTTGCCATTCGGAGTTCTTATGAGTTGGGAATCCATCCGCTGATGAGATCGGCGGCGGCATGAGTCTTGGAGTATCGCCCACATCTCCTCACGGAACGCATCGTCGATGAATCCTGTTATGCCACAACCAGAGAGAGCACAAGATCAAGGCACGAGCCTGACGGAACTGCTCGTCGTTCTGGCGATTATCGGCATCTTGGCGGCGCTGGCTGGGCCGAATTACCGAACGATGCTGGCCAGGGCCCAGGCGCGTAGCGTCACGGCAGAGATTGCCTCGGAGTTGCGATCGGCGAGACAGTTGGCCATGGCTCGCCGCGAACGCCTTCGGGTGTTGTTCGACGGTACCGCACGAACGCTGACTCTTCAACGTGTGGATGGCGAGGCCGTGTTGCGCGTCTATCGGTATGGCGACACAGGAGTGGTCGTGGATGAACCGAGCGCCGGTCCCGAGTTGTGGTTTCATCCGAGTGGTCGATCGGCGACGGCGACGACGATTCGACTGCGAGATCGAGAGGGCCGAGAAACCAGTCTCACGGTGAGTCTGACGGGGAGGGTCTCTATCTTATGATAGGCACTCAACTGGTCTCCGCACAGGATGGCGCGACGTTCGCCGAAGTGTTGGTGGCGATGGCGCTGCTCTTGATCGGAATGATGGGCGCGATGGGTACCTTTCAGGCTGCAGAACGAACGGTTCAAGCGAATAGGCTGGCGACGCGTGCGTTGGCGATGGCGGAATCGCGGATCGAGGCAAAACGCTCCGCTCGATGGGATCGACTGCTCGTCGATGATCTGAATTACGACGGCATCCCCGATCTAGTCATGCGCGACGATGGGCAGGGGGGCGATGTGCTAGCGGGCGACGAGGTCTATACCGGCAGTTGGGAGCACGACGGGGTGCAACTCACATGGACCGTCGCGCCGAGTCGGCCCGGGTCGCTCGCGACGGCGGGACATGTGATTCTAGAGGCTTGCGCGACGTATGTCACGAGCGGGGGGACGCGCGATGTCCGGATCGGAACGCTCAGAGCAAACCCCGTCTTCGTTGGGAGTCACTAGCCGTGCGGGCGACATCTCTAGAGGTCCTCCGGCATGTTCGAAGATCGAGCGTCTCCGGCACGAGTCTGGCGGAGCTGCTGTTTGCAATGGCAGCAGGACTCGTCGTGTTCGGGGCCACGCTGCAGACGCTCTCATCATTCCAACAGCGGTTTGTCACGCAACAACGAGCAGTGGCGCAGCAGCAGGATCTTCGTTTGGGGTTGGAACTGCTCGAGCAAGAACTGCGACTGGCGGGGGTCGGTTCCATTGCCACGGCGGCGGTAGATTCCGTGGAGTTTTCCGCCAATTTGCATGGGCTATCGACGACTGTGACGGCGTCGGCTGCCGTCGGTCAGACCACGTTATCGGTCGAGGACGGTCGCGGGTGGGATCAACGAAAAACTATTGTCGTCTGTTGGGGCGAGTTGTGCGAGTCGCTGACATTGGCTCGTGACGGGCAACGACACCTTCTGACAGTGGCGCAACCGCTCACGCAGTCCATTCCCGCTGGTGCATATGTTTCGTTGCGGAATCGCGTCCGGTACTACAGCCGCCGCGACGATCGGGCGATGCTGAGGCTCCTTCGACAAGTCGATGGAGGCGCGAGCGTGTTGGTGGAGGACATTCAGGATGCCCGGTTCACCTATTGGGATGAAGAAGGACACCCAACGACGATGCGTGAGCAGATTAAGCTGGTCGTGGTCGCTGTGGCCATACCCCATCAGGCAGTCCGAGCGGTGCGAGCAATCAGCCTGCGATCCTAGCGGCTGTGGCGAGGATAGATAAGGGAGAATGCACATGACGACGCGATCTGTCTCGTACGGTTTGATGTGGCAGCAAGAAGGCTACGTCTTGCTGGCAGCATTGATGCTGATCTTCCTGCTCACGGTGGCGGGACTGACCACGTTGTTTGTAATTGGTCAGGATGCGCCGGGTGTCAGTGCGATGAAAGAAGACAATGTTGCGCAACAGTTAGCCGATGCGTCGGCGGAGCTTGTGATGAGTTGGTTTCACGATCCTGCTGCCGCGCCGGCAGCCGTTGCCGGATTGCTCACCAAGCGCCAAGGCGATCTTGTCAGTGGGCCCTCGTTTTTCGATGCGGCCGGACGTTCGCAGTTTACGGGGACGTTGGATCGTCCCGATCTGTGGCTCGATGCGTCCCGTCCGGCTGATGACCAGGCGCTGAATCACGCGGTCAGCGCCTCAATCGGTTCATTGCAGAGCTTGGGTCACATTATGAGTGTGAAACTCTATGGGCCTCTCCAGCCGGGTTTGCTGGGCACGCTCGAGGTGACGGCGACGACGGCTGATCGCCGAGCAGTCGCGAGAACGGTGCAACTACAACTCGGTGCCGTGTCGATCCCGCCCATTCGGGCTGCGATCCAAGTCGGGCAGGCGTTGGGCAGTTTGCAGCCGGGTGGTGAATCTCCTGTGTTGGTTCATTGGGGCGATCACCGAGTGTTGGGCGATCTCTTCGTGAGACGAGTGGACGATCTGGTGGTTCAGAACACTATCGCATCGGTCACTGGGCAAACGTACGACCAGATGCTGCATGCGCAGGATCGGTGGACCGAGTATTGGATTGGTGGGGCAGTCACGGTGACGTCGCCGCCACCCGGTCAAGGGGCAAATCCTCCCTTGCCTCAGAATGTCCGCGTGCATCAACAACCGGTTCCCGGAGTACGGCTCGATCGGTGGGACTATCACTCCATCAAGAAGACGGCGATTCGTTGGGGAACATACTACCGGCTGGATCGCGTCGGGCGACTCCATCCGCTGGGGTCCGTGGAGTCCGATCAAGGGATTACTGCAGCTGGGGCCCTGGAATCTCAGACCGTCGGCGACCACCGCGGGTTGGTCTTCATCGATACAGTCGATGGCGAAACGCCGCGGGCGGACAACATGGGCACGTTGGTGCTGGATACGGACTATGCCGAAGGTCTGCTGGTCGTGCAGGGTCATGTCGTGTTGAAACCTCGTGCTGCGGGGAGATCCGTATCGGTGTTGAGTCCGCCGCAGTCGGGGACCCAGTCGTTGGGCACAAGGGTGCCGGTGCAGCTGTCCGGCGTCCATATCAACGGTCTCCTGATTGCGGCCGGTCGCATTAGCATTGAGCGATCCCTTCATATATATGGAGCGTTGATGACGGGAGATACGGTCACAGGAGCAGGACCTAGTGTAGTAGCAGAGGTGTGGTACAACGCTGACCTTGCGCAGGGGCTGTTTCGCGGGGTCCCAGTTGTCTACCGAGCGCCAGGTACCTGGCTGGCAAAGTATTGAGCGCGTACCGAGGAGAGGGCTTCGCTCATGGCGGTTGAGACAGACCTTCTGTCTGGAGGAACTGGGGCAAAGAAGGGAACCAAAGGCCTGCCTTCACCGCGATACAAGATCGAGCAGAATGTGCTCGATTCGTTGGTCTACCGTGGGGTAATCAGCCTGGCTGAAATGACAGAAGCGGTGGAGTCGTCACAAGGCGGCCTCATCGACCTTGAAGCCCTGTTGCTCGACCACTATCACGTCCCCAAAGAGGCGCTCGGGTCCGCCCTGAGCGACTTTTACCAATGTCCATACTTGCCGTTCGACGAACGGACTGCGGTAGAGCTTGAACTGTTGAAAACCCTCAATCTCGATTATCTCCGGGTACATGCCTGGATTCCGATCGCGCGGCGCGGCTTGCTGGTGGATGTGCTGACCAACGATCCCCATGATTTGGACAAAAGCTGGGATGTTAGGAGATCGTTTCCAGGAATGAGCATCCGGTATGCCGTCGGGCTTCGGCGTGACATCGAACAGTTTCTTCTTGCGGCGACAAGTGCGGCCACGAGCGGATCGATCGGGGCCATCTTGGGGGAGTTAGTTCAGGAGATCCAGCATGAACGACACACGGATGTGTCATCCGATGGGATCGACGAGAACGATTCGGCGATCGTCCGGCTCGCCCACCATGTGATCGTCGAAGCCGACCGCCTCGGTGCATCCGACATTCACATCGAGCCCTATGCCGATCGCAAGGACGTCGTCATCCGGTTGCGTATCGATGGCAGCTGCGCGACGTTCATGAAGATCCCTGCTGTCAATCGTCGCGCGATTGTGTCGCGGATTAAGATCATGGCCAATCTCGATATTGCCGAACGACGAAAGCCGCAGGATGGAAAGATCCGGTACAGGCTCACGAAGGACAGAGAAATCGAATTGCGCGTGGCGACATTGCCGACTGCCGGACAGGACGAAGACGTCGTGCTTCGCCTGCTGACAGCCAAGGAGTCGATGTCGCTGGAGTCGATGGAGTTCGCCCCCGCCTCATTGCAGGCCATCAAGGGTCTTGCCGAGAAGCCCCACGGGATCATCCTTTGTGTCGGGCCAACGGGGTCCGGCAAGACGACGACGCTGCATGCCATCCTGAAACACATCAACAACGATGAGCGAAAAATTTGGACGGCTGAAGATCCGATCGAAATCACACAAGACGGGCTTCGGCAACTGCAAGTACATCCAAAGATCGGTCTGACCTTCGCGACAGCCATGCGCGCCTTTCTGCGCGCCGACCCCGACGTCATCATGATCGGGGAGATGCGCGATAAGGAAACCGTCGACATCGCGATCGAAGCGTCTCTGACCGGCCACCTGGTCCTGAGTACGCTGCATACGAATAGCGCGGTGGAAACAGTGACCCGCCTTCTAGACCTTGGCTGCGACGCCTTCAACTTCGCCGACGCCATGTTGGGTGTACTCGCCCAGCGTCTGTGCAAGCGGCTCTGCTCGCAGTGCAAGGAGAGCTACCATCCCAGCGCCCAAGAGTACGAAGAACTCTGTGAAGGGTATGGGGGACTTAATGGGGATGGGCTCAACGTGGATTGGGAGGAGAATTTCATCTTATATCGGCCGAAGGGATGCGACACCTGCAACCGAACTGGGTTTAAGGGACGCGTCGCGCTGCACGAACTCTTGAGGGGATCCGACGAGGTAAAAGCGCTCATCCAGTCGCGCGCACGAACTGCTGACATGCTATCTATGGCACGGAGAAGCGGTATGACTACCCTTGTGCAAGATGGGATTCAAAAAACCCTCCAAGGGCTGACTACCTACCCCCAAGTAAGAGCCGTGGCGCTCAAATAGGTTGTCACTTCGACTGGTATTAGGCCAATCTGCTCATCCTCAGTCAGATCTGTCCCGTATCTGCGCCGTCTAGCCAGCCTCCCTGACGATCTTTCGACCCAGACAAAAATTGTTCTAAACAGGACGAAAAATGCCTGTTCGCACGCTTTTTTATGGAAGAAGAATATCAAGCATATCAATTGCTTGTGATCCTTCCCCTCGAGTGAAGAGGCGGCATACCGCTTGCGTGAGTCTGCGTGGCGCTATGGGTGTACCAAGTATGGAAAACGAATTCGAAGATATACCGAACAAGGGTCAGGGTGGATTTACCCTGATCGAACTCATGATCGTGGTGGCAATCATTAGCATTGGAGCATCCATTGCCGTCCCCGAATTCATACGATGGAATGCACGCACGCAGCTCCGTCAGGCTACCAGCGAGATTGCCTCGCAATTGACAATGGCCCGGATGGCGGCCATGAACCGAAACCGAAGCGTCGATGTCACCATCCAAGCGACAAGTGGCGTGGTGAACATCTCCGCTGTCGTCAGTGGCGGATTGGGAACGGTGATTCCTACTAGAAGCTTTATGAACAGCGTCAGAGCAGTCACAGGGGGGCCTGTTACCGTGTCCTTTTCTTCATTAGGGGTGAAGACGAGTGCGGGAACGGGTACTCAGACATTCGGAGTTTGTGACACTAAAAATGTGCAGTATTCCGTGACAATTATTCCAGCTGGTCGAGTGAACTGGTCTGTAAATCCAACGGCCACGCCTTGCCCGTAACCTGAACGACATGAGCATGATGCTGAACATAGATCGTCAAGGATATCAGAGTGAGAAAGGATTTACCCTTCTCGAAGGAATGCTTGCCTCCCTCATTTTGACGGTCGGGTTTTTCGCGCTGGCGGGCATGCAGAGCATCGCATTGGTGAAAAATGTCGATGCAAGCGAATTGACCAGAGTCACAACACTGGCTTCCGACATAATGGAGCGGATTCAATTCAATCGTCGAAATGCGGCTGCGTATAACGGAATAGATACGCAGAGCGCTACCACCTGCACAGCCATCAGTGCCTCGACTCAGCCGATGGCTAATGGCGATTGTACCCTTTGGGCCAGCCTGGTCAGCGGTACGCAATTAGAGAACATCAGAGGGACTGTCACTGTTCCTCCTGTTGTTGGTCCGGCGGCTTTGAACCAACGGAATGTGACGGTGACGATCACGTGGATGGGATCGATGAAGAGTGGGCAAACGGTCAAGCGTAGTCGAAGCATCACCCTGCAACGGGTTGTGGCGCCGGAGTGATGGTGAACGCGAATAGGGTCACGAAGATGAAACGAGTGCACGACATCACGAGTCAGAATAAAGGGTTCACGCTCATCGAAATCATGGTCGCCGTGGCTATCGCAGCCACAGTCACAGCTGCAGCCTTTACCATTTTGACGACGACCAGTAAGGCGGTACGAGCCAACGAACAGGTGGTCGATACTCAACAGAACGTGCGTATTGCAATAGAACTGTTGAGCCGAGACATCAAGATGGCAGGGTTCGGGAACCCTGGAGTTGCAATCGGAAATTGCACTTATCCCATCATGCCAGTAGATAACACGGCAACCGGCGTCGACAACGGCCCTGATTCCGTACAACTTCTTGTGCCGACGACGAAATCAACGGGAACGGCTCCATGGCAATTGCAGAATGCCACAACCCCAAATGGTGCTGCGCAGATTACCTTGAAGGCAGGAGCGGTGGCAGACATGGTCACCTCGGGATTGGCAAACGGCGCCTACATCTCGATCAACGGGGCTCTCACAGGACAAGTCACCGCTGTGAGTGCTTCCACCGATACCATTACGGTCGCAGTTCCGGCTCCTGTCTGGTTTCCGGCGAATGCTCCGGTTTACCTCTTGCAATGTATTCGCTATCAGGTTGTGACCAATGCCGCCGTCTGTGGAACGAGCGAACCGTGCCTCACGCGGGGTGTGGCTGGAGTGACGACGGGACCGAATGCGGAAGCGCCTATCGTGGAGGGAGTCGAGGAACTCCAGCTGGCCTATGCCTGCGATGGCTGTGTTGCGACGATCAATGGGGGCAACCCAGATCGTATCATTGACAACCAGGGTGGATCAGCCGGATTCGATCAAGCGGATTTCGTGAGCAATAACTTATGGACGACGGCTCCCATGACTCCGGACAAGATCAAGTTGGTGCAAGTGTCCTTGGTCGCCTCTCAGCCCAATGCGGATTTAGGATTTGGTGAAACGTTGCAAGCAAAGGTGGGGTCAGGGGGCTTGGTGGTGTCCCCGGATCGCACGCTTGCGGCCAATGCCAATCATCGGCGGCGGATGCTGACCAAGACAATAGACACCAGAAACGTCGGATTCTGATGAGAAGGCAACCTGTGCAATACAAGCCAAAGCGCATGACGTCCCGCTGCCGAAGGGAAGAGGGCTTCGCGATGCTCACCGTGCTGATGGTGATGCTGATGATGACGGTGCTGGGCATTGCTGCCATCACGGTCAGTGGGCTGGAGAACAACATCGCCGGGTTACAACGTACCGCGGAGAGCGCGGCACAAGCCGCGGAATCCTGCCTGGGAACCAGCGCCAACGTGATCATGCAAACGCTA
>JACXTT010009711.1_pt1 | contig 13102 bp, 13 predicted proteins | sample 9270951 | NCBI WGS metagenome assembly JACXTT01 (sample SAMN15532306, study PRJNA645909) | rock metagenome | isolation source: weathered quartz diorite | place: Puerto Rico | collected 2017-06-21
TCGATCGCCGAGAGCCGCGAGAACTTCCGCATCTCGGCACGCCGCGTCTACGAGATCAAGAACGGGCAGCTCGGGCAGCTCTACCGCGACGGCGGCATCGCCGCCGACTCGCGCGACTACCTCATGAACGTCGACGCGGTCGGCTCGGACTTCCGCCTGTACCCGATCCCGAACTGCGGCAAGGGACAGCCCATGCAGACCAAGAAGCTCGGCAACGGGGGCCCGACGATGCGAACGCGCGCGCGGGTGCTCGGGGGCTAGACGTGCGCGCCGCGCTGACCGTCGTCGGGGCCCTCGGCTTGCTCGTCGCCAGCGCCGCCCCGGCGGCGCCGCCCGACTATCCCGCCAACTTCATCAAGGTCGACGAGCTCAAGCGCGTGCTCGACCGCGGCACCAAGGCGGACATCATCGACGTTCGCCACTGGGAGCAGTTCGTCGAGGGCCACATCAAGGGCGCCCGGTCGATGCCGCTGCGGGTCGTCAACGAGCGCGCCGCGGAGATCTCCAAGACAGGCCTGGTAGTCTTTTACTGAACGTGCCCGCACGCGCTGTCCCGGGGGGCCAGCGACATCCTGTACTCGCTCGGGTGGCGAAATCATCGCGTGCTCGAGGAAGGGCTTCCCGGATGGATGGACAAGGGCTATCCCGTCGAGGGAAAGAACCCGAAGGCGCCGCCCGGGCACTGAGGCGACGATGAGGACGGTCGACGAGCTGGCCCGCGCGAGCGAAGAAGCGCTGGCGCTCGTCGCGCGCCAGCCGGGCGTGCGCGAGGCCGAGGTGTTCGTGTCCGCGAACTCCGCGGTGCTGGCGCGGCTCAACTACACCTCGCACATTCCCTGCAACGGCGTCGAGGAGCCCAAGTCCACCGAGTCCTACGGCCTGGGCATCCAGGCGGTCTTCGACTCGCCGGAAGGCCGGCGGATCGGCTTCGGCAGCGAGCCGAGCGATCTCTCGCTCGCCGGCGCCGAGCGCGCGCTGGTCAAGGCCCGCCGCGCCGCCGTCGTCGATCCCGAGTTCGTCTCGCTCCCGTCGCCCTCGGGCGCGGCGCGCACCCTGGCGGACTACCACGACCCGCGGCTGATGGCGCTCGACGACGCGGGGCTGGTGGAGGCCGGCTGGAAGATCACCGGCGGCGCGCTCCGCACGTTCAGCGCCTCGAGCCGGCTGGCCGAGCTCGCGCAGGACGACGAAGGCCTGCGGCGCCTCGGCCTCATCCTGGGCGGCGACGTCACGATCTTGAGAGAGCGGATGGCGATCGCCTCGACCACGATGCCGCAAGCCCAGACCGACGAGACGTCGCTGATCACCGCCTTCGCCACCGCGATGGTCGAGACGCGGGGCGCCAAGGGCTCTGGCGCGTCGACGGGCATCCGGCTCGACGACTTCACCGACGAGGCCGGGGTCGAGGCGGCGCAGAACGCGATCGCCGCGATTGGCGGCGAGCGCGTGCCGTCCGGCGCCTATACCGTCGTCTTCGGCCGCCAGCCCGTGGCCGACCTGCTGAACAACATCGTGATCCCCGCGTGCACCGCGAGCTCCTTCTACTCGTCGAGCACGCCGTTCCTCGGCAAGCTGGGCCGCCCCGTGGCCGCGCCCGGCCTGCACCTCTACGACGACGGCGCGCGCCCCGGCTTCATGGGCTCGAAAGGCATCACCTGCGAAGGGCTGCCGACCGGTCGCACCGAGCTGATCCGGCGCGGCGTCCTCGTCGGCTGTCTCTCGAACTGGTACGAGACCCAGCGGCTCTTGCGCGACCCGGCCCTCGGCGAGAAGCTCGGCGCGGTCGGCGCCGTCGCCCAGGCGGCCCTGGCCCCGCGCAACGGCTTTCGCTTCGGCGCGGGCGGCGGCCGGCAGTTCGACAGCGCGCCGGGCGTGGCCGCCTCGAACGTCGTGCTCGAAGGCGGCGACGCGGTCGCGCTCGACGAGCTGCTGCGACGGGTCGGCGACGGCCTCTACGTCGGGCGCATCTGGTACACCTACCCGATCAACGGCCTGCGCGCCGGCGATTTCACCTGTACGGTCGTCGCCGATTCCTATATCATCCGCGACGGGCGGATCGTGGCGCCGCTCAAGGCCAACGCGATCCGGATCAACGACAACATCGCCACGTTCCTGAACAACGTCATCGGCATCACCAAGGACGTCAAGGGCACGATCGTCTGGGCCGCGGACGAGGTCGTGTACGCGCCCGAGGTGGCCGTCACCGGCGTCCGCGTCGACGAGATCGCGGGATTCATGGAGGAGCTCGACTGATGGGTGAAGTACGTCTCGAGTCGATCGCGCGCGAGTGTCGTGTCCAGATCCTCCGTATGCTCGCTCACGCGGGCTCCGGGCATCCCGGCGGCTCGCTCTCGGTGATCGACATCCTCACGACCCTGTTCTTCGGGCGGCTCAAGTTCGATCCCAAGCGACCGGACTGGCCGGACCGCGACCGCGTCGTGCTCTCGAAGGGCCACGCGGTCCCGGCCCTGTACGCCGTGCTGGCGAAGGCCGGGTACTTCCCGGAGAAGCAGCTCATCACCTTGCGCAAGCTCGGCTCGCCGCTCCAGGGCCATCCCGATCGCACCGCGCTGCCGGGGATCGAGGCGGCCACCGGCTCGCTCGGCCAGGGGCTCTCGATCTCGCTCGGGCTGGCGCTCGGCCTCAAGCTCGCCGGCATCCGATCGCGCGTCTACTGCATCCTGGGCGACGGCGAGATCCAGGAGGGCCAGGTGTGGGAGGCCGCGATGTCGGCGCCGAAGCTCGGCCAGCCCGAGCACGCGCTCGACAACCTCGTGGTCATCCTCGACAACAACAGGATCCAGCTCGACAACTTCGTGAAGAAGGTGCTCGACATCGAGCCGGTCACCGCCAAGTGGCAGTCGTTCGGCTGGCCGGTGATCGAGATCGACGGCCACGACGTCGCGCAGATCACGAAGGCCCTCGATCAGGCGGAGGCGACCCCCGGCGGGCCGACCTTCATCGTGGCGCACACGGTGAAGGGCAAGGGCGTGTCGTTCATGGAAAACGACCCGGAGTGGCACGGCAAGGCCCCGAAGCCCGCGGAGGCGATCCGGGCGATCCGCGAGGTCCTCGGCATCACCGAGGGCGCCTGGGACGAGTACCTGAAGGCCGACTCGGCGACGCGCGCGATCGTGGACGAGCTCGCCGCGCTGGAGAAGAAGTGATGCCCGCCAAGGCCAGCCGCGCGGCGTTCGGCGAAGCGCTCCTCGATCTGGGCGCCCGGGACGAGCGGATCGTCACCCTCGACGCCGACCTGTCGAAATCGACGATGACGGTGGGTTTCGCGAAGAAGTACCCGCAGCGCGCGTTCAACCTGGGTATCGCCGAGTCGAACATGATCGGCGTGGGCGCCGGGCTGGCGCTCACCGGCCGCGTCCCGTTCGCGTGCTCGTTCGCGTGCTTCATCGCGGGCCGCTTCGAGACGATTCGCATCTCGGTCGCCTACACCAACGCGAATCTGAAGATCGTCGGCACGCACTCCGGCATCGCGATCGGCGAAGACGGCTACAGCCAGATGGGGGTCGAGGACATCGCCTGCATCCGCTCGCTCCCGAACATCGGGATCATCCAGCCCGCGGACGAGCTCGAGACCAAGCAGGCCATCGCCTACGCGGTCGAGCATCAGGGCCCGCTCTATCTCCGGCTGACGCGTCAGAACCTCGAGCCGGTGTGCCCGCCCGACTATCGCTTCCAGTACGGCCGCTGGCTCCTGCTCCGCAAAGGCCACGACGTCACCCTGATCGGCACGGGCGGCCCGCTGTTCAACTGCCTCGAGGCGGCCAAGAGCCTGGAGGCGGACGGCATCTCGGCCGAGGTGATCAACGCCGCGTGCATCAAGCCGCTCGACGAAGATTTGCTCGTGCAGTCGGCGGGCAAGACCGGCCACGTCGTGACCGTGGAGGATCACGCGATCGCCGGCGGGCTGGGCGGTGCGGTGGCCGAGCTGCTGGCCGAGGTGCTGCCGACGCCGACCAAGCGGCTGGGCGTGCACGGCTTCGGCGAGTCCGGCGATGCCAAGGGCCTCTACGCCAAGCACGGCCTCGACCCGGCCGGGATCGCCGCGAGCGTGAAGAAGTTCCTGCACCGCTGAGCCGGCGCGCCACGCCGCGAGCCGTGGGTCGAGCAGCGAAAGCGCTCCCGAGCCTGCCCGACTACCTGCGCCCGGGGCTCGACCTCGTCTTCGTCGGGATCAATCCGGGTCTCTACTCGGCGCGCCAAGGGCACTACTTCGCGCGCTCGACGAATCGCTTCTGGCCGGCGTTTTCCTCGTCCCGGCTGAGCGCGGGCGTGCGCCGCGCGCTGGGAGCCGACGTCCTCCGCCCCGAGCACGACGCGGCACTCCTGGCTCTCGGCATCGGCTTCACCGACGTCGTCAAGCGCGCCTCGGGCCAGGCCGCGGAGCTCGAGCGTGGCGACTTCGCGAAGTGGGCGCCGCGACTGCTCGTCAAGCTCCGTCGCGCGGCGCCCCGCGTGGCGTGCTTTCACGGGCTCACCGCCTACCGACCGTTCCTCGCCCTGGCGCTCTCGGACGCCGAGCGCGCGCCGGCCCTCGGTCCTCAGCCCGAGGTGATCGGCGGGACGCGGCTCTTCGTCGTCCCGAATCCGAGCCCGGCCAACGCCCATTTCACGCTGGCCGATCAAGCGGCGTGGTACGACCGCCTCGCCGACTTCCTGCTGAGCGTGAGCGACGAGGGCTGAGAGCTACTTCAGGGGCTCCAGGATCATCCGCCGCGCGGTTCGATCGAAGGTCACCTTGAAGCGCTGCAGGAAGTCCGCCCCGAGGAATCCGTCGAGATCGGGGGCCTGCGGCGCCACGTCGAACACACCGACCTCGAGATTCTCGACGTGGGCGTCGCCGACCTGGAGGCTCAGCGACACGCGCGGCACCTCGATCGTCAGGCCGGAGGGGATCGCCACCCGTTGTCGCGGCGCGTTGGCCGGCACGGACATGCCGAGTCGCTCGAGGAGCAGGGGCCGGATCACGGTCGACCCGGCGCCCGTGTCCACGAGCAGCAGGGCTCCCTGCGAGCGGTTCACGCGAGCGTGCACGAGCATCGCGTTGCCCCCGGCGATCTCGAGCGGGACGATCGTGGCCGACGCCAGCGACACCCGCTCTTTCGCCTGACCGAGCTTCTGGGCGAGGAAGCGCTCCGCCTCGCGGGCCGCCAGGACGTCCGGGTGGTTCGGGGGACGCACCCTCGCCAGGTCCACGACGACGCGCTGGGCGACCGCGTACGCTCGCGCGTAGTCACCCTGGTCGGCGTAGACGTCCACGACTTTCAGGAGCCCGATGGCGACCGGCACCTGGTCCTTCCGGTACTGCTGGTCCGCGATCGCGAAAGCCTGCAGGAGGTAGGGCTTGGCCTGCGCGGGCTCGGAAAGCGCCAGATGCGATGCGGCGAGCCCGGCGTAGTGGAGCCCGACGACCGGATTGTCCGCCGCGACGTCCTTCCGGAGGACGACCAGGGCGCGCTCGAAGTGCGCGATGGTCGCGGCGGGCTCGAGCTCGAACCGAAGGTGCGCGAACGCCAGGAGGATCAGGCTTGGCGGCAGGCCGCTGTGGTGCGAGCCGGCGGCGCTCTCGAGGATGGTCATGGCGCGCTGGGTCGCCCGGTTGAACTCGTCGCGCTTGCCCTGGGCTCGAGACGCGAACGCCAGCGCGCTCAGACTGTACGCGAGGCGCACGTCCGGCGGCGGGAACGCCTCCGCGGTTTTGATGGCGTCGGCGAGTAATCCTTCCGCTTCGGGATAGAGCCTCGCGTCCAGCGCTTCCATGGCGCCCCGGGTCTGCCACTCCCACGTCAGGGACGAGGATCCCGATGCCGACTCGGCCGAGAGCTGCCGTCGGAGATCGGCGTACCGGCTCATCTGCCCGCGGGCTTCGGCCGACGCGAGCATCTCGATCGAGCGTGCCTCGTCGACGCGGTTCCGCCGCCGGAGCAGCTGCGCGTAGCTCCGCAGGTCGGCGACCGGGTTGAAGAAGAGCAGCTCGTCCTGCCGGGTGTCGGGCGACGCCGCGCGCAGGCCCTGGACCTCGCGCTCGAGCACCGCCGCGTCGCGCTCGCGGCCGTCCTGCCTGAGGAGCTTCGCGTAATCCTCGAGCGCGGCCGCGACGCTCACGCCCGATCTCGGCGCGATCGTCCCGATGCGCTGCTCCAGCGCCTCGGCGTCGCGCTGCCGACCCTGCTTGCGATACAGATCGGCGAGGCTCTTCAACGAGGATGCGAGCTGAGGGCTCTTGGGATCCAACCGCTCCGCCTCGCGGGCGGCGTCGCTGAACCAGTTCTCCGCGCCGGCCTCACGCCCCTGCGCGAGCGCGCGGCGCCCGTTGTCCATGTAGCGCTCCCACGTCCGCCAGTCTGACGTCTGCGCGGCCGCCGGGAGGACGCCGAGCGAGGCCGCGAGCAGGAGCGCCGCCGCCCAGATCGAGCGCAGCGCGACTGGCATGGCGGCGAGCCGGAGGGAAGGGCTCAGCGGATCGTGCTCGGAACGGCCGTGTGGGGATTGAAGTACGGGCTCACGTTGCCCCAATACTCCTGGGCCGTGACCGTGCCGTAGACCTGGGTGTTCGGCGGAATCGTGCAGTAGCACGCCACCCCCACGGGGAGCGCGCCGTTGATCGGGCACCAGCCCGTCTGGGTGAGGCAGACGCCCCGGCCCCGCACGTACGGCCAGCGCGGCGTCGGCGTCCCCTGCGGGGGTTGCGGCGCGGCTCCGCGCGCGGACACGACCAGCGACGCGACGAGGACGGCCGCGAGCACGGCGGAGCGTCTTCGCATCGACGCCTCCCGATGGATCCGGGAACGGAACGGGCCACGCGCTCGTTCACCACGGCCGGCGCCGGCGCGGCGTCCGCAGGCGGGGTGAGAGGCGCGGGCACGATATCACCTGTAGTGGCAACGATATACTTCACTCAGTAGGTGGGGTATATTCGCAGCATGGGTAATACGCTTTCGCTCATTGCCACCATACTCTTTGGGGCGCTAGGAATGGCTCCGTTCGCTCCACTACCAATTCGCTTGCTGTGTGCGTTCTCGGCGGCCTTCGCTCTAGTCTATCTGGTCGGCTCTTTAGCCGAACAATGGCGCGTTAGAAGAAAGGCTAAATCCTCACGATGGAGCTTCATTGACCGCCACGAGGGTAAGGTGCCATGGATTGCGCGTTCCGCAATAATTGCGGTTCTTCTTGTCGCCAGGCCAACAATTATGTCTTGGTACGTTCCGACAGCTCCTAGACTAAACGTCTCGGACTCATTGGAGATCCACGAAGAACCAAAAGCCTTTCGGCTAGTAGTCACAAGCGATACGGAGGCATTGATTGATGTCTCTATCGAGAGGCTAATCGGTGGACTACAGCAACACGACGCAGAACTGCCATTAAGGTTGGGCGTTACGAGACTGACGCCGAATACGCCGCTGCGCATTCCAGTTGTCGCAGTAAACCAATCGCTCGGCGTGCTGATTGTGGGAGGTGTCCGACACCTAATGATTTACGACTCCATGAGAGTTATCCCGGCCGAACTCTGTATTAAGGTGGCGATCATAGGCCGAGATGTCGTCGCGGAGCGGCGAATTCGATTAGTACCGGATCTAAATAATAGAACGATGCTGTATCGATCAGAACCGGCCGGCCACTCCTGCTCATGATTTGCGTCGTCTCTTTGCTCGAAACTCCCTTCGTTTTTCATGGATCTCCGCGGTCGGTACGGCCAGCAGACTTTTTAGGAGGCGCCGGAAACGCCGATCTGCCACGGAACGCTTCGGCGGCGGCGATGGATCGGGGTTCTTCTTCGCCATGATGCACTCCCTACGCTGTGGCAAGTTTACCGGTCAGCGTTTTGTAATCAACACGTCGGCCTACGACCGATCCAAGCCCTTTCCCGAATCGCCCGCCGTCGCCGTGCGGATCTCGCCGGTCATTGAATCTGAACACTTGCTCGTCAACGTAGCGGAACAAGTGGAACGGTTCGACGCTGACGTACGTGCCCTTGATCGCGCGCTTCAAGAGCGACCAGAAGTTTTCAATCCCGTTCGTATGGACGTGGCCGCGCACGTAGGACTCGGCGTGGTCAATGACCGCGTGCTGGTACGCATCCTGAAGACGGTCGTAGGATCGCAGCGCGTCGGTAATGACTTCCGTTCCGGCCTTCACATTCTGCCGCACAAGTGGATCAACGTCCGAGCGCCGATGCGTTGGAACGACGAATGCGCGGACGGTGCTCGTCTTGTCAGGCCCGTGACGCTCCAACAGCCCCATTACAGCGGTCTTGCCCGCCAGGCCGCCGAGCTTGCCGCGAGCGCGAGCGTCCTTCTTATCCTTATGCATGAACCGCGCGGCACCACCGATGAATGTCTCGTCCGCTTCGACCCGGCCGCTCATCTTCTGAAAGGTTCCAGTCCGCATCGCCAACCGGATACGGTGCAGCATAAACCACGCGGTCTTTTGCGTGACGCCGAGCGCGCGGCCCAACTCGTGCGACGAAATGCCGTTTTTGCAGTTGGCGATCATCCATACGGCCGGCAGCCACTTCGTCAGAGGCAAGGCGGAGTCCTCAAAGATTGTTCCGACCTTCGCAGAAAACTGCCGACGCGGATGAGTGGCTTTGCACTCCCACAGGCGCCGGGTCGAAATGTATCGCGGATCGCGCGCACCGCATGTCGGGCAAGACACGCCATTCGGCCAGCGAGCCGCGACCATAGCCTCTTGGCAACGGTCGGGGTCGGCGTAATACCGGATCGCTTCTACCAGGGTCGTCGGGCTAATCATGACCTTAGCCTCCATGACCCTGAGTGTACTACCTAGAGGCTACTGTGTCAAGTATATTGTTACCCCTGTAGTGGACGATCTTCAAGCCGGCCGGACCATGTCCTGGGGCCGGACCCAGCGGTCGTACTGCTCGCCGGTGACGTGGCCGGAGGCCAGCGCGGCGTCGCGGAGCGTGAGCCCGCCCGCATGGGCCTGCTTGGCGATCTCCGCCGCGCGGTCGTAGCCGATGTGGGGCGCCAGCGCGGTGACGAGCATCAGCGAGTGCGCGACCAGCTCGGCGATGCGCGCGCGATTCGCCTCGATGCCTTCCACGCAGAACTCGCGGAAGCGCGCGCACGCGTCGGCCAGGAGCTCCGCCGAGTGCAGGAAGTTGAAGACGATGACGGGCTTGAAGACGTTCAGCTCGAAGTTGCCCTGCGACCCGGCGATGGCGATCGCCGCGTCGTTGCCCATCACCTGCACCGCGACCATCGTGACCGCCTCGGCCTGGGTCGGGTTGACCTTGCCCGGCATGATCGACGAGCCCGGCTCGTTCTCGGGCAGCGCGAGCTCGCCCAGCCCGCTGCGCGGCCCGGAGCCGAGCCAGCGCAGGTCGTTGGCGATCTTCATGAGCGCGCCGGCGAGCGTGCGGAGGGCGCCGCTCGCCATCACCAGATCGTCGTGGGCGGCGAGCGCCGCGAACTTGTTGGGCGCCGACACGAACGCGAGCCCGGTGAGCTCGGCGAGCTTCGCCGCCACCGCCTCGCCGAAGCCCGCCGGCGCGTTGAGCCCCGTACCGACCGCGGTCCCGCCGATCGCCAGCGCCAGGAGACCCGGCAGGACCGCGTCGATCCGCGCGAGGCCGCCATCGAGCTGGGCGACGTAGCCCGAGAATTCCTGGCCGAGCGTGAGCGGCACCGCGTCTTGAAGATGGGTGCGGCCGATCTTCACGACGTCGTCGAACTCCAGCGCCTTGGCGGCGAGCGCGTCCCGGAGCGCGCGGATGCTCGGCACGAGCCGCCGCGTCAGCTCGAGCGCGGCCGCGACGTGCATCGCCGTGGGGAACGTGTCGTTGGACGACTGCGACATGTTGACGTGGTCGTTGGGATGGATCGGATCCTTGCTGCCGAGCCGGCCGCCGGCCAGCTCGATCGCCCGGTTCGCGATCACCTCGTTGGCGTTCATGTTGGTCTGCGTGCCGGAGCCGGTCTGCCAGACCGAGAGCGGGAAGTGCTCGTCGAGCGCGCCGGCGATCACCTCGTCGGCCGCGCGCACGATCAGCTCGACGCGGCGTCCGTCCAGGAGCCCGAGCCGGCCGTTGACCAGCGCTGCCGCCTTCTTCAAGAGGCCGAGCGCCCGGACGACCGCGATCGGCATCCGGTCGTGGCCGATCGCGAAGTGGTGCAGGGAGCGCTCGGTCTGGGCGCCCCAGTAGCGATCGGCCCGGACCTCGATCCGCCCCATACTGTCGCTCTCGACGCGCGTCTTCACCGCGTCAGCCATGGTGCTAGCGAACGAGGCGGTAGCCGTAGAAGAGGCCGAAGGCGATGGAGCCGATACCGGCGCAGAGCGCGATCGTCCGCTGCGCGCGTCCGTAGCGGAGCGCCATCGACACCGGGAAGGCCATGACCGCGGTCAAGAGGGTCATGCCGCAGATCGTGCCGATCCCGAAGATCAGCAGATAGAGGACGGCCGTCCCGGTCGAGCGCAGGGTCGTCAGCACCAGCAGCGAGATCGCCGCGCTGCCGGCGAGGCCGTGGACGGCGCCGACGACCAGCGCGCGCCCGGCCGGCCAGCCGCTCCGCCAGCCGAGCGAGGCGAGCCAGCGCGAGGGATGCACGTGCGGGTGCTCGTGCGCGTGCTCACCGGCGTGGACGTGGGGGTGGCTGTGCACGACGGCCGCGGCGCGCCCGTGGTCGTGGTCGGCGACGAGATGCACGTCCGGCACGGGCTGCGGCGCGCGCCTGGCGTCGCGCAGTCGCAGGAGGCCGAGCACGATCAGCATGGCGGCGACCGCGAGCTCGAGCACGTCGCTCACCGTCGTCGTGACCGTGAGCTTGAGCCCGATGATGAGGGCCCCCACGACGGTCAGGGTGGTCATGTGGCCGGCGCCCCAGAGAGCGCCGACCAGCGCGCCGTTGGTGAAACGGCGCTCGCGCGTCATGATCGTCGCCACCGCCACCAGGTGGTCCGCGTCGGTCGCGTGCTGCAGACCGAGGAAGAAGCCGAGGGCGAGCGCCGAGAGCGGCGCGGGATCCACGCTCACTCCGACATCTTGAGCAAGAGCCCTGTGCGCCGCGCCCGCTGGATCGCGGCGAGGAACGCCCAGTGGGCCAGCCCGGCGTAGAGCGCCGAGAGCGCGAGCCCCGTCGCGATCGGCGCGCGGAACTCGGACTCGAATCCATAGTGGGCCCGGTAGGCGTCGAGGAAGTACGTGAGCGGGATCGCCCGCGCGATCGCGGCGATCGGATCGGGGAGCACCGAGATCGGGTAGTAGATGCCGGCCAGCACCAGCACCAGGTTGACGCTCGCCCACGCGAACGCCTCGGCGCGGTTGCCGAAGAGCGTGATCAGCGCGCACACCGAGACGCCCACGACCCACGCGGTGAGGAAGCAGCCCAGGAGGAACGTGCCGAGCGCGAGCCAGCCCGGCCGCAGCACCTGGAAGCCGAAGGCCCAGCGGCCGAGCGCGGCCAGCAGGACCAGGACGGCGAGGCTCCGTACCATCCCGACGATCCACGAGCCGAGCGTGAGGTGGCGGATGCCGATCGGCGCCAGGAACTGGTGCTTGAGCGACTTCGACCAGACGTCGAGCAGGACGGCGTAGGCGACCTCGAGCTGGCAGACGTTGACGATCGAGAGCGCGATCGTACCGACGAGCACGAACGACGCCTGGGCCGCCGTCAGATCGAGGAACCGCGACATCAGGCCGATCGACAGTACGCCGACGATCGGCCAGAAGAGCAGCTCGAAGAAGAAGAAGACGTTGCGCGCGCCCATGAGGGCGTTCCGGAGCGTCACCGCCCAGACCGCCAGCAGCTCATTTCGCCAGCTCAACGAAGACCTCCTCGAGCTCCGGCTCGCGCACCTGCACGTTCTTGATGACGACCCCCTCGGCGTGGAGCGCGCGGAGCAGCTCGGGCAGCCGCTTCTCGGCCTCGTCCACCGTGCACTCGACCCAGCCGTCGACCTCGACGCAGCGGAGCACGCCCGCGCTCTCCGCGAGCCACGGCACGCGGGCCGGGTCGAGCTTGAGCGCGATCACCTCGCCCAGGCGGATCTGGCGCTTGAGCTCGCCGGAGGTGCCCCGTGCCAGGATCTGACCGGCCTTGATGAAGGCGATCTCGTCGCAGAGCTCGTCGGCCTCGCGCATGTAGTGGGTCGTGAGCACGATCGTGATCCCCTGCTCACGGCGGAGGCGCGCGACGTGGGCCCGCACGCGCACCGCGACGTCGGGATCGAGCCCCAGGGTGGGCTCGTCGAGAAAGAGCAGCTCGGGCTCGTTGACGAGCGCCTTGGCCAGCGCGACGCGCTGCTTGAGGCCGGTCGACAGGTCCGAGTACGGCACGCGCCGGTACGGCTCGAGCTCGGTGAGCTCGATCAGCGCATCGACGCGGCGCCGGAGCGCACGACCGCTCAGGCCGTAGAGCCGGCCGTAGAACGCGACGATCTCGCCGACGCGCAGGCTCCACAGGAAGGACGGCCGCCCGCTCACCATGTTGAGCCGCCGGCGCAAGGAACCCGCCTCGCGCACGACGTCGTGGCCCAGCACGGTCACACGCCCGCGATCGGGCGTCAGCAAGGTCGCGAGGATCGAGAGCAAGGTGGTCTTGCCGGCGCCGTTCGGACCGAGCACGCCGACGATCGCCCCGCGCTCCACGGTCAGCGAGACGCCGCGCAGCGCGGGCGTCTCGCGGCGGCGCATCCACCCCGAGCGAAACGTCTTCTCTACGTCGCGCGCGTCGATAGCGAGCATGTTCCGTGATGATACCATCCAGGTCATGGCCGGCTCCGACCAGTGGCGCTGCGCCGCCGCGACGGTGCCGCCCGGCCGTACCGCGACGTTTCGCCTGGAGCGCGCCGGGCGCGCGGTGAGCGCCTTCGTCGTGAACCTCGATGGCCAGTTTCGCGCGTACGTGAACCGCTGCCCCCACGTCGGAACTCCCCTCGACCTGTGGCCGAACGAATTCTTCACCGAGGACGGGCGCGCGCTGGCCTGCTCGACCCACGGCGCGATCTACGAGCCGCTCAGCGGCCGCTGCACCGCCGGGCCCTGCGTCGGCGACCGGCTCACCGCGCTGCCGCTGGCGCTCGACGGCGACACCCTGGTGGTGCGCCTGCCGCCGGCCGGCGG
>JACXTT010009712.1_pt1 | contig 13102 bp, 11 predicted proteins | sample 9270951 | NCBI WGS metagenome assembly JACXTT01 (sample SAMN15532306, study PRJNA645909) | rock metagenome | isolation source: weathered quartz diorite | place: Puerto Rico | collected 2017-06-21
GGCGAGGGAGAGGCTCGAATGGGTGGAACTCGGCGACAAAGCGGATTCGTTTCCGTACCAGCTCTCGGGCGGACAGATGCAGCGCGTGGCCATTGCGCGCGCTCTGGTGCACCAGCCGGAGATCCTGATTGCGGATGAGCCCACGGGCAATCTGGATAACGCGAGCGGCGACCAGGTGCTCGCGTTGCTGCGCGACGCGGCCGGGCGCTTCGGCGCCACCGTTTTGATGGCCACTCACAGCGCGGAAGCGGCGGCCATCGCCGGGACGCACGTGAAGATGCGCGATGGGCGGATCTGCGCGGTCGAGCAAGCGTAGCAGAGCATGCGGCGACTTCAGCTTTTCCGAACTCTCATTCTGCGTCCGCTGCGACGCGATCTTCTGCGCACAGCGCTCACCATCCTGGCGGTAGCGCTCGGGGTGGGCGTGGTGATTGCGATCGATCTGGCGGGCGATGCAGCTACCGGGTCCTTCCGGTCCTCGCTCGAAACACTACTGGGAAAAACGGACCTGGAGATAGTGGCCAACGGAGGAGTGGATGAACGGTGGATGGCCACGCTCGCGTCGCTGCCGGCGAATGCGCGGTTTGAGCCGGTGATAGAGACGCGCGGCGTGATCGCGGGAGTGGGGGCGGTTACGGTTTATGGAGTGGATTTCGTGGCGTGGACGGCTGGGAGAGAGGCGGGAAAACCGCTTCCACAGAATCCCGATGCGGACGCTGTCATTTCGAGCGGGCTGGCCAGGCGGGCCGGACTTCGGGAAGGCGGCGCGATTACGGTGACGTTGAATGACGCGGCCCGGACGTTTCAGGTGGCCGACATTGCGGAGGCCAAGGACGCGGAATTCGTGCTGCTGGACATCGCGACCGCGCAACAGGCGCTCAATGAATATGGGAAGCTGGAGCGGATCGACGTGTTTGTCTCGCCGCGAGAGGATTTCGCTCGCGTGGAGCGGGAGATCCGTGCGGCACTGCCGGCCGGCTACCGCGTCGAAAAACCCGGGACGCGTAGCGAGGAGAACCAGCGCATGCTGCGCGCATTTCGCTGGAACCTGCGCGTGCTCAGCTATATTTCGCTGGTGGTGGGCGCGTTTCTGATCTACAACACGATCGCGGTGAGCGTGGTGCGGCGGCGTCCGGAGATCGGGGTGCTGCGCGCGTTGGGAACCAGCCGGCGCTGGGTGTTCTGGCTGTTCCTGTGCGAGGCGCTGATGTTCGGGCTCGCGGGTTCGCTCGCCGGGATCGCGCTGGGAAGATTGATGGCGGAGGGGGCCGTGAGCCTGATCGCGGGGACGGTCAACTCACTCTACGTCAGCAGCCGGCCGGCGGCGATTGCGCTCGGATGGCCCGCCGTGGCGACGGCTCTGATCGCGGGCACAGCGGTTGCGCTGGCCTCGGCCCTGGCGCCCGCGCGTGAAGCGATGCAGGTGGTTCCGGTGGAAGCGATGTCGCGCGGCGTGCACGAACATCATGCGCGGACGCATGCCGCGCGGAATCTGGCGTGGGCCGTAGCGATCGCGATTATCGCGCTCCCGATTTCGCAGGTCGGACCGGTAGGCGGTAAACCTATCGCGGGATACGCGGCTACGCTGCTCGCCATCGCGGCCATGGCCTTCGCCGCACCGGCAGTGATTACGGGCCTCGCAGGCGCGACGCGAAGCGCCGCGCGGTCGCTGTTCGGGCCAGAAGGCATGCTAGCCGTGCGCGGACTGGCGGCCTCACTGGCACGCACCTCCGTGATCGTGGCAGCCCTCGCGACTGCCATTGCGATGATGGCCAGCGTAGGCATCATGGTGGGAAGTTTTCGCGAGACCGTCATCGTATGGCTCGATACGCAATTGCGCGCCGATCTGTATGTGGCGCCGGCCGCCAGGGCTGGAGCGGGCGAACATCCCGCGCTTTCGGCGGAGGTGCCCGCCGTCGTTTCGTCTCTCCCGGGCGTCGAGGCGGTGGACGTTTTTCACGCGCTCGAGTTCGAATATGGCGGCCAGCGCGCTTCTCTCGGGGCCGGCGATTCGGAGATTGTGCGGCGCTACGGGCGGCTGCGATTTCTGCCGGGCGAGGACCGGGAAACAGTCCTGCGCTCGCTCCCGGGCCGGGACCGCGTCATCGTAAGCGAGCCGTTTGCCAACAAGCACGGAGTGCGCGCGGGAGATGTCTTGGTGCTGCCGCTCGGAGATAGTGTTGTGAAAGTGACGGTGGCCGGCATCTATTACGACTATTCGACGGAGCGCGGTTGGGTGATCTTCGATAATTCGACGCTGGCGAAATATCTGCCGCACCAGCCCCCGACCAATCTGGCGATCTATGTCCGCAAAGAGGCGGACACGGCGCAGGTGCGTCGAGCTGTCGAAACGCGGCTGGCCAAGTATCGCGTGGTGGTGGCGCCTAACCGCGCGCTGCGGCAGAACGCCGTGGTGGTCTTCGACCGCACCTTCGCCATCACTTACGCGCTCGAGGGAGTCGCTATCGCGGTGGCCATGCTGGGCGCCGCGAATTCGCTGCTGGCGATGGTGCTGGACCGCCGCCGCGAGTTCGCCTTGCTGCGCTACCTGGGGGCGGCGCCGGCGCAGGTCCGCCGCATGATCCTGCTCGAGGCAGGCTTCCTCGGGGTAGCGGCGAATGTGCTCGGCCTGGCGCTGGGCTTCGTGCTTTCGCTGGTCCTGATTTACGTGATAAACAAACAGAGCTTCGGGTGGACCATCCAATTTCACCCGCCGCTCGCATTGCTGGCCGGCGCCTCGCTACTTGTGCTTGTGACCACAGTGGTTGCCGGCATTTTCCCCGCGCGCGCTGCTGCGCGGCTCAATCCCATCGAAGTGATTCATGAAGAATAACAACCAAAACATCCGCAATATCGCGATCATCGCGCACGTAGACCACGGCAAGACCACGCTGGTGGACGCCATGCTGAAACAGAGCGGTATTTTTCGCGCAAACGAGGCCGTGATGGAGCGTGTCATGGATTCAAATGAGCTGGAGCGGGAGCGCGGCATCACCATCCTCGCCAAGATCACCGGCGTGCGCTATCACGGCGTCAAGATCAACATCGTGGATACTCCCGGCCACAGCGATTTCGGCGGTGAAGTGGAGCGGGCGCTCAAGATGGTGGACGGCGTGATGCTGCTGGTGGACGCGAGCGAAGGTCCGCTGCCACAGACGCGCTACGTGCTCATGAAGGCTCTCGAAGCCAAGCTGCCGCAGATCGTCGTGATCAACAAGATAGACCGGCCGGACGCCCGCGTGCAGGAAGTGCTCAACGAAATCTACGACCTGTTCATCGATCTGGATGCTACCGAGGACCAGCTGGATTTCCCGGTGCTTTATGCCAACGCCCGGGCGGGTATCGCTAAAGCTTCGATGGAGGACGCCTCCGAGGACCTGCGGCCGCTGTTCGAAGCCATTGTGAAGCACATTCCGGCGGCGCCCGGCGATCCTGACGCCACGTTACAGATGCTGGTGGCGAATCTCGATTACAGCGATTACCTGGGCCGGCTGGCGATCGGCCGCGTCTTCGCGGGCACGCTGAAGTACGGCGACGAGGTGGGGATCGCGAAGCTCGACGGTACGCTGCAGAAGACGCGCATCACCAAGCTCTATTCGTTCGAAGGTCTGAAGCGCGTGGATGAAACCGAGGGCCGGCCGGGCGAGCTGCTGGCGATCGCCGGCGTCGAGGGAATCACCATCGGAGAAACGATCACCAGCGCCGAGGATCCCAAGCCGCTGGCGAACATCCAGATTGATGAGCCGACGATCGCGATGATGTTCACTATCAATACCTCGCCATTCGCGGGACGCGAAGGAACCTACGTGACCTCGCGCAACCTGCGCGACCGCCTGGATAAAGAGCTGCAGACCAATGTCTCGATCCGGGTGGAGGAGGCCGGTGGTCCGGATGCTTTCAAGGTAATGGGCCGGGGTGAGCTGCAGCTCGCCATCCTGATCGAGATGATGCGGCGAGAAAGCTACGAGCTGATGGTTGGCAAGCCGGAAATCCTGACGCGGACGGTGAACGGCAAGATGCAGGAGCCGCTCGAGCTGCTGGTGATCGACTGTCCGGAGTCATATATCGGGGTGGTGATCGAAAAGTTGGGGTCGCGTAAGGGCAAGATGGCCAAGATGGTGAACCACGGCTCGGGGCGCGTGCGCCTGGAGTTTCACGTGCCGTCGCGCGGCCTGATCGGATTGCGCAGCGAGATCCTGACGGACACGCGCGGCACCGCCATCATGAACAGTCTGTTCCAGGGCTATATCGAATGGCAGGGCGATATTCCGATGCGGCCAACGGGCTCGCTGGTAGCCGACCGCGCCGGCAAGGCCACGGGCCACGCCATTTTCAACCTGCAAGAGCGCGGGGAGATGTTCGTCATGCCGGGGACGGAAGTTTACGAGGGAATGATCGTCGGCGAGAACGCGCGCGAGCGGGATCTGGACGTCAACATCGTCAAGGAAAAGAAGCTCACCAACATGCGCGCCTCGACGGCGGATGAGGCCATCCGGCTTGTTCCGCCGCGCATCCTGAACCTGGAGCAGGCCATCGAATTCATCCGCGACGACGAGTTCGTGGAGGTGACGCCGCAATCCATCCGGCTCCGGAAGAAAGTGCTGAAGGCGAATCAGAGGTAGCGGCAAACAGCCGGACAGTTACCGCTCGGGCGGATGAATCAACGGAATGGCTTCGCGACGGCCTCGCCGGTATAGCCGGAAATCGGCCAAATCGGTGGTGATGACGGCATGCCGTGGGTGCATCTCGCTCATGCGGATCAAGCAAAGGTCCGCGAGGTCTGGCTTTCGGTCGGCGTAGCGCGCCGCCAACTCCGTCAGCCGGGAAACATGCTCATCCAAAGCGAACGCAGACCGCACTAGTCCTTCACGCACGAACGCCAGTACCAAAGCACTGCTACCCAGATGAAATGCCGTCTCGGCGAGCACGGCTTCGCAGCTCAACAGGGGTTCGGTTACCCGCTTCGCGATGGCCAGGGCCCAGGCGTGATAGCGGTCGTTGCGGTTGCCAAATGCCACCAGAAATCCGGTGTCCGCGATGGCCTTCATCTGCGGGAAAATCCCTTGCGGGTCGAGAGGTCAACGGGCCCCGCAACGGCGCCGGCCAGGCGGAGGAAGGGGCGCCTTTCGGAGCTCCTGGCTCTCTCGAGTTCCTGGCGGATGATGCGGCCGCGAGGCAATCCGGTCCTACGGGCGGTTTGGGCGAGCCATTCGTCAAGATCCTCCGGAAGCCGGATGGTTAGTGTGTTACTCATTTATCTTTAGTGTAACACAGGGTTCGCGCGACGGAGTTGGGCTGGCAGCTTAGAATGATGTCTTGGCATCCATTCACATCATCGGCGGCGGACTCGCCGGGTCGGAAGCCGCGTGGCAGGTGGCGCGAGCGGGATTGCACGTCATTCTGCATGAAATGAGGCCCGCTCGCCGAACGCCCGCGCATCACACCGACCGGCTGGCCGAGCTGGTGTGCAGCAACTCGCTGAAGTCCGATCAGGGGCCGTCGGCGTCGTGGCTGCTCAAGGAAGAATTGCGGCGGCTCGATTCCCTGCTGATCCGGATTGCGGACGGAGCGCGCGTTCCCGGCGGGCATGCGCTCACGGTCGATCGCGAGGCATTTGCGGCCGAAGTGACGCGCGCCATCGAATCCGAGCCGCTCATCGAGCTGCGCCGGGAAGAGATGACGGCGATCCCGGATGACGCCATCACGATCATCGCCACCGGGCCTCTCACCAGCGACGCGCTGGCGGCGGAGATCGCGCGGCTCACGGGCTCTGACCGGCTCTATTTTTACGACAGCATCAGCCCGATCGTCGATGCCGGCACTATCGACACGACCATCGCTTTCCGCGCCTCGCGCTATGGGAAATCGCTCGACGGCACGGATGATTACCTGAACTGCCCGCTGGATCGCGATCAGTACGAGCGGTTCGTCGATGCGTTGCTCGCGGCTAATGCCGTCGAGTCGCATATCCCGGACGATACGCCGTACTTCGAAGCCTGCCTGCCCATCGAGGAGATCGCACGGCGCGGGCGCGATACACTGCGCTTCGGGCCCATGAAGCCCATGGGGCTGACGGATCCGCGGACGGGGCGCCGTCCATATGCCGTCGTGCAGTTGCGGCAGGAAAACCTGCGCGCCGAGAGTTACAACCTGGTCGGCTTTCAGAATCATTTGAAGTTTGGCGAGCAGGCGCGCATCCTGCGCATGATTCCCGGCCTCGAACACGCCGAGTTTCTGCGCTTCGGCCAGATCCATCGCAACACCTACATCAACGCGCCGGCGCTGCTGGCCGCTACGCTGCAATTGCGCGCGCGGCCCTCGATTTTGTTTGCGGGCCAGATCTCGGGCGTGGAAGGTTACGTGGAATCCATCGCCACCGGTCTGATCGCCGGGAGAAACGCGGCAGCGTTGGCCTCGCGCGAAGAGCCACAACCACTCCCCCGCGAGCCGGCGCTCGGCTCGCTCTGCCACTACATCTCGGCCGCCGATCCCGCCAACTATCAGCCGGCCAACATCGCCTTCGACCTTTTTCCGCCGCTCGATGAAGCCGCCGCGCTCCGCCTCCGGCGTGATAAAAAAGCGCGCCACGCCGAGATTTGCGGCCGGGCGCTCGAATCGATTGACGAGTACTTGCATGCCCATGTCTGAAGTCGAGCGGCAGATCGGACGTTTTATCGAAGAGTTGCAGCGGAATAACGCGTCGCCCCACACCATCGCGGCCTACGAATCGGACTTGCGCCAGTTTCTGGATTACTTCTCGCCTCCCGGCGTCGAGCCGCCCGGCCCGGCGGAATTCGATGTGCTGAAAGTCCGCGAATGGCTGGCCGGGCTCTACGACCAGAAGCTCAGCGCCGTCTCCATGCGCCGGAAGCTGGCGGCCCTTCGCGTGTTCTTCCGTTTCCTGGTGCGCGAGGGGCTGGCGCCCATGAATGCGCCCCGCCTGTTACGCACGCCGCGCGCTCCCAAGAAATTGCCCGACGTGATGACCGCCGAACAGGCCAACACTTTGCTCGATGGCGTAGCCGCCGGAAAGCTCGAACGGCCCCAACCGGCGCGCGACCTCGCGATTCTCGAGCTGCTTTACGGTTGCGGGCTTCGAGTGAGCGAACTAGTGGGGCTCAACCTCGACGATCTGGACCGCTCCGAGCGCTGGCTGCGGGTGCGCGGGAAGGGCCGCAAGGAGCGCCAGGTGCCCTTCGGCGGGAAGGCCGCCGAGGCGCTTGAGCGTTATCTTGCGGAGCGTTCGAGCCGCGAAATGGCCCTGTTCCTCAACCATCGCGGCGGGCGGCTCACCGACCGCGGCGTGCGCGGCATCGTGAAACTCTACGCCACGCTGATCGCCGGCGATTCCTCCGTCCATCCGCACAGTTTTCGCCACGCCTTCGCCACGCACCTGCTGGGCGACGGCGCGGACCTGCGTTCCATTCAGGAACTGCTGGGACACGCGCGGTTATCCACGACGCAGAAATATACTCAGGTTACGCTGACGGATCTAATGGCGGTTTACGACCGCTCGCACCCAAAGGCGTGAGGCTGGTACGTCATCCGGCGGCGCGAATTACCTTGGGCTCCGTCGCGAAACGCGAACACGCATTACAAAGGATGCGCTGCACCTCGCCGGCAGCGAAAGGTTGAGCAATCACGTCATAGGCGCCCAGGTTCAGCACCTCGGCCCAGAAGCGCGCGTCCGCGCCTGCGTCGGTGACGATTACTTCAGCGCCGGGGGAAACGTGGCGGACGAGATCCAGTACATCGAGCCAAGTCCCATCCGGGAGATTCGCTTCTGTTAGGATGACGGCGTATAGGCCGTTCTGGATTTCCTTCCGCGCACGTGCCAGGTTTGCAACGTGTTCGAAAGGAACAGAAAGCGCGCCGATCATGCGCGAGAGCGCGGTCGCGTCTTCGCGATGCGGGGAGACGAAGAGCACTCCTGTTTTCATGGCTCGAATGTCCCTCACCACTAAGAGTAAATCCGGGCCAATTTTGTTTCAAGATAATTTTCCCCTACAACTCGGTTGCAAGCGGGTTATGTGGTGTTATCCCACACGCTCCGTTTTCAGCACCGCAACATAGTTCAGATTTCGATAGAGCTGGTTGTAATCGAGACCGAAACCAATCACGAAATGATCCGGAATTTCGAAACATCGGTATTCCACGGGCACTTGCACGATGCGGCGCGATGTTCGATCGAGAAACGTGCAAACAGCGAGTGAGTTAGGACCGCGGCTGGAAAGCGTTTGCAGGAGATAACGTAGTGTAAACCCAGTATCTACGATGTCCTCAATCAGCAGAACGTCCTCGCCTTCGATAGTGTCGTCGAGATCCTTGGCGATGCGTACCAGCCCGGGAGCGCCGGACTTGTTGGAAAAGCTGGAGATGGCAAGAAAATCGATCTTGACGGGAACGCGAATACGCCGGGCGAGCTCCGACATAAAAAATACGGAGCCCTTCAACACGCCGATTAGTTTTAGGTGCTTATCTTTGTAGCGTTCCGAGATTTGCGCGGCGAGTTCTCTGATCCGGTGTTCGATCTGCTCCTCGGTGAACAGGATTCGTTCGACGCCCGCAGGCAGTTCCGGCGTCATACCTTAACGGTTCGCTCCGCGAGTCCGTACTTGAAGATCAGATTCTCGAAGTCCTTCTGGTAGAACACCTGGATGTTCACGTGCGGGTAAAGTTCGCGCAACAGCTTCACTTTGCGGTTCTTCTTGGTCACAAGAGATTGCTTCATGGTGGTGAGCTCGACATACAAGTCAAACTCGGTCAGATAGAAATCCGGGGTGAAGGCTTCCGAGACCTTGCCCTCACGGTCCCACTGAATCGGAAAGCTGCGCGGCTCGTACTCCCAGGGGATGCGATAGAAATCCAGCAGGTTGGCGAAGATTTCTTCGCTCGGATGGGCGAAGGACTTGCGCGGCAGCGCGACTTTATCGGGCGGCACGATGCCGTGTTTAGAGAGCCGCAGGCGGCAGCGGAACTGAAGCTGCGCTTCGGCGGCAGCCGAGAGAAAGCCACGCTCGATCAATCCCGTGGACTTGGCGGCGTTCACGATGAGTTCGGCCAGGTGGTCGGAATCGAGCTGTTCGGCGTTGAGGATGAGATCGAACAGCTGCGCCGGCAGGCCGGCTTGCCCGAAACGCTGCTTACGGCCGGCGCGCTGCTGATCTTCCATGGTGCGGATCAACTGGCGCGCGGCGGGGCGTTCCAGGCGCTCGTCGAGCATGATGTTGCCCACGCGAACCGAATCCGGCGCAACGATGTGGATGCGCAACATGCCGGGCAACAGCTTGGAGAGCATCTCCAGCCCGTCGCCGCACAGAACTAAATGATGGGACCTGGCAAGGCGCGCGACAATTGAGGCGATCAGATCCGGGTAGGCCTTTTCGGGCACATGATCGAGCGGCGCAAACTCCTTCTCCACGAGGGTTGCGACACGCGACGCCGTGACCAGATCAAACGCCAGGCGGTTGGCGGTGACGCGCGCCACTTCCTCGAACCGGCAGCCGGGTTGTCCGGAAATGGCGATCAGGCCCATCTCATTCAGTCATGATATCGTACCCGGCATGGCCGTCCCGGGCCGGCTCATTCGCGCGAGCCGAAAACGCCGCGCATTACCGCTCGGAGCGCGGCACAGTTTCGGTGCGCTTGATCTGCGCGCGGCGGCGGCCCTTGGCGAGATTCGCTCCGGCCTTCGCCTTGGCTGCTTCGCTCGGCTCGATCTTGTTTTCGACGTCCTTCGCTCCGGCGGCGCGCGCCAGTCGGGTTGCGGTGCCTTTGTGCTGGAGCACGCCGGTGTTGCCCGTTAGAGTGGCCCGCCCGCCTTGGACATGGACTTCGAACTTGTCGGCGCCGATTTTGGATGCCGCGAAGCGCGCGCGAATCGTCTTCTCGAGTTCGGCGTCGTTCGGGGCGAGGCGGTCAGCGGACGCGCGCGTCCCGGCGGTCTTTTTTGTCGCCGGAGCCGGTTTGGCGGTCGGCTGCGTCGCGCTGAATCCTGCAAGACCGGCGAGACAAGCCAGCAGGGGTAATGATCGATGAATGTTCAAGCAAGATACTCCTGATCCGTTAGCTAACTCCACACACATCCGTCTTTGCACGACCCGCTTTCTCTCAAAAACTTAACATTTCGGCCCTTCTGCGGCTGCCCGACGAGTAGAATCGGAGATTGAGCCGTCCACTTATCATTGCCTGCGCGCTTGCGTGCGTGTCGATTGCAACCGCGCATGCCCAGCCGCCGCTTACGGGCGAGCAGAAGCGGCTCAATATCGAATCCTTCGAGTTCATCTGGTCCACCATCCGCGACCAATCCTGGGACCCGGGATTTGACAGCGTCCGATGGACCGCGGTGCGCGAAGAGCTGCGGCCCAAGATGGAGCGCGCATCCACCCTGCCGCAGGCTCGCGCCATCATGCGTGAAATGCTCGACCGGCTGGGCAAATCTCATTTCGCCATCATTCCCGCCGATGTCTACGGCGATCTGGATAATCCCGGCGAAGCGGGCGGCTCGGCGACCGCCGGCCTCGACGTGCGTGTCCTCGACGGGCACGCAATCGTCTCCACCGTTGACGACGGCTCGCCGGCAGCCGCCCAGGGCGTGCGCCCGGGCTGGGAGATTCTGGGCATTGAGGGCGTAAGTCTCGCGCCCGGCCTGCGCCGTGTTGCCGGGCAGTACGGCCAGTCGACCACGCGGGAGCTATTCCTGGCGCGCTCCGTGCTGGCAAAACTCAGCGGCGCCGCGGGCAGCAAGGTGCGAGTGGAGTTTCTCGATGCGGCGGGAACGAGCACCGCCAAACAGATCGAACGCATCGAGCCACCGGGCCCGCTGGCAAAGTTCGGCTACCTGCCGCCGATGCATGTCTGGTTCAAATCCCGCAAGCTCAGGGGCGACATCGAATACATCACTTTCAATTTGTTCCTCGATCCCGCGCGGCTGATGCCGGAATTCGGCGACGCCGTACACTCCTGCGCCGATTGCCCCGGCATCATCGTCGATTTGCGCGGTAATCCGGGCGGCCTGGGAATCATGGCCATCGGCATGGCTGGCTGGTTCATTGACATCCCCGACCAGCGCCTCGGAACCATGCACACGCGCCAGGCGCCGCTCAAGTTCACCGTAAACCCGCGGCCTCCGGTGTATCGCGGGCGGCTCGCCATCCTGGTGGACGGGTGCTCGGCATCCACGTCGGAGATCTTCGCCGGCGGGATGAAAGACCTGGGCCGCGCGCGTGTGTTCGGGACGCGCACCGCGGGCGCCGCGCTGCCGTCGGCCATCGACCGCCTTCCCAACGGCGACGCCTTCCAGCACGCTCTCGCGGATTACATTTCTGAAGGCGGGCGTTCGCTTGAGGGCGAGGGCGTAATTCCGGACGTGGAAGTGAAGCTCACGCGCGAGGCGCTCGCCGCCGGCCGCGATCCGGCTCTCGACGCCGCGATAAAATGGATTTACGCGCGGAAATGAAGTCCGCGCATGCAAGGAGTTTCATGTATCTGCGTTATCCTCTCGGTCCGCTGGCTGTTTTCATGGCGCTGGCATGGTCCCCGAACGTCATTGCGGCCGACGAACAGCTCCCCAAGGCGGATCGGATTCTCGACAAGTTCGTCGAGGCCACTGGCGGGAAGGCCGCTTATGAGAAGGTTCACAACGAGAAGTGGACCGGCAGTTTTGAGTTCGTGGGCAAGGGCATCAAAGGAACCGCCACCTCTTACAGCGCGGAGCCAAACAAAACGGTGATTATCGTGGAACTGGAAGGCATCGGCTCCATGGAAGACGGCACCGACGGCGACACCGTGTGGGAGCGTTCCGTGCTGCAAGGCCCGCGCATCAAGCAGGGCGACGAGCGGGCGCACTTCCTGCGGGAGGCGATGCTACAGGCTCCGCTGCACTGGCGCAAGCTGTACAAGCAGGCCGAGACAGTAGGGGTCGAGAATGTTGGCGATCAGGCCTGCTACAAGGTCGTGCTGACGCCCAATGAAGGCAAGCCGGAAACGCACTACTACGACAAAAAAACCGCCTTCCTGGTGAAAGTGAGTATGACCATGACCACCCCCAACGGCGAGATTCCCGTCGAAAACGCGCTGAGCGATTACAGGGGGGAGTTCGGGTTGCTGCAGCCGCACAAAGTGCGCTCGAAGGTGCTTGGCCAGGAGTTTCTGTTTACGATAGACCACGCGGAGTACAACGTCGACCTGCCCAAGGACCGGTTCGACGTGCCGGCCGACGTTAAAGCTTTGATGGCGAAATAGCCGGCCGTCGATCCCGTTATAATTTCAGTTGGCTTCAACCCCATTTCCAAGGAGTGGATTCCGTTGCGAAAAAAAGTGACTGTGGTGGGCGCCGGCAATGTCGGCGCAAATTGCGCTCTGCGCATTGCGGATAAGGAGCTCGCCGACGTCGTTCTGGTGGACGTGATCGAAGGCGTGCCGCAGGGAAAGGCTCTCGACCTGCTCGAGTCGGGCCCGGTGCAAGGCTATGACGTTACCGTGACCGGCTCAAACGACTACGAGCCGACCGCCAACTCGGACCTGGTGATCCTCACGGCGGGCTTTCCGCGCAAGCCGGGCATGAGCCGCGACGATCTGCTGCTGGCGAATTTCGACGTCGTGCGCCAGGCCACCGAGCAGTGTGTGAAGCATTCGCCCAAGTGTATTCTGATTGTCGTGACCAATCCGCTGGATGCCATGTGCCAGGCGGCGTTCCTGGTTTCCAAGTTCCCCAAGAATCGGGTGGTCGGTATGGCGGGCGTGCTCGATACGGCGCGGTTCCGCACATTTATCGCGGAGGAGCTCAAGGTGTCGGTCGAGAACGTGACCGCGGTGGTGATGGGCGGCCACGGCGACACCATGGTGCCGATCGTGCGCCTGAGCAATGTCGCGGGCATTCCGCTCACCGAGCTGATGGACGCGGCCACGCTGCAGCGGCTGGTCGAGCGCACGCAAAACGGTGGCGCGGAGATCGTGAAGTACCTGAAGACCGGCAGCGCCTATTACGCGCCATCCGCCGCGACAGTCGAGGTGGTGGAATCAATCCTCAAGGATAAGAAGAAAGTGCTGCCGTGCGCGGCCTACCTGGAAGGCAAATACGGAAACCGCGGGCTATTCCTTC
>JACXTT010009713.1_pt1 | contig 13101 bp, 11 predicted proteins | sample 9270951 | NCBI WGS metagenome assembly JACXTT01 (sample SAMN15532306, study PRJNA645909) | rock metagenome | isolation source: weathered quartz diorite | place: Puerto Rico | collected 2017-06-21
ATGCGGTCGGACAGAAGCTTGGACACATTGGCCGTTCTGGCAAACCCAAACAGGGCGATCAACTCCGGGTTGGCCAACGCCTCCTGCGTCAGCCGAACCGTCTCGTCGACCTTGTAGCCGTCATCGACAACGGTGTGCTGGATTCTTGCGCCATGGACACCACCATGTTCGTTGATCCAATCGAAGTAAATTTTTCCGCCCAACACCATTTGTTGTCCGGTACTGGCCAAGACACCGCTGAGCGGTGCAACTTGCACCACGGTGATATCCGCCACTGGCGCCGCACACGCCAGACGGTAGAGGCCCAGGCTTGCGCCCAGTGCCAGACCGGCCAACGTGCGCACCACCTGTCGAATGTTCATGCGCGCGGTAGACATATGCCAATCTTTCTGCCAGGGTCTGGCCTAGTTCGGCACGCTGAGGGAAGTGCCGGCAAAGCCGATCTGATCGGCCACGGCAGGTGCTGCGCTGATGGCCGGCACATTGGCGCTGGCAATGGCAGGCGCCGCACCGGGCGTGCCACCCCGCACGGTGGTGCGCACCACCTGGCTGGGTGGCAGTGGAGTGCCATTCTTCAGGTTGGCATACATCGCATTCATGGCCTGCACGAAGTAGGTGTGCAGCGGTATGAAGCGCGTGTCAAAGCCCGAGAACGAATTGAAGGTATCAAAGTGCTGGGCGTTGGTCACTTCGATATAGCTCAGCTTGCTGGCGGCGCCCTCGACCGAGCGGTTGTAGGCAGCGTAGGCCCGCTCGGAGTTGTTGATGGGCAACAAGGCATCGCTGCGGCCCGCCAGCATCAGTGTGGGCTTGCCGCGCAAATTGCCATTGAGCAGCACTTCGGCCACGCCAGCGCGCACCGCATCGCTTTGGACTTTGCTCGGTGTACTGCTGGCCGTCAGTGCAGCCCCTGTGACCGTGTCAACCCCGGTGAACAGTGCGCGTTGGCACAAGGCCGCATCCAGCGAAAAGTCCAATACGCCGGTGGATGGTGATATGCCCAGATTCCAGGCCTTGGCTCCACCCACCGAGTCGTTGTAAATCACCGTGGCAGGTGTGCCATTGACCGTGCCGTTGCCGGTGGCAAAACTGGCCGCCTTGGCAGCAGCGGTCATGGCTGCCGGCGCGCCGGCCACCACCGCCGCCGCGCTCATGCCGCACAGGTTGTCAACCACCGATGCACGGCCATAGGCATTGCTGTACATCATGGAGATGATGACGGCATTGCCCAATGCGTAGTGGGCGTTGTGCATGCTGTCGTTGTCAGGCGTCCAACCGGCTGCGCGCAGCTTGGCTAGCGCATCGCTGGCCTGGTCCGCCGTGGTGGCGCCGCTGACCAGGCCTTTGGCCGCCAATTGCGTGCAACGGTTGGTTGCGGTCGGCGTCTGCGCCGTCAGGCCGATGTAGTTGAAGATGGACACTTCGGTCAAGGCGGCCGCGGGCGCCAGTGCCGCGCAAGGTTGGTACAGGTTGGCAATGGTGAAGTAGTCCATCAGCGACTTGCCGTAGGACGCAACCGGCGCACCGCCAAACTGCACGCCATAGCCGGTGGTGCTGGCGGGCTGAGCGCTGGGCTCACCCGCCACTACGCCCCGAATCAGACCGGCGCTGTCTTGCTCGGCGGCGCGCAGCACGGCGGCGCCACCGTTGGATACGGACGCCGCAATCACCATGGTGTTGGCCGCCGTGAAGCGTTTGGAAATGCCCCCGCCACCCGGCGCGATGGGTGCAAACTGCTGGTTCAAAACATACAGCGCATAGCTTGCCGCAGCCAGCGTGTCGTTACCCCAGTCTTTCTCAGGGTTGATTTGCGAGTGCGCCTGCTTGAATGCCACACGGTTTGGAAAAGCCAGGTTGAAGGCCGCGCGCACCGTGTCGCTGATGTTGGCTGCAAAGTTCGACAGGCTGCCCGCCGCACTGCGCGTGGCCCGCGTACCGTCTATGCGGTGCACCGTGTCATCGCCCAGGTCATACAGACCCATGCCTTTGCCAGCGTCGGTCAGTGCCACGGCACAACCGCGCTTGAGGCCCCAGTCGCCGGCCGTCGCTATCGCGCCATAGACCCCGCGCGAACCGGACGACGGCCCCACCACCACGCAAGGCGCGTTCACGTCAAAACTGTCGGGCACCTGTACCGCCATGGTCACGCGTTTGCGCCCGCTGCCGTCATCCAGAACACCGATGTATTCCAGTCCCGGCACCAGGCCCTCGCCCGTGCCCGCCTGACCGGTCAGGCTGACGTTGGGGCCATACAGCACGCCAAAGCCACCGTTGGCTGTGTTGTCCACCAGGCCGCGGTAATTGGACTGTATGGCATTGCGCCGCAGTTCATCCGCCGTAGGGTTCAACGGGTCCACAAACGCACTAAGCGCTGCCGGTGCCGTGCTGATCAAGCCGCTCTTGCCCAGGCCCGCCGTCAGCAGGTCTTGGCCGGTGGCGGTATTGGCCGCACCGATGGCCGTAGCACGATAGGCTTTGGCACCCAGATCGGTCACACCAGCGGGCAAGGTGTTGACCTCCGGCGGGACAGGCGCGGTGCCACCGCCGCCGCAGCCTGCCAGCAGGCTTGCGCCCAGCAAGACTGCCGTTACGGCCGAGCGGGTCCTGGCCCGTTTGTCGTTAATGCAATGCATGAATGTCTCCTCTTGTTGGGTTGTGTCAGCAATAGGCGAGGTCAAGCCTGCGCGCCGCGTGCACGCAGTTTCCCCACCACGCCAGAGGGGAAGTAATAGACTGATAGAACAAACAGCAGGCCCAGCCACAGCAGCCAACGATCGGGCGACAGCAGGGCCGACAGCCAGGGCACAGACGCCGCAGCCTCGCTGCCCAGACGCAGCAGGTCTTGCAGGTAGCTTTGCGCAAACAGAAACAGTGCTGCACCAATGATGGCGCCATACAGGGTGCCCATGCCGCCGATGACGACGATCAGCAGCACGTCCATCATGATCTCGAACGACAACGAGGTATCCGGGCCGTTGTAGCGCAGCCAGAGCGCCAGCATGGCCCCGGCCAGGCAGGCAAACAAGGCCGACAGAATGGCGGAGGTTGTGCGGTACACCACGACGCGGTAGCCAATGGCTTCCGCCCGAAATTCGTTTTCGCGAATGGCCTGCAGGACCCGACCAAACGGCGAATTCACAATGCGCAGCAGGGCCAGAAACAAGACAACCGCCAGCACAAACAACAGGTAGTAGCACAGCAGCCGGCCATCCAGCGACACGCCTAAAAACGGTGCATCGCTGAATTCATAGCTGGGCGACAAAATCTCCGGAACCTTGAATGACAGGCCATCTTCACCGCCAGTGATTTCATGCAGTTGCGAAGCCAAGGTCAGAAAGGCCGAGGCCACGGCCAGGGTAATCATGGCAAAAAAGATGGCACGCACGCGCAGCGAGAACAGGCCCACCAGCAATGCCAGCACAAAGGACAGCGCCAGGCTTGCAACAAGCCCCACGCCTAGCGCCTGCCAGGTGGCGCCCATGCGCGTGGTGGCCACCGCGATGCCGTAGGCGCCAATGCCGAAGAACATGGTGTGCGCGAAACTGACAATACCGGTGTAGCCCAGCAGCAGATCAAAGCTGGCCACCAGCACGATAAAGACCAGCACCTTGGCCGCCACATTGAGCGCCTTGACCCCGGGAAACAGGAAAGGTGTCAGCGCCAACGCCAGCACAAGAGCAATCAACAAACCAGCGAGCCAGCGGCTACGCGGCAGGTCATGGGAGAGCAGACGATGCAACATGGTGTGTGCCTCCTGGTTGTCAACGGTTGGCCACGGGATAGACACCCTGTGGGCGCCACAACAGCACCGCCACCATCAAGGCGATATTGGAGAACAGTGCCACCTTGGGCGCCAGAAAGCCGGTGTAATTGGCCATCAAGCCCACCAGCAGCGAACCGATCAAGGCCCCGCCGGTGGAGCCCAGGCCGCCGATGATGATGACGATAAAGATCAGCACGTTGACTTGCGCGCCCATTTGCGGTGTCACCGTCTGCTGGTACAAACCCCACATGACGCCCCCCAGACCGGCCAGACCACTGCCCACCACAAACACGCCAATGAACAGGCGCTTGATGCGGTAGCCCAGCGCCTCGACCATCTCACGGTCTTGTACGCCAGCACGTATCAGCAGGCCGATCTTGGTGCGGCCCAGTACCCACGCCAAGGTGGCAAAAACGGCCAGGCCCACGACCACAGCCATCAGCCGGTATTTCTCGATTGCGGCATCGCCTAGCAGCATGGAACCACGCATGGCCTCAGGCAAGGGCAAGGCGATCTGTGCCGGCCCCCAGATGACCTTGATCAACTCTTCGCCAATGATCATGCCGCCCATGGTGATCAGAATCTGCTTCAAATGCTGGCCATAGACCGGCCGCACGATAAAGCGCTCAAAAGCCAGGCCCAGCGCGCCAGCAACCGCCATGGCCACCAGCATGGCCGGCAACACCGCCACCAGGTTGCGCCACAGCTGGTCCGAACCCGTCCAGTCACCCATGGCCCCCATGACGGACGTAGCCACGAAGGCCCCCAGTGCAATGAATACACCGTGGCCGAAATTAAGCACGTCCATCAGACCAAATACCAGGGTCAGGCCCGAGGCAATGATGAAGATGATCATGCCCATGGCCAACCCCGCCACCGTCAGCGTGAACCACGTCGACCCCGAGCCAATGAAGGGCATGACCAGCAGTGCCAACAGCGGCACCAGCACCAACGGCTTCCAATCAAAGCTTACGAGATTTTTCATATGGAAAGCCCCAGCAGCGCGTGCTGCATGTCGTCGTTGTCGGCCAGTTCCCGCATGGTTCCGGCGTGCACGACGCGGCCGTTGTCCATGACGGCCACGTGGTCACCCAGGCGCTTGGCGAAGCTGATGTTCTGCTCGACCAACAAAATGGTGGTGCCGGTTTGCTTGAGCTGCGCGAAGGCATCAATCATGTTGTTGATGATGGCCGGCGCCAGGCCCTTGCTGGGTTCGTCACCAATCAGCAGGTTGCGCGGCTCGAGAATGGCGCGGACCACTGCCAGCATCTGCTTTTGGCCACCCGACTACTTACCAGCCGGATAGTTCCAGAACTTTTCAACGGCTGGGAACAGCGAAAAAATCCATTGAAGGCGCTGGGTGTCCATCTGCTGTACGCGCCGCGCCGCGCGCGCCGCCAACAGCATGTTTTCCTTGACCGTGAGGTCGGAGAAGATGCCCATGTTCTCCGGTACATAGGCAATATCCATGGCAGCAATACGGGGCGTCTCTGCCGCCGTAATATCGCGGCCGTCGAAGTGCACACGACCTTGCGAGGCGCGCCACAGGCCCATGATGGTGCGCAGTGTGGTCGTCTTGCCGGCACCATTGCGCCCCAGCAGCATCGTCAGTTGGCCGCGCGGCACGGCCAGGTCCACGCCATGCAGGATATGGTAGGCGCCAATGTGCGTGTGCACACCGGCCAGTACCAGCAGGTCATCGCGTGCGGTAGTGGTGCTCATGCGCCCTCCCCCGCAGTGGCTGCGGTGGGTGCCACCCCGAGATAGGCTTCCTGCACAACGGCCGATGCAATCACGGTGGCCGGATCGCCATCGGCAACCAGGGTGCCGTTGTGCAGAACAATGATGCGATCGGCCAGCTCGCGCACCACATCCATCTTGTGCTCGACCAGTAGTATGGTCTTGCGCTTGTCGGCCTTGAGCTTGCGGATCAGATTGAGAATAACGGGCGCCTCATCGGCCGACATGCCGGCCGTGGGCTCGTCGAACATGAACACATCGGGCTCCAGTGCCATCAACAAGGCCACTTCCAACTTGCGCTGGTCGCCATGCGCCAAGCTGGCCACGGTGACGCTTTGCTGGTCCAGCATGGACACGGCATTCAGCACCTCCAGCGCAAGTTGCGTCAAGGCCTTGTGGTCGCTCCAGATGCTCCACAGATTGAGGCCGCGCAAGTGCGATCCTGCGCGGGCCGCCTGCACGGCCAAGCGCACGTTTTCCAACACGGAAAGATTGGGGAACAGGTTTGTCAGTTGAAAAGCCCGGCCCAAGCCGGCCCGGGTGCGACCCGACGGGCTCAGCCCATTCAAGCTCGTGCCATTCAACAAGACCTCACCGCTACTGGCCTTGATCTGCCCCGAGATCAGGTTGAAGAACGTGGTCTTGCCGGCCCCATTGGGGCCCACGATGGCAGTCAGCGTGCCCGGCTGGAAGGTGCAGCTCACACCGTTCACAGCCACATGCCCGCCAAAGCGCACGCCTAGGTTTTTGGTCACTAGCAATTCAGTTCTCTCCGTATCAGTGCGCCGCCACGATCAAGGGCAGGTGCCTATGACGTAGTAGTTGGCGCCGGTCATCTTCAATGTCGTCGTGGCGTAAATATTCCACAGGCCCATGCTTTGGTTGGAGCCATTGGCATAGGTCAGACCATACAGCGCGTAGGCACGGCCGGCCATGGTGTGGGCATAGTTGGACGCGGTAAAGCAGGTGGGCGGCGGTGTTGTGGTGCCAGTGGTCGTGCCACTGGCCGGCGCCGATGTACTGCCCTCCACACCATTGGAGTCCACCGCCTTGACAGTCCAGCTGTAGGTGGTGGCCGACGCCAGCCCGGTGTCGTTGAAGTTCAAGGCCGTGACCGGCAGCGCATTGGTCTTATTGGCGTTGCGGTACACGTTGTAGCTGGCCGCACCGGTCACCGCACTCCAGCTGACGGTCATGCTGTTGGCCGTGGCGTTGGAGGTGGCGACATTGGTCGGGGCCGGCAGGCCGGGTGGTGGTGGCGTGACGGTTCCACCGGCCGACACCTGGTCCACCATGGCCTTGATGGCCGCCATTTGCGGGCCGGACTTTTTCGCGTAGTTGGCATTGTCGTAACCCCACCAATCCCAGCAGCTATTCGTGGCCTGGGTACTGGTCTGCGGGTACAACACCACGATGTTGTTGGTATCGGCCCAGCGGTTGTAGCCCGTATTGCGCACATACTGTTGCTGTACGGTGGCGACGTTTTGCAGGCAACCGTGCAGTGCCACGTGCAGGCGGCACTGCGTGCCGCTGCTGCAGGCCTGGGGAATATAGACCCAGCCGGTGGCGGCCATGCCGTGGTTGGTGATGAACTGGCCCTGGTTGAATTCGACAAAATTGCCGTCGGGCAGCGTGCCGTTGTTGCGCGCATTCAAGCTGCCGTACAACTGCGACAGTATGGCGCCTGCCAGGTCGAAATTGCAGTTGTTGATGTAGGGCGACCCCTTGGTAGAACAGCTGTTGCCATAGTCGTCTGTGATCATGGCATGCTCAGAGGCAATATTCTTCTTGTAGACGATATTGGCCGCGGGAACAAAGCTGTTGTAGTAGGTTTGCAGCGCATCCATGACCCCGGTCTTGACCACGCTGTCAATGGAGCCGGAATACATGTAGACCTTGGAATTCTGCAGGTTGGACACCGGGTCTATGCTGCCCGCGCTGGCCCAGCTATTGGTGGTGCTGACCAGGCTACTGGTTGGAATGCCGGATGGACTGGCCATGCAGCGCCCCGTCGCATTGGTGATGGAGCCTTCTGCGCAGTAGAACGGGCCACCGGCGACGACGCCGGCGCCTTTCTTGAAGGTGGCTGAATAGCCCACATGCAACTGCACAGCCATGAAGGCGCCCGACGACAGGCCTGATACCGTCGTCTGGCTGGTGTCGATATTGAGTTGCGGCAAGTTGACTGCGGCCAAGGCAGCCGTACCGGCGAAAGTCAGCGCGGACGCCGCTACACAGACTGATAGGTGAAACGGTAAACGGTTCATGCAAATGTCTCCTGGTATTTTGGGGCAAACGAATCCCTGTCCCCCGTGTTTCCGGGGGTTCTGACAAACAAACTCAGAGAGGCGGGGTAGCAGACCCCGCAGATACCGTGCGCCGGCTAGCGCTTGTTGCGGATGGGGACGTCCATCTCTTCGGCCTTGATCTCGCGCACCAGTTCCGGCACGCCCCAGGCAAAAGCCGGGTCCACCTTGATCTTGAAGTGGTACATGCTTTGCAGTGCCTGGTGGTCTTCCTTGCGGAAAGTCATTTTGCCCTTGGGTGTATCAAAGCTCATGCCCTCCATGGTCTTGATCAAGGTGTTGGCAGTGGCATCACCCTTGGTGGCGTTCAGTGCCGTCACCACCGCCATGGCAGCCGAGAAGCCGCCGGCGGTAAAGAAATCTGGCGGCGCCTTGAACTGGCTGTAGTGGCGCGCCACCATGGCTTCGTTGATTGGGTTCTTCGGAATGCCAAAGTAATAGTAGGCCGCGCCTTCCATGCCAGGGAACTGCTTGTAGGCCGTCATGGCCGGCAAGATGTTGCCACCCGAGGCAATTTCAATACCGTGGCGTTTGAGGTCCATATCGGCAATCTTGAAGGGGTTGCCGCCTGCCCACAGCACGAAAATGATCTTGCGCCCGGGCTGGTCCTTGAGCTTGTCGATCATGCGCTGACCGCCGGCGGTAAAGTCCGTGGTGGTCGGCGGCAGGTACTCTTCATGCACGATCTTGGCCTTCTTGATCGCCTCGCGGAAGGCCTTGACGCCATCGCGCCCAAACGCCGAGTCTTGCGCCATGGTGACGATGCTGACACCGGCCTTGTCCAGGGCCACGGCATTGGCAATGGCGTCTTGCGAACTGTTGCGTCCGGTGCGGAAGATGTATTTGTTCCACTTGTCGCCGGTGATGCTGTCGGCCACGGCGGGCTCCACCAGCAAAATCTTTTTGTATTCTTCGGCCACGGGCAGCATGGCCAGCGCCACTGGTGAGGCCGTGGGACCCACCGCCAGATCCACCTTGTCATCGCCATAGGCCGCTGCCAGCAAAGACTTGCCCTGGTCTGGCTTGCCTTGGTCGTCTTTTTCTATCACCACCAGTTTCTTGCCGGCAACCATCATGGTGCCGCCCGTGGCGTAGTCCAAGCCCATCATGAAACCAATGGCCGTCTGTTTGCCATAGGCTTCCAGCGGACCGGTTTTGCTGTAGATGTGCGCAATCTTGATGTCCTTGGATTGCGCAGAGGCCAGCGTGCCCGTCAGGGCGGCCATCAACGCAGCAGTGGCAAGGCTTGCCTTGAAAATCCAGCGACCGTGGTGCATCGTGTCTCCTTTTTTGGTATTCGAATCCAGATTGGTGCGCATAAAGCGTGCCAAAACCATCCGTGTTGATTTCATTGGATTTTTTACGCACCCATTATGGGAGTGCCTTAAAAATGTCTAAAAACCATACAAATTCAATTGTCTAATTTTTAGACATATTGTTCAATATTTAGTCAATATCCAAGCGGGCATACAAGGTCGCCCGCGCCATGCCCAGCATTTTTGCGGCGGCGGCCTTGTTGCCCCGACTGGCCTGCATGGCGGCCTGAATGGCCTGTCGCTCCAATTCAGCAACCTGTTGCGACAGTGGCCGCAACAGTGCGGACGGACCTCCCGCGTCAGCCAGGGCACCACGGCCGGCCATGGCGCCGACATCGGGCAGCGTGTGTCCACCATGTAGCACGCTGTGCAGTTCCACCGGCTGCACACCAGACTCCCGCAGCACGTCCTCCAACTGGTTGACCTCAATACGCTGGGAATCGCTGCGCATGGCCGCCTGCTCCAGCACATTGCGCAGCTCGCGAATATTGCCGCGCCAAGGCTGGGCCTGCAGCAGGGCCAGAGCCTGCTCCGACAGTTCGGGTGGGGGCATGCCACTGCGCAAGGCAACGTCTTCGCCTAGCGCCTCTAGGAGCGCGGCAATATCGGCCCGGCGCTCACGCAGCGGCGGCACGCGGATCGGCAAGACATTGAGGCGGTAGAACAAGTCCTCGCGAAATCCCCCCTCCCGCACCAGACGCGACAAATCGCGCGAGGTTGCAGCAATGACCCGCGCGTCAAACGGAATCAGCTTGTTGGAGCCCAGCGGCTCGATCTCCCCTTCCTGCAAGGCGCGCAGCAACTTGGATTGCAGCGCCAGCGGCATGTCGCCAATTTCGTCCAGAAACAGCGTACCGCCATCGGCCAGGCGAAATTTGCCGTCCCGGCCCTTGCGGTCGGCGCCCGTAAAGGCACCCGGCGCAAAACCAAAGAACTCCGCCTCGAGCAAGGTGTCGGGCACCGCCGCAATGTTCACACTGATGAAGGGGCCACTGGCACGCGCCGACGCCGCGTGGATGGCATGGGCCAGTAGTTCCTTGCCGGTGCCGGTTTCTCCCAACAACAGAACCGGGCTGGACGATTGTGCAGCGCGGCGGGCCTGGCGTTTGACTTCGACCGCCGCGGCACTCAGACCGATGAAACTGGCGAACGTGTATTTGGACTGGCGTTGGCCACTCTGGCGCAAACGCTGGGCAGCCAGCTCCCGCCGCGCATCGTCCAGGTCGCGCTGCAACAAGGAAAATTTTTCAATCAAGGGCTGCAGCGTGGTCTCGGCGTGGTCAAACAGCACAATGCCCAAGGCACCAATGACCTGGCCCGCCGCATCGCGTAGCGGTATGCGGCTGACCACAAAAGTACCAGCTCGGTTGGTCAGCAGATCGATGAGTATGGGTTTTCCGGTTTCCAGCACCTGGTGCATCTGCGTGTTTTGCACCACGCGCGACACCGGGTGGCCAACAAAATCTTCTTCATGCTCATAGCCCAGGGCAGGTAAAAACCGTTTGTACTGCTCGTTGATCCAGACGACCCGGGCCGAGCGGTCCACCAGCATCATGCCCTCGCTGGCATTGGCAAACAGGTCGAACATGGAGCGAGCCGCCAGCTCCAGAATGCTTTGGGCGTCGCGCGGCAAGGAGTCCTGTTTGTCCATGCGCAGATATTACCGCGTCAAACCCATTGCGCGGATAGGTACTATAGTTGCAGGCAATGGACAAGACCCGAATCGACAAGTGGCTGTGGGCCGCACGCTTTTTCAAAACCCGCTCGCTGGCAACGGAGGCCGTAAACCGGGGCCAAGTGCAGATCGCTCAGCAGGACGTCAAGCCGTCACGGGACGTGCGGGTGGGCGATACGCTCAGCATTGTGCAAGCGAAAATTGCCTTCACCGTGGTGGTGCGTGGTATCAGCGAACAACGCGGGCCGGCGCCTGTTGCCCAGCAGCTGTACGAGGAAACACAGGAAAGCCAGCAAAAGCGCGCGAAAGCGGCTTTGGAACACCGGCTCAGCCCTGAGCCAGCCTTGGGTATTGAACGCGGCCGCCCAACCAAGCGCGACCGCCGCGAACTGGAAAAAAACTGGGATGCGCGTTGGAGTGCATCGCTGGACAGCTAAAAAAAAGGGCAGCCCCATGACGGAGCTGCCCCTGCGAATGGTGCCAATCAGGGGTAGGTGCCAACCCAGGTTGCCTTGCCCAGAATAAAGTCCTTGAAATCGCGCTCAAATTGGGCGCGGTTGTATTCTGGAACAATGGTGATGTTGGGCTGGTCTTTGGACATGGCGTAAACCGTCAGCTTGTAGGTGTGTCCAAGATTCGCAGGGCCCGAATACCCAACGCTGCCTGTGTAGTTGGTGCCCAGGTTGACGCCGTTGGTAGCAGTCACAAGGTTCTCACCTTCTGCGATGGCGGTCTTGGAAGATGGCAGGTTGAACACACCCCAATGGCGGCAGGCCGCCAAGCCCGTGCCACAAAGCCCGGTTTCGTCATCCATGATGATGGCATACTTGCCCGTCGCTGGCGGCACATCGGTGATGTTGATCTGCGGCGACACATTGCCACCGCCAACCGATGGCCCGGCAATGCGGATCGGAATGGAACCGCCATTGCTGTAGGAGCTTGACGTAATCGTGAGGTTGGTCAGGCTCGCGGTGATGGTGGAGGTAGCCTGGGCGCTATTGAGCTTACCGTCGTTCACAGTGAGCCCAATCAGATAAATACCGGGAACATCCGGAACAAAGGTTGGCTTGGCCGACGTGGACGTATTTGGCACGGCAGAGCTGGACGCAGGCCGGTTGATCACTTGCCAGGAATAGGTCAGTGGGTCGCCATTGGGGTCCACGCTGAAAGTCCCATCCAGCGTCACGGCGGTGCCAACCAGAACTGTTTGATTGCCGCCCGCGTTTGCGACAGGCGCAACATTGCAGGAATTGACACCCAAAGTGCAGTCATTGGTATTCGTGCTACCGCCGCAACTGGCCAGTAGAACGGCACTCAATCCCAAACCGAATAAAACTTTCATTTTGAATATCCCATGTTTATGACAGAAGCATTGTGCATGGCTTGCAACCCCATCTGGTTGCACTGCTGTGTCTCAGACGCATGCACGCGTGCGTGCGGATCATTGTAAGCATCCAGGATGCGTACGGAATCAAAGTACCCAAAAAGAGACAGTACGGGCGCCCCGCAGTTGCCGGGCGGACACGTTTACAACTTGCAACAAAAGAACAGGGGGGAGGGATTGGATTGTCCAGCCCATGAAAAATGGGCCCGAAGGCCCATTTTTGCTTTTTGTCTGGCGGAAACGGAGGGATTCGAACCCTCGATGAGGCTCTACACCCCATACTCCCTTAGCAGGGGAGCACCTTCGGCCACTCGGTCACGTTTCCAGAACAGCCAGCATTATCGCACGACTTTGGGTCTTTTTTATTAGCCAGCCGGCTGATCCAGGTCAAAAGCTTTGTGCAGCGCGCGCACGGCCAGCTCCATGTACTTTTCGTCAATGACGACGGAAGTCTTGATTTCGGATGTGGAGATCATCTGGATATTGATGCCCTCTTCGCTCAGCACGCGGAACATGCGGCTGGCCACGCCGACGTGGCTGCGCATGCCGATGCCGACGATGGACACCTTGCAGATCTTGGTGTCACCCACCACTTCTTCGGCGCCCAGGCTGGGCAATACCTTGGTCTTGAGCAAGTCCACCGCCTTGGCGTATTCGCCGCGGTTGACGGTGAAGCTGAAGTCGGTCTTGCCGTCTTTGCTCAGGTTCTGGATGATCACATCGACATCGATGTTGGCATCGGCGATGGCGCCCAGGATCTGGTACGCGATTCCGGGCTTGTCGGGCACGCCCATGACTGAAATCTTGGCTTCATCGCGGTTGAATGCAATGCCCGAAACAATGGCTTGTTCCATTTTCTCGTCTTCCTCAAAAGTAATCAGCGTGCCGGACTCGGCCTCTTCATTGATGTCAATATC
>JACXTT010009714.1_pt1 | contig 13099 bp, 12 predicted proteins | sample 9270951 | NCBI WGS metagenome assembly JACXTT01 (sample SAMN15532306, study PRJNA645909) | rock metagenome | isolation source: weathered quartz diorite | place: Puerto Rico | collected 2017-06-21
CCAGAAGCGCGTCACGATTTTCGTCTCATGAAAACCCTTTTTTTGGTAATGGTGATGCAGCGGCGCCATTAAAAATATCCGCCTGCCTTCGCCGTACTTTTTCTTGGTGTATTTGAACCACGATACCTGCATAACTACTGACAGGTTCTCAACCACAAAAATTCCGCAGAGCAATGGCAGCATCAGTTCCTTGCGGATCATAATGGCAAACACTGCGATTATTCCTCCTATTGCCAAACTGCCCGTATCGCCCATGAATACTTGTGCCGGGTATGAATTGTACCACAAAAAGCCTACACAAGCCCCCACGAATGCACCGGCAAAAATTACCAACTCGCCTGAATCGGGTATGTACATGATGTTCAGGTAATCAGCGATCACTGTGTTACCCGACACATAAGCCAGTATAGCCAGCGTCACACCGATTATAGCCGATGTACCCGTTGCCAGGCCATCAATACCATCGGTTATGTTGGCTCCATTAGATATAGCAGTAATAATGATGATCACAAAGAACATGAACACCACCAGGTCGTATTTTTCATACCCCTTACCTATAAACTTGAGCACCTTCCCATAATCAAATTCATTGTTTTTATAGAAAGGCATAGTTGTTTTGGTCGAATGGATATCCTGCGTATAAATTTGTTTATTACCCTTCATGTGGAACTCCACCGGGCGATCATACTTGATCGGCGGCTTTACTTCCTGGCGGATCACGATATCCGGGTTGCTGTACATGGTGAAGCCGATGATCAACGCTAAACCAACCTGACCTGTAATTTTAAACCTCCCCGCTAAACCCTCTTTATTCTTTTTAAATACCTTGATGTAGTCATCCAGGAAACCGATGGCGCCCAGCCAAAGTGTAGTACCGAGCATCATCAGCACATATACATTTTCCAGCTTTGCAAATAACAGCGTAGGTACCACGATACCTAAAATGATGATAATACCACCCATCGTAGGGGTGCCGGCTTTCTGCATCTGACCTTCCAATCCAAGGTTCCTTACAGTTTCACCTACTTGTTTGAAGCGCAGGTAATCGATCAGCCTGCGACCATAAACCGTAGTAATAATCAGCGAGGTGATAACCGCCATAGCCATCCGGAACGTGATGTATTGAAACACGCCCGCACCGGGGACGCTATAGTTTTTTTCCAGGAAACTGAATAAGTAGTACAGCATTATTTTAAGCGTTCATTTGTTTAAAAATCTCTGTTAGCTCCTCTTTGTCATCAAAATGAGTTCTCACTCCTTTTATCTCCTGGTACTTCTCATGGCCCTTTCCTGCCACCACTACGATATCTCCCGGCTGCGCCAGGTTGCAAGCTACCTTGATCGCTTCCCTTCTGTCCACAATGCTCATTGTGTGTCTTTTGAAGGCCGGATCAACACCCTCTTCCATATCTTTTATGATCTGCGCCGGATCTTCCGAACGCGGATTATCCGAGGTGAATATCACCTTGTCGCTCCACTCGCAGGCCACGCGGGCCATTATCGGGCGTTTGGTTTTATCCCTGTCGCCGCCACAGCCTAGTACCGTGATCACTTTTTCATTTCCCTTGCGCACATCGTGCACGGTGCTTAATATATTCTGAACCGCATCCGGTGAGTGTGCATAATCCACGATCCCTACTACACCATTCGGCGCTATCACATAGTCAAATCTTCCACGGGCACCAGTCAGCTTGCTTAGGCTGGTTAACACTTTAGACTTATCCTGATCCAACAGCATGGCAGCAGAATAAACTGCCATCAGGTTATAAGCATTAAATGTGCCCACCAGTTTAAACCAAACTTCTTCGTTATCGATATTGAGCAGCAAACCGCTAAACTGGTTCTCAACTATTTTAGCCTTGTAATCAGCCATGTTTTTTAAACCGTAGGTCTTTTTATGAGCTGCGGTGTTTTGCAGCATCACCATGCCGTTTTTATCATCCACATTGGTCAGCGCAAATGCATTTTTTGGCAAGCCGTCGAAGAACGCTTTCTTGGCTTTCAGATAGCTATCAAATGTTTTATGATAATCAAGGTGATCGTGCGTCAGGTTCGAAAATATACCGCCCTGAAATTTCAGATCGGCAATACGATGTTGTACAATGGCATGCGAGCTTACTTCCATAAAGCAGTAATCACAGCCCTTTTCCACCATCTCGTTCAGCAGCATATTCAGATCAACCGGATCTGGTGTGGTATGCGTAGCTGCTACTACTTCGCCATTGATCTGATTCTCAACCGTTGAAAGCAAACCGCATTTATAACCCATGTCACGAAACAGCTTATAAAGCAGTGTCGCGATGGTAGTTTTACCGTTTGTTCCGGTTACGCCAACCAGTTTCAGCTTATGCGATGGGTTGTCGTAAAAATTTGCCGCTACAGTGCCTAAAGCAATGGAGCTGTCAGCGACCATAAAAAAATCAACCTCGCCGGTAACATGGGCAGGCAACTCTTCACATATCACAGCCACAGCGCCTTTTTCAATAGCCTGATCAATATAATCGTGGCCGTCTGCCTGTGTTCCTTTTACTGCCACAAACAAACACCCCGGCACCACCTTGCGCGAATCAAAAACGATTGCGCTGATCTCCATGTCAGCACTACCATGAAGTTCGGTGAATGCAAGTCCCTCTAAAATGTCGCTCAAATACCTCATTGTAGTTCGATTAATATTTTTGATCCTTTTGGTATAACACTTCCGGCCGTAACCGATTGTTTCTCCACTGTTCCGCTACCATGGGCAGAAACTTTATAACCCGCATTGCCTAATACATATAAGGCATCACTCAAACCCATCCCGGTAACATCTGGCACAGCACCTTTTTGATATTTAGTTTCGTCGTAAGGGACACCATTGCTGGTATCCACACTGTTATTTGCCGAAGCATATATCGGCTTGATGTTGAGCTTGCTGTAAACCTGTTGGGTTGCCTTGCGATTGCCGGTCTTCACTTTCGGCATCGGACTAGTACTTACATATTGTAGCGGCGTAGCCTGGTTCATTTGCAGATCACCTGAATAAACACGATCAGCAATCGCCCTGAACACGGGGCCGGCTACCCAGGCAGCTAAGTGAGAACCAATGGTCGGATCATGGATCACCACGATCATGGAATATTTTGGTTTGTCGGCAGGAAAATAACCGCAGAAACTTGCCTGGTGCTTGTTTTTGTCGCCATATCCACTTTTACCATTGGCTATCTGCGCCGTACCGGTTTTGCCGGCTACCGTATACAATTTATTTTTGATCACCTGCTTGCCTGTTCCTTCCTGTACCACACCTTCTAACATTCCGCGCACCCTGCCCAAAGTTCTGTCCGAACATATCTTTTCATTGATCACCCTTGCCTGGAAACGCTCAACCGTATTTCCATAACGACGTATCTCGCTTACAAAAATTGGCGCAATCATAGTGCCGTTATTAGCCACCGCGTTATAGAAGGTAAGCATCTGCAGGGGCGTTAATTTTGACTCATAACCATAAGCCATTTGCGACAGCGATTGCAGTTTATTCCAGTCGCGCGATGATGGATTTTTTATCCTTGGCGTACCCTCGCCGGGAATCTGCAAACTATCTTTTTCATTCAAATGATAGCTATAAAGCTTATCCGTAAACTCCTGTGGGTTGTTATGATAATGCTGCCAGATAATTTTAGCAGCGGCTACGTTTGATGATTCTTCAAAGGCCCGTTTTACACTCAATATGGTTCCCGGATCTTCAGCATCCCTGATCTTCAATACCACTTTGCCATTACGCGGATTAAACATTTCATATTCTCCGTGCTGCGCATCAACCAGCGTATTGGTATCGATCTTGCGCTGATCAATAGCCGTCATATAGGATGCCAGTTTGAATGTAGAACCCGGCTCAGCCGATTCGCTAATGGCGTAGTTCATACGCTCTTCATAGTCACCGCTTTTAGTACGGCTATAATTAGCTATAGCTTTAACTTCGCCGGTTGCCACTTCCATCAGCACCACGCATCCATGATCAGCCCCTGTTTTTTCCAGCTGCTTTTTCAATGCAGCCTGCGCCACATCCTGGAAATTCACATCGATGGTTGAAATGATATCAGCCCCTTCTTTCGGGTCAACCTCGTTACCATCGTTATTTACCGGCATCCAAATATTGCCCGCCATACGCTGCATCAGGCGTTTACCATTTTCGCCATTTATATAGTCAGCATAAGCGCCCTCCAAGCCTACAGCAACCGATTTACCGGCTGCATTTTTAGCATTGTCATTCGTGTAACCAATGGTGCGCGATGCCAGCGAGCGAAATGGAAGCACACGCTTGTTTTGCTGTATCACGATCAGCCCGCCTTTATATTTACCCATATTGAAGATCGGGAACTTGCGGATCTCCTTCAATTCCTGGAAACCAACCTTCCTTCTGATCAATTGATAACGATCGCCATCCCTACGCGCTTCACGCAGCATACGTGAATATTCACGTTGCGATTTATCACCAAAGAATTTTGACAGACATAAAGCCAGTGAGTCAACTTTTTCCTGGAATACATTATCATCTGCAATACCACCGGCAAGCATATCCATATGCAATTCGTATTCCGGAACCGAGGTAGCCAGCAGGCTGCCATCTGACGCGAAAATATTCCCGCGCTCTGCTTCTATATTAATGTACTGGGCCGACATGGTTTTTGCCATGGCTTTCCACTTAGGGCCCTGGAGATATTGAACACGGAAAAGCTGAAAAACAACAGCCCCCGCAAAGAGCAGAATAAGCCCGAATGCGAGGTACACTCTTAAAAGTATATTTGTCCTAATTCCCATCCTTGTCCTCCTTTTCCTTTAACCGTTGTGGTGGCTCGATGGATTCCTTAATCCCCAACGTATCCACACGCTTAGCCACTTCACTCAGTGTACTTTTAAAAGCCAAATCGGCTTTAGTAGTCTTATAATCCCATGTAAGCTCTTTTACCTCTTTGGTCATCTTATCGATGTCACGCAAGTTCCTTTCGGCAACGTGCATGTTACCCAGATAGATCATCCCCAAAAGCACAAGAAACAACACGAACGGCAAAGCGCTTGTAGCTTTTTCCGCATTCACATTTTTCTTAAAAAGCTGCCATAGAGCGCCATCGGAAATCTCCTTTGCAGGTTGTTTTTCCTCAACGATAAGCTCTTTTTCAGCTTCTTCCCCCTGAATTTCTGTACGCAAACGATTGGTCATTTTTTTACAGCTATTCTTAGTTTAGCGCTCCGTGCCCTGTTATTGTTTTTTATTTCTTCCTCTGATGCTGTTATCGCACCGCGACTTACCGCATCAAAGGGCTTTTGATCATTTCCATAAAAATCCTTCTCCACCTCGCCGCTGAATTTCCCTTTGGCGATGAAATTTTTTACCAGCCTATCTTCCAGTGAATGATAGGACATCACCACCAATCTGCCACCGGACACCAGGACATCTGCCGACTGGATCAGGAAATCCTTTAAGGCTTCCAGCTCCTGGTTCACCTCAATGCGCAATGCCTGGAATACTTGCGCCAGATACTTATTTTCTTTCCCTTTCGGGATCAGACTATTGATCGCATTTTTCAGATCGGCTATAGTATTGAGCGATCCATTCAACCTTGCAGTTACAATGGTTTTCGCCAGCGATTTGGCATTTTTGATCTCACCATAAATTCCGAATATGCGGTGCAGATCAGCCTCGCTATAAGTATTTATTACTTCTTTTGCTGTCAGAGTCGACGCCTGATTCATGCGCATATCCAACTCCGCATCAAAGCGAATAGAGAAGCCGCGCTCGGCCTGGTCAAACTGGTAGGATGAAACCCCTAGATCAGCCAGAATACCATCTACCGGAATTGCATTGTGCAGACGGGTAAAATTTTTCAGGTAGCGGAAGTTCTGATCGATAAATTCAAAACGGTCATCATCAATAATATTTTGCTGCGCGTCGGCATCCTGGTCAAAAGCCAGCAGCCGGCCATTTTTACCTAAATGTTTCATGATCTCGCGCGAGTGACCGCCGCCACCGAAAGTCACATCCACATAAGTACCATCCGGACGGATATTCAGCGCCTCAATGCATTCCTGCAACATCACGGGTGTATGATAATTACTCATCTACTCTCCTTCCTAGTCCGCCCATAACCTCTTCGGCAAGATTGGCAAAATTCTCTGGCTCATTATCCATCTGGGCATCGTTTGCACTTTGCGCCCAAACCTCTATTTTATTGAACTGGCAAGCCAGCACTACATCAGCTTCGATACCTGCATATTCCAATAAAGCTTTTGGCAAAAGCACGCGACCGGCAGCATCCAGCGTCAATTCAGAAGCGCCGCGGGTGAAGTAGCGGATAAATTCGCGCGTTTTTTTCTCGTATGAATTGAGTTTGCTTAAATCTTCAACAATCTTATCCCATTCCCGGCGGGTGTAAATAACCAAATGCTTCTCAAAGCCACGATTGATCACAAGGCCCTCTTTATCAGCTTCAGGAAGCTGCTTTTTGAGACCAACAGGGACCATCATCCTGCCTTTGGCATCCAGTTTACATTCAAATTCGCCTAAAAAATGGGACATGCGTACACTATGGTAATATTCTAAAGTAAAAGTAAAGTACTTTTTTCATTTTTTACCATAAATTCCCATTTTTTCCCACCAAAAAGTTTTCAACAACTTTAAAGGCTATTTTCCTACCACTTTATCTCATGTAAAATTTCTAAACAGGGTCATACTCTTTAAGTTATCAAAAGGCGATTTGAACTTGCAAATGAACCGATTCTGACTAAATTCTACTAATAATTAAGTTTTTATCTTTCCACAATAGGCAAGCAAAACAAAAACAAAAGCGCCGTATACCGTTGGTACACAGCGCCATAATTGAAGCGGATAGTAAAGAGTATTAAATATAATGTCAGCTCAAGTTAAACACCACGATTTCGCGCGAGCCGGTTTATTCATTACCAGATAAGTAAACCCAAATACCGATATCAGGTTGCTGATCATAGAAGCCATCCTGTTCATATCCTGCGGCTTAACGCCAGGCAATGCATTGGTTGGTTTTACACTTCGGGACATTGCCACAACAATGGGAACACCTTGTAATATTTGTCCTTCATGGATGTCACGGCAGATCAAAATATAATTGCCGCTTACTACCTGGCAATCCTGAAGAATAAGATTCGGCCTTACAGAAACGGTAACAGGCATTTCATTTGCTTTAAGGCTGGCGATGTCACCACAAAACATAATCTCGTCTATCACAGAAGACATACCGCTATTCCCATGGACAACCAGTAGCTTTTGATCTTCAATTTGTGATAGCATAATTGATGACTTTGGAAAAGTAAAATTGTGGCGAATTACTTTGTAAATGAAACGTGTATCGGTCAATCGCTTGTTTGAATCGATGAACCAAAGTTTGGCTTAAATGTGTATTAAATTTCACCTGCAATTACCTATTATTGTGATTCTTAATATGAATATGGTTATCGTAATACAGTGTACCGACCAGGTGGGACTGGTGGCCAAAATATCCGGACTCCTTGCCCATGAGAGTTATAATATTTTGTCGATGCATGAACATGTCGACAAGACAGAGAATTTGTTTTTTATGCGCCTTGAAGTCAACAAGCAATCAGACGCGTCGGTACTTGAAGAGAAGCTTCGCGAACTATTACCAGATGGCTCACTCATCAAAGTAAACCCCGACCCGGTAAAAAAAGTGATCGTGATGGTAACCAAAGAATACCATTGCCTTGCTGATATATTGATCCGGAACTACTTTAAAACACTGGGAGCCAGCGTACAATGCGTGATCGGCAATTACACCAACCTGGAAGATATCTGCAAGCGGTTTGACGTACCGTTCCACCATGTACCTTATGAGGGCCCGCATCCTGAATCAGAGCAACGGGTGATAAATATTATCGATAAGTACGAGTATGACTACATCGTTCTGGCGAAGTTTATGCGCATTTTGTCATCTGATTTTGTAAGCCGTTTTCCGAAGAAGATCATCAATATACACCACTCCTTTTTACCAGCATTTGTGGGCGCCAATCCTTATAAACAAGCTTACGAACGCGGTGTAAAACTAGTAGGAGCGACAGCACATTTTGTGACCGATGAACTGGATGAAGGACCGATCATCGCCCAACAGATCATCTCCGCCGATCATTCCTTGACTGCCGCCGATATGATGAAGGCCGGTAAAGAAATAGAAACCGCGGTGCTGGCCAAAGCCCTAAAAGCGGTATTTGATGACCGTGTGTTTATCTACAAAAACAAAACGGTTGTACTGGAATAAGCTTAATCGAATTTAATTGTATCCGGACCGGATATCTTGGTCACATGGCAATTGCAGCCCCCCGCTATTTTAAGTACGGCCGTTTTTGTTTCGCCGGTTGCGGGGTTTGTAGCTGAAACCCTAATATTATCGCCCTCGCTCGACAGATCCCTGAGATCACTGTCGTTAACCACGACCTCGTAACCGGCAAGAGTGTTAGCAGTAGGGCCACCACTTACATGAACAAAAGCTTTGTTTGTGCGCAAATCCACTGCCGAAAAGTTTGAAATAATAATACGTTCGTTGTTTTTATCTGTAAACTGAACGCCTACCGAAACAAAATTCAAAGTACATGCCTGTGTGCCGCATGCTGATTTTTGCTGCGTTTTTTTGCATGATGCAAGCGACATTGCCGCGACGAAAAGGATGATAAGGTTCTTATACATAAGTTTGTGTTTATCCTATATTACGGCCAGGACAAACTGTTTGCTACAGCATTCTCAAAATATGTTCCCCTAATGATTCTGATAATTAATAATGATCACCAAGTCGTCTTTCCCAGTCTGTTTTAAGCCATGTGAGCTGCCGGGCCTGGTTAGAATGGCATCTCCCGCAGTTACGGGAAAACTTTTACCATTCATCTGCATTTCGCCGGTACCGCTGATGATATAATAGATCTCGTCCTCATTCTGCAAATGATATCCAATCGCCGAACCGGGATGCAGTACTCTTTTGCGGAATACCATTTTCAGACCGTCAGCTTTAGAAAAGAAGCTATATCCTATCGTGCTGCCACCACCATTATGCGTACCAGCCTCGTTTTTGACAATGTCGTTTTCGTGTTCGAGGATATAGGGCTGAGTGGTTTGGGAGAAAGCGGTAGTTGATGATAAAGACAATAACAAGGCAAGTAATATTTTCATTGAGAGTGATTTGATAACAAAAATAATGATTGACTTGGAAGTAATCAGTTAACCGGTGATCAGTTAATCAGCGTGTTATTCCCCACAACGAGAAACTTGAAATCGCATTTTGCGACCTCAAGTTTCGAATGGTAAATTTAGGCCAATGGCCAACCTATGAAAACGATTGAAATTGATTATCTCAAATTGAAAATCTTTTCCGCTACATGACTGCAATTGTCATATCCACTATCTATCTCCATTCTTTTAGTTTGAATTTCAAAAAGTTTTTGGGCTATAGTTTCGGCACTTGCATTATTGATTTTTAAACTGAAAATTTCCGGGACATAACTTCTATATTCATCACTAGGCCAATCGCCAAACGCTTTACACCAATTGGATCCCAATCATTCCAAAGTATCTCATCAATCTCTTTATAAAGCTTAATCTGTTCGGCGCTCAATTTCATAACAAATCAATTCATTACCCTCACCTTCAAATAACTCGGATGCTCCTTCGAAGTGTACACCTTATGCGTTTCCTTCTTAAAATCAGTATCCTTCGCTTTCATAATATCCTGGAACTGCTGTGTGTTGCGGTCGATCAATGGGAACCAGGTGCTTTGTACCTGCACCATGATGCGGTGACCTTTTTTAAACGTGTGTAGCACATCCTGCAGCTCAAAGTTTACCGGAGTTACTTTTCCGGGTATAAATGCTTCCGGTTTATCGAAGCCGTTACGGAATTTGCCGCGCATGGCCTCGCTACGTACCATTTGCTCGTAGTTTGACATATAGGTACCTTTTGTTGTAAACTGGTTGTTTTTGGCAGAGTCGGGATAAACATCTACCACCTTCACCACCCAGTCAGCATCTGTTCCGGCGATAGCCACTTTCAGATCGGCCCAGATATTTCCGGCAAGGGTTACATCGTGATCCAGCGCATCGGTTTGATAAGTAAGCACATCCGGCCTGCGCGAGGCAAAACGCTGATCACCCGTCATGTATTCGCGCTGCATATCCATAGTGATACCGTTATAAAATGGCACAGGCTTGTTCGGGTCGGATGTAAACTCATCAAAACTGTCTGCCGAATTTGGCGCATCAAATGATAATTTTCCACCCGTTAGCAAATACAGATTTTTCTCTTCGGCTTCTTTTGGCGGCCATACGTTGTATTTCCTCCAATCATTCACGCCGGTCTCAAAAGCAGATATTTTGGGGATATCCATTTCAGTTCCTTTCAGATAGTGGCTAAAGAATGCAAATTCTATCTTCTCGCGATAGAATGGCCCAGTCGGACCGCCAAAATATACGTCGCCTAAATGATCGCCATCCCCGCGCGACCAGCCGCCATGCACCCAGGGGCCCATCGTAAAGTAAACCGGCGTGTTAGGATTTTCTTTTACTAAAGTTTTATAAGTATTGATCGCCCCATACAGGTCTTCAGCATCGTACCAGCCTCCGGTAACTAAGGTCGGGGTTTTGATATCGTGCAAGTGATATAACACGTTGCGGTCTTTCCAATGCTGATCGTAGTTCGGGTGATCCAGCATTTCGTTCCATAGGCGGATAGTGTCTTTATAGTATTTATCGTTGGTATTTTTTACCGAACCCATTTTCAGGTAAAACTCATAGCCGTCTTCGGTACCATAAACAAATCTGCCGCCCCGGCGTTGCGTTGGCTTATCGTCCTGGCGATTGGTAAAGCCTGGGTAAAAACCAAAGTTGGCCGCCAGCATAAATGCGCCATTATGAAATGCATCATCGCGGTACAAATCGGCCATCGGTGCCTGTGGTGAGGCAGCAGCCAACGCCGGGTGACGGCTCAATAAAGAAGCCGTTGTGAAAAAGCCCGGATAAGATATTCCCCATACCCCTACCTTGCCATTATTATTCGGGATGTTTTTTATGAGCCAGTCGATGGTGTCGTAAGTGTCGGTGCCTTCATCTACATCGTTTTTGGTTTTGTGGACTTCCTTTTCAGGCGTCATTTCTTCAAATACACCCTCGCTCATCCAACGGCCGCGTACATCCTGATATACGAAGATAAAACCGTCATGCAAAAATAGGGATGACGGACCAAGAGAACCTTTGTACGCATCAGCACCATAAGGCGCAACGCTGTACGGCGTTCTGTCCATCATAATCGGATATTTTTTTGACTGATCCTTTGGCACATATACGGAGGTAAACAGCTTTTTACCATCGCGCATAGGTATCTGGTATTCGTATTTCTGGTAATTGGCTTTGATGTACTCAACATCCGGATTAGGTTGACCGGGTTGTTGAGCATAGGAGCAGAAAGCTAAAAGCATCACGCTTAAAGCCAGGAGTAAATGTCTTTTCATTAATTATTGAGAGTTATAAAAACCAAATGTAATCAAAAATAAAAAGCTCCGAAATTTCGGAGCTTTCACATATCTTTTACCTGTTTAAGGATAAACTAATAAATAAAATTGGCCGTCTTCATTAAACCCTTCGGACTCAAAGCGCCAACCCTGTGATTGATAAAACGCCAGGGCATTCAGATTATTGGCCATGCATTTCAGGGTAATTGGTTTAACTGCATTCTCAATAATCTTAACCAGAAGCATTTTACCAATACCTTTATTTAAAAACTGTGGGTGTACATATAAATGATGAATAAAATTATCCGCCCTCCACAAGGCGACAAATCCTTTTAGTATCCCATCATCTTCCGCCACCAAAATCTCTTCACCCTCGGTGTCGCTATCAAAATCCGTAAACTCAAATGAGGCTGTGTTAAGCCAATAAAATGTTTGCTGTCGGGAGTTTAAGTATATATGCTGCAACTCTTGGCGATCCGTTTCTACAAACTCCCGAATCTTAACCATATTTATTGGCTATTCATTGATGGCTTTTACGCCTGGCAATTCTTTCCCTTCCATGTATTCAAGCAGTGCACCACCGCCTGTGGATACATAGCTAACCTCATTTGTAAAATTGAATTTAGCAACCGCAGCAGCTGAGTCGCCACCACCGATCAGCGAGAATGCACCATTTTCAGTTGCTTTAACTACTGCTTCGGCAATGGCTTTGGTACCTTGCTCAAATTTCTCCATTTCGAAAACGCCCATCGGACCGTTCCACAAAATAGTTTTTGAGCCTTCAACCACTTTGCTGAATGCTTTTATAGATGCCGGACCGATATCAAGCCCCATCCATCCGTCTTTTATATTGTCATTATTGGCAACTTCGGTATTAGCATCGTTGGAGAAGTTATCTGCAATGATCGAGTCGGTCGGCAACAACAGGTTTACACCTTTTTCTTTTGCTTTTGCAATAAGACTATTCGCCAGATCCAATTTATCTTCTTCAACCAGCGATTTACCAATATGACCACCTTGAGCCTTTGCGAAAGTATAAGCCATACCGCCACCGATGATCAGGTTATCTACCTTGTCCATCAGGCGCTCTATCAACTCGATTTTATCTGATACCTTAGCGCCGCCCATAATAGCAGTGAAAGGCTTCGCAGCGCCGTTCAGTACCTTTTCGGCATTTGCCAATTCGGCAGCCATCAGGTAACCAAAACATTTTGCTTCAGGGAAGAACTGTGCAATAACTGCGGTAGACGCATGCGCACGATGCGCAGTACCAAATGCATCATTTACGTACACATCGCCCAAAGCAGCCAGTTTTTTAGCGAACTCAACATCACCTTTTTCTTCTTCTTTGTAGAAACGAAGATTTTCCAGCAGCAATACCTGTCCTTTTGATAAAGCTTTTGCTTTAGCAACGGCTTCCGGGCCGATACAATCATCAGCAAACTCTACCTCCTGGCCCAGGAGGTCAGATAAATGCGGAACTAAATGTTTTAATGAATATTTTTCAGTCGGACCATCTTTTGGTCTTCCCAGATGCGACATCAGGATCACTTCGCCCCCATCTTTCAAAATCTTTTTGATGGTTGGCA
>JACXTT010009715.1_pt1 | contig 13098 bp, 14 predicted proteins | sample 9270951 | NCBI WGS metagenome assembly JACXTT01 (sample SAMN15532306, study PRJNA645909) | rock metagenome | isolation source: weathered quartz diorite | place: Puerto Rico | collected 2017-06-21
ACGCCGAGTCGATGGCGATCTTCCACGGCGTCGATCTCGAGCGCAAATGCGTCACTCCCGGCGGCGCGGAGCTGCGGGCCGGCCAGTGGATTCGCTCGATGATCGAGCATGAGGCGCATCATCGCGGCCAGTTGTATCTCTATCTGGCTATGCTCGACATCCCCACCCCACCGCTTTATGGGTTGACGGAGGAGGAGGTACGGGAGAGGTCGCGTTGACCCTCATCCGCCCCTTCGCTTCGCTCAGGGGCACCTTTTCCCGCTGACGCGGGAGAAGGCCCATATGGCCCCTCTCCCGCGGGAGAGGGATAGGGTGGCCCTGAGCGCAGCGAAGGGCCGGGTGAGGGTCACCTTGGCGCCGGGGAGTCAAACCGTCACGATGTCGAATTCATTCGAGACGTCCATCTCATCGAAACGCGCGCCGAGGGCCTTGATGCCGAGCCACACCTCGCCGGCGACGACCGCGGCCGCCGGCACCGTCGCTACCGCCACGAAGATCGCGTTCGCTGAAAAGAACTTGTACGCGATCCAGATCGATGGCAGGAAGATCAGGCCCGCCGGAATGAGCACGATCAGCAGCGCCAGGAGATTGCTGAAGAGGATGACCATCCGCTGCCCGATGAGCACGAAGCCGCGCACGTCGTCGGTCGGCCGCGCGGTCCAGGCGGGGAAGTAAAGCGGCACCGCGTTGCGGATCACCAGCAGCGCCGCGCAGATGGGAAGCGCCAGCACCAGCGCGGTGACGACGAACTGCGGCGTGCCGGCGAATCGGGCGAGCTTCTCGGCGCCGCTGCCCATGCGGATCAAAACCGAGCCGCTGACGGCGAAGAGCATCTCCATGCCGGTGATGACCGCCAGCGGCGCGGCGATCTCCGCCGCCACCAGCCGGTCGCCGGAGAGCGGATAGCTCTTGAGGATCTCCGCGCGCGCCAGGTCGAGCCGAAGGTCGTTGGCGAAGATCTGCGGCGCGGCCAGCGGGAAGAACGCGGTCATGAAGAGAAACATCGAGCCCATGGCGCGGTAGGCCACCGGCTGATGGCCGTAAATCACCATGCCGAGCATCAGCGCTGTCAACGCCAGGAAGACCACTACGAAACCGATGTTGGTGCGCAGCAACGCGATCACGTTCTTCCAGACGATGGCCACCTCGGGCACACCGGTCTCGCCGAGGCGGAAGGGCGATCCGATGCGCCGGAAGGCGACGCGGCGGCGCCCGGTGCGGCTGTCGCGCATGCGCTGCACCATCGCCGCGCGCTTGGCCGAGGAAGTGATCGACGCCTCTTCGAAGGAGACGTTGAGCCGCGCGGCGAGGACGAAGAAGACGACGCCGAGCGCGAGCACGCCGGCGACCGACGACGCCAGTTGCGGCAGCGTGGGGGCCGACGCAGCCGTGGCGAAACACTTGGGGATGAAGAGCACCGCGCGGATGGTGCCGGTATTCAGCGCGGCATCGACAGCCTTCGCCGCCAGCATTGGATTGTTCTGCGGAATGACGATGGGATGCCGCTTGATGTTGGAGGCGCCGATCGAGGCGAGCGTGGTGAGCAACGCGCTGACGATCAGCAGACGGGCGACGAAGCCGATGTGCAGCAGCTTCAGGCGCGCGCGCCCCAGCGCGACCAGGATGAAGTAGATGGACAGCACGGAGATGGCCGCCCACATGCCGATGAACCAGCTCCGGCGCCAGCCGAAGATGAAGAAGGCCACGGCGCTGCTCAGCGCGCGCGGCTGCGCGCGGATGATTTTGTAGAGCAGGAGGTCGCGGCGGCGCAGCGGCGCGGAGAAGAGAAAGGAGATCTCCGCTTCGGTGAACTGCAGCCCGCCGGAATCGGACGGCAGCGCCCAGGCCATGATCATCATTCCGAGGACCACCACGCTCAGCACGTCGACCAAAACGTCGCCGGTCACCGCGACGAACTGTCTCGAGTGCATGCCGCGCGCGTTGCGGAAAAAGACCAGCCAGAGGTAGACGATTCCGCCGATTCCGCCGATGAGATAGCGCGGGTCGCGCAGACGCCGCACCTGGTGGACGATGCGGTTGCGCGTAGCGCGGAGGGTGAACTCGATGAAGGTCCGGATCACGCGCTGGCCTTCTCTTCGGCGGTGATGCGGAGGAAAGCCTCCTCCAGCGAGACGTCGCCGCGGCCGTGCGCGATCTTCCACTTCAACTCGTCGATGGTGCCGTACGCCAGCCGCGTCCCGTGCTGGATGATGGCCACGGTGTCGCACAGTTCCTCGACCAGATGAAGGAGGTGCGAGCTGAGGATGACCGAGGCGCCGTTCTTGGATCGCTGCACGATCGACTCTTTCATCCGGCGGATGCCCAGCGGATCGAGGCCGGTCAGCGGCTCGTCGAAGATCAGCACGTCCGGCGCGTGAATGAAGCCGCAGGCGATCATCAGTTTCTGTTTCATGCCGCGCGAGAGCTCGGCGGGGAGCGCCTTCCGCTTGTCGGCGAGATCGAACTCCTCCAGCAGCGGCTCCATGCGCGCGCGGAAGCCTTCCACCTGGTAGATGCGCGCCACGAACTGCAGGTGCTCTTCCACGGTGAGGTAGTCGAACAGCCGCGGCTCGTCGGGCATGAAGGCGAGGTGGCGCTTGGCGGCCACCGGATCGTTGCGCAGATCCGCGCCGCAGATCCTGATCTGCCCCTCAGTCGGCGGATGAATGCCGGCGATGGCGCGGAGGGTGGTGGTCTTCCCCGCGCCGTTCGGCCCCACCAGCCCGAGGACCTCGCCGCGCTTGACGGCGAAAGAGAAGTCCTTCACGGCGACGAAGGAGTCGTAGGTTTTCGTGAGGTTGACGACTTCGATGCCGTAGTCCATCGCGTCAATGATACGGCTGCGGAAGTGCGGAGTTCTTGGAGTGCCGGCGTCCCGCCCGCACCGATCGGGCGTCTCGCCCGATCGCCATTCCACCGCCGGACGAGACGTCCGGCGGGTGCGGGCGGGACGCCCGCACTCCTGGCACTCCTTGTGAAGCCGCACGGACCGTGCAACGTCCTCTGCCGTGGAAGCCGAACGCCATCGCCACCACCGCGATGTCCATCGTGCTGGCGCTGCTGCTGCTTCCGGCGTGCTGCTGCCGCCAGCGCGCGGGGGCGCCGGTGACCGAGCCGCCGCCGAAGTCGGTCTCGCCCCTGATCGGCACGCAGCAGATTCCGACGCCATCGGAGGCGAAATCGGCGGTCCAAGCGGAGATGCACAACGTCTGGTTTCACATCGACGAGCAGGCCTATCTTGACATCCATCAGCTCCGCGGCGAGATGGTTCCCTTCGAGAAAGGGGCGCCGGTCAACTTCGACAACAAGTTGACCTTCATCATGGCAGTGGACACCGGCAAGATCGGGATGCGCAGCGCCAGCCTCGACATCCTGATGAACCGCTACGTCTTCAACGCGCCGGGATCACCGCTGCGTAACCTACACATCACCACCGATGGCAAGCAGCTCAAGCAGGAGGGGATCGTGCACAAGATCATCGACATCTCCTTCGTCATGTGGGCGGACGTCTCTGCGTCAGGCGGGAAGATCCGCCTCCATCCCACCAAGATGGAAATGTGCGGTCTGAACGGCCTCGGACTGCTGAGAGCGGTGGGGATGACGTTGGAGAAGATGATCGGCAAGGAGCTGCCGCACGACAAAGGGGTTACCGCCGAGGGGAACGACATGCTGATGGACCCCAACAAGATGCTGCCGCCGCCGAAAGTGGAGCTGCATCTGTCGATGTGCGGGTGGAGGGCGATGAGCTGATGCAGATCTGCGACGCCGGCCGCAAGCTTCCACCGCTGACGCCGCCGCACCCGGAGGAGAAGAACTGGATGTACTACCGCCACGGCACGCTGCGGATGGGGAAACTTTTGATGGTCGACGCGGACATGGAGGTCACCGACACCGACGACACGGATCCGTTCGATTTCCTCATCGACCGCTACAACGACCAGCTCATCGCCGGCTGGGAGCGCAACACGCCCAATTACGGGCTCTACGTCTTCATGCGCGACTGGAAAGACCTCGGCTCGCCACCGAAGCCGGGGGAGCGGATGCCGCCCAAAATAGACGATTCAGCGTTCGCCCACTTTCCGTGACCGTGTGGCGGACATCGCGCGGCGGACTTACGTTTGTAGCTCCACCGACATGGCGACGCATCATCCTCAAAGCTCTCGCGCACGGCGCCTGCCTACCCTCGGCCTCGACGGATTCGGTTGGAACGTCTCCACTGTCCTCGGGATCTTCAGCATTCTGGTCACGATCTATATCGCCGTCGTTCAAAGAGAGGTGAAGTCGAATGTGCAGGAGCTGACGGCGTCTGCGCTGTTCAAGATTCTCTCGCCGCCCACCGGAAGCGGCGTGGGACCCTCGGAATTCATCAGAGGAACGACCCCTTTTCGCGCACTGAAGCACTACGTCGTCGTGCACCCCGACATCGGCAATCAAGACTGGGTTCAGAAGCGCGCCTCCGTCTATCCGACTGGAAACTGGACCGGCCCAGCAATCTTCGGCGACGCGAGCAGCCGCAATCAGACATTCACCGTACGCTGCATTGCCACGAAGACAGATCTACCGCCCGGCCCCCTCGGAGAAATCCCCGAAGACGCGCAGTTCTCGAGCGCAATCAGCGTGACGCGAACGAGGTGATCGATGAGACGCGTATTGATCGTATTTGCCATGCTGGTCCCGTTGGCCTGTGGCCGGCGAGAACCGGTTCCGGCCGTGCCGGCGCAGGGATCGCAACCTCCACCTGAGGCCACTCCGACGGCCGCCGCTCCCCTGCCACCTGCTGCCGCGGCCACTGTGCGCGTCACTGAACCGGCGGAGGGTGCCGCGGTGTCGATCTCGGAGATTGTGCGCGGCACGACATCGGTCCCGGCCAAGAATCACTATGTGATCATCATTCCTGAGACTACGCCGGACGATTTTTGGGTACAGCGACGACCGGCAACCGTTTCCGGCGGGACATGGACCGGCAGGGGACAATTCGGAGAGGGATCAGTGGGCATCGGCGACGCCTTCTTGATCCGTTGTTTTGCGACCTCAGCGACGCTTCCGGCGGGCAAGCTCGACATGAGCGCTCTTCCCGCCGACCTCGTCATGTCGCCGCCGGTGAAGGTGAAGCGGGTGAGGTAGCGGCGTCCGCTTTGAAAGCGGCGGCTTTGCCGCCGCACTCCGAAACAAAAAAGGACGGCGTTGCGCCGTCCTCTTGGTCGTTGGTGTGTGGATGCTTACTGAGGCATGGTGACGTTCGCCGCCTGCAGGCCCTTGGGACCCTGCACGAGGTCGAACTCGACCGTGGAGCCCTCGGCGAGCGAGCGGAAGCCTTTGGCCTGGATGGCCGAGAAGTGCACGAACACGTCCTCGCCGCCCTCCATAGTGATGAAGCCGAAGCCCTTCGCATCGTTGAACCACTTGACCGTACCGGTGCTGCGCATCTGTTCCTATCTCCTTCTGGGTTTGCTGAGAGCCAGAAAAACGATGGTTATTGGGCAGTAATTCCGCTGACCTCGGCAGGGGCTTCCGCGAGAGGGAGGGTGGCGGGGAGGGGACGGCGGCGGACGGCGATGAATGTGGCGGCGGTCACCAGCAGCACCACGATGGCCAGCCCGATCAGCCACGGCAGGACGGCGGCGTGCGGCGGCTCGAAGGTGAAGGCGAGGTCCTCATCCATCTCGTTCAAAGCCGCGAGGTGGTCGGCGATCACGGCAACGGGGACGGCGTCCTTCTTGGAGCGTAGCGTGTACGTGAGCACGCCGTCGCGCACGGTCCGCAGGTAGTGCAGCGCCGGCGTGTCGATGACCTTCTCATCGGCCGCCGCTCGCGCCGCCCCGCGAAAGGTCACCCGTTCGGTGATGTCGAGCGGAAAGTCGACCGCCAACGGCATGGAGCGGATCAGGGTGGTGGGGCGGGCCAGGTGGTCTTCGATGGCCCGCGGCACGTACGGCCACTCGCCGTTCTTCCAGAGGCGATGGACGAGATAGCGCTCGCGGACGGTGATGACGTCGCGCAGGCGGTCGTCGGAGATCGCCGGTTCCGCGGCGCGCTCGATGCGGGGGTGGTCGGCAGCAAAACGGTTGATGCGCTCCTTGGCGTACTCGCTCGGCGCGCGCGCGGAGAGATCGGCGCGCAACTCGTCGGCGGCGCGCCCGATGTACGTCGAGGTGACGTCGAGCGTCGCGCCGTCGCCATCGCCGTTGTACGCCTCATCGATGACGGTCTTTCCGCGGCTGGCGATCACGATCGGCGTCAGCGCGCTGGTCTCGGCGCGCACCACCAGCGCGCGCTCGTCGTTGGGCGTGTCGATGGTGGCCAGCGTGCCGCCCTGATCGGCGATGGTGCCGTCGATCCACAAGGTGCGGCCGCCGCCGGTGACCTGGGTGATGACGTGATCGAAGACGAAGGGCGAGGGGAGGTACTCGTCGAGCCGGCGGCGCAGCTTGGTGTTGACCAGCGCCGGATGCGAGTCGACGCCGAGGTCCTGCAGCAGCAGCGAGAGGAGAAACGCCTTGTCCTTGCAGTCGCCGTATCGCTGCGCGAGCGTCGCGCCCGGCTGCCGCGGCTCGTGCGAGCCGCGTCCCATCTCGATGCCGAGGTAACGGATGTCGTCTTGCACGAAGCGGATGGCGGCGGCGATCTGCGCGTCGAGCGAGGCGTGCTCGGCGCGGATCTTCTCGGCTGCCGCGGCCACGGCGGCAACCGAGCCGGCGTCGGGCTTGTAGAGATCGAGCGTCCACTGCGCGACCTCGCTCCACGAGCCGTACTCGCTCACCTGCACGGTCTCGTACGGGTCATACCACTCGGGCGTGGCGTCCTCGACGTCGATGGCCTCGACGTTGCGTCGTTCCCACGTGTAGACGTCGATCGCGCCGCGATGCTCGACGCGCGCGCTGCCGCGCAGGTGCAGCGGGCGGGCGGCGGGCCAGAGCAGGCGGTGCCGCACGAGCGCGGTGGGCACCGTTGCCTCGAAGTCGTACTCGTCCGCGTAACGCCCGCCGAGGAGCGGGTTCGCACCGTCCAGCGAAAAGGCGTAGTCGATGACGTCGCCGGGGCGCACGTCTTTGAGGAAGAGCAACGCGGTGAGCTGGCCGTCGTAGATCTTCGCGTCCGACTCCGGCTCCTTCTCGATGATGCGCACCGCCGCGGGGTCGAGCTGGTTGATGCGCGCTCCACCACGGACGAGCGCGACGTCATGCAGCACGAGCCGCTGGTAGGACGGATCGAAGTCGATGCTCAGCTCTGAGGCGTTCTGCACGCCGGCGGCGCTGACCACTTTGCGCACGCGGCGGAAGTAATCGTCAACAGTCGCGCCGGTGACGCGCGCCTGGTGATCGGTGAGGATGCCGCTGATGCCGGATCGCGCAGCCGGCGCCGCCCCGGTGGGCGTGAGTGCCGCGTCGACCCACGCGGGGGTGGGGCGCACGTCGAATTCAGCCGCGCGCCCGAGCGGCGCGACCGCCAGCATTAGGATCAGTGGGAGACGCAATCTGGATTAAGAAGCCCACGAACAGATCGGACATTCCTCGAAATTGGAGTGCGGGCGTCCTCGGCCGCACCGATCGGGCGTCTTGCCCGATCGTCGTCAGAGCGATTACCGCCGGGCGGGACGCCCAGCGGGCGCGGGCGGGAGGGCCGCACTCCAAGAACAGATTGGGCATTGCGCGTAATCGTGATTGCGCGCCGGACAATGCTCCCGGCCGAAGTAGATGATCTGCAGATGCCGCTTCCCCCATTCCTCGGGCGGGAAGAGCTTCTTGAGGTCGCGCTCGGTTTGCTTCACATCCTTCGCTTTCGATAGGCCCCAGCGCGCAGCGAGCCGGTGGATGTGCGTGTCGACGGGGAAGGCCGGATGCCCGAAGGCCTGGTTCATCACTACGCTGGCGGTCTTGTGCCCCACGCCGGGAAGCTTCTCCAGCGCTTCCATGTCCTGCGGCACTTTGCCGCCGTGCTCGCCGACGATGGCCTGCGCCAGGCGTTTGAGATTGCGGGCCTTGCTCGGCGCGAGGCCGCAACTGCGGATGAGCTTGAGGATTTCGCCCTCGCTCATGCGCGCCAGCTTTTCGGGGGTCGGAGCGCGGCGGAAGAGCGCGGGGGTGACTCGGTTGACCTGCGCGTCGGTGGTCTGCGCGGAGAGGACCACGGCGACCAGGAGCTGGAAGGGATCGCCGTGATGCAGCGGGATGGGCGGCATCGGATAGAGCTGGTCAAGGACGGCGCCGATGCGCTTGGCCTTCTCCGCGCGCTTCATCGCAGCTCCGCCGCGATCCACTGCGCGATTTCCGGCGGCATCGGCGGCGACGGCAGATCGGGCCTGCCAGCCAGCGCCAGGATCTGCGCGGGAGCGATGTTCCCCTCCCGCCCGCGCAGCAGGCCGCGCACGTACCCGATGGCCGCGACTTCGCCGCGGCACTCGATGACGTGGCGGAAGTAGAGCCACTTCTCGTCCCAGCAGAGGACGCGGGTGCGGACGGTGAAACGCTGGAAGGCGAGGAGCGACCGGCGGTAGCGGATGGTGGCCGCGGCGGCGATGGGCCGCCATCCGCGCCCGAAGATCTTGCGCAGCAGGCGCGTGCGGCCGAGGATCTCCACGCGGCCGATGTCCATCATGCTGAGGTAGCGGCCGCTGTTCATGTGCACGTTGAGATCGAGGTCGTTCGGCCAGACGCGCATGGTCACCGTCGCTTCGTCGAGAAGGTTGACGCGAGGCTTGAATTGCGATCGAACGAGAGCCCAAATCAGGCGGAACAGTACGACCATCAGTTGCCCGTTGCGAGTTGCGAGTTGCCAGTCGAGCAACAGGCAACTGGCAACGGGCAACATCAGTTCAGATCAAACAATAACAGCTCGCCCTTCCCGCTGATCTCGATCGTCCGCTCCCCCTCGATCGCCGCCCCATCCCCCGCCCGCAGCGGCGTGCCGTTGACCGACAGCGCTCCGCGCGCCACCTGCAGCCAGCTATAACGGTCCGGGCGGAAGTCGAAGCGCACGGCGCCGTCGACGTTGCCGCGGTAGAGGTCGACGTCCTGATGGATTTTCAGCGAGCCGTCGCGCGCGTCGCGCGAGGCGACGAGCTGCAGCGCGCCGTCCGCCGGCGGGAAGGCTTTCTGCTCGTAGCCCGGCGTGATGCCGTTGCGCTCGGGGAGAAGCCAGATCTGGTAAAGATGCACCGGCTCCGCATCGGACGCGTTCATCTCGCTGTGCAGCACGCCGGTGCCGGCGCTCATGCGCTGCACCTCGCCGGGGCGGATCACCGCGCCGGTGCCCATGCTGTCGCGGTGCGCCAGCGCCCCTTCCAGCACCACGGTGACGATCTCCATGTCGCGGTGGCCGTGGCGCCCGAAGCCCTCGCCCGGCTTCACGCGGTCCTCGTTGATCACGCGCAAGGTGCGGAAGCCCATGAACTTCGGGTCGTAGTAATCGGCGAAGGAAAAGGTGTGGTACGTGTCCAGCCACCCGTGGTTGAAGTGGCCGCGCTCCTCGGCTTTGCGTACGTGAATCATGGTGCCTCCGCTCAGCAAAACAAACGCGCATTCCGTGCTACAACAACTCGGACAGTGATGCACGACGAGCAGCCCCCGCACAAGCTCAACGAGCGAACCGGCAAACACCTCTGCATCCGCTGTTTGGCGGAGACGCCGGCGGAGGAGTGGTTTGCGAACGACCATGTCTGCCGCAAATGCGCGGAGGAGGAACAAGGAACGAGGAACGAGGAACAAGGAACAAAGGAGTGAGTTCCTCGTTCCTCGTTCCTCGTTCCTCGTTCGGCAGAGTCGCGGTCATCCACGACTGGCTCACCGGTATGCGCGGTGGCGAGGCCGTCCTGGAAGGGATCCTGGAGATCGTTCCGGACGCGGAGATCTTCACTCTCTTCCACTTCCCGGGCAGCGTCTCCACGGCCATCCAGTCGCATCGCATTCACACCTCGCGCCTGCAACGGCTGGTGTCGCGCGTGGCCGACTACCGCACCCTGCTGCCGCTCTTTCCGCGCGCGGTGCGGCAGTGGGATTTGAGCGCCTTCGACCTGGTGATCTCCTCGAGTCACGCTGTGGCCAAAGGTGTCGATGCTCGCGGGAAGCCGCACCTTTCGTACTGCCACACGCCGATGCGTTACGTCTGGGACCGCTTCGACGACTACTTTCCGCGCGGCGCGAAGCGCCTGCTGGCGAAGCCGCTCGCCGCGTCGCTCCGCCGGTGGGACGTCATGACCGCCGCCGGCGTGACGAAGTTCCTGGCCAACTCCCGCTTCGTGGCCGGGCGCATCCGCCGCTTCTACGGCCGTGAAGCCGAGGTGGTGCATCCGTTCGTGGACGAGGCGTTTCTGCGCGCGCCGCTGTGCGAGGCGCGCGGCGATTTCCACGTCATCGTCTCGGCTCTCGTGCCGTACAAGCGCGTGGAGCTGGCCATCGAGGCGGCGGAGGCCGGCGGCAAACGCCTGGTGGTCATCGGCGGCGGTCCGCTTCTCGGCAAGCTCTCGCGGCGCAGCGGCCCCAACGTTCAGTTCCTCGGCTCCGTATCGAGAGACGTGATCATTGACCGCCTGGGGGCCGCGCGGAGCCTGGTGCTCCCTGGTGTGGAGGACTTTGGCATCGCGCCGCTGGAGGCGATGGCCCTCGGCACGCCGGTGGTGGCGTTGGGGGAGGGAGGTGTGCTGGACAGCGTCGTCGGCGGCTCCACGGGGATTTTTTTCGACGCTCCGGCGGTACACTCGGTCGTCGGGGCATTGGAGGAGGCCGAATCGCGCGCGTGGGATCGCGCCGCGATCCGCGCGCGCGCCGCGGCGTTCTCGCGCGAACGGTTTCACCGCCAACTGCTCGACGCGCTTCGGCAGGTCGCCGCTTGATCGAGAAAAAACATCGCGCCCTCGCTTCGATCTACCTGATCAACGATGCCGTGGCATCGAACCTGGCCATGCTCTGCGCGTTCTTCCTCCGCTTTCAACTGCAGATCATCCCGGTGACCAAGGGGCAGCAGAACTTCACCACCTATCTCGAGCTGCTGCCGATCGTGACGGTGGTCTTTCCGCTCGCCTTCGCCGTGCAGGGGCTCTACCGCATCCGCCCGACGCGCTCCAAGAGCGAGGAGTGGCTGGCGGTGGCCATCGGGTCGGTGGTGGCCACCATCGTCCTCTCCGGCGTGCTGCTGTGGGCGCGTCCGGGCAATCCCGAGGTCGTCTACTCGCGCGCCACGCTGGCCATCTTCATGCTCTGCGCCATCGTCTTCGCCATCGGCGGACGCGCGCTGGTGCGCGCGGTGGTGGAGCGGCGGCATCGCAGCGGGCGCGATCTCGACCGGGTGCTCATCGCCGGCAGCGGCGATCTGGCGCGCGCGGTGGTGGAGCGCGTCAACGCGCACCGCGACCAGCTCGGGTTCCACATCGCCGGCTATCTGGTGGAGGACAGACAATCGTGTCTGTCCCCGGATGGCACACCGGACAGACAGGATTGTCTGTCCTCCACTTATCCCTGCCTGGGCACGATCGCCGACGCCGAGCGCGTGCTGCGCGAGCACGACATCGATCACGTCTTTGTGGCGCTGCCGCATGCCTCGTCGGAGGCCATGACCGCGCTGCTCGACCGGCTGATGCGCGTCTGCCTGTCCATTCACGTCGTCCCCGACCTCTTGCAGTTCATGGTCCTCCGCTCGCGCGTGGAGGACATCGACGGCCTGCCGACCATCAATCTCTCCGAAACGCCGTTGGAGGGGTGGAACCGCTTCGCCAAGCGCGGCTTCGACCTGGCCGTGGCCACGACGACGCTGGTGCTCTTCTCGCCGTTGATGCTGGCCGTGGCCGTGGCCATCTGGCTCGAGGATCGCGGGCCGGTTTTTTATCGCCAGGTGCGCATGGGCCTCGACGGCAAGCCGTTCCAGATCGTGAAGTTCCGCTCCATGCGCGTCGGCGCGGAGAACGAGACCGGCGCGAAGTGGGCGGAGAAGGACGACCCGCGCCGCACCAGGGTGGGGCGTCTCATCCGCGCCTGGTCGCTCGACGAGCTCCCGCAGCTCTTCAACGTGCTCCTCGGCGACATGAGCGTGGTCGGGCCGCGGCCGGAGCGGCCGCAGTTCGTCGAGCAGTTCCGCGCCGAGTTTCCGCAGTACATGCTGCGCCACAAGGTGCGCGCCGGGATCACCGGATGGGCGCAAGTGCACGGCTGGCGCGGTAACACCTCGATCCGCATGCGCATCGAGCACGACCTCTACTACATCGAGAACTGGTCGCTCATGCTGGACATGAAGATCCTCTTCATGACGGTCATTCACGGCCTACGGCACGAGAACGCGTACTGATCGTTCGCCGTTCGCCGTACGGCGCTTCGCGCCTGCCGTTGGCCGTGCGCCGTTTTCTCGGCCAACGGCCAACGGCCAACGGCTAACGCCGAACGTCAACGGCGGGACCTTCGGGAGGACATCGCAACTCTCGACCGTGACGTGGACGCACGGCCCTGCGACCACAGAGGCCAGCATGGTCAGCGCGATCCGCACATCACGATTACGCCGCGTGGCGATCGGGCGTCCCAAGCGGCGCGTTAGAATTACGCACCATGAAACGCGTGATCTTTTCTCTAGCCGCTCTCTCCCTTCTCGCGCCCGGGCTCCTCGCGCGCGGCGCCAAGCCCGCGCCCACCGCGCCGGGGACGTACAAGCAGTGGGGCGATGACATCGACCAGATCGAGATCGTGAAGTCGTTCAAGATCGCCGACTACGATCACATCGTGGTGCAGACATTCGATACCTCCGCCTCGCCGCTGCCGGACAAGGACGACAAGTCGTACAACAGCATCAAATCCGTCCTGGACGGCTATACCCTCACGCTCATCGAGTCGCTGCGGCCGGAGGTGAAGGCCAAAGCGGACGTGGCGCAGTCGGACAAGGCCACCAAAGATGCGAAGACGTTGATCATCCGCGGCAAGGTCGAGGACCTCAGCCCCGGCTCGCGCGCCAAGCGCTACCTCGGCGGCTTCGGCGCCGGCGCGGCCGGAACGAAGCTCTCCGGCGAGATCGTCGACGCCAAGAGCGGCGCGGTGCTGGCGCGCTTCATCCAGGAGCGCCGCTCCGGCGGCACGTTCAAGTTCGCCGGCGGGAACGACATGGAGGTGATGCGCGACAGCATCC
>JACXTT010009716.1_pt1 | contig 13097 bp, 11 predicted proteins | sample 9270951 | NCBI WGS metagenome assembly JACXTT01 (sample SAMN15532306, study PRJNA645909) | rock metagenome | isolation source: weathered quartz diorite | place: Puerto Rico | collected 2017-06-21
ACCGCGGCCGGCAACGCCATGGGCGGCCGTACCGGCGGCCTAGTCGGCGCGGCCGTGGGCGGCGGCGCTGGCGCGGCGCTGGGCGGCAACATGTCCCGCAGCAACTCGTACGATAACGATCGCTACTACCGTGGCGACCGCTACTACAAGAAGGGCAAGCACAAGCACCACCATCATCGCCACGACGACGACGATTGAGCTGACACTTCTCGTCGCCGACAAGCAAAACGGGCCGCTAGCGGCCCGTTTTTTTATGCTCGCGCTCTGTCATAATGCTTTGCACATGGCACCGATCATGCCTGTGGCGGCAACAAAAAAGCCCGTACCAGGTACGGGCTTTTGCGGTGGACGCCGGCTATCGCCGGCCTTCCACTGGCTTGGGGAAGATCAGAGGGCAGCGCCGTCGGTGTAGACGTCGAACTTGCCGGCCTTGGCGCCATCGCTGTACGTGTCGAACTTGGCGGCCTTGGCACCGTCGCTGTACGGGTCAAACTTGGCGGCCTTGGCACCGTCGCTATAGGGGTCGAACTTGCCGGACTTTGCAAAGGCGGGCGCGGCCGACAGGGCGGCGGCGATCGTGGCGGCGGCGGCAATCAGGGCAAAGCGTTGGGTCTTCATGGCAAATCCTTTCAACGTGCTGGGATACCGTCTTGTCGTCCGCAACAGGACTTGTTGCGATGCGGAATCCGATGACGTGATATTAGGCATTCCCCTGATATGAATAAATATTGCCACACACAATGATTAGTTCTAATTTTGGCAATAAATACCTCAGACTGCGTAACGGTTCACGCAGGTAACGGGAGACTATGTCATGGATCGGCTTCAATCGATGCGCGTTTTTGCCAAGGTGGTGGAACTTGGCAGTTTTGCGCGTGCAGCGCAGCAACTGGATATGTCCAACGCCGTCGTCACGCGCTACGTGGCCGACCTGGAAAGCCACCTGGGCACGCGCCTGCTGAACCGGACCACGCGCAGCCTGTCGCTGACCGATGCCGGCGAAACCTACCTCCAGCGCTGCTCGCAGATTTTGGAAGACGTGGAAGAGGCCGAATCCGTGGTCACCGCCCGCAGCCAGTCACTGTCGGGCACGCTGCGGCTGGTGACGCCCGTGATGTTTGGGCTGCACTTGCTACCGGACATACTGGCGCGCTTCCAGCGGCAGTATCCGGAGGTGGTCTTCGACGTGCAGCTTTCCGACCGCAACATCGACATCGTGGAAGAGGGACGTGACGTAGCCGTCATGTTGTCAGACCTCGGGCTGGGCTCGCACCTCGTGGCACGTCCGCTGATCTCGGCCGAGATCATCCTGTGCGCCTCGCCCGGCTATCTGCGCGAGCACCCGCCACTGCGCCAGGCGCACGACCTGTCCGGCCATCGCTGCATCGCCATGCGCGTGCTCAATGCCGAGCACGAATGGACGCTGTCCGGCCCCGAGGGCGAGGTCACGGTGCCGGTACGTCCCACGTTGCTTTGTAGCGACGCGGAACTGGCCCACCAGGCGGCGCTGGCCGACATGGGCATCGCCATGCTGTCGTCCTACCTGGCGCGGCCAAGCATCGCGTCCGGCAAGCTGACGCACCTCCTGCCGCAGTATCAACTGCCGCGGCGCGATGTGAGCGTGGTGTATCCGAGCCGGAAATTCCTGCCGACCAAGGTACGCGCTTTCATCGACTTCCTGCTGGAAGAGGGGCGCAGCCGCGTCCAGGCGCACGAGGGCCAGGCCTGATGGCCTGACCCGCCGGCGCCGGGGAATTACTCCTCGGCTTCGGCAGTGGCCTTGGTGGCGCGGGTCTTCTTGGCTGCCGGGGTCTTGGCGGCGGCGGTCTTGGCCGCCGTTTTAGTCGCCGTCTTGGTAGCGGTTTTTGTGGCCGTCTTGGCCGGCGCTTTCTTCGTCGCCGGGGTTTTGGCGGCAGCGGTCTTGGCCGCCGTCTTGGCGCCCGCCTTGGGCTCGCGCGCCTCAAACTCGAAGCCGATCTTGCCGTCCGGCTGCTTGACCAGGAACGCCTTGAAGTTGCGGCCCGTGCGTGACGACTTGAAGCCGGTCAGCAGATCCGTGCGGCCCGCCGTCAGCAGCTTGCCGATCTGCTCGCGCGTGATCTCCTGCTGCAGGATGATCTTGCCGGTGGTGAAATCACAGGTCTTGGGGCTGGCGACGCTGTTCTCGCACACGTACTTCATGCCGTGCTCGTAGACCGACGCGCTGCACTTCGGGCAGGTGCCGACCGCTTCCTGGCCGCTGAAATCGACCGGCTCGCCATCGTTGTCGTCATCGTTCTGGCCGAAGTCGAATTCCATCTTGTAATGGCCTTCGTCATCCTTGCCGAGCTTGAGGATGGCGGCGAACGGCCGGCCCATCTTGCTGCGGAAGCCCTGCAGCGGACCGATTTCCTTCTTCAGCAGCAGTTCTTCGACCTCTTCGATCTCGAACTGGCGGCCGCCCGGAATCTTGCTGATCGAGAACTCGCACGCCGTGCAGGCAAAGCGGCGGTAGTTCTCCTTGACCTGCCCGCCGCACTGCGGGCACGGCGTGTCCAGCGTGGCGTAGTCGCCCGGGATGGTGTCGCTGTCGTATTCCTTGGCGCGCTTGACGATCTGCTGCGTCATCTGCGCGATCTCGCGCATGAATTCGTCGCGCTTGAGGCGGCCGCGCTCGATCTGCGAAAGCTTGTGCTCCCACTCGCCGGTCAGCTCGGCCTGCGTGAGTTCTTCCACACCCAGGCCGCGCAGCAGCGTCATCAGCTGGAACGCCTTGGCGGTCGGGATCAGTTCGCGGCCCTCGCGGACCAGGTATTTCTCGGTCAGCAGCCCTTCGATGATGGCCGCGCGCGTGGCCGGCGTGCCCAGGCCCTTGCCGGCCATGGCTTCGCGCAGCGCGTCGTCGTCCACCAGCTTGCCGGCGCCTTCCATGGCCGACAGCAGCGTGGCTTCGTTGTAGCGGGCGGGCGGCTTGGTGGACAGGCCAACGGACTCGACCTTGTCGGTCTTGACCTTTTCGTCCTTGGCCACCGGAACCAGGTTGGCGTCCTTGTCGTCCTTGCCCTGCGCCTCGCGGCCGTAGATCGCCAGCCAGCCGGGGTTGACCAGCACCTTGCCTTCGGTCTTGAAGTGATGGCCGGAGATTTCCGTAATGCGCGTTGTGACCTGGAACTCGGCGGCCGGGAAGAACACGGCCAGGAAGCGGCGCACGACCAGGTCGTACAGCTTCTGCTCGGGCTCGGACAGGTTCTTGGGCGCCTGCAGCGTCGGGATGATGGCGAAGTGGTCGCTGATCTTGCTGTTGTCGAAGATCCGCTTGTTCGGCTTCACCCAGCCCTGCGACAGGATCTTCTTCGCGTGCGGCAGGTAGTTCGGCGAGCTTTCGGCCAGCATGTCCATGGTCTCTTTGACCGTGTCCACGTAGTCCTCGGGCAGCGCGCGCGCATCGGTACGCGGGTATGTCAGCACCTTGTGCTTTTCATACAGTGCCTGCGCCAGGCCCAGCGTGTTCTTGGCCGAGAAGCCAAAGCGCGAGTTGGCCTCACGCTGCAGGGTGGTCAGGTCGAACAGCGCCGGCGACTGCTGCGTCGACGGCTTGGATTCCTCGGTGACGGTGCCCGGCTTGTCGCGGCAGGCGGCCACGATGCTCTTGGCCTCGGCCTCGCTCCACAGGCGGGACTCGCGCGCCTCGGGATCGAACTCGTTCTTCTTGAACTTGGGGTCGAACCAGCGGCCCTCGTACAGGCCGGCGGCCGCGATGAACTCGGCCCGCACTTCCCAGTAGTCGCGCGGCACGAAGTGCTTGATCTTCTCTTCGCGCTCCACCACGATCGACAGGGTCGGCGTCTGCACGCGGCCCACGGTGGTCAGGAAGAAACCGCCGCCCTTGCTGTTGAAGGCGGTCATCGCACGCGTGCCGTTGATGCCGACCAGCCAGTCGGCCTCCGACCGGCAGCGCGCGGCATCGGCCAGCGGCAGCATCTCGATGTCTTCGCGCAGGCTGGCAAAACCGTCGCGGATGGCTTGCTGCGTCATGGACTGCAGCCACAGGCGGCGGACCGGCTGCTTGGCCTTGGCCTGCTGCGCGATCAGCCGGAAGATCAGTTCACCCTCGCGCCCCGCGTCGCAGGCGTTGATGAGGCCGGTGACGTCCTTGCGCTTGATCAGCTTGTTGAGCACCTTCAGGCGCGACTCCGTCTTGGCGATCGGTCGCAGATCGAAGTGCGGCGGGATCACCGGCAGGTTGGCGAAGCTCCACTTGCCGCGCTTGACCTCGTAGTCGTCGGGCGCGGCAATTTCCACCAGATGGCCCACGGCCGATGACAGCACGTAGTCATCGCTCTCGAAGTACTCGTCGTGCTTGGCAAAGCCCCCGAGGGCCCGCGCAATATCGGCGGCGACCGATGGCTTTTCCGCGATGATGAGGGCTTTTGACATTGAACGGGTCCTTGCTGGCGCGCCCCTCCGGGTGGCGGACGCGACCTGCGATGTGCACTGCAATCTATGTAAACAGAACGCCTGGGGCTATGAGGCGCCAATAATAAGCGCGGTCCCGACGGCGGTGCAAGCCGGCGGCCACGCCACCCGCCTGGCCCCGCGGACTACCGCGCGCCGCCGGCCAGCCAGCGGAGCACGTCCGGCACCTCCACGGCGGCCGGCATCGACGCCCCGCGCGCCAGCATGCGCTCGAGCACCTCGATATGCGGCAGCAGGGTGCCATAGAACTGCGGCACCCCGCCAGCCGCCGGCTGCACCAGCAACGTCGGAAAATTCTCAATATCGAGGTCACCCAGGCGATCGGCATGGGTTTCGATGTCGATCCACACGAAGCAATCACCGGGATGCCGCTCGGACAACGCGGACAGGGCCGTCAGGTAGTCTCGGCACGTGCCGCACCAGGCGGCGCACAGGCATGCCACCAGCCGGCCTTGCGGGCGGTCGGACAGCGCCTGGGCGATAGCCGCGGCATCGCGCTCCGGGAAGTAAACGGTCATGACAGCGGAAACATGAGCCTCTTGAGGCACCCCGGATATCGGGTTCCCCGGATTGTATCGGTAATGGGCAACGGAAGGGCTTGGGAACCGTCTCAAAACACCGTGAGGCCATCCCGCTCATCCAAGCCGCCGGTACAGATTACCGGGTAGACGTTCCACCTTGCCAGCCAGTTCCAGCCGCAGCAATTCGGCCGCCACAGCGTCCGGCGACAGGCCGCTGCGCGCGCCCAAGGCATCCGGCGTGACCGGGTCGTAGGCGAGGGCCGCGCCCAGCGCATCGGGCGCACCCTCCGGCACGGGCACCTTCCGGATGGCCGCCGGGCTTGCCGCCGTGCCCAGTTCTTCGAGCACGTCCTGCGCCGACTCGACCAGCTTGGCCCCCTGGCGGATCAGCAGGTGGCACCCCTTCGACAGCGGCGCGTGAATCGAGCCGGGTATGGCAAAGACCTCGCGCCCGATCTCGGCGGCCAGCCGGGCGGTGATCAACGAGCCGGAGCGCGCTGCCGCCTCCACCACCAGCACACCGCGCGCCAGCGCCGCGATGATCCGGTTGCGACGCGGGAAGTTGTGGCTCACGGCGGGCGTGCCGAGCGGGAATTCGCTGACGATGGCACCGTGTTCGGCAATCCGACCCGCAAGTTCGCGATGACGCGCTGGATAAATCACATCCGCGCCCGTGCCGATCACGGCCACGGTGCCGCCGGAGCCGCGCAGGCCACCGGCATGCGCGGCGGCATCGACGCCGAGCGCCATGCCGGACACCACCGTCAATCCGGCATCGGAAAACGTCGCGGAAAACGCCTCGGCATCGCGCAGCCCCTGCGCAGTGGCGCTGCGCGCGCCGACCATGGCAAGCGCCGGGCCGGCCAACGCGGCCAGGTTGCCTTGGATATAGAGAACAGGGGGCGGGTCGGCCAGGTCAAGCAGGCGCGCCGGATAAGCGGCGTCGGCCAGCGTGACGACATGATGGCGCGGCTCGGTGGCCCACGCGCAGGTGCGCGCGATCAGGTCCGAAAGCGCGGCGTCCGGCGACGCGAGCAGCGCGCGCGCCAGCTTGGCCGGCACAACCGTTCCCAGCGCCGCGGCGCTCTGCGCGAACACCTGGCAGGGCAGCCCGAACGCCGCCAGCAGGTGCCGCGCGGCGACGGGACCGACACCGGGCGCGGCCGTCAGGCGCAGCCATGCCGCGATGTCGGCAAAGTCGCGCGTGGTGTCCGCCTGCGGCAACGAGGTGTCGCGTGCGCTCAACGCGGCGAGCCGACTCGGTCCCCGACTGCGATCACGTTCGAGGCATCCGTCACGAGCGCATACGACACACCGGGGAAAACTCGGAAGACAAAGGCGAGGCCGTAGCGCTCGTCGGGCAGCACGATGGAGCGGTTGCCGTCCGTGCTGTCCTTCGCCACGCCGCCGTAGCGCGAGAGCGCCAGCACGTGGCCCGGCTCGATGCCCGCGTTGCCGCCGACATTGAGCACCACGACCTGCTTGGCGCCGCCGTACTGCACGCCACCATACACAGCGGCGACGCGGCCGTCCACGGCGCCCTCGGGCGCGCGTGGCACATAGCGAACCAGCTCGCGCGCCGGCTGAGGCAGCAACAGCGAGCCGGCGCCCATTTCCTTGTTGGCCTGGGTCACGCGCACGGTGGAAACCGCGTCGGGACCTTCCGGCCCACGCGCGAGCCGCACGTTGCCTTGGTAATCCGCCTCGTAGCCGAGCACCTTGCCGGTGACCGGATCGAGAATGGGTTTGGCCGGCCGGAACGCCTGCCAGTCACTGCCGACCGCGGTGTCGGCGCCAGGGATGCCGCGAGCATAGGCGGAATCGCCGGGGCTGAGGTAGACGCGCGACTCGGGCAGGGCCACGATCCGGGCCGTGGTGTCGAGCGTGGCCTGGTCGACCACCAGCGGGCGGATCAGGAACGGCTCGATATCCTTGGCGGCGATGGCCAGGATCGCGTTGGCGTCGGACTCGTCGCCACGCACGCGGGGCGACAGGCGCGCCGGGTCGGTGCCGCCGCCCGGGTTGGTCGACAACCATGCACGGCCGTCCCGCTGAATGAGGTACAGCACCTGTCCCGGGTAGATCAGGTGCGGATTGCGGATCTGTTGCCGGTTCATGCCCCACAGTTCCGGCCAGCGCCACGGCTGGCGCAGGAAGCGCCCGGAGATCTCCCACAGCGTATCGCCCTTGCGCACGGTGTACTGGGACGGCGCGTTGGGCGCGAGGTCCGCGGCGGGAATCCCTTGCTGGGCGGTCTGCTCGGCTTGCGAGCGCTGCGCCACGGTGACAACGGGCGGCTCGGCTGCCTGGACGGACGCGGCGGCAGTGATGCCGACGACACTCAAGATGGCGAGCGTGAACGCATGCCGCCTGCGGCCCGACGCCGCACGGTGTTCTTTGGTAAGATCGCGCATTTTCGTGAACCGGCCGGTAGATCAGCCGGATTGACCCTGGAGAGCGTGCCTGCTGCGGCGCGCCTTGAATTTTTGTACTAGCGACCCGATTCTGCATGTAAACCCCCGTCGCCGCAACGCGACCCGGAGCCAGAATCAGCCGGCGTTGCGCCCGAGCATCATGGCCAAACTCGACATCCTGACCTACCCCGATCCCCGCCTGCACACCGTGGCCAAGCCTGTCGCGGTCGTGGACGACCGCATCCGCCAACTGGTGAAAGACATGGCGGAGACGATGTACGAGGCGCCGGGCATTGGCCTTGCCGCCACGCAGGTGGACGTGCACGAGCGAGTCGTGGTGATCGACATCTCCGAGACGCGCGACGAACTCATGGTGTTCATCAACCCGGAGATCGTCTGGGCGAGCGAGAACCGCAAGGTCTGGGAAGAGGGCTGCCTGTCGGTGCCCGAGGTCTATGACAAGGTGTCGCGCCCGGACCGCGTGCGCGTGCGTGCCCTGAACGAGAAGGGCGAAACCTTCGAGATCGACGCCGACGACCTGCTGGCCGTCTGCGTCCAGCACGAAATGGATCACCTGATGGGCAAGGTTTTCGTCGAATACCTGTCGCCGCTCAAGCTGACCCGCATCAAGGCCAAGCTGCACAAGCGCGAACGCGCGCGGATGTAACAGCGCCGCCCGCAGGTCGCCGTCCGCGGATGGGGTCTGCTATCGTAATACCCTCCGAAGAACAAAACGTACCGGCCGCATTGCGGCCGGTACTGCTTTATGCCGGAACCCGCCATGCCAGACACCCCCAAGCCCCTGCGCGTCGCCTTCGCCGGCACGCCCGAGTTCGCGCGCGTTGCCCTGGAAGCCATCCACGCCGCCGGTTTCCCGGTGGTGGCCGTGCTGACCCAGCCCGATCGTCCTGCGGGGCGGGGCATGCAGTTGCAGGCCAGCCCGGTCAAGCAATATGCGCTCGCGCATGACCTGGCGCCCGTGCTGCAGCCGCGCTCGCTGCGCCGGCACGGCAAGTATCCCGAGGAAGCGGGCGCGGCCGTCGACACGCTGGCCGGCCTCGCGCCCGACGTGATGGTCGTGGCCGCCTACGGCCTGATCCTGCCCGCCGAGGTGCTGACGCTGCCGCGCCTCGGTTGCCTGAACATCCACGCCTCGCTGCTGCCGCGCTGGCGCGGCGCGGCGCCGATCCATCGCGCCATCGAGGCTGGCGACGCGCAGACCGGCATCACGCTGATGCAGATGGACGAGGGCCTGGACACCGGGGCGATGCTCGCGCGCACCGAGGTACCGATCGGCCCCGAGGACACCACCGGCTCGCTGCACGACACCCTGGCGGCGCTCGGCGGTCGGATGATCGTCGAGGCGCTGCGGGGCCTGGCCGAGGGCCGCGCGCTGCCGGCCACACCCCAGCCGGAGGCGGGCGTCACCTATGCGGAGAAGATCGGCAAGGACGAAGCCCCGCTGGACCTGACGCGCCCGGCGGCGGCACTTGCGGCCCGGGTGCGCGCGTTCAATCCGTTCCCCGGCGCCACCGTGCAGATCGGCGACGCAATCATCAAATGCTGGCAGGCGCTGCCGCTGGAAGCCAACAGCAGCCTGCCGCACCCGCCGGGCACGGTGCTGGCGGCCGACGCGGCCGGCGTCATCATCGCCTGCGGCAATGGCAGCGCGCTGCAGGTGACGGAACTGCAGAAGGCGGGCGGGCGCCGCCAGCCGGCGCAGCAGTTCCTGCAGGCGATGCCGCTGCCGCCCGGCACGCGCTGCGCCGTGCCGGCGGGCAAGGCATAATCGGGCTTCCCCCACCCACGGCCGCTGCCGCGACCGCCTGCCATGCTCGGCATCACCGATCTTCCGCTGTTCGTCGGCGCGGTCTTCCTGCTCAACGTCACGCCGGGGCCGGACACGGCCTACATCGTCGGGCGCAGCGTGGCGCAGGGGCGTGCCGCCGGCGTCATGTCGTCGCTGGGCGTCAGCGCCGGCTGCTGCGTGCATGCGCTCGCCACGGCATTCGGGCTGACGGCGCTGCTGGCTGCCTCGCCGACGGCATTCACGATCATCAAGTACGCGGGTGCCGCCTACCTGGTGTGGCTGGGACTGCGCCTGCTGTGGTCCCGGCAGGGCACGGCGGTGGGTGCGACCGTCGCGCCGCAGGACACCCGCGGCCTGCGCAGGCTGTTCATGCAAGGGTTCCTCACCAACGTGCTGAATCCCAAGGTGATCCTGTTCTTCGTATCGTTCTTCCCGCAGTTCGTCGATCCGCGCGCGGCGCACCAGGCCACGGCGTTCCTCGTGCTCGGCGCTATCATGATCGCGATGTCGACGGTCTGGAACACGGCCGTCGCCTGGCTGGCCGGTACGCTGACGCGCCGCGTGGGCCAGACACCGCGCCTGAAGTGCTGGCTGGATCGCCTGGTCGGCACGGCGTTCATCGGCCTGGGCGCGAGGTTGGCGCTGGTGCAGCGCTAGGGCGCCACTTCGCCGGCCGGCGGGGCTTCGCGGTTGAATTTTCCGGCGCCGGCCCCTATCTAATGGTTTGCGCCCCCCGCATTCGCGGCGAGCGCGCCTGATACACGGAGACCACCACGATGTTCAACTGGGTCAAGACCTTCATGCTGATGGCGGCCATCACGGCGCTGTTCATCGTCATCGGCGGCATGATCGGCGGGCGCAGCGGCATGATGTTCGCGCTGCTGATGGCGCTGGGCATGAACTTCTTCTCGTACTGGTTCTCGGACAAGATGGTCCTGCGCATGTACAACGCGCAGGAGGTCGATGCCAGCACCGCGCCGCAGTTCTACGGCATGGTTCAGGAACTCGCGCAGCGCGCCGGCCTGCCGATGCCGCGCGTCTACCTGATCAACGAAGACGCCCCCAACGCCTTTGCCACGGGCCGCAACCCCGAACATGCGGCGGTGGCGGCCACGACCGGCATCCTGCGTGTGCTGTCGGACCGCGAGCTGCGCGGCGTGATGGCACACGAGCTGGCGCACGTGAAGCACCGCGACATCCTCACCTCGACCATCGCCGCCACCATGGCCGGCGCGATCTCCGCGCTCGCCAACTTCGCCATGTTCTTCGGCGGGCGCGACCAGAACGGCAACCGGAGCAACCCGATCGCCGGCATTGCCGTCGCCATCCTGGCGCCGCTGGCCGCCTCGCTGATCCAGATGGCGATCTCGCGCGCCCGCGAATTCGAGGCCGACCGCGGCGGCGCCGAGATCAGCGGCGATCCGCAATCGCTCGCGAGCGCGCTCGACAAGATCCATCGCTATGCGCAGGGCATCCCGTTCCAGGCGGCCGAGGAGCATCCCGCCACCGCGCAGATGATGATCATGAACCCGCTGTCCGGCGGCGGCATCGCCAACCTGTTCTCGACGCACCCGGCCACCGAGGAGCGCATCGCGCGCCTGATGCAGATGGCGCAGACCGGCACGTATCCGGCCTGATCCCGTCGCCGCGGCACGCAACCGGCGTGCGAAAAACCGGCCCGGCCGCCCGCACAAGGTAAACTGCCCGCTGTGTTCCCCCCGGAACCGGCGGGTTTTTTCATGACCGTCCGCCCGATCCTCCGTCTTACTGAATTACCGCCTTAACGATATGCGCCTGCCTCCCGAATCGCTTGCCCACCAGATGCTTGGCGCCGCCGCCGCCGTGCGGGGCGTCAACGAAGGCAAAGCGCTGCCACAGGCCATCGAGGACGCGGCCACCCAGTTGCGACTGGACCGCACGCGCGATGCCGCCTCGCGCGGCGCCTTGCAGGACCTGGCCTACCGGACCATGCGCCAGTTCGGCACCACGCGCGCGCTCGTCACGCACCTTGTCGCGCGCCCGCCCGGCGCGCTGGTCGATTCGCTGCTGGCCGTGGCACTGGCGCTGCTGCTCGAAGGCGACGATGGCGACGATGCTGCCGACAAACCCGGCCGCGGCGGCTACAACGCCTTCACCGTCGTCGACCAGGCGGTCAGCGCGGCCGCCTCCGAGCCCAAGACCGCGCACGCGCGCGGGCTGGTCAACGCGGTGCTGCGCCGGTTCCTGCGCGAGCGGCGCGCGCTGATGCAAACGGTCAACCAGGACGACGAGGCGCGCTGGAACCTGCCCGCGTGGTGGCTGCGCATGCTGCGCGACGCCTATCCGGACCAATGGACCACGCTGGCCGACAGCGCCAACGTGCGCCCGCCGATGACCCTGCGCGTCAACACGGCCAGGCTCTCGGTGCAGGACTACCTGACACAACTGGCCAACGCCGGCATGGCCGGCACGGCCGTCGGCGAGCAGGCGGTGCGCCTGGTGCGCGCGTTCCCGGTTGCCCAGGTGCCGGGCTTTGCCCGCGGCGATGTCTCCGTGCAGGATGCCGGCGCGCAACTGGCGGCGCCGCTGCTGGAAGTGGCGGACGGCATGCGCGTGCTCGACGCCTGCGCGGCCCCCGGCGGCAAGACCGGCCATCTGCTGGAGTTGGCCGACATCCACGTCACCGCGGTCGAGAGCGAGGCACTGCGCGCCGAGCGCATCCACGAGAACCTGGCCCGCCTGGACAAACGCGCCGAGGTGGTCGTCGGCGACGCCAGCCGCCCAGGCGACTGGTGGGACGGCCAGCAGTACGACCGCATCCTGGCCGACGTGCCGTGCTCGGCCTCGGGCATCGTGCGTCGCCATCCGGACATTCGCTGGCTGCGCCGCGAGACCGATATCGCCAAGCTCGTCACCGAGCAGCGCCGCATCGTTTCGCAGTTGTGGCCGCTGCTCAAGCCGGGCGGCATCCTCGTGTACGTAACCTGTTCGATTTTTCCAACGGAAGGCGAGGAGCAGGCGCTCTGGTTTGGTGCACAACTGGCAGATGCGATACGATTGCAGGCGCCGGGGCAACTGCTGCCTGGCGTCGCGGCGCCCGGGGCGGCCGGCGGCACCGCCGGCCCCGTGCGCCTGCCATCCGATCACGATGGCTTCTTCTACGCCCGCTTCCAGAAACGCGCCTGATCCAATCCGATGCTGAGCCCGCCGCGCTTGTCCGTCTTCCGTGTCCATGACGACAACGCGCGTTGGCTGCCGGCAATCCGTACCTTCGCCGCGCGCCTGTGGATAACCTTTGCGGTCGTGCTGGGTGCGCTGTTCCTGCAGCCCGGCGAGGTGCGCGCGCAGGTCATCGAAGCCACCGAGTCGCGCATCGATTATGTCGACGGTGGCTTCGATCTCGCCGCCAGTTTCGAGTTCGACCTGCCCACGCCGCTTGAAGACGCGCTGAACAAGGGCATCTCGCTCTATTTCACCGTGGACTTCCAGCTGAGCCGCTCGCGCTGGTACTGGTTCGACGAAAAGCCCGTGAACACCAGCCGCAGCGTGCGCCTCTCGTACCAGCCGCTGACGCGGCAGTACCGCGTGTCCACGGGCGGCCTGCACCTGTCATTCGCGCGGCTCAAGGGCGCGCTGCAGTTCATCCAGCGCGTGCGCGGCTGGCGTGTGTTCGAGCGCGCCGCGGTCAGGCCTGGCGAGACCTATCACGCCGAAGTGCGCATGCGACTCGATCTCTCGCAGTTGCCCAAGCCGTTCCAGATCAATGCCGTCAACACGCGCGAGTGGAACCTGGCCTCCGACTGGCGGCGCTTCAACTACACGGTGCCGACCGACCTGAGCACGCCGGCCGCCGCGCCGCCGCCCGCGCCCTTGCCGGTGCCAATGCCGGCCTCGGCGCCCGCGGCCGCCACCGACGGC
>JACXTT010009717.1_pt1 | contig 13095 bp, 12 predicted proteins | sample 9270951 | NCBI WGS metagenome assembly JACXTT01 (sample SAMN15532306, study PRJNA645909) | rock metagenome | isolation source: weathered quartz diorite | place: Puerto Rico | collected 2017-06-21
GACGGATAGTCCTGGACGACGGAACCGTCGTCCGCGCGGTGTACGCGGCGCAAAACGGCCGACCGTACACCGCCATCGGCGCAATCCTGATCCAGCGCGGCGAGCTCACGCGCGAAGCGCTTTCGATGCAGTCGATCCGTGCCTGGCTTCTCGCGCATCCGGCCGACGCTCAACCGCTGATGAACGCCAATGCGTCGTTCGTGTTCTTCGAGGAGCGACCGATCGGTGACCCGCTGCTGGGCGCGAGCGGGGCTCAGGGCGTGCCGCTGACACCCCAGGCGAGCCTGGCCGTCGATCTCACGATTCACGCGCTCGGCATACCCGTATGGCTCGAAACGACGGCACCCGATGCGGACACGACCAAGCCGGACCAACTCTTCAACCGGCTTCTCGTGACGCAAGACACCGGAGGGGCCATTCGCGGTGCCGTGCGCGGGGACGTCTATTGGGGCTATAGCCCGGAGGCTGGCTCGATTGCCGGTCGCATGCGAAGCGAAGGTCGGATGACCGTGCTGCTGCCGAGAAGCGTCGCATCCCGGCTCGGGCCGAATGCCGAATTCGCCGGCCGCTGAATCCGCGTCCGAATTCCGATCCGAATGCTCAGCCCGACGCTCTCACGGCCGCCTCGACGATCTCGCCTTCTCTCGTCAGGCCCACGTCGCGGCACCACACCGACAGCTCGTTGAACTGAGCCGCCTCGAGTGGCCCGACGACGCTTGCCTTGGACTTCCTGGCCCTGTTCAGAGCGCTGAGAATGTTCTCGGCGAGGGCCGACGCAGCGCTTGCGTGGTCCAGGATGCGCAAGATCGTGTCGAGCGGTAGAACGACGATCACGTACGACTCCTGTGTCCGCTAGCGAACATGTGTGGCCTCCTACTCATAGCTCGCCAGCCCTGCGGCAGCCGGCAATGGGGGCTTCCGGGGTAGCGGAGTCGGAAACGCCCCGGCCTGGGGTGAGATCCGCGCTCGAGTCCGGCGACCATACTACATGGTAAGGGCTACCGAGCCGGTTCTCGGCTCGACTCGGCCTTCCTGCGATAGAATCCCCGCCTACAGCCATCCGAGAATCTCGCACAACGATCGGTCGAGCCGGGCGCGTCACGTCGACCGGCTCAGCGAGGACTGAGATCATGAAGGGTCAGCGCGCGCTCCGTGTCCTCACGGTTACGGCCTCGATCGCGATCATCATTGCCTGGGCTCACCAGGCGACTGGAGCGGACACGCCTCGGCGCGGCGGGGTGCTCCTGGCCGCGATCGCCGCCGACGCGCCCAGCCTCGATCCGCACCAGGAGGAGACGTTCGCTACGCTCCACCTGGTCGCGCCGTGCTACAGCACGTTGCTGCAGATCGATCCCTATCAGTACCCACGGGTCATCGGGGACGCGGCGGCCGAATGGAAGATCGCGCCCGATGGGCTCACGTACTCGTTCAAGCTGCGGCCGGGAATTCGCTTTCACGACGGCTCGCCGCTGACCTCGGCTGATGTGAAGGCGACCTACGAGAAGATCGTGTTTCCGCCCTCGGGCGTGCGCAGCATCCGGAAGAACGCCTATGCCGCGATCGGGAGCATCGAGGCGCCCGACGCCGGCACGATCGTGTTCAAGCTCAAGCACCCGTCGGCGTCGCTCCTGGTCAACCTGGCTTCGCCCTGGAACGTGATCTATCCCAAGAAGTATCTCGACAAGGATCCGAATTACTTCAAGACCAATATCGTCGGGTCCGGGCCCTTCAAGTTCAAGAGCCATACGCGCGGATCCACGTTCGAGGGCGAGCGGAACCCCGACTATTTCATCAAGGACCGTCCCTATCTCGATGGCTACAAGTTCTTCGTCAGCACGGAGACGTCGGCGCGGGCGGCGGCCATTCGGTCCGGGCGCGCGTGGATCGAGTTCCGCACGATGCCGCTGTCCGAGGTCGAAGCGATCCGGAAGCAGCTCGGCGACAAGGTGGTCGTGCAGGACACGCCGGCCACCGGCATCTTCGGCATCGCGGTGAACCAGACGATCAAGCCCTTCACCGACGAGCGCGTGCGCAAGGCGCTCACGCTCGGTCTCGATCGATACACCGCGAGCCGCGTGCTCTACCCGATCGCGAGCCTCAAGGACGTGGGCGGGCTGATGCGCCCCGGGACGGAGTGGGCGATGCTCGACCCGGAGCTTCAGAAGTTTTCCGGCTTCGGCAAGGACATCGAGAAGAACCGCGCCGAGGCCAAGCGCCTCCTCGCCGAGGCCGGCTATCCCAACGGGTTCAAGACCGTGTTGAAGAACCGTAACGTGCGGGTCCCGTACGTCGACTTCGGCACCTTCGTGATCCAGGAGTGGCGCAAGATCGGCGTCGAGGCCGACCACCGGCCGCTCGAGTCGGCGTCGTGGTTCGCCGATGGTCGGGATACTGGCAACTTCGAGCTGATCGTCAGCCCGTCGTTCAACTTCATGGACGACCCCGACCAGTTCCTGGAACGCTACACCACCGGCGACAGCAACAACTGGGGACGGTTTTCCGATCCGCGGCTCGACGATCTCTTTTCCCGCCAGGCGCGGGCGCTGGACCCCGCGGAGCGCAAGAAGCTCATCAACGAGATCGAAAGAATCGTGCTCGGGCACGTTTACTACATCCCGGGCATCTGGTGGGCGCGGAGCGTGGTGCACTGGGCCAAGGTGAAGAACTACGTCGCGCCACCGAATCACTACTCGAACCAGAAGCTGCAGGACGTGTGGCTCAGCGAGGACTAGGAATCGGTGCGGCTGTCCGTCGTTAGCTTCCGGGCTCGCAGACCGCATCATAGTAATGGCGGTCGCCGGTTCCGGCCGTCCTCACCCACGTCCACGTGCCCTTGGGCGGCTCACTGGGCCACGGCCATCCCGTTGCGCCGTTGAACCGCTCCTTGGGGATCCACGTCGTCGGGCCGGCGATCTGATTGTAGCCGCGCCGGAACATACAGCTCTCATAGCGGACCTTCCAGTGCTTCTCGATCACTCCCGAGTCTGCGTAATAGTTGTACGCGGCGGTCGGCGGCACCATGGCCGCCTCGTAAAAGCAAGCCTTGACGGTCTCCTGAAACCGAGGACTACAGGGGGTGAATGTGTATCGCAGGGCTGAAGCGTGCGCGCACCCGGCCAGCAGAAGGGCCAGCGGAAGGAGCAGCGATTGCAGCCCGCTGCCCCGTCGACGCGTCGAATTCTCACTCACGAGCTTGTCCAGACCGAATCACGCGCTGGTAGCACTGTAACCGCGGGGCGGGCTCGCGTCCAGAACGGACGGGCCGCCGGGCGGTCTCGAGAACCCAGAAGCATTTTTGAGAGGGATTCCCGCGTGATGGGCGGCTAGCATGGCCGCTGGCGACGTTAAGCAGACGACAAAGGGGAGTGAGGCATGCCAGGTAACCCGTTGAAGTGCGACGCGGTATTCGAGGGCGGCGGCGTCAAGGGGATTGGGCTCGTCGGCGCGGTTTCCGTCACCGAGGCGAAGGGCTATGAGTTCGTGAACGTCGCGGGAACGTCCGCCGGCGCGATCATCGCCGCCCTGGTCGCCGCCGGGTATCGGGCCGGCGAGCTCAGGGACATCATGGCCACCGTGGACTACTCGAAGTTCAAAGACCCGGGATGGGTCGACCGCGTCCCGATTCTCGGCAAGGCCATCAGCCTGGGCGTCGAGAAGGGCATCTACGAAGGCAAGTACTTCGAGGACTGGATGCGCGAGCACCTCCTGAAGAAGGGCAAGCGCACGTTTCGCGATCTCGTCATGGAGGAGTTCAAGGATTCGGAGAGCTACCGCTACAAACTGCGGGTGGTGGCGAGCGATCTTTCGCGCGGCAAGATGCTCGTGCTGCCCCAGGACATCCGAGATTTCGGGATCGCGCCCGACGATCTGGACATCGCTCACGCCGTCCGCATGAGCATGTCGATTCCGTTCTTCTTCGAGCCGGTGACCATGAAGCTCGGCAACGACACCGCATACATCGTCGACGGCGGCGTGCTCAGCAATTTCCCGATTCAGCTGTTCGACGACGGCTCGGCCAACCCACCGTGGCCCACCTTTGGCTACTTGCTGGTGGAGGAAGACCCAGCAAACCGATCAAGGTGCGCCACGAGGTGCACGGACCGCTCAGCATGTTCGCCGCGCTCTTCGCGACGATGATGGAGGCGCACGATCGAATGTACATCGAGAACGGCGCGTTCGCGCGGTCCATTCCGATCGCGACCAAGGGCGTGACCGCCACCGAGTTCGATCTCTCGAAGGACCGCGCCGAGATGCTCTACCAATCCGGACGCCAGGCGGCGGAGGCGTTCTTCGCGACGTGGGACTTCGAACGATACAAACGAAACTTCCGGCAGGTCGCCGAGAGGAACCGCCGCGACGTGTTGCTGGCGACCGCGCGGACGCCCGCGGCGGGGGCTCACGCGTGAGGGAGATCTGACATGGCAGCCGACTCGGCCTCGGCCATCGACAAGAGCGTCGCGCCCGCCGTCGTGCCCAGGGACGAGCCCGCGCCCGGCCCCTTGACGATTCAGAATCCGATCGCGAAGTTCTTGATCGGCGTCTTCGCCGTGCTGGCCGCCGGCACGATCCCACGCCTGGTCGCGGCGCTCGGCAAGCCCAACGCCGGAACGGTGGTCCTCGTAGGCTTCACCGACGGCTACGTGCAGGTCATGATCGTGTTCGCGGTTATGGTCGGCGCGGTGCTGATGATTTTCGAGTGGGGCGTGCCCAAGCCCCCGCGCGATTCGTTCATGGCCGCTCTCGGCATTCCCGCGGTGCTCGTCGGCGCGTTCAACACCGCGGTGCTGACACGCCAGGTCGAGAGCATCGGCCAGGCGGCCGATCAGGCGCTCCACGTCGGCGCCGGCGCACTCGACGTACCCGTCGAACTTCGGGGCGGGCCGGGCATCGAGCCGCTGACGCCGGCGGCTCCCGAGAAATCGGGCTTGCTGCCGAGCCATCTCCTCGTCACGCCGGCCTACGCGCAGGCCACCGGCCCGGCGCAAGTTACCCAGCAGGGACCGAACGTGGGCATCCAGTACAGCGAGCCGCGCTACTACGTGATCCTGAGCCGCGCCCAGTCTGCAAACGAGGCACGCGAGAAGGCCAGGGCACTACAGAAGACGTTCCCGGAGGCGGAAGCGGTCAAGCGCGGAAACGAGTACGTGGTCGTCGAGAGTCGTGTGCCCAGGCTGCCGTCGCAGGCGCTGGGCATTGCGGCGCGAGCCAAGCAGCAAGGCAATCTCTCGCCCTCGCTCGCTCCGGCGCAGTAGCGCGCGGTCGGTCAGCGAGTCTCGCCCGCCGCGCAATCCGAGGGCGCGCTGAGCCCGACGCCGTCGATCTTGCCGGTCAGCCGATGAAAATAAATGTCGAGTCCGTTCACGCTGACGACCGAGAACAGCGGCCCTAGATAGACGCGCACCCGGGCATTCGTAACCTGGGCATCGTATGTCTGACTCACGATGAAGCCGGGGAAGCCGAGCGCCACGAGCAACTTGCCCAGCCACAAGCGAACCATCGTCCGCATGCGGGAGTGCATTTCAAGAATCCGGCCAAGCAAGCGTCGCAATAGAATCGAGCGCTTATCGGACTGACGTCACGTCGACGTCGTGACGGCGTGTAGAACTGACCGTGGTCACGTCGACGAAGGCCACGCTGAACGCGATCGTTCGCGCCTCCCCCCGGTGTAGCCCCGAGAGCGGAGTCAGGGAAAATCCCGGCGCTCGCCGCCACTATTTTTCGTGATTCACCCATAGCCGCCCACATGAAGCGTCGGCATACTGAAATCAGCGAGGAGCACCGATGAAAACGAAGTCTCGTCGTACGCTCGTCGTGATTTCGGTCGTCCTGTTGGTGATGGTCGCCGCCGCGCTCTACTCGTTACCGGCGGTCGCGCGACACGTGGCGATCTCGCAGCTGCAGACGATCACGAAGCGGCCGGTCGACATCGATCGTGTCGACGTGCAGCTGCTCAGCGGCCGCGTCGCCGTTCACGGACTCCGCGTGGCCGAGCCGGCCGGCGACGCACCCTTTGCGGACTGCGATCGGCTCGAGGCGCGACTGAACTTGCTCTCGCTGCTGCGCGGCCACGTCTGGGTGCGCGACCTGGTTCTCACGAAGCCGGTCCTGCGCATCGTGCGGCTCGGGGACGCGTTCAACTTCTCCGATCTGATCCAGGGCTCAGAGTCCACGGAGAAGAAGCTCGACGTCACGGTCGACCACTTCTCGCTGGTCGACGGCACGGTGGCCTTCGAGGACCGGGCACTGCCCGAGCGGCGCACTTGGAGGTCGAAGGACATTCAGATCGAGGCGAGCAACGTGTCGACCCTCCGAGACGACGGGACGGTCCTGGCCAGCTCGATCACGGCGGGCGCCCCGAATCTGGTCCAGATCGAGCGGTTCCGGCTCTACCCGATCCATCTCGAGGCTACCGCTATCGTCAGAGGGCTTGATCTGGCACTGGCGCGGCTCTATCTGCCGGCCGATGCGCCGGTCGTGCTCGATCGCGGCCGCATGAGCTCGACCTTGAAGGTCACGGTCGACGCGCGCGCCGGTGTGCGGGCCGATCTCGAGGGTGAGCTCGAGGATCTCGCGCTGGTGAGACCCGGCGAGCGCGATCCGGTGACCGAAATTCCGCGGCTCACGACGCGGCTCGCCGATCTTACCGTCCAGAACGACCAGTTTCGGCTGGGCCAGTTCGAGCTCCAGGGTTCGGCCAGTGTGCGCGACCCGCGAAGTCAGGGACTCGGGCGCTACCGGATATCGGCGATTCGTGCGAGCATCTCCGACCTCACGTGGCCTATCACGACCCCGGGACGACTCGACGTCCGGACGGCGATTCCTGGCGGCGGAAACCTCGCGGTCTCGGGCCTGCTGCGCCCGCCGCCGGCGGCGAGTCAGCTCCATCTTCGTCTGAGCGATCTGGATCTCGCTTCGTGGAATCGCTTCGTGCCGGTGGCCGCACGGCTCAATGGCCGCGGCCGCGCGGATCTGCGAATCAACGAACAGCTCTCCGCCGGAGTGCCCGCGCGGGTGAGCGGCTCGATCGCGGTCGACCGCCTCGCCGTCCGGGACGCCCAGCAGGAGGTGCTGGGCGCGCAGAGTGTCGAGGCGACGGGGCTCGAGGTCCAGTGGCCCACGCGCCTTGGCGTGAAGCGAGTCGTGGTGAGTGGCCCGCGGGCGATCGTCGAGCGAGACAAGGACGGAAGCTTTCCGCTGACACGGCTATTGAATCGTTCGGGAGATTCCGCCCCGTCGTCAGCCGCACCCGCCGCCGCGCGAACCGCACCCGCCACCGCGAATCCGCCGCGAATCGAGATCGGCGAGCTCGCGGTGCGCAACGGTGTCGTGTCCTGGCGAGATCGGGTGATGACGCCCGCGGTGGCGGTCGACCTCTCGCAGGTCGACGTCACGGTCACCGGGGGCGGCTGGCCATTGCGACCGCTCGGCGTGAAGCTCGCCGTGCGCCCGCCCGGCGGCGGTCAGCTCCAGGTCGCCGGCCGAGTGGGAGTCGATCCATTCGACGCGAGCCTCCGCGTCACCGCGCGAGAGGCCGAGCTGGCCCACTACCAGCCCTACGTTCCCTCCCGAGCCCAGTTCAGTGGACGCGCCGACCTCGACCTGGCGGTCGTCGTGCCCGCGTCGTCCGGGAGCGACGTTTCCGAACTCCGCGGCAGCGTCCGCGGTGACGCGGTGCTGTCCCGAGTGGACGTCAGGGATGGGCAGCGGACCATTGTCAGAGTTGGTCGCGCCTCGGCCAGCGCGCTCGACATCGAGTGGCCGCGCCGCATCCGGGTAGGCGAGCTGTCGCTGCGCCGGCCCTGGATCCTGCTCGAGCGCGATCAGTCGGGCGCGTTCCCGTTGCGCGCCTTGCTCACCCCCGAAGCAGGCACCACGCCATCGTCGCCCCGTACGGCCGGTAATACGACGGCGTCGCGTGACGAGGGCAATGGCAAGTCGCCGATGACGATCGTGCTGAATCAGCTCGTGCTCGAGGAGGGCGGCGCGCGCGTCGTCGACGCGAGCCTGACGCCCCCGTTCGCGGTCGACGTCGCCGCTCTGGCCGGCCGGATCGACGGAATCTCGACGGCGTCGAGCGCGAAGCCGGCGAGCGTCGACGTGAAAGGCCGCGTGGGCGATGGAGCGCTCAGCCTGAGCGGCACCGTCGGTGCCTTTGGCGGACCATTCCGCGTCGATCTGAACGGGGAGCTGCGCGAGTTCGCCGTGCCGCGGACGAATCCGTACCTTGTCAACAAAGTGGCCTGGGAGGCGAAGGATGGCTGGCTCACGACTACGCTTCAGGCGCGGATCGACGGCGACAATCTCACGGCCAAGACCGATATCCTCCTCAGTCGGCTGCGTGTGGCCCGCGCCAGCGGCCGCGATGAGGCGCAGACGCACATCGGGCTGCCGCTCGGCATGATCGTCTCGCTCATGAAGAACCGCCGGGGCGACATTCATCTCTCGCTGCCTGTCGGCGGGCGGGTCAACGATCCGCGCTTCGACTACAGCGAGGCGATCTGGAGCACGCTGCGCAATGCGGCCGCCAAGGCGATCACCGGGCCGGTGAGCTGGATCGGGCGCGTGCGGTTCAGCGACGATTCGCGTATTCAGCGGATCGAGATCAATCCGATCCCGTTCGAGCCGGGTACGGACAAGCTGACGCCGGAGGGCCGCGAGCAGCTGACGCGGCTCGTGGCATTTCTCGACCAGACGCCGGAGACGCGGCTGACCGCGACGTCGGTCGTCTCGCGACGCGACCTCGCCGCAATGACGCAGCCGGCCGTCGACAAGGCGATCGCCCGCGTCGCGCGTGAGGCGAAGATCTCTCCGGACGAGGCGGCGGCGCGAGTGTTTCAGGAGCGCTTGCCCGGCAAGCCCGTGCCGGAGACGCCCGACGCTATCCGGGCCGCTCTGGCCGAAGCGGCGCCGCCGACCGAAGCGTCGACACTGTCCGAGGACCGCCTGAAGGCCCTGCACGCTGCCGTCAAGAAGGCGGGGATCGATTCCTCGCGCCTCGTCGAGGCCAAGCCCAACGGCGAGGTTGCGGACGATCCGCCGCAGGTCAAGCTCGACCTGGCGGAGCCGGAATCGACGAAATGAAATCGCATTGGCTGGTCACCGCGACATTCGGCGTCATCGTGCTGTCAGGGGGCGGACTCTCCGGGTGCGCAACGGTCGACCCGTGGGCGGACACGCGCATCGAGTCCGAGGCGAAGGCGCGCCTGGTCGCCGAGCACGACGCGAACCTGACCCGGCTTGGCGTGGTGAGCCGGCAGGCGACGGTCTATCTCAGCGGGACGGTGGAATCGGATGAGCAGAAGGCCAAGGCCGAGAGCGTCGTCAAAGCGGTGCCGGGCGTGAAGCGCGTCGTCAGCACACTCGAGGTGCGCGCGAAGCGGGAGTAGCCGGACGACTGGACCCGCTCAGGCCCGTCGCGCGGCGTCGATCTCGTCCGCGGTATGGCGGAAGGCGCGGAAGACCCAGTTGTTGAGCCCGGGTCCGACCGGCTCGTCGAAGAAATGCGGGCTCACGTATTCCCACACCACCTCGCCCTCGCGCGTCACTTCGAAGATGCGCCCGTGCACGCCCTCGCAGATCAGCGTGTTGCCGTTGGCGAGCCGCTGCGCGCCGGAGATGTAGGGGCTGAAGAACTCGAACAACGACTGGTCTGCGTACTCCCAGACGACCGCGCCCGCGCGCGGATCGACCTCGATCACGCGCGAGAACGTCCCGGGATGATCCAGTCGGTGCGTACCGTTGTCGAAGATCAAGAGATTGCCGCTGGGCAGAGGGCGCGGGTCGTGCTGCTGGGCGAGCGGCGGGCTGCCGAGCCGCCAGACTATCTTGCCCGTGGCGCGCTCGATCATCACGACGGTCGAGATGTTGCGGAAGCTCACGACGATGTTGCCGTCGGCGGTCTCGGCCACCGTGTTGGCGTGCGTCCATTCGGCCCGGCGATCCTGGAGCGTGATCGGATGCGTCGCCGGATCGAGATGCTCCCAGCTTCGCCACTGCCATACGATCTCACCGGCGGTGGTCATCTCGACCAGATAGTCCGCGTAGATCGTTCCGTCGGCTTCGGTGCCGGGCAGGCCGCCCCGCACGCGGGCGGCGAGCTCGGCGGGCAGGGGACACAAGCACAGCAACAGCACGTTGCCGTTGCGCAGTCGGCGCGCGTCGTGATGATGATCGCGGTGTCGGACCTCCCAGAGGATCCGCCCATTCCAGTCCACCTCGAGCACGGCGCCGCCCTTGAATCGACGCCACGCCTCGAAGCGGTCGAGATCTTCCATGAGCTTGCCGCAGTAGAGCAGATGCCCGTTGGGAAGGAGGTGACCGTAGAGTCCGGGTCGATGCGGCAGGCGCCAGGTGTGCACGGCCGTGCCGTCCATGTCCACGAGGTAGACGGTGCCATCGCCGAACATCGGCGCGAACAATGTGAAGCCCGCCTGCGCGCGCGTCGCGTCGTGGGCGATCAGCCCGGTCCGCGCCCGCCTGATCTTCTGCTGATCCACGGTGGTCCTGCGCGCCATGGCCGTGGAGCGCATTCTAGGCTAGCTGACCGGCCGCCATTCTAATTTCGATTGCGGCCGAAGCGAGTGCTGATCCCCAGCTGATATCCTGAGCCCATGGCTACGACACACCAGATCGCCGAGATCGCTTCGCACCTTGGAGAGCCCGCGCGCGCCGCGATGGTGGCCGCCCTGATGGACGGCCGAGCACTCACCGCCAGCGAGCTCGCGTCCGTGGCCGCGGTCACGCCGCAGACCGCCAGTACGCATCTATCGCGGCTGACCGAGGCGGGTTTGCTCTGCGTCAACCGCCAGGGACGGCATCGCTATCACCGCCTGGCCGGGCCCGACGTGGCCCGCGTGCTCGAGAGCGTCATGCAACTCGCGTCGGGACGCGAATCGCGCGGCGGACGGGCACCCGTCGTCGGCCCGCGCGACCTGGCGCTCCGGAAGGCGCGAACGTGCTACGACCACATCGCGGGGCAGCTTGGCGTGTCGATCGCGGATGCGCTGGTGAAAGCGGGCGCGGTCGAGTGGGACGACGACGCCGGGCTCGTGACCGATCTGGGCGTGAAGTACCTTCGGCGCCTGGGCATCGACGCGTTCGACACCGGCGCCAGCGGCGCCGCTCGCTCGGCTCGACCGCTCTGCCGGCCGTGCCTGGACTGGAGCGAGCGCCGATTTCACATCGCCGGAAAGCTGGGCGCCGCGATCTGCCGCCACGCGCTCGAGCAGCGCTGGGTGCGGCGGCTCGACGACACCCGAGCGCTGGAGATCACGGCCGCGGGCCGCACCGCACTACGGGCGACGTTCGCCATCGGCGAAGCCTGACGCGGGCGCCGTCCAGCTTCGCCGATCGCCGTTGAGGTAACGGCGCAGTCTCTGCGCGGAGCTACGGGTAGCGTGTGACGATCACGCAGAGCGCGCCGATATAACTCTTCGTCGTCGGGTCGCTCAGCTCGAAGACGGTGCGCCCGTACATCCCGCCCTGGCCGTCGCCGCTCGTCACGTACCCGATCCGGTAACCGGGCACACCGACGAACTCGGTGCCGAGCACCTTGACCGCCGCGCCGGCCACGTCGACGCGCCTGACCGTCCACACCTCGGACTCGGCGGCTGTCCCGTGATGTTCCGTCTCGACCGGATGCAGCGTCAGCGTCGCCGACCCGATCTTGATGTCAGTGCGCTCGGCCGGCAACGCGCGCGGATCGTCGATGCTCATGTCGACGTCCGCGATGCAATAGAACCACGCGTCGCCTTCGGGACCGGTTCTGGGAACCTGGCGAAAGCAGCGCACGCCGGCGACCGCGACCGGTGTGCCGGCGTGGCGACCGCTCCGGCTGAGATGAACGAGCGGGTGATCCACGACGCGTGGCCTGGGCGCCGGCGGCGCCTCGGCCGATGGCGGCTTGCTCGGCCAGATCACCGTGGGCGCCTTGGGCTGTCGGGCGACGGGATCGCGCTCGCAGCCCGTCAAGAGGAGCGCAGTGCCGAGTCCGATGAGCACGACGGCGCGGAGGCGTCGGCTGGTCGACGAGCGGCGGATCGCGGAGATCACGCGCAGCTAGCCCGCGACGGCGCGCACGAAGCGCTCGACCTCGGCCTCGTCGTTGTAGTAGTGGACGCTGGCGCGCACGAGCGCGTCGAACCCGCGCGCGGGCAGATCGAGCCGCGAGGAGCGCGCCTGCGTGTGCGTGACGTTGATGTCCATGGCGCGCAGGCGCCGGCGCGTGGCGTCCGGCGCTTCGCCGGCCTTGAGGAACGTCACGATCCCGCATTGCTCGACACCCAGGTCGTGAACGGTCACGCCGGGATGCTTCGCCAGCTCGCTGCGCAGTAACGACGCCAGCGCCTTCACGCGCGCCTCGATGAGCGCCAGCCCCAGCGCGAGCGCGTAGCGCACGGCGACGCCCAGCCCGATCTGTCCGGCGACGTAACGCTCCCAGTTTTCGAAGCGGCGGGCGTCGTCACGGATCGTATAGGTGTCCCTGTCGATCCACGACGCCGCCTCGAGATCGATGAACGGTGGCTCGAGCGCGCCGATCGTGTCGCGCCGCACGTAGAGAAATCCGGTGCCGCGCGGACCGCGCAGGTACTTGCGTCCAGTCGCCGAGAGCATGTGGCACCCGATGCGGTTGACGTCGACCGCGAGCTGGCCGACCGACTGACAGGCGTCGAGGAGATAAAGGATCCCGTGCCGGGCCGCGACGGCGCCGACCTCGGCGGCCGGGTTGACGAGCCCGCCCTGGGTCGGCACGTGCGTGATCGCGATCAGCCGTGTCCGCGGCCGGATCGCTCGCTCGAGTGCCACGACGTCGACCTGTCCCGACGCGTCGTTGTCGACGACGTCGATCTCGACGCCCACGCGGCGCTTCATCTGCAGGAAGGCCAGGTAGTTCGACACGTATTCGGCGCGGGCGGTGATGATCCTATCGCCGGCACGAAAAGGGATGGCGTAGAAGGCCATGTCCCACGCCCGCGTGGCGTTCTCGACGAAGGCGATCTCATCGGCCCGGGCGCCGATCAGCGCGGCGGCCGCGTCGTAGAAGTCGCCGAGTCGGTCGGCGGCCTCCGCCGCGGCCTCGTAGCCGCCGATCGCGGC
>JACXTT010009718.1_pt1 | contig 13095 bp, 6 predicted proteins | sample 9270951 | NCBI WGS metagenome assembly JACXTT01 (sample SAMN15532306, study PRJNA645909) | rock metagenome | isolation source: weathered quartz diorite | place: Puerto Rico | collected 2017-06-21
GGGTGTTACAGGTCCCTTTACGGTGGTAACAGATAATTCCACCACACCGCCTGTGAAGTCCATCACATTCGGATTAACCGCGTCATTCTAAATCATGAGAGGAAAAATTTTCACAATGAAAAAACAAACCATTCATATAGCAACATTCCTGGGGTTGATCTTACTGTTTTCTTCCTGTAAAAAATACCTCGACCTGCAGCCGCAGGACGGTATCATCCGCCAGGAATACTGGAAGACCAAAGAGAATATCCAGGCGGCATTGACCGGGTGTTATGCCTCGTTGTTAGCAGACCCTGCCGGGAAAGACAGGCCCCTCTCTGAATATCTTTTTATGTGGGGTGAAACCAGGGGTGATATGATTGCACCGGGACTGGGTATCAGTAACGACGAACTGGATGTGATCAATGTGAATACCCTGCCAACCAATTCGGTGGCCAAGTGGGCTGCTGTTTACCGCACCATCAACTATTGCAATACCGTAATTGATTTCGCGCCGGGTGTGTTGGCACAGGATAATACACTTACACAAGCACAACTTAAAGCTTACCTGGCAGAAGCAAGGGCATTGCGCGCACTGATGTATTTCTATTTGGTGAGAAGTTTCAGGGATGTGCCGTTGAAATTGATTTCCACCAGCAGCGACGAAGATTTGCAGCAACTGCCTAAGACACCCGCCGATTCGATACTGAACCAGATTGAGCGCGACCTGTCTTACGCCGACAGCAATGTGGTGATTACGCACGGCAACACACAGATCGACAAAGGGCAGATCACTAAGTACACGGTGAAAGCCATCCAGGCAGATGTGTATCTCTGGAGAGAGAAATACCAGCAGGCAGTGGATGCCTGTGATTATGTGATCAACTCGCAGAAATTCGGACTGATCAATGGTGACGCTGCCTGGTTCAATACTTTGTATTATAAAGGCAATTCAAACGAAAGCATATTTGAATTCCAGTATGACGTACAAAAGCTGAACAACTTTTTCGGCATGTTCACCACGTCGAAAGCGAGGTATTATGCATCTGCCAATGTTATGGATAATGTGTTCACGATCGATTATGTCAATGATTTCAAAGACCTGCGCGGCGAAGGCGCTTCTGTTCGAACAAGCGACAATGCCATCTGGAAATACCTGGGCGTAACCGGTAACCAGATACGCACTGCTGACGCTTCTTATGCGCATTGGTTTGTATACCGCTATGCAGATATCCTGTTGATGAAAGCGGAGGCCCTGAACCAGTTGGGTGGAAGAGGGCAGGAGGCATTGGACCTTGTTAACCAGATCAGGACGCGGGGTAAAGCGCTTGATCAGACCAATACCAACCCCAGTGTTACCGACCAGGACGGTTTGGCCGATTATATCTTACAGGAGCGGGCCCGGGAGTTTGCTTTCGAAGGCAAACGCTGGTATGATGTATTACGCAATGCCAAGCGAAAGAATTATGTGCGGTTTGACCTGCTGGTGAACCTGCTGACCAAAGCAGTAGCGCCCAACAGGTTACAATCAGCCATCAATAAATACAGGGATGCCAACAGTCATTATTTCCCGATCTATTTCTATGAACTCCAGGTGAATCCCAATCTTGTACAAAACCCGTACTATAAATAACGCTAAACAAACAGCTGTATGAAAAATATAAAACAGGTAATGCGTATAGCCGGATTGTGGCTGCTGGTGTTTACAGCATTGACGGGTTGTAAAAAACAGTCGATTACCCTTACCACTACTTCGGATGTGAATATTGTGGACTATCTGCGCAAATACCCCGACCAGTTTTCTGAATATGTAAAAATACTCGACAGAACAAACATCAGTCCCTTCCTGAATGCATACGGAACATACACGGTGTTTGCTCCCACCAATGATGCCATCCGGTCTTACCTGACGGAGATAGGAAAAAAATCTACCGATGACCTGGATACAGCTGCATTGAAAAACCTCTGCCGGCTGCACATCATCCAGGATACCATCAGTACGCCAGCTTTTATTGATGGTAAACTGTATTCACCCACCATGTATGGACAATTCCTGGTAACCAGTGTGAATATGCAGGGTGTGATCGTTATCAACCGGCGCGCAAGACTCACCCAGCCCAATGTGCTTACCGGTAACGGGTATGTGCATGTGATAGACAAAGTACTCCTGCCTGCTACGCTTACTGTTGCACAGATGGCAGAGAAGAGCAGCCGCTATACCATTTTTACACAGGCATTGAAAGCAACCGGACTGTATGATTCATTGAATATTGTCAATAACCCCGACACTTCATTGCGTTGGCATACACTGCTGGCTGAGTCGGATTCAGCGTTGAATGCAATCGGTATCTCTAGTTATGCAGCGCTGAAGGCACGATACAATACTACCGGCGATCCGAAAAATCCAACAGACAGTCTCTACCTGTACGTGGCATACCATATTTTACCCGGTATCAAATACATTGCCGATATCGTGGGACAGCAGTCGCACCAGACCATGGCGCCCCTGGAAGTAGTAACAGTATCAATTGATGCAGACGGACAGACGGTACTGTTGAACGAAGCGGTATTCAATGGAATTCTGGAAAAAGGAGTGCCCATCGACCGCGGCTTGAGTGACAACTCCTGTAACAATGGTGTGTTGCATGAACTGAATGGCAACATACGTTTGAAAGTACGTTCCCCATATCTCGTGAATTTCGATCTCGGAGCCCAGCCCGAAATCCTCAAACTCACTTCGCTGTACAGGAAACCCGGCAAGAGCCAGTTATTCAGTTACGGGCAGCTGGCCGATGTTACCTGGCAGAACACCAACCTGCAGGCAGTGAACTATTACTGCGAGGGGCCAACGGGAAGCAATAATTATTGGTGGGATGATGGATTCGGTCTGAACCTGCGATATGGCAACAGTGCAGCCAATAACTGGGTTGAGTTCAGAACTCCTTTACTGGTCAAAGGCAAATACGATGTATGGATCATGTATCGCCGTGCCAATATGGGCGCTTACACACAGGTTTCTTTTGATGGGGTACCCACCGGCAGAATTGTAGACTTTACTCAATCCCTGCCCAGTTCCGGCGCTACGGATGCCGCGCTGATTGCACAAGGATTCAAACGTTATTCATTCAATAATCCTAATGGAAACAATGTTTCGCAGAAAGCCGGTACGATTACCGTAGCCACTACCGACAGGCATGTATTGCGTTTGCAGGCAGTAAGAGACAATGGCTCGGGAGTGAACCCATCGGTAACCCTGGATTTTATCCAGTTCGTTCCCCTGGGAACAGATCCTACCAGGCCGCTTTTTGCGAGGGATGGAACCATTGTACCATGATCACAAAAAATATTTTGATCTATAAAGAAAAAAAGGAACCGATGTCTTTACAGAATAGAATACAATGCATTGTTGTGCTGTTTGCCGTTGCTATCGCATTCGGTAACTGCAGTAAAAAATGGGAAGATCATCAAGCCATTACTGACCCAGCGGTAGGCAATAGTCTTTATCAGAACATCAGTAAGAATACGAGCCTTACCAAGTTCGCCGCCATGCTGGTGAAAAGTGGGTATGATAAGATATTATCGTCTTCCAAAACATTCACTGTATGGGCGCCTACAGATGCTGCCCTGGCGTTGCTCGACCCCGCGATCGTGGCCGATACGGTAAAACTGAAACAGTTTGTAAGCAATCATATTGCCACGCAATCCTATCTTACCAATACCGCAGCCCAACGGATTGCGATGCTGAATGGCAAGTACATGACCGTAATGGGAAACAAATTCGATTCGGCCAATATCAGTACCGCCAACCTGTATGCAGCCAATGGTATCTATCACGTGATTGACAAATTCATTCCCCGTTACAATAACTGTTGGGAGTTTATGATGAGTAGTACGGTAGCACCGCTGATGAAAACTTTTTTACAAGGACAGAACTACGATTATTTCGATGCCAGTATCGCCAAACAAACCGGCGTGAATCAACAAGGTTTACCGATATACGATACGGCATCGGGACGGGTAAAGAAAAATCATTTTCTGGAAGATGCATTAGATGTAACGGATGAACAGGGCCAGTATACCTTCATCCTGCTTACCGATGCAGCCTTTACCAATGAATATAATAAACTGGCGCCCTGGTTTAAAACCGGCTCTGCAGACAGTACCAATAAGCTGAGTTCTTTCTGGCTCACCAAAGACCTGGCGATCAAGGGAGCTTATTCGGCAGACCAGTTGCCGGATACCTTGTTATCTGTTTCCGGTGTAAAAGTGCCCATTAATAAACCTTCAATAGTAGCTTCTTATAAAACCAGTAATGGTTGGGTGCATGTGATGAGCAAAGTGGATTTTACACTGGCTTATAAGTTCCCGCCATTGATCATACAGGGAGAGAATCCCACTTCTTTTGCGGCGGACAGAACGGCGAATACCTTTTACCGGCTGCGGGCGAACCCGGTTACCGGCCAGCCTTTTTCAGATATCCTGATGCAGAATTATAACTATGCCAACTATTATATCCGGTACCTGGTGAAAAACGTGAACTCCATGCGCTACAATGCATATTGGGTGGCGGTGAATGATGTACAAACAACGCCTTTGTGGAACCAGCGGCTGGCCGTCGACAGCGCCAACAGTGCCACTACCAATCTTCCTTTTGTGACGGTAGCGTACAAGAATTATAATGAAGTGTCATTGGGACAGATCACTATTACCAATTACAGGGATCTGAACCTTTTTGTAATGGGCCCCACAACGGCATCTAATAGTGGAGGTGTGAATTCTATTTCTCTTGACTATATAAAACTGGTTCCGGCTTTTTAACCCTATATCAAGCATGATCATGAAATCATTCAGAAATATACAAAGAGGATTGCTGCTTGCTGCAGTCACGACCATTGGAGCAACTGCCGGTATTGCGCAGAAAGACAGTTCCCCGAACAAGGATACGGCGATCATACTGAGAAAGACTTCAAAGTACAATGTATCGGGAGAGATCAGGGATGCCGTTACAAGAAAGCCTTTGCTGGGCGTTACGGTAGCCATCCCCGATTATGCATCTGTTTTGACGGACGACAACGGCAAATTCAAGCTGCGCGTTCCTTCTTACCAGGCAACGATTTTTGTAAGTGCTGATGGATACCAGACCAAAGAGATTGCGTTGAAGGGGCGATCCACTATTGTAGCATCGTTGCTGGAAGAGACCCAGGAGTCTATGTATGATAATGCGCAACTACCTTTTGGTGCGAGACCACTTTCACAATCTGTGAACGCTGCTGTTTCTGTTAACACCAACGGTAACTGGAACAGGAGTACCGAAACACCCGATGGTTACCTGCAGGGCAAAGCGGCGGGACTGAATGCTACCATGCGCTCAGGTACACAGAACGCAGGCGCCTACCTGGCTATCCGTGGTTACAATTCGCTGTACACCAATAACCAGCCTTTGATCGTAGTGGATGGAATGATCTATGACATCAATGATAATGGGAATTCCATCATCTCTAATCATTATACCAATGCGCTGGCGCAGATCGATGTACGGGATATTGATAACATTACCATTATCAAAGACGGAGTGTCTACTTATGGAACGAAAGCCGCCAACGGAGTGATACTGATCACTACCAACCATCCTTCGAAGCTGGCTACCAAGATCGATTTCGCCACTTATGCCGGTATCAGTTTTGCGCCATCGCGCCTGCCGGTGATGCAGGCCGCCGATTACAGGAGTTATTTATCGGATGTATTCCAGACAAAACCGATGACGGCTGCACAGATACAAGCGCATCCTGCATTCGACGACAATACTTCCAACCCGCTCTATTACAATTATCATAACAATACCAACTGGCAGGATGCCGCATTCAGGAATAATGCGGTGAATAATAATTATTTTCTCCGCATCACCGGGGGAGATAACATAGCAAAATATGGCCTCGCATTGGGTTATATGAAAAACGACGGTGCAACAAAAAATACAGATGCCACCCGTTATAATGTGCGATTCAATGCAGACCTGAACCTGAGCACACGGTTAACGGCCACCACCAATCTGGCGTATACTTATTATGAACAACGCTTGATGAACCAGGGACTTGCTTATAAGACCAACCCGGTATTGTTGGCCCTGACCAAATCGCCATTGCTGATCGCAAACGTAGCAGATGCAGCAGGTAATATCTCACCCAACCTGGCCGATAGAGATACTTTTGGCGTAAGCAATCCTACCGCCATCATCCAGAATATGCTGGCCAATAGTAAAGTATACCGCTTCTTCGGTTCGGTGAGCTTGAAATACAAATTGACGCGCTACCTGAACCTCGTTACATTGGGCGGCATCACTACAGATAAAGTGAGGGAGCAAACTTTCATTCCGGCCAAGGGTGTTGCTTATGATACACTGGCCAATGCTGTGGCTTATAACCGTTCTGCCAGTCAAACGAAAAGGATCTTTAACCTGTATAACGAAACCTATCTTGATTTTACGCGCACCTATCATCATGTACACAAGTTGCATGCAAGGGGCGGTGTTCGTTTCCTGAACAGCAACACCGAGCAGGATTTTGTTAACGGCTATAATTCGGCCACAGATGATTTCATCAGTGTTGGTACCGGTTCTGCCCTTTTGCGTAAGGTTGGTGGTGATATTGGTAAATACGCCTGGATCAATATGTTTGCCGGTGCAGATTATGCTTTACTGGATAAATACTTCCTTTCTGTAAATGTAGCGGCAGACGGTTCATCCCGCTTTGGAAAAAATGCTTCGAATGCATTGACCATCGGTAATAACAAATATGCAGTGATGCCTTCTGTAGGTGCTTCCTGGTTGATCTCTTCTGAAAAATTCATGGCCAGGTATGCATTCATCGACGTGCTGAAATTACGGGCTTCATTTGCCAAAACGGGTAATGACGATATTGGCAATTTCACCAGCCAGCAATCCTATGTTTCTCAAAACCTGCTGGGTGTTCAGGGATTGATAAGAGGTAATATTGCCAACCCTGCCTTGCAATGGGAGGTGAATACCAAAGCAAATATCGGGCTGGATCTTTCTGTTTTCAATGAAAGACTGAATATGAGTATCGACCTGTACAGTAACCGTACCACGAACATGATTACCTATGAGTCACTGCCCGCAGCAACTGGTTTTCAATACGCCATTACCAATGGAGGTGCAATGAAAACAACAGGTGTAGATTTCTCTTTATCGGGAAGACTGATCAGTAAGAAAGAATTAAAATGGGATATGGGCGTACTGGTATCAACTTATAAGAACCGGATCACTGCCTTACCCGGCAACAGTACTTTGTACAATTATGGTAACGCTACGGTGCTCTCGCAGGTGGGATTGCCGGGCAATGTTTTCTACGGATATAAAACAAAAGGTGTGTACAGCACTGATGCCGCAGCAGCAGCGGATGGTCTTACCAAAAGACAGTCAGACGCTACTTATGCTCCTTTCAAAGGAGGCGATATGCGTTTTGTGGATGTGAATGGAGACAAAGCGATTGATGAGAAAGACCGGCAGGTGATTGGTAACCCCAATCCCGATTTCACAGGTGCTTTTACCAACAAGATCAGCTGGAAGTCTTTCACACTGGAAGCGCTTTGCACTTTCAGCAAAGGCAACAGCATATACAATGGAGTAAGGGCCATGCTTGAATCGCAGTCCAGCGCCAGTAACCAGTTGCTGAGTGTAAACAACAGGTGGCGGGCGCCCGGGCAGGTTACCAATATGCCCAGGGCCAGCTGGAATGATCCCATGGGTAACAGCAGTTTCTCTGACCGCTGGATAGAAGACGGCTCCTTCTTCCGATTGAAAACAGTATCGGTGAGTTATGATCTTCCCATCAACGGAAAAAAATCGATCAAGTATGTAACCCTGTATGCTACCGGCAATAACCTGCTTACGTTCACCAAATACCTCGGCTATGATCCTGAATTCTATTCAGCGGAGAGCCCGCTGGCAAGGGGTATTGACGTGGGACTGGAACCGCAGGTGAAGTCGGTGATATTGGGTATCAGAATGGGACTATAATCTTATTATTCATAAAAGTTATTCTCAGGTGTATATGAAATCTGTAAATCATAAAATGCAAAGAACAACGCTGGCTTCCCTGTTGCTTGCAACGGTTTTGTTTTCCTGCAATAAGATACTGGATAAAAAGCCGGAGACCGCGCTCACGCCCACACAGGTATACCGGAATGTGTACGACGCCGATGCGGCGATTACAGGCCTGTATGGAAAATTCCTGGGGCTGGCCAAGCAATATGTGGTGTTGAATGAATTGAGGGCCGACCTGCTGGATGTGACCATGAATGCAGACGCCAACCTGCGTGATCTCAATGAGCACAATGTTAAAGCAGATAATCCGTATGCAGATCCTCGCCCGTTTTATGCGGTGATCAACGACTGCAATGATGTGCTCAAGAATTTCGATGTCATGCGTCGCGATAAGAAATTCTCTGAAACAGATTACCAGCAGCGTTATTCTGATGTAGGTGCTTTGCGCACCTGGTTATACCTGCAGGTGGGTATTCATTGGGGGAGGGTGCCGTATGTGACCGATCCGCTGGAAACCATCGACGCAGTAAGGGATGCTTCCAAATTCCCGGTGATCCCCTTCAACCAGTTGCTCGACAGCCTGATCAATTTTACGAATGCGCTTCCTTTCCTGCGCCCTTATCCTACCGGTGCAACCATCAATACAGGATTGATCACTAATTACGACGGATATAATACCAAACGTTTTTTCATTGACAAGTTCAGTTTACTGGGTGACCTTAATTTATGGAAAGGCAATTACCGGCAGGCCGCTACTTATTACAGGCGACTGATGGAACATGAAGGATACGATCTTGATAATCCAAACGGATTGTATTCAACGGGAGACCAGTTTTACCAGCAATTCAGGCAACCTTATGCAGATGTGGCATCGAATAATGACCTCTGTGTGGGATATATCCGTTTCAAGGAATCGGACCAGGGGTCATTGATTGATAATAATTCGCAGGGATGGCGTTCTATGTTTGCCAGAACACAGGATAACCTATGGTTACAACAATGGGTATGGAGTCTTCCCTTCAATAGCAATTTTGCTCCCGGCAATCCTTTCATCGATCTTTTCTCCGCTAATGGAGGCAGTTACCTGTTGAAGCCATCCCAGGCAGCAATGGATAACTGGAACAGCCAGTTGCAGAGCAATGGTTTTCCTTTTGATGCTAGGGGTAATTTTTCTGCCAGGATGATGAATGGACAATTGGTGGTAATGAAATACCTGTACAAGTATGTAGATAACAACATGATCCCCATCAATAGCCTGAAGAAAGACGGCGCCTGGTTCCTGGAAAGAGCGGCCGATGTGCACCTGCATTTTGCAGAAGCAGCCAATCGCGATGGAAGGAATAGGCTGGCATATGCATTTCTGAACAATGGAATTGGTAATGCATTCGATCCTACGCCGGGTGTATCGGGAAGGGACGTAACCAATATCATGAATACCCTCTATGAATCGGCACCCTATAGTTTTGATGCGCGGAATGGAGAAGTGCCCCGTTACCGGGCAGACTGGTACAGGAATAACGGCATACGTGGCGATGCCAGGGTAGTGCCGGCCAGTGTGGCGGGAGACAGTACGCTGTCTATTGAAAAATCACTGATCGATGAGAACGGATTGGAACTGGCATTTGAAGGACATCGCTGGGGAGAATTGGTGCGTGTTGCTTTGCGAAGGAATGACCCTTCATTTCTTGCAGACAAAGTATATACGAAATTGTTGAAAGCCGGTAACCCGCAGGCAGCTGCGGTAAGGGCAAAACTGATGGATATGAACAACTGGTACCTGCCTTTCAGGAATTAAATAATGTTATAAAATGTGTAACAGGATATGAAGCGGTTTTTATTATTGTCATTGCTGGCGATCACCGGTGCGCTCAAAGCCCAATACCAGATGGAATACCTGACCAGGGGTATGTATGCCGTATACCAGGGCAAAGGAAAAGTATTGGTGAGCTGGCGTTTGCTGGGAACAGAAACGAACGACCTTGCATTCAACCTGTATAAAACAGTTGGCAAAACTACCCGCAAGCTGAATGACAAACCCTTGATACAATCCAGCTGCTTTGTAGATGAGCAGGCAGATACTACAAAGCCCAATACTTATTATGTGCGGGCGCTGATTGATGGAAAAGAGCAAGCTGCTGACAAACCATTCACCTTGCAACCCAATGCCCAACCTTATTTATCTATACCGCTGCAAACACCACCCGGATACATCGCCGGAGATATATCTGTAGGTGATATGGATGGCGATGGGGAGTATGAACTAGTGGTACACATGACGGGCAAAGCACACGACAATTCGCATGCAGGTTTTACAGATCCTCCGATCTTTCATTGTTATAAGATGGATGGAACCCTGCTCTGGCAGATCAACCTGGGAAAGAATATCCGTGAAGGAGCGCACTATACCCAATTCATGGTCTATGACCTCGATGGCGATGGAAGGGCAGAAATAGCCATGAAAACAGCCGATGGCACCATTGATGGAAAGGGTAAAGTGATTGGCGACAGCACAAAAGACTATCGCAATAAAAACGGATACATACTATCCGGACCAGAATACCTGACTGTTTTCAACGGCCTCACCGGTGAAGCCATGGCCACGGTGAATTATGAGGTGCCCCGCTATCCTACTACAGAAAACCCTACAACCGATCAATTGAAACAAATGTGGGGCGATGGATATGGCAACCGCTTCGACAGATTCCTGGCATGCATTGCCTACCTCGATGGAAAGCATCCGAGCCTGGTCATGTGCCGCGGATATTATACACGGACTGTTTTGGTGGCCTGGGATTGGAAGAATAAAAAACTGCATCAAAGATGGATTTTTGATACCGATCAGGGATATCATGCATTTGCCGGACAGGGGAACCACAACCTTACCGTAGCCGATGTGGACGGTGATGGTAAAGATGAAATTGTATACGGGCAGATGACCGTAGATGATAATGGCAAAGGATTGTATACAACAGGTATCGGGCATGCAGATGCTTTGCATGTGAGCGATATGGATCCAGACAGGCCGGGATTGGAAGTGTTCAGCACCCAGGAAAGATTTGATGATGCCGGCGCCAATTTCCGCGACGCCAGAACCGGCGAAGTATTATGGAAAAAACCTTCGGTGAAAGCCGGTGGAGATGGCGAGGGCCCGGGAAGAGCCCTGGCACTGGATATTGACCCGCGTTACAAAGGATTTGAATGCTGGGTGGCAGGGGCAGGCATTACTCCTTTGTTTGATGTACACGGCAATGTGATTGCTGATCGCACACCACCCTGTAATATGGGAATTTATTGGGATGGAGATGTATTGAGTGAACTCCTGAATGGCACCAGCATTGGTAAATGGGATTACGAGAACAGCGTTACCAGGAAACTGTTTGATGCAAGGGATTATTACAACTGTGCCTCAAATAACGGAACCAAGGCCAATCCCTGCCTGAGTGCCGACCTGTTTGGCGACTGGCGGGAAGAAGTGATTTATCGCACAGCAGACAGTAAAGAGTTGCGGATCTTTTCAACCCCCATACCTACCGATAAACGATTCTATACCCTCATGCACAACCCGCAATACCGCTTAAGCATTGCCTGGCAGAATGTAGCGTATAACCAGCCGCCACACCTCAGTTATTATATGGGCGAAGGAATGCAGCACCCCCCTATGCCCCGTATTACCGTTGTAAAGCCAACACAAAAGCTACAGGAAAAATAAGCGTAAAAATGACATTTATTACCAAATAGCGCTATATTCGTAGGTGTTCATTAATAAATGTAAAAAATACAATTATTAAGCCATGTCATTACGATTGCTTACAGCCTGTGTCCTGATCATTTGTCTGAGTGCATCCGTTCATGCACAAAAACCGAAGAAGATCAGTCCCGACCTGTTCGGAATATTTTTTGAAGACATCAGTTATGCCGCAGACGGTGGCTTGTATGCTGAAATGGTGCAGAACCGTTCTTTCGAATATTCTCCTGCCGACCGGAAAGGATGGAATGCGTTAACAGCATGGGATTATATGACGGATGGTTATGGATACGGTAATATTTCTGTTGAATCAACTTCCCCTTTGCATCCCAATAACCGGCATTATGTTTTATTGACAGTAGAAGAGCCCGGACAAAAAGGAGTGGGCATCCGGAACACTGGCTTTGATGGCATGGTCATTCGTAAAGGAGAACAATATCATTTTTCTCTTTTTGCCAAACAAGGGTCTGCAGCAGGTGTTGCCGTAGAGGTGAGTTTGCAAAATAACAAGGGCGAGCAATATGCCCGGTCTGAATTCACCATCGATAACAAAGAATGGAAAAAATATGATCTCACTTTAACGGCCGGCAATAGTACCGACAGCGCGCAGCTTGTAATTCGCGGTACTTCAAAAGGTACTGTTGCACTGGATATGGTTTCTCTTTTTCCTCAGAAAACATTTCACAACAGACCTAACGGACTCAGGGCTGATCTGGCACAAACCATTGCCAACCTGCACCCCAAGTTCATGCGCTTTCCGGGAGGCTGCCTGGTGCATGGTGATGGATTGGGTAATATGTACCAGTGGAAAAATACGATCGGTCCTGTTGAACAGCGTATCGAACAGCGCAATATCTGGAACTATCACCAGTCAGCCGGCCTGGGCTATTTTGAATATTTCCAGTTCTGTGAAGACATCGGGGCCAAACCGTTGCCGGTAGTGCCTGCTGCTGTAAGCTGTCAGAACTCGGGTGGCACCTGGCGACTGGGCGGCACAGGCCAGCGCGGGTTAGCGCCGGATGAACTGAAAACCTATATCCAGGATGTGATCGACCTGGTTGAATATGCGAATGGCTCTAAGGATACTTATTGGGGTTCGAAAAGGGTTGCGGCAGGTCACCCCGAACCCTTTCACCTGGAATACATTGGTATTGGAAATGAAGACAAGATCACACCGGTTTTCAAAGAGCGGTTTCAAAAAATATATGCAGCAATAAAAGAAAAATATCCATCCATTACCGTGATCGGAACAGTAGGTCCCTTTCATTCGGGTGAAGATTTTGAACTGGGCTGGCAGTTTGCCAATGAA
>JACXTT010009719.1_pt1 | contig 13095 bp, 6 predicted proteins | sample 9270951 | NCBI WGS metagenome assembly JACXTT01 (sample SAMN15532306, study PRJNA645909) | rock metagenome | isolation source: weathered quartz diorite | place: Puerto Rico | collected 2017-06-21
CGGGTGTCGTCTCAACCTTGTCGACAATTTCCCCGGCATCGTCGATGCCGAGCTTACTCCCAACCTGCATTTTGAAAGATGTAAAGTCCAGGGCGTCCAGAGGCGCAAACGGCAAAAGCCACATGTGATCTTCCGGATCGAATCGGCGCCCCAATTCGCGCAAGACGGCGCGAAAATCTCGCGGGTCACAATCGGGTCCCACGAGAACCATAACTTTGGTCAGCGAAAGTTGGCCCGTACCAAGCAACGACATCGCCGTCTTGAGAACTTCCTTCGGATGACGTTCTCTCAGTGCGACAACCAATAAATTATGAAACCCGGCGCCGGCGTAGGCGCAAGTGTCGACGATATTCGGATTGATGATCTTGATGAGAGGCCCGATCATTTCTCCGGCAGCAATACCGAGAAACTTGTCTTCTTGCGGCGGCTTACCCACGACAGTACCGGCATAGACTGCGTTCCGGCGCCGCGTGATTTTGCGAATATGAAACACCGGAAACTCCGCCGCTTCGGAGTAATGTCCAAAGTGATCGCCGAACGGCCCTTCCATCCTTCGCTCGCGCGCGGGCACGATGCCCTCGAGTACAAACTCGGCATTTGCGGGGACCATCATATCGATTGTCTTCGCGCGAACCATCGGAACGCCCCTCCCGCGCAGAAAGCCGGCAAATCCGATTTCATCGACATCCTCGGGGAGCGGCAGAATGGCAGCCATCATGAGAATGGGATCAGCGCCGATCACGACGGCGACTTCAAGATCCTTGCCTTCCTGCTCCGCTTCCCAATAGTGACCGCGGCCACCCTTCATACTCTGCCAGTGCATGCCGGTGGTGTCTTTACCGAAGACTTGAAGGCGGTATAGGCCAATGTTTCGCCGCTGCGTCCGCGGATGCTGAGTGACGACCATGCCGTATGTGATGAAGCGTCCGCCATCGCCCGGCCAGCATTTCAAAATCGGAAGTGAGCCGAGATCCGGATTCTCGACGATTTCCTGGCATTGTGCAGATCGAACCGTGGAGGGACGTGTCATCAGCGCGCGCTTCAGAACGTCACGCGAATTCCATACTCCTTTTAGCGAAGGCGGGTTCAATCGTTGAAAGGCTTGGATCAGTTCGTTCCCGATTTCCGCCGGCTCACGGCCCAGGGCCTCTCGTACCCGTTCCATTGTTCCGAACAGGTTCATGAGCAGCGGAGTCGACGAGCTCCGCGGCCGTTCAAAGAGAAGCGCAGGTCCGTGCTCCCGGAGAACCCGCTGCGTAATTTCCGTGACTTCGAGTTCAGGATCTACTTCTGTCGGAACGCGCTTGAGCTGGCCCGTGCGTTCGAGGTGCCGGACAAACTCTTGAAGATCAGCAAAGGGAGTCAAGCGATATTCCGCTCTTTTTGACGGAGGGGAATATGCCTGATCAGCGACATGTCGTAGGTCAAGACTTCGCAAACCGCACGGCATAAATCGGAGGCAGATTCGAGGAGACTGTCTGCCAGGAATCGCCGCCATTTTCACTGATCCAGAGCGATCCAGTGGTCGATCCGAAGACGAGCATTTCGCCCGACTCGTCGACATCGAGGCCGTGCCGATAAACAAGATCGTAGGCATATTCTTGTGGCAGACCACCCCGAAGCGTTTCGAAAGTCTTTCCTCCGTCTCGAGTGCGATTGACCACAACGCGACCGTCGGTCGGGCACCGCTTCTCGTCCTTGGTGGATGGAACGAACCACGCCGTATTCGCATCCATGGGGTGAACCGCAACAGCGAATCCGAACACCGAGGGCTTCACGTCCTTGATCTCCGTCCAGGACTGGGCATTATCAGTTGATCTGAAAATACCATTGTGATGTTGCACCCAAAAAACGTCGGGATTGGTTCGGCACTGCACGAGGCAGTGGACGTCTTGCACGTTCGGATCAGATTGCTGTTCGGGCGGGTAATATTCAGCGCGCATTCCCGTACCGGTCGGATTCCAGGATTGGCCACCATCTTTCGTAATCCAAACACCACCGGTCGATACGCCGGCTCGGACGTGACGCGAATCCCGCGGATCGACACAGATGGAGTGAATGCCGGGCCATTCAGCGCCATTCGGTCCCCACTCTTCGCGTTTGGGATGATCCCAAAGGGGCCGATTCAGTTCCCACGAATCACCATCGTCTTTGGACTCGAAGAGACCGCCCGGCATCGTGCCGCACCAAATCACTCCAGGCTGATCAGCACCGCCCGGCGAGAGGCCCCAGATCAATTTGAGCGACCACTCGAGCGGTTTATTGAAAAATGGAAGCGGTTTAGGCACGTACCCTTCCGGCATCGGGGGATACTGCGGCGCCGGAATTTCGGTCCACGTCTCTCCGACATCGCGAGAACGATGCACCTTGATGCCAAAATGCCCGTGATTCAGCGCGGCGAAAAGATTCCCGTTTCGGGGATCGTGCATTACCAGTGTGACGTTGTCGCCTACAAACGTCGCCCGGCTGATGGACCACTTCGACGTACGACGGTCCACGGTAAACAGACCTTTCCTTGTTGCTATGTAACACCGATCGCTCATGGCTGAATCTAACCTCCCGATAGCGCCTGTATCACATCGATAACAGAATTCGGTTCTACGCGATCAGTCAGACGGTCGCGGTCCCGAAATAATTCGCCATCGATGAAAACCACCATGTGTTGCCGAACTTTGCCTTGTTCGTCCAGTACGTAGCCCCGCGCTTTTTCGTCGTCGCGAAAATATTCGTCCAGGACCGCGCGCAGCGTGGATCCCGCTACGTCACGCGTGGGACACGCAACATGCCGCTGAATATTTCGAGTGAATCGCACGGTTGCCATTCGAAGGCAGTAACTTTACGTCATCACCGCAATTCTTTCCACAGAGATGAAACAGAAGTAAACGACAGTCGATTACTTGAACGCGGTTCCCTTGTTATAATCCGCCGCAATTAGGGGGCTTAATGGGAAAGCTTTCAGGTGCAGCGGCATTCTTGTGTCTTCTTCTGACCGGACAAACGTTCGCACAGTCGAGCAATGCGACGGTGACAGGATCGGTCTCGGATAGCACCGGAGCGTTGATCCCCGGCGTTTCGATTACAGCGACCAATACACAGACCGGCATCATAACAACTGTGATCACGAATGAGAGCGGGATCTACAATTTTGCGAGTCTACAGCCGGGCGTGTACAACATCAGCGCGGAGTTGTCCGGTTTTCAGACGCAAACGTATTCGGCATTCCAACTCGGTCTTTCGCAGCAAGTCCGATTGAATTTCACGCTGCAGGTGGGTGGAGTCGCGCAGTCGGTTGAAGTGACTGTAGCGGCCGACACGCTTCTTGCCGCATCGTCCTCCTCTGTCGGCGGTGTCCTTCCCGAGTATCGCGTTCGCGATCTGCCGACAATCGGACGCGATGCCCTCGAGTTGGTGAACGTAATGCCCGGCGTGACTGCCGCGACCAGCAACATCGGCACTGCACGGACCTCAGAAACTTTTGCCGGCATCTACGCCGGCGTAGGCGCCGTCAATACCATGCGTGACGGCATTACGGTGAGTGATGGACGCTACAGCGTCGGCGTCTTCGCATCGACGAGCATCAATCCGGACCTTGTCGGCGAAATGCGCGTGGTTGTTGCGCCCGCGGACGCGGAAATGGGTCGTGGTGTCGGCCAGGTTCAGATTCTGACCAGATCGGGAACCAACCAATATCGCGGTTCGGTCGTTTGGAACATTCAGAACTCGGCGCTCGATGCGAATACCTGGAACGGCAACCGCGTCGGCACAACGCCCACCTGGTACAACCGCGAGCAAATCACCGGCAGCTACGGTGGCCCGATTATCAAAAACAAAACGTTTTTCTTCACGCTGTTTAATGGGCAGCGGATGTATTCCCGGCAAAATGTCGTGACTCCCGTGCTGACCGCGCCGGCGCGGGAAGGTCTCTTCCGTTTCTTTCCCAATGTCGGCAACGGAAACGTGGACCAAATACCTTCGGGCAGCGGTTCGAGCGCGATCGCTCCTGTTGTCGACGTGTTGGGAAATCCGGTGCGGCCTGCTGCTGCGACGGGCGACCTTCAGGCGCAATCTGTCTTTGGAAGAGATACGTTGCGCACAGGATTCGACAGTACGGGATTCATCAAGAGAATGCTGGCGGCGATGCCGCTGCCGAACGATTACCGAAGTGCCGAATGTATCCAATTGCAACAAGCGGGAGCTTGTACAGCTACCGGAACGACATCAGCGACGGACGGCCTGAATATTGCGAACTACCGATGGGTTCGCAGAGGAGACACGCTCATCGGAAATCAGTTCGGAACCGAAGAAGACACGAATCGGAATCAGATTAACGTCAAGATCGATCACCAATTCAATGCGCGCCACAAACTCAGTGGCGGTTTCACGTGGGAACGTCAAAACAACAAATCCAATCCATCGGCTTGGCCGGGCGGGTTCGATGGTCGCGCGGACCGCGAACCGTCGGTGTTCACGTCATCGTTGGTTTCGACACTCACGCCGAGTCTGGTGAATGAAGCGCGTTGGGGATTGCGCCATAACGTCAGCGGCAATACCCAGCCCTGCGATCTTCCCGATCTACGCGACAAGTTGTACGCGTACGAACCGAACGTCAACGGCTATCCCGTCCTGACGCGGCCCGTCACCTTTGGCGACAATCTGCTCCAAAGCACGTGCAACACCGTGACGTCCGTCAGCCCCATGTGGACTTATGGCGATACATTGAGCTGGACGAAGGGAAGGCACACCTATAAAGGCGGCGTTGAGCTGCGGTTGGCGAACACAACCGGAGCGAGTTCCGTCAACTTCAGACCGGTCGCGACCGGCGGTGCGGGCAACGCGGCGGTGACTGGTATCGAGACCGCGACGGTTAATGGATTAATCGGAAACAACCTGACCAATATGCGGAATCTGTTGCTCACGCTGAGTGGCTCGCTGGCCAATGTAGCGCAGTCATTCCGAACCAACAGTCCGACGGCGACTGAATTTCTGGACATGAATCAAATCAAAGTCCCGCCCGGCCGGAATACCGTCACGAACGAATGGAATGCGTTTTTCAAAGATGATTGGAAGATCCGTCCATCACTCACACTGAACCTCGGTTTGCGATACGAGTGGTACGGTGTGCCGTACGAAGGTACTGGTATGACGGCAGCGATGGTCGGCGGCGGATTGGCGGGATTCGGTTGGTCGGGCCGGGATTGGAGTAATTACTGGGCGTTCGGACCTCAGAGAGCACCCTTGACAGAAGTGCAATTCATCGGCCCGAAGTCGCCGCATCCCGACCAGCAACTCTATAAAGATGACTGGAACAACTTCGGCCCTGCAGTCGGCTTCAGTTGGTCGCTGCCATGGTTTGGAAAAGACAAGACCAGCATTCGCGGCGGATATGGAGTCAGTTATTTCGGTACTGCCGGCCGCGGCAGCTCCATCGATTCGTCGATTGGTCAGGGACCTGGCACGCTCGACCAGATCACATACACTTCGAGCAACTATCTCGACCTTTCGAAAATCTTCCTGCCGCTGCCGAAGGACAAACCCGGATTTACCATTCCGATTACGCAACGCACTCAGAGCATCGACGGTTGGGATCCGAATTTTGTGAACCCGTACGTTCAGTCCTTCAATTTTTCCGTTACACGTGAGCTCCAAAAGAGCGTCACGCTCGACGTTCGCTATGTCGGCACGAAAGGAACGAAGCTCTACGGATCCATTCCCCTCAACCAGCCGAACTTTCTAACAAACGACTTGAAGCAAGCACTCGATATTACTCGCGCTGGCGGCAATGCACCGCTGTTCGATCAGATGCTGAAAGGCATCAATCTGAATCCTGGCGTTGTTGGATTTGGCCCGGTGGGAACGACCGTCAGTGGTGTTCCGCAGACCGGATCCATGCATCTGCGCCAGAGCACGACATTCCGCGGAAATATCGCGAACGGTAATTACGCAGCCGTCGCGAGCACGCTGAACTCGTCCACGTTTACGGGGGAGGGCGGCGGGCTGATTCGTGCGAATGGATTCCCTGAAAACTTCGTCGTCAATAATCCTCAGTTCAGTGGCGTTACTTTTAGTACGAATCCCGGCAGCTCGACATACCATTCGATGCAAGCTCAGTTGACATTCCGTCCGGTATCCGGCATCAGCTATCAGGCGACGTATGTATTGAGTAAGGCCTTGACTACATGCGCCGATCAAAACTGCGGAACCTGGGCGAACGCGACAAACCGCGCCTTGGACAAGACGCTTCAAGGTTCGGACCGCCGACATGAGTTCCGCGTCAACGGCGGATGGGAATTGCCGATTGGACCAAACCGTCTCCTGCTGCGAAGCAGCAGTGGCGTGCTGGCGAGGTTGGCCGAACATTGGCAACTAAGCTGGATCCTCAATTTGACTTCAGGCTCGCCTCTGAACGTTGGCGCGATCAACACCTATGTCGGCTACAGCCGGCCGGACGTCGTTGGAAACTTCCCTCACCGCGGGAGCGCCCAGATGACTGCAACCCTGCCGGTTTACTTCGCGCCTGGAACATTCAAGACCGTCACGGATCCTCAATGCGCGAGCGTCACCGCACTGCAAGGAACTCAAACCGCGTGCACACTCCGCGCCATCACCGACTCCCAAGGCAACATTCTTCTGCAAAATGCATCGCCTGGGAGAATAGGAAATCTAGGAGCGAGCTGGATCGAAGGTCCCGGGAGTTTCCGGTTTGATCTCAGCATGAGTAAGACACTCCGAATTGATGAAGTGAAGAGTTTGCAATTTCGAGTCGATGCCCGAAATGTGTTGAACCATCCGATTCTCGGAAACCCGAATCTGGACATCAATTCCGCCAGCTTCGGTCAGATCGCAGCGACTGGAGTCACCGGCACCCGGAACTTCCAGGCTCTGCTGCGGTTCAGTTTCTGATGTAGCGCAAAACTTGCCGCGTCTTTTTGGGAACCAAACGAGGCGAACTACGTCTATCTGTCGACCTGTGCATGGCGAATTGTCACTTTGAGCCAAATTGCGATCGCGTTCGGCGCTGATACCATGCGGAATGCGCCATGTAGCCTCCTTGCTGATTCACTTCGTTGGGACTTTCTTTCAACTCGCTCGACATCGAGGTTTACGCTCGGTCCTCGCGGAATGCGTTCTGCTCAAGCACCAATTATTGATCCTTAATCGCTCCCGACGCCGCGCCCCGCACCTCCGCGCCGTTGATCGGTTTCTCGCCGACATCTGTTCTCTCTTCATTCAGCCAAGTCGGATTGTCCGATCCGCCATTGTCTTGAAGCCATCGACACTGCTTCGGCTCCATCGACAATTAGTAAGGTGTAAGTACCGATTGCTCTTCACACCGAAGCGGAGAGCTAAGCCCGGTCCGAAAGGGCCAAGCGCCGAACTCATTCGTGCCGTTATTGAAATGAAGCAACGTAATCCGCACTGTAAGAATTCCATCAGCGGCATTCCGCTTGCCGTCTCCACGATCAACCCGGCGATGATGTAATTCGTGTTGCTGTATTGCCATTTCGTTCCCGGTTTGAAATCCAAAGGCTTTCGTGCCCACTGCGCCAGAATGTCCTGGGCCGTCGTTGGCGACAGCATTGCGGGGAACACGTAATCCTGTGGCCAGTAGTCCTGATACCCGGCGGTCATCGAGAGCAGCTGCCGGACTGTGACATCATTAGCCCCCGTGAGGTCCGGCAGCCATTTGGCGACCTTGTCGTCGATAGACAGCTTTCTGTCTTCGGCGAGCAGCAGCACAGCCGTCGCTGTGAATTGCTTGCTGACCGAGCCGATGCGGTATCGCATCGCCGAGGTTGCTGGAACACCGGCAGCGCAGTCCGATCCATAGGCCTTCTCGTAGGCGATGCTGCCGTTCCGGACAACAGCGATCGAGGCGCTCGGTGCGCCGGATGCTGCAAGAATCGTCGTCACTACGCTGTCGATGCGAGAGCGCAACGATTCCGACAGTGATTGAGCGAACGCCGCCGACCGCGTGATCGCCAATACCAAAGCAATCGTGAGGACACGACGGCTCCAGCGCCTCTGGAAGCTGTAGCCTCTGACCTAAATCGAATGTCATTCGTGCCGCGGCGCGACCGTCGGATCAACTCGGAAGGCGCGACGCGCCGGGCTTCTCATGCAGGGTATTACTGTGCAACCTTCCAAACGCCAACTGAGACATGTCGACACGCGAAATGTGCCCGCAAAAATGCCGTTCGAAGCGCGGAGGGCTTACAACGGGGCTTCTACCGGATTGCCAGAAGAAGTAAACTGCGGAGCGTATGCGAAACCTGGCTATTGGTTTAATCTGGGCTTCGGTTTTGTCATTTCTCATCGCCAGCGTCCTGGTTGTCTTGGGGCAACGATCGCTGATAGGTGTTCATACGGGCGCGGAAGGATTTTCGCGCGCATCTTCAAATCTTGCGCTGATCGCGATTGCATTGGGTGTGTGGTTCAGATCCGATATGGACGGCGATTAAGGATTGCTGTTAGAAACGGGACGTTAGAAATGCGAAATCCGATGCTCCCCTCAGTTGTGCTTTTCTATTCGATAGTGGCCCTGGTGCTGGCCGTGATTATGGTATTGCTCCATCAGTCGTCGGTACTGGGTGGTGGCGCGCAGGCTTTCTCGAATGCCTGTGAGAATCTCGCCTTGATCGCGATTGCCTTTGGTACATGGGTGCAACGACGTTAGCGCAGTCCTTATGTAGATAGTCGTCTGATGGACGAAGGCTCACCGACGACAATATCGTAAGCGGCGTCGCTAAATTTATTAATCAAGAGGTCGAACTTGTCTTTCGTCAGTGAACGTAAGAAATATTGCGGGGTTTGCCGGAAGTGCGAGCCAAAAAACCGCGTCACAGTGTGACCGATTATGTCAACCAGCCGGAGTCGCGCGGCGTTCCCGACACAGCCCTATTTCGAAAGCGGCTTCCCGTTTGGCCGGTGTAATGAGACACAATAGGACGAGCAACACCGGCTCCCACAATCCCTTCAATGCAAATTCCAGACTCCAGCATCCTTGACCTCAAGTACTGACCAAACTGTTTCGGTTGGACGCGGGCTGAAATCAGCCCGCGTTCCCACCGATTAGAAGTTGAATTGTGCGCCCAATTTCACCAGGCGCCCGCCCATGATCTGTACCGCGTTCCGCCACTGATTGTTCTGGAGACTGTACCGCGTTTGCTCGTTGAGAACGGTACTGTTGTTGAAAATGTTATAGACATCGAAATTCGCCTGCACCTTCCTCGTCTCGCCGAACCTAAAAATCCGGCTGAAACGGAGATCGAGCTGTTTGATTCGCTCCCCGTAGAGTGTATTGTTCGGGATCAGGTCGATCGTTGCATTCTGCGAACAGGTTGCGGCGGTTTGGCTCGGGCACGTCGAGAGATGCCGGCCCAGCGTTCGGCTGACCTCGGCATCGCTGACCACATAGCTGGCTCTTATGGGGAAGCCAGGCTTATTCTGATAAATCCCGCTGACCTGGATACCTGCGGGAAGCGGGTAGATGGCATTGAAACCGAAGCCTGTCCCACCCGACCATGGCTGGCTGACGTGGCAGAAGCCCGGCCGGTTATCGACTGTCGGTGGCAACAGATTTGCATTTCCCCCTCCAGTCGGAGGCAAGCCTGCCAGGAGTGTCGCTGGCGAATCGATCGTGAGGCAATTGTCGATCACCTCGTGTCCGGTACTGAAGGCCCCCTGGAAGTTCCCCCCGCGCCCAAAACGGAAGTTATAAACGACATCAAACCCATCCCACACGTCGCTCAGATTCCCGTAATGCGAAGCCTGGGTAATCAGTTGGTCAAGCTGACCGAACTTTTCGGGCTTGATATCGGCATTGCCGCAGAACTGCTTGCCACTCACATTGCTCGGCAATCTCGGATCCACTGGTGCCGTGATGCAGTACGTATCGTAATCTGTCGGCGTCGTGAGCGAGTTGTCTATGGCCAAGAAGCCGCCGTACGACGTGCGGAAATAGCCGACATTGAGGCTCATGTTCGACGCCAGTTGACGCTGGACGGAAATCGAACTCTGCCAGTTGTAGGATTGTTTGTTGAAGCCCCTCAGCGCATCTTGCGCCCGGTGAGTACTGCCGGGTACGTTTTGACCAAAGGTAAGGTCGCTCCACTGCCCGCACTCCCCGTTGGGAAGGCCGTTTTTCAGATCGCAGTCCGGAATGTAATTCCCCCGCCTGGGATCACCAACAGGATAGGTAGTAGTGTCGTTCCAGCTCCGCGTCACGCTCTGGGCTGCGTTTGCCGAGGGGATGTCCACGGCGACGCCGACGTCGCGATATGAAAACCGGCCCAACGACGCCTTGAGCGCTGTCTTGCCATCGCCAAATAGATCGAAGGCTACGCCCAATCGCGGATTGAGATTCTGCCAATGCGGGGAATGCTTCACCTCCGGGTAATCACGCGTGGGCACCCACGGGCCCGCCGGCAAGTGCTGTGCTGGAATAAACGCGTCGTACACCGTGTACCGTAGACCCAGATTCAGCGTCAGCCTCCGAACGATGGTCCACTGATCCTGCGCATAGAGATTGTTCTCCGTCGCCTTTTGATACGGACCGTATGGCCCGTTATAGATCGTTACCGATTGCGGCACCCGGTCGCGGAATGTATACGCGGTGGCCTTGTTGACATAGTACGGGTTGTTGTAGTTCTGGAGGCCCTGGCTGAACTGATTCAGGTCGGTTCCAATTTTCAGGTTATGGGTTCCGCTGAGGTAGGACATGGAGAACCGTTCGTGAAGGCGCAGGTCGTCTAACGACTGATAGCCAGCGCGCCGGGAACCGTACGTGAGATTTAGTCCCAGGTCCATGACCGAGATGTCATCATCACTGACCTCCGGCTGTCTTTTTTGAACACGCCAATACTGGCTCGTCCCCATGTTCGCATCGAACAGGAGACGGCTGCTCGCCGTGTACGTGTAATTGAAGACCGACAAGTTCTGGGGACTGTAATGGTGCCCTGCGGTGGCTTCGGGCGCAAAGACGGGACTCACCTGCTCCAAAATCGCAAATATACACTGGCAGGCTGGGTGCTGGGTGTACGACAAATTTATCTTGTGTTTCGCTGCCGCCTGCCACGTGAAGCGAACCGAGTAGTCCGAGGAGTAATCGCGGTTGTAGGCGCGCCGGCTTAGGTCCGGCTCATAGAACAACGTGCCTTGCAGCTTGTTGTAATAGTTGCCCACTTGATAGATCGATCTGTCGTCTCGCCGGTAAGCGACGAAGAACCACAGCTTGTCCTTTTTGATCGGGCCGCCAAACCCAGCTCCTACGTCGTAGTACTTTCGGACAGAAGGCGCGCCCTTCAAGCCGCGGGCGCGCAGTTCGTCGTTCATGTTGTCGCTCACCAGGCCGGGGCCTGTGGCCTCAATACTCGCCGATCCCGAGAACTTGTTGCCGCCGTCCTTTTGTATGATGTTGATCTGGACTCCACCGGTTGTCGACTCGGCGGAACCGGCAGCCGTCTCGACGACGAGCTCCTGGAACGTGTGCGCGTTATATTGGAAACCGCCCCCGCTGAACACCCGGTTATCCATACCTGAAATGTTGTAAGTCATATCGTCGGGCCGCTGGCCATGGACGCCGAAAAAGCCGCGGTCACTTCCGACGCCGCCGACATCGTGGAAGTTTGTGCCTCCAGCGTTAGCAGAAGGAATGAGCGTAATCAGTTGGGCGGGACGTTTGGGCGTCGGCAACGCATCCAGCGTAAGTTGGGAGATCGTGATCTGCTGCTGGATGTTCTGAGTGTCGACGAGGGTGGCCGCCTCCGAGACCGTGATCGTCTCGTTGAGTGACCCGACTTTCAGCTCGGCATTCACATTGGCTGTGAACCCTGATGTCAATTCGATGCCTTCCCGCTTGAGCGCGCTAAAGCCGGGCAAGGCGAAAGTCACGGTATAGACGCCGGGCCGCAGATCGCCGATTCTGTAGCGGCCCTGCTCGTCGCTGACGGTGGTACGGATTTTTTCGATCAAAGCAGGGCTGGCGGCTTCCACCGCGACGCCGGGCAGCACCGCACCTGAAATGTCTTTAACGATCCCAACAATGTTGCCGGTATCGGCCTGGGTCCAGGCAGTGACTGGCTCAACGAAACACGAAACCAAAACGAGACAAAGGATTCGACGCGCATTCATCGTTTCTCTCCCTTCGTGGTTGTGGCCGAGTTTTAGGGGGTTGTTTTTTGCTGACAGCCGTACCACAGCCGTTCTGTAGAAGGCAAGAATAAAAGCCGCCGAGAATTTCTTGACTGTTCTGTGATGATCGCGGCGCCCTTCATCACGTTGATGTTCATCGTTGGCGCTCTCGGGTTTCCTTGATGACCTTGCTGAACGTGGTCCTTCCGTCTTTCCGATCATTCCAGTCGGCAGCCGATTGTTGTTCACATCGAAAATCGGCCTCGTGGTTTTCGCGAATCTGATCGGCTGCGCCATTTTTCTTGTCCAACACCGAAAGCGTGAGACTGCATAGAACGTGCGGACGGAAGTCGTTGGGTGTATGCTCGCCGCAATCGAATAATTCCAAAACTGTGCACTGAAAACATCCTTACTGGAGGCACAAATGAAATTGCGTACGAGTCTCACAATAGGTTTGTTCGCGGCGGCGTGCGTGGTGATGGCGCTGTTAGCTTTGTCGGCTTCGTTGCCTTCCTTTACTGCGGTCCAGGCGCAGCAGAAAGGCGGCACAACGGTCGCGATCGATAACGATGACATCGGCGGAGTCGTGGCGAGTGCGAAGGGCCCCGAGGCCGGCGTATGGGTGATCGCGGAAACCACGGACCTGCCGGCGAAGTTCGCCCAGGAGGTCGTCACCGACAATCAGGGGCGCTACGTACTGCCCGATCTGCCGCCGGCGAACTATCAAGTCTTCGGTCGGGGCTACTGGCTGGTCGATTCGCCACGTGTGACTGCAAAGCCCGGTCAGCACTTGGATCTCAAAGCCGTTGTGGCGCCCGACGGGCGCGCGGCGGCACAAGTGTATCCAGCAAATTATTGGCTGAGTCTCTTGAAGATCCCCAAAGGAGATGTGTCCGACAAGGACATGGTTATAGAAACCAAGAGATGCTACTCATGCCATCAGGTGGGCGACGTGGCGACCCGCGA
>JACXTT010009720.1_pt1 | contig 13094 bp, 9 predicted proteins | sample 9270951 | NCBI WGS metagenome assembly JACXTT01 (sample SAMN15532306, study PRJNA645909) | rock metagenome | isolation source: weathered quartz diorite | place: Puerto Rico | collected 2017-06-21
TCCCAAAATCGAGCTTGCCCCCGAAGCGATTGAAGCTCTGGTGAATCAGGACCGTCCGAGCTGGATTCGTCTGGCGCACGGATTGCACGATGCGGCGTCGGAAGCGCTCGCGGCCGCCGATGCCAGGAGCACCGAATCCATCATGACCGCTGGTGAGAAGCTCGATCGCGCGTGTGAAAACTGTCACCAGAAATACTGGTATCCACCGAACGAAAACACTGTCGTAACTCCTGCCATTCCCTTGAGCGCCGCCGCGCCTCCGGATTTCGCAGCGAATTCCGGGCCGGCCGGCACGATCAAAGGTATCGTGCGGCTGGATGGAAAGGCGCCCGGCAATATCGTGATTCGAATGGGCGTCGATCCGGCGTGTTCGCGCTCAAACGATGGGAAACAAGTGACGCAGGACGTCGTTGTGACCGGCGCGAATGGCGGGCTCGCGAATGCGTTCATCAAGCTCCAGGGCAACTTCCCCGCATCCCCTGTGCCGGCCGAACCGGTCGTCGTCGATCAACGCGGATGCATCTATCGGCCCCGCGTGATCGGCGCGCGCGCCGGACAAACGTTACTGATCCGCAACGGCGATGGTTTCCTCCACAACGTGCACAGTTTGTCGGGCGTGAACAGTTTCAATGCCGGACAGGCCGGCACCGGAGCCGTCAATTCGTTTCAATTGAAAAGTGAAGACGCGATGCTGCAGTTGAAATGTGACTTGCATCGATGGATGACGGCTTATGTCGGCGTCGTCAATCATCCCTACTTCGCCGTCAGCGGAGATGGCGGCGCGTTCACGATCGATAAAGTGCCGGCGGGAACTCACACCATTCAGGCCTGGCACGAAAAATATGGCGTCATCACGCAAACGGTTCGCGTGACCGCCGGAGCCATGTCCACCGTGGATTTCAGCTATCCATCAAAGTAGGTAAGGATCTCTGTCTATTTCTTCGCAAGATATGCTTTGGCCTGCGCACCGACGATGTCGACGAGGTTGCCTATCGCGAGATTGACATCGATCAAATGCAACCCCCACATCGGAGTCAAATCTCCGGCGATGTCGTCAATGCGGGGATCTGCCGGATCGCCATGCACGGTGACCTCAAGGAACTGCGCATTCTCGTTCGACGCGCAGCGTGCGGTGAGCAATCCCGGCACGCTCACCCATGGCGTGTCGATGGTCTCGCCCGTGTTCACCCATGCTCTTGTCGCGACCGTTGATGTGATCGTGCGGCCCGTCGCCGAAAGATAGGCATGCAATTCGCCGCTGTCTCCGCCAAGCGCGGCGGGATTCGTGCAGGCCGCGACCATGTTCGGTTCGGTGACCTTTCCGAAAAGCGTGGTTGGCGGTGGCGGTACCGTGGAGCGGTACGATGCGTAGGTGATGACGCATCCTGTCTGCGATACCGAATGGCACAACGGAATTTTTTGAAACGTGCCGCCGGCATCTTTGTCGCGCGGGACGGAAATGGTCGTTCCCAGCAGGATCGCCGATACCAGGCGCGATTGGACCGGTTTGCCGTCGATTTCCTTCCGCATCAGCTCGGCGAGAATAAACGAGCCCTGCGAATGTCCGATCAGAACCACGCCGCGTCCCTTGTTGTCGTGCTCGAGGTAGTAATTCCACGCATCGCGCACATCGTCATAAGCCAGACCGCGGTCGAGACCGAAACGCGGCGAGTTCATGAGTGTCCGCAATCCCTGAAGCGTGACTTGCCGGTAGAGCGGCGCATACGGTTTGCACTTCGATCCGAAGCGGGCGAATTGCTGGTGAACGACGTTCAATTCCGCCGGATCCGCAGTCATATCCGCATTCGGTGTGCGCTGCGCCGAGACGGTGGGATAGACGTAGAAACAATCGATCGGAGCGTTCGGATCCGCCTTCCAGGTTTCGCGCGTCAGCTTCCCATTCGCCGCAACCACCGTCGCGGTGAGATCGACAGCGCACGCATCCTCTCTCCCCGGCCGGCACAGCCAGGTTTTCGAGTCGCTGTAGTCGTTGGGTTGTTGCGCGAGAAAACCAGCGGCGGCAGCTGCGAACAGCAGAATGAAGTTCGTCATCGGAGTGGCCTCCCTAACGGCGGGTGTATTATAGCGCCGCATGTCGGCGCTCGGGCTTTGTCAGTGGCTTGCGGGAACGTCGTGGAGCATTCAGCTGCACGAATCCCAGTACATGTACTCGCTCGTCGAGTCGGCGCACGTGCTGACGCTGACCGTGTTCGTCGGGCTTGCCGCCCTGCTCGATCTGCGTCTCATTGGCGTGACGTTGCGCCGCGTTCCCATCGAAGAGATGATCCAACGTCTCCTGCCCTGGCTCGTCGGCGGTTTCACGGTAATGGTGATCACGGGAGGAATGCTCTTTTACGCCATTCCAGTCCGATCATTTCAAAACGTGTTTTTCCGCGCGAAGATCGTGTTTCTCGTCCTTGCAGGCATCAACGTCTGGATATTTCATCGCGGCATCTATCGCAGCGTTGAAGAGTGGACGCGCGATGCGATCCCGCCGAAACGCGCCAGGATGGCGGGTGTCTTGTCGCTCCTGTTGTGGGCGTCGATCGTGATTGCCGGCCGCATGATTGCGTACAACTGGTTCGACTGTGACCTTCAACCGCAACCCGCGATCGTGAACTGGTGGGCGGGATGTGTCGTCGACTCGCACTGATGGATCCGCTTCCTTTTTTTCAATGGTGTGAAGCGTCGACGGTGGGGGCGGCGATCAAGAGCTCGACGTGGGCGTTCGCCGTCATCGAGTCGGCGCATCTGCTCGGATTAGCGTTGATCGGCGGCACTGTGCTGATCATGAATCTCCGCCTTCTCGGTTTAGGACTTCGTTCACAGCCGCTGTCTGAACTTCACCGTGATTTGCAGCCGTGGTTTACCGGCAGTTTGATCGTGATGATCTCCACCGGATTCGCGATGTTCCTGTCGGAAGCGGTGAAGTGTTACTACAGCACGCCATTTTGGGTGAAGATGTCGGCGCTGATCGTTGCGGTCATCTTCACTCTCACGATTCAACGACGCCTGATGCTGGCGGGTTCGAGTGCGCCTTCTGCACGAACGCAAAGGATCGTGGCTGTTATTTCGCTGTTGCTATGGTTCGTCGTCGGAGCCTCAGGGCGCTGGATCGGATTTTCGGGTTAGTTCAGAGTATTTGACGAAGCCTCAGTCTTCCAAAAATGATCAAGGTTTCTTGGGTGGGGTCGGCGGAGTGCCGCGCGGAGCGGCCGGTTCGGTCGGATCGGCTCCATCGCGCGGAGCGCCGGTGCCCGACGAACCGAGAAAAAGTTTGCGGCCGTCCGGGAATGTGATGTTGCGGCCGTTGGCGCGAAGCAGATTGTGATCGCGCGCCTGATAGCCGTCGACGACGATTTCGGTGCCGAATTTCAACGATTCTTTCGTGATGCCGCGGCGGAACAGCGTGTTGGGCGTGCCGCCTTCGACCATCCACTCCTGGGTTTTTCCGTCGGGAGTTTTCACGGCCACATGGATCCACGCGTGCGGATTCACCCACTCCACTTTCGTCACGGAGCCCTTCAGCAGCACCGGTCGATTCGGGTCGAACTCGCCTCCGAACGCGTGATGCGCCATCAAAGGAATGGCCGTGCACATGAGACTTGCCGCAATCGTGATCAACAGTTTCGCTCGCATGGTGTCACTGCTCCTTGTTCGGCTTTTTCTTCGCCGCTTCTTCCGATTCGCGTAATCGCGCGCCGCGAAGAATGTTGCCGAGGGCGTAGTTACCCTCGTGACAAGCGTATTCATACATCAAATCCGAGGTCGCCGGCCAAGTGAATTCGCCGGTCCACGGCCGCTCCCAGGTTGAGGGATCCTCGATGGTGAAGCGATACAGCAATGTGTTCTTGTCGACCCGCATGAAGCGTTCGACGACGTGCAGATTTTCCGTCGATCCACGAAAGCGCGTTTTGTCCGTGAAGTTCGTCGTGTCGACCACAAGCGTGTCGCCGTCCCAGCGGCCAATGGAATCGCCCATCCATTTTCGAATCGTCTTCGGAAGATGTTCGCCGCCGATTCGTACGACGCGAGCGTCGTGCACCATTTCCGTGAGGATCATTACCGTGTCGGACGTCTGCACAATTTGATGCAGGTTGTTGTAGAAGTAATCCGGCAATGCGGGCGGTCCGGAAGTGGATCCGAATCCGAGGATGCAGCGTTCGCCCAATGGCCGGCGCTCGGGATCGTCGTAAGAGCCTGGAGGCTCGAGACCTGGATCGAGGCTTTCGGCGGCATCCGACGTTGGTCGCGGCAATCGATTCGCGGCCGCGCGTGCGCGCGCTTCGGCCGTGAGAGGCGGAACGCGTCCATCCGGCGGATCGACGATCAATGAAGTACGGCGCTCGCCATTCACGATGGTGTAGTTCGATCCCGCATCCAACCAGAACGAGTTGTATCCGCCGACGTTGCCGTACGCTCCGGTCGTGCCGTCGCCGCCTTTGGGCGGAGCCGGCCGCTCGGCGCTGATCGGCAGGTCGCCGCGGGCTTTTTGTGCGGCGACGCGTTGTTCGAGTGCCGCCGCTTCCGCATCGGTCAGCACGCCTTTCGCGCCGGCGGAACGCTCCATGGGCGTCAGGGTCGCCAGATCGTACATGCCTTGAAGATCCGGATGACCATCCGGCATCCGCGGAATCGCCGTCGCGGCGGGCTTCTTCGCCGGGGATACGGATTGACCGGCAACCGAGACTCCCACGATTGCGATGACGAGCAGCACCATTAATAAGAGAGACGGCCGGCGCATCAGAACCTCCGTTTTACTGCGGCAGCGGTTTCTTCCGCCACTGCCCATACATCATTTCTTCAACAAACTCGACGCACTTGAAATCCAGAAGCTGAGCGTTCTTTTCGAGCCGACGGTACAACGGCATCGACATCTTCCACGGACGCGTGAAGACCTTCGAATCTTCGATCGTCGCCTCATACATCATCACGTCAGGCGACGTCCGCGTGTACCGCTCCACCACATGAAGTTCGTCGCTGTGAAAATTTCCGGCGCGATCAAACCAGGAATCTTCATTGAATCCGATGACGTCGACGACAAACGTGTCGCCTTCCCATTTGCCGGTCGATTGTCCCATCCACGAATCGGCAGGCGGCGCCCCCGGATTCTTTAAATAAATGTTGCGGGTCGCGCCGTCGTATTCGTAGGCGATGAAGAACGCTGAGGGGCTCTGGATGATCTGAAACGGATACGGCATATAGGTCGCGCGCGGAACTCCGGGCAGGTAGCACTTGATTTCAGGATCGCGGTCGAGCCAGTGCTCCTGATTTTCCTTCCGCTTGTCCAGCGCCCACGGTTGATAAGGAATATCGCCACCTTCGACGACACCGACTCCCGGCGGGACCGATCCCACCGCGCCCAGCGCCAGCACCGGCGGCGCCGGCACGGGCACGTACGGGCCCGGCCGGGTTTGCATTGCCGGACGAGCCATATGCATCTCGATATCGAAGTTTGCTTCATTATTGGTTTGCCAGATGCCGTTCATATCGGGGTGGCCATCCTTCAATCGAGGCGGTCGATATACCTGCGCCTGACTCTCCACAGGTCTCGCCGCAAACCATAAAACGCCTGCGGGGATGAGGCCAAGAACGAGCATAAACGCAACTGTTCGCAGCGGAGAATGCATGCCGCGATTGAATACCGCAACCGGAGCCGATGTCAAACAAATCGAATTTCGTTAGTGGTTAGTAAAGACACTTCATCCGGTTATCTGCATATCACGTTGGAGATGGGACGTCCCGACATTTGAAATATTGCGGAGCATCTTCTGAATATGTCAAACGTCGGGATGTCCCATCTCCAACGCGATATGCAGATAACCGGATGAGGTACCCCGCAGGATTAATTCAGGGCGGACCCACTTCCCGAATTTCGGGTAATATCCTCCGATGCGAAGAAGCCTGGTGGCCATAGGGATTCTGCTCGCGTGCGCCTCCACTCTTGCAGCGCAGTGTCCTCCTGCGGCGCCGTTTGATTTTGCACGCGGCGCGCAGTGGACCGGCTGGAGTCCCGACGTCACGAACACACACTTTCAATCCACAGCGCAAGCCGGTCTGAGTCTCGCCGACATTCCCAAACTCAAATTACGCTGGGCTTTCGGATTTCCCTCCGCAACGATGGCGTTCGCGCCGCCAACCGTTTCCGGCGGCCGGCTCTTCGTCGGAAGCCAAAGCGGCGACGTCTATTCTCTCGATGCGCGGACAGGTTGCGTCATCTGGACGTTCAAGGCCGGCGGCGGCGTGCGGACAGCGATCGCTTTATCGAAGGACGCGGCCTACTTCGGCGACCTTCACGCAACGGCGTACGCCGTGAGCATCGAATCCGGCAAGCTCCTGTGGAGCCGCAAACTCGACGATCATCCAGGCGCGCGAATCACGGGATCGCCCACGCTTTACCAGAATCGACTGTTCGTCCCGGTGTCTTCCTTTGAGGAAGGACAGGGCAGCAACGCGCAATACGAGTGCTGCACATTTCGCGGCAGCGTCGCCGCTCTGGACGTCAAGGATGGAACTGTCGTTTGGCAGCGCTACACGATTGCGGACGAACCGAAGACGATCGGAAAGAATGCCTCCGGCGCGGCACGCAAGGGTCCCGCCGGCGCCGCTGTGTGGTCTTCTCCGACAATCGATGCTAAACGCCGGTTGGTGTACGTCGCTACCGGCAACATGTACACCGAGCCCCAGCAGCCCACCAGCGATGCCGTCCTGGCGCTGGATCTCGACAAAGGCACGATCGTGTGGACCGCCCAGGTCACGCCGAAAGATGTATTCGTTGTCGGCTGCGGTCCCGCGAGAGGAGCGAACTGTCCACCGGACGTGGGGCCGGACTTCGATTTCGGTAATTCGCCCATGCTGACCACGCTCGCCGGAGGACGCGACATCATTGTGCTCGGTCAAAAATCCGGAGTCGGATGGGCGCTCGATCCCGACAGGAAGGGCGCGGTGATCTGGCAATATCGTGCGGGCAAGGGAAGTGCCCTCGGTGGAATGGAGTTTGGATCAGCGCTCGACAGCCAAAACGCCTACTTTCCGGTTTCCGACATTTTGAATCCGCAGCCCGGAGGTTTGCATGCGGTCAAACTCGCCACCGGCGAACGTGCGTGGTTGGCCGAGCCGCCTCCGCTCAAATGCAAAGCCGGCCGAGGTTGCAATCCTGCTTTATCGGCGCCGATCACGGTGATTCCCGGAGCGATCTTCGCCGGTTCCGCCGACGGCGGAATCCGGGCGTACTCCGCCAAAGATGGAACAATCCTCTGGGACTTCGACACCAATCGCTCGTTTGAAACGATCAATGGAGTCACTGCGAACGGCGGATCGATCAACGCCGCCGGCCCGACCGTCGCCGGTGGCATGCTGTTCGTGAGCTCCGGCTACAGCGCATTTGGCGGCCGCGCCGGAAATGTCCTCCTCGCCTTCGCCGTCGAACACTAGGTCCAGTCACACGTAATTCTTAACGGCACGGTGCCCCACTCGCTTCGCTCGGGTACTGTGGGTCGCCTGCGACCAATTGCGGGCGAATGCCGCAGAGTACCCGAGCGAAGCGAGTGGGGCACCGAGGATAAGACGTAAAGATTTAGCTGGGACGCCAGACCAGGTCTACTGGTCTAATCACGTCCTATTGCATTTCTGAAGTCCACCCTTTATAAATGTTCCGCTTTTGGGGCCGTCAGGTAAGTCTTCTCAAGGACGGCCTGTCTGGACCAAACCCTAGCAAGGAAGCGAAGGTACTTCTCTGTTGAACCCTACATGTTGTTGCCGGATTGGATTGTTCAGCGGCTTGTTCGGCCTGGCGCTGGCGCTCCTCTTTCCCGTCGTATCGAATGCCCAGACAGGGGACTCGACGACGTATTTGCCGATCGTTCAGGCGCTCGATGGAATGGACCTCGGTCTCGCTTTTTCAAATCCCACACTGACCGCTGTAAAAGTAACCTTGACGGCCAGGAGCTATTCCGGTGTCGTCATCACAGGTAAAGACATCACGAATCCGGCCACCATCGATTTGGCGGCCTCGGGTCAGCGCGCGGTTCGAGCCATTGATGTCTTTGGCGGCGGCATCGCCGACAAGAGGGGATGGATTGAGGTGCGGTCGTCGTCTTCCGCGATTACCGGATTCTTCCTCGCGTTCGATTCCGGCCTTACGTCCATGGATGGCGCGGCATTGCAGAGCGCGCCGTCTTCACGGATTATTTTTCCGAAAATTACCGCCACGACCGAGTCATCGAGCTTCATCAGCGTGGTTAACGTTGCGCCTGCAACCGTGTCGGCTTCCGCGTCGCTTTATGACGACAACGGAAATCTGATCCAGCGTACCCCGATTGATCTCGAGGGCTATTCGGGCTTTTCCCGTGCGGTCACGGATCTGTTTCCATCCGTGAGGTCCATGGACGGATACGCCGTTGTGGAAACGGCCGCAAGCGTGTTCGGTCCCGCAAAGGAAAGCCTGATCGGTTTGGAAACATACCAGCATCGCAGCGACATAGCCGTTCTGAATGGTGCCTCCGAATCGGCAAGCCAGCGCACGGGTTACCTTCCGCATTTCGTCAATGGCGCGGGTTACCGGACGACGGTAACGCTCGTCAATTATTCCGGGCAAGCGCAGGATGTACGGCTGACGGCGGTTGTGGAATCGACGAATACTTCAGCCGGCACGATCGGCCCGACCGCCGTGCGCAACATTCCGGCGCATGGCCGTCTCAGCGTACCGCTGGAAGCGCTCTTTGGTTTTGCCGGCGGCACGATGATCACGGGGTATCTCCAATGGGAGGTTCAGGGGAACACTGCCGGTCTGCTCGGCGCGTTGGATTACGGAACAACCGACGGCGTTCTCCTGACGGCCATTCCGGCCCAAACCAGTTTCTCAGACCTGCTGTTCTCTCAAATCGCGCAAGGGGCCGGCTATTACACCGGCCTGGCGTTTCTCAACCCGAATCCCAATCCTTCGACGATCACGGTCGCTGCTTTCGATCCTGCCGGAAAGCTGCTCGGCATGGTGGATTTCGTTCTTGCACCGGGCGAGCGGCGCGCGCGGGTTTTGCAGGAACTTCTGCCCGCGCTGGGCGATCAGTTGGGCGGTTACGTTCGAGTGACGGCAACGAAGCCGATATTTGCCTTCGAAGTTTTCGGCTCCGCGTCCGCACCAGTCTTTCTGGCCAACGCCGCCGTTCGAGGCGCTCAGCTTCAGCCTCAATTCAGCGGAAGGGCCGTCAGCGCCGCGACGGGTGCAACGGTTTTATCGGCGAACTCTTCGTCATCGATTTCCTTTCCGCCGGGCGCCCTTGGAAAAGACACCGTTATATCGTTAGGTCAGCCGGCGTTACTGCCTCCTGCACCTTCGCTGACCGAGAAACTCATTGCATCCGTAGAGGCGTTGCCTTCGGGGACGCAACTGACAGTGCCGGTCCCTTTGACCTTTCCGCTGGCCGTTCAGCTCGAACCCGGCGCTACCCTTCCCGTTCTACTGTTCGACCCGAACACGATAAGGTTTAGCTCCGCCGGAACGGCCGTCGTCGATGATTCGGGACGAACCGCCACGACATTCGTGACGCACTTCAGCACCTATGTTGTGGCGCTGTCCGATCAAGCGCTCATGACGCTGGACTCGATCAGTCCGGCCTCTGCGCGTCCGGGAGCGGCCGTGACGATTTCCGGCAAGGGCTTCAGCTCCAGTGTTTCGGAAAACATCGTGACCTTTGCCGGCGCCGACAATTCCGCTCTTGCCGCCGTTGTCAGTACGGCTTCACCAACATCGCTGAAGGTGACGGTTCCTGCTGGGGCGATTACCGGCAATCTGATTGTCAAGGTCGGCGACAAAAGTTCCGTCGGTGTTTCCTTCACTGTCCAGAACGACAAGCCGAAACCGGTAGTCGACTCTATAACGCCGGTGAGTATTGGCGCCGACTCGACTTCGGTAGAGATGAGCGTTGCCGGAAGCAGTTTTGATTCAACGTCGCAGGTCCAGGTAGATGGAACAGCGATGAGCACGACGTATGCCGATCCCACGCTGCTGACGGCCCACTTGAGCGGCGCCGCGCTGTTTCCGGGCGAGCATCACGTCCGTGTTTTCTCGCCGGCGCCGGGCGGAGGGACGTCGGATGTGGCGAAGCCGTACGTGATCGGTTTTCCGGTTCCGGCCATCAAGACCGTTTCGCCCGGAACCGCGCAGCGCGGCCAGTCGCTGGGCATCGCGATTTCCGGAACTGGATTCACCTCGCAGTCGAAGGTAGTGCTCAATGATTCCGCGGTTGATTCGACCTTCGTCGACAGCGCAACGCTTCAGTTCCCGCTCAACCCGCTTACAGCAGGCAATCAATACATTGTTGTGGTTAATCCCGCGCCGATGGGCGGAACCTCGAACAGCGCCGTTGTCAGCGTCAGCGATCCCGCTCCACCGCCGTCGGCCGGCGGCGGAGGGGGGGCGCCGGCGCCCGCACCAGCACCCGTGCCCGCTCCTGCTCCCGAGCCGATCGCGATAGTTGCGTTAGCTACACCTTCAGGGGGCTCGGCTCAGGTCGCGACACAAGTTCCGATCACCGTCGAGTTGAGGGCTGCGGGCGGACAGCCTCTTTCGGCTCGCCAGGCGGCTTTCGCTGTGACTTCCGGAGGCGGATCGCTGAACGCCGTATCCGCAGCGAGCGACGGCCTGGGCCGTGTCACGGTGATGCTGACTCTCGGATTCAAGGCTGGGTTGAATCGTGTCGTCGTCACCGCGGAAGGTGTCTCCACGACTTTCGATGTGAGCGGAGTTGCCGGACCGGCGACTCAACTCGTCGTCAGCGCCACTCCAGATACTGTCGCGGCGAATAGCGAAATGACATTGTCGGTGACCGCCAGGGACCAGTTCGGCAACGCCGCAACAATCGGAACGCCTGTTTCACTTTCGTCCACCGCGAGTTCATTTACGTTCGGGACAGTGAGTCCCGTCGTGAGCGGAGCCGTCTCCGCGACATTCAAAGCAACTCGAGCGCAGACGTATCAAGTCACCGCGTCAAGTACGAGCCTCAGTTCCTCATCGATCGATATCGTTGTCATTCCGGCGGTGCTGAGTACGGTTGCTCTGTCGGTTAGTCCGCTGACGGCCACCGCGGATGTGAATCGTGTCGTGACGATCAAATTTCAAGACGACTTCGGCAACGTCGTCACCAGCGCGAACAACGCTTATTCGTTGAGTCTGCCGTCAGCCTTGATTCCAACGATCGGGTTTACGCGAACAAACGGCGTGGTGGAACAGCCGATCCGCGCAACCGTCGTGGGGACGTACCGCATTGCGGTTGCTTCCACGGGTCTGATCAGTACACCGCCGGTCGATATTTCGGTGACGGCCGCGCCGGCCGCAAAACTTGTGGTCTCGGCAAATCCGTCGAACATCGTTGCTCGCATGAGCACCACGCTCACAGTTGCGGTGACGGACGCCTTCAACAATGTTGTGGCGTCGGCGAATCCACCGGTGACTTTGAATGCCGTCTCGACCGGGTTCGGCACGTTTGGAACTCTCAGTACTTTCGCGAACGGCATCGCCAACGCGAGTTTTCAATCGAGCATACCTGCGTCCTATTCGATTACGGCCGCGGCTTCGGGTTTGGCCGGCGGCTCTGTCAACGTTAACGTCGCGGCGATTGTAACTACGGGCTACACCATTTCGACGGTAGCCGGTCAATCCGTGATCGCGGAAGGCGGGCAGGCCGCCGATCAATCGTTGTCGGGCCTGTCGGATGTCGCGATCGATGCAAGCGGCAACTTATATATCCCCTCGTCCACCCGGCACAAAGTATTCAGGCTCGCGACGGACGGAACGATGACCACGGTTGCCGGCACGGGAACTCCCGGTCCTGCAGGCGACGGCGGGCCCGCACTTTTAGCTCAATTGAAACAACCCACATCCGTTGCTCTCGACGCGAGCGGAAATTTATACATCGCCGACACATTGAATCAGCGCGTCCGGATGGTGACGCCGGACGGCACAATCAGGTCCTTCGCCGGCACCGGCGAAGCCGCGTCCGCCGGCGATGGCGGACTGGCGCTTCTGGCCTCATTGAATCGTCCTGGCGGTTTGAGTCTGGACGCTTCAGGCAACCTGTACATCTCCGAGGTCGCCAGAATACGAAAGGTCGAAAGGGCGACGGGGCGGATCACCACCATTGCGGGAACCGGTAATCCCGGTTTTACCGGCGACGGCGGTCCTGCGACAGCCGCTCAACTATCGGACTTCAGCTTGCCTAACCGCCTCGCATTCGACGCCAGCGGCAATCTGTACATTCCAGATACCGGCAATGGACGTATTCGCCGCGTCAACGCCGAGGGAATCATCACGACGTTTGCCGGAACGACCGGCATCACTCCCAATAACGGCAACGGCGGACCCGCCACGGCTGCAACCATGTGGCCAAGCGGACTTGTGATGGGACCAGGCGGCGTGCTCTATGTCATCAGCGGCGACAGTATTCGAAAGATACTTCCGGACGGAACGATCGATCGGGTTACGGAGATCTACTACCCATCCGGTGGTGTGGCGCTCGACGCCGGCGGCAACATCGTTCTTCCGGCCGACATGTTCAGGGAAGTATTTCGCGTTACTCCGGGTGGAACCGCCTAGGCCATCGCGGGGAAATTCCGTGGCTACTCCGGAGACTCGGGGCCGGCGACGTCGGCACAGCTGAACTCACCTCTCCAACTCGCGACGGATGAGTCCGGCAATCTCTGGATCAATGATTATTTCAACGGCCGAATTCGCCAGGTCGATCCGAACGGCACGATCCATACGGTCGCGCAACAGGACGATTTCGGTTTCGGCGCCGTTTTGGCGAACCGTGGAGACCTTTATTTTGGCGACGATCGTCATTACCGCGTACTCAAGCGGGCGGCCGACGGAACACAGTCTACGGTCGCGGGTACCGGAAACTCCGGATTCAGCGGCGATGGCGGTCCCGCAACATCAGCGCAGATTCGAGACGTGTCCGGCCTGGCGATCGATGCCTTCGGCAATTTGTATATCGCGGATACGGGAAACTACAGAGTTCGCAAAGTCAGCCCTAACGGAACGATTACCACGATTGCCGGAACCGGAGGTTAAGGATCTGATGGGCATGTGGGACAAG
>JACXTT010009721.1_pt1 | contig 13094 bp, 11 predicted proteins | sample 9270951 | NCBI WGS metagenome assembly JACXTT01 (sample SAMN15532306, study PRJNA645909) | rock metagenome | isolation source: weathered quartz diorite | place: Puerto Rico | collected 2017-06-21
GAGCGGATCACCCAGGTCGCGGGCACTCTGTCGGGCGGCGAGCAGCAGATGCTGGCGATCGGCCGCGCGCTCATGGCGAACCCGCGGCTTCTGCTGCTCGACGAGCCGAGCATGGGGCTAGCGCCCGTGCTCGTGGAGCAGATCTTTGACACGATCATCGATATCAATCGCCAGGGCGTGACGATCTTACTAGTCGAGCAGAACGCCGCCATGGCGCTGTCGATCGCGCAGCGCGGCTACGTCCTCGAGACGGGCTCGATCGCGCTCACGGGGACCGCGGCCGAATTGTCGGACAACGCCGATGTCCGCCGAGCGTATCTGGGCGAATAGCTCCGACCAGACGATCTTCGGCTGGTTCGCGCGGTATCAGCGGAGCTTCACGCGGGAGTGGTCGACATCGTACCGCGCCACGAGACCGTGCACCGCTGGGGCGTCGAGGCGCTCGACTACGCGCCGCGCTCTGACGTGTGGCTCATGGTCTTCGCGTGGAGGAGGAAGTCATGATCGGCGATGGCCTGCACTTCGAGCAGCACCAGATCGGCGCTATTTTCCGTACACTTGGCCGAACGGTTTCGGAGACCGACATCGTCTCCTTCGTCAACCTGTGCGGCTTCACGGAGCCGCTCTTCATGGACATGGAATACATCGCGAGGGAATCGGTGTTCAAGCGACGCGCGGCGCCCGGCGCCTTGACGTTCGCCCTCTCCGAAGGTCTGATCATGCAGACCGGGCTGATCCACAACACGGGCATTGCCTATCTCGGCGGTGAGATCCGCGTGACGGCGCCTGTGCTCGAGGGCGACACGCTCACCGTGGAAGTCGAGGTGGCTGACAAGCGCGAGACGAAGAAGCCCGACCGCGGCATCGTCACGTACCGCCACCGTGTCCTGAACCAGCGCGGCGAGGTCGTGCTCGAAGCCCGCGTTCAGCGGATGATCCGGCGCCAGGCGCGCTGAGCGCGTCGTGAGTAACACGAGTCGGCGCCACCCGTGCCATGCTCGCGTACAATCGTGCCGGCCCGAACGCTCGGAACGGAGGTTCGACCAGTGAGCGGAAGAATCGTCCAGATCAGCGTCTCCCGCGGCGGCGTCCCGAAGACGGCGGTGCCCGAGGCGCGTACTAAGCCCTGGGGCTGGACGGCGCCGCGCATCGGGACACATGGAGCACCACGACGGGTCCGAACTGGGCCGTATGCCTCTACGCGACGGAGATGATTGCGCGCCCGCGCGTCGAGGGTGACGACATCGTGCCCGGCGAGATCGGCGAGAACGTTACGGTCGAGGGGTTGGACCGGGCGGCGATGGTGCCGCGATGCCACGTGCTGCACGGCGGGTCGGTACTCCTTCAGATCACCAGCTACACGAGGCCTTGCGTGAAGATCGCCAGATCTTTCAAAGAGGGTTGCTTCGGCCGGGTGTCGCAGAAGCGCCCGGTGCGGCTCCTGAACGAGGTCGAGGGCGCCGAAGTGAACGCGGGCGCGGCGAGGTGAACCGACGCGCCGACGTCATTATTATCGGTGGCGGCGTCATCGGCGCCTCCATCGCCTTCCATCTGGCCACGCTCGGCGTGCGCGACGTGCTCCTGCTCGAGCGCAAGTTTCTCGCCTCCGGCGGCACCGGGCGCTCGGTCGGAATCGTCCGTCAGCTCTACCCGACGCCGGAGACCAGCCAGATGGTTGTGAGATCGCTCGCCGCTTTTCGCGTCTTCCGCGATGCCGTCGGAGGCGAGTCAGGCTACGTCGCATGCGGCGTGGTGATCGGCGTCTCCAGCGCAATGCGGGCGAAGCTCGAAAAGATCGTCACGCTGCAGAGGCGATTCGGTGTTTGCGCCGAGGTGCTGGAGCCGAGTGAGGTCACGCGCGTCGAGCCACGGATCGATACCGAAAATCTCGGCGCCGCCCTTTACGAGCCCGACTCCGGCTATGGCGACCCCACCGCGGTCACGACCGGCTACGCCGAGGCGGCGCGACGGTACGGCGTGCGCATCGAGCAGGGCGCCGAGGTCGTCGCGATCCCCAAGATCGGTGAGCGAGTGACCGGCGTCGAGACCGCCGCTGGCGAACGCATCGACGCGCCGGTCGTCGTCAACGCTGCGGGCCTCTGGTCCAGAGCCGTCGCGCAGCTTGCCGGCGTGTCGCTTCCGATCGTTATCGGCCGTCATCCGGTCTTCGTCGTCGAGCGCGACGCCGGCTTCGGCCGACCCCACCTGGTCTACCTCGATCTCGCGGGCGGTAGTTACGCGCGCCCCGAGACGGGCGGTCTTACCCTAACCGGGTCTCTCAGCGACGACGAGACCCAGCATCCGACGGAGCCCGACCAGCTCGGCGGCGACGTCGGCCTCGACGAAGCCACGGCCGTCCTCGAGCGAACCGGCCGGGCGATCCCGCGTCTGGCCGAGGCCCGCTACCGTCGTGGCTGGGCCGGCGCCTTCGACATCACGCCGGACTGGATGCCGATCCTCGACGAGTCGCCCGTCCGCGGCTTCTGGATCGCCACCGGCATGAGCGGGCACGGCTTCAAGCTCTCGCCAGCGGTGGGGGAGATGATGGCCGCGCTGATCACCGGCGCGTCGCCGCCGGTGAACCCGACGCCGTTCGCGTTCGCGCGATTCACTGCGAAGGATCCGAGCGGAACCTTCGTGGCTTCGTATCTGGGCTGAGGCTCAGGCGAGGGCGAGCGGAAGCTCGACCACGAACGTCGTGCCCGCGCCCTCGATACTCTCGGCGCGGATCCGACCGCTGTACGCCTCGACGAGGCTCCTGGTGATGGCGAGCCCGAGACCGGTACCGGCGATCTCCTTCGTCGCCTTGCTCTCGACTCGGTAGAACTTGTCGAACACGTGAGGCAGGTCGCGGGCAGGAATGCCGATCCCCGTATCGGCTACCCGGATCGTGACCGTTCCGGCTCTATCGCCGTCGTCTCCAACCGTCGCGGTGATCGTTACGCACCCGCCGGTGGGCGTGTACTTGACGCTGTTGTCGATGAGGTTGATCAGCACCTGGCGGATCCGGCTCGGGACGGCCGAGATGATCGTCTCATTCGGCAGCGCGGCGCGAAGCTCGATGGTCTTCGCCTCGGCGCGAGGCTTCACGAGCCGGAGTGCCTCGCCGATCACCGGAATCAGATCCATGGGCTCACGGGCCGCGTCAAGCCCAGCCTCGATCCTGCCGAGGTCCAGCAAATCCGTCACGAGATCCGCCATGTGCTGAGCGGCGTCGCGGATCTCCTGGCAACGCGTCTCGTGATTTTCGTCCCCGGGACCAGCCATCCGCAGCAGGTCGGCCATCCCGGCGATGACGGTGATGGGGCCCTTGAGATCGTGGGAGACGGTGTTGACGAAGTCGTTCTTCATTTGCTCGAGATTCTTGAGCAGCGTGATGTCGCGAAGGACCGCCGCCAGCCCGACCGGTTCGCCGAAGGGCGTTGTCACCGCCACGAGGCTCGCCTGAGCGGTCCGTCCGTCCGGAAGCGGAAGCTCGAAGACCCCGGGACGTCCGGCGGCGAACAGCTCGCGCAGCGGCTCGTGGTCGAGCACCTCGAGCAGCGGCCGGCCGGTCATCGCGTCGGGAACCAAACCGAGCATCGGCCGCACAGCGGCGTTGGCCAGCAGCACGAGCCCCGCTTGATTCATCATGAGCACCGCGTCCGCAGTGCTCGCCAGCACCGCGCCCAGAGTGCTCCGCTCGTCGGCCGCCGCCTGGTACGCCAGTGACGTCTCGAGCGCGGCCGACAGCCCGGACGCCAGCAGCTGCGCGATGTGCAGATCGTCCTCCTTATAGGCTAGCGGTGCCCGGCTCGCGAAGAGCAACGCTCCGAGCACGTCGAGCCCGCGACGGATCGGGACGGCCATGGTGGCACGCATCCCGGCGGCGGCCAGCACGCCCTCGAGATCGTGCACGCCGTCTTCGGCGGTGAGATCCGCGACGAGCTGCGCCCTGCCGGAGCTGATCGCCCGCCCGGGCAGACCCTCGTCAGAGGAGAACACGCGCTGGCTCACAGCGCGCGCCTCGAGGCTCGAGAGCGAGTGCACGCGATAGCCGCTCTTTTCAGAATCCTGGAAACAGACCGCGAGGTAGTCGTTGGGGACGGCGGCGAAGGCCTGGTCGCCCAGAGTCTGAAAGAAGTGTGTCGGGACCGGCGATCGGAACAGCTCGACGAGAATCTCGCTGAGGCGGATGAGACGCTCGGCGTAGCTCATGGGGGCGTCGGCGCAGCGCAGTGAGCGCGGGCGAGGTCGGCGAGATCCGCTCCGTCGGGGACGGGATCGATCGGACCGACCACCGTGACGTGGCGGATCACGCCTTCCTTGTCGACGAGGAAGATGCCCTGCTCGTGTGCTGTCATGGCGTGATGGTGGAGACGCCGTACGAAATTGCGGTTCATGACGTCGAACCACGCGCCCCGGATCTGATTCACGGCATCGCCGTGCGTGAACGCGTGCGCGAAGCTCACGACGGCGGTGCGCGCCGCTTCGAGCGCTCGGCGATCGCCGAGGCCGTATACGGCGTACAACCGCTTGTCAGGATCGCAGACGAACGGAAACGGCAGGATCCCCTCACCGAAGTATCGGCGTGCGCTCTCGAGTAAGTTGGGCGCCACTTGGATCACTTCCGTCTCGGCGGCCCGGAGGGCTTGATACCCGGCGCGAACTCCGTCGGTGTAGACGCGGCAGAATGGGCATGTGAACCCGCGCGAGAACCAAACCACCACGTTGCAACGGCCGCGGTACGACTTGAGGTCAACCACCGCTCCACTGAGTGAAGGCAGGGAGAAGTGAGGCGCGATCTCGCCGATAGACAGGCGGTCGATCAGAGGTGTCGGCGTCGAGGTCGTGCTTTCTATGCTCTCGTAACTCTTGACGTTTCCCACGTTTCACCCGGATGAGAGGGCAGCAAGAGACGTACCAGGCCGCAAGTCCTTTCATTGAGAGTGTTTCTGTTGATCTCGGCCCACCCGTGAGAATCGGCGCCTGGACAGTCCGGCAAGAGGCTGACCATTGGTGTCATCTCTGTCAACGCTCAGCGGCACGGGCCAGAGACCCGTCTGTGCTACTTGGAGAGGATTAGCGTGGGATCAGATATTTGTGCCGCGCCCGACTCGATCGCCGAGGCTCATCTGGCCGCCCTCTCAGTGTTCGGGTCTGGCGCGCCCCTTGCACATCGGGCTGAAGGATCTGTGGGATCCGCAGACCCTTTCGACTACGATGGCAATAACGTCACCCCTGATCAAGCGAATCGAGCGTGCGCGGCGAGCTCGCTGGAAGCCGTCGCCTTTTCATTTTCGCGGTGCGCGCGGTGCTCGATGCAACCTGTTGCAGGCGGGCGCATCGGACGGGACGGTCGTGACTGAGGAGGGCCACCCCTGAACGACAAGGGCTCTTCCCACACGGGAGGCCGCGTTGTCTCGTCGCGAATGCGGCCGCAGCATTCTGCGGAGGAGAAACAAAGTAAGCACCAGGATCGACTCGCGGAGGAATACGAGCGTCACTATTCCGATCCGCTCAGCATGGCGTATCGGCTGCGGTTTTTCAACGAGCCGATGATGGCGGGAATCGTGCTGAGGGGGCAAAGGGTCCTCGATGCCATGTGCGGGGGTGGTCAGATGACCGACTACCTGCTGAGCTGTGGCGCCAAGGTGACGGGACTCGACATATCCGAGGAAGCCATCGAGCACTTCCGGAAGAAGTATCCCCAGGCCCAAGCGGCGGTCGGCTCCATTCTCGATACCGGACTGGAGGACGACTCGTACGACTGCGTGACCGTGGTGGGCGGCCTGCACCACGTCCACCCGCACGTCAACGCCGCGATCGACGAGGTCTATCGCATCCTGAGACCGGGGGGATATTTCTGCTTCATGGAGCCCCATTCGGGTTCTGTTCCCGATATCGTCCGAAGGGTTTGGTACAGGGTCGATCGACATATGTTCGAAGACAACGAGCAAGCCATCGACGTAGCGGCGCTCCAGACACAGAACGCGGATCGCTTCGAATTCGTGATCACACGATATGGAGGCAGCATAGGGTATCTCCTCGTTCTGAACTCGCTCGTCTTCAGGATCCCTCTGGGCTGGAAGCAACATTATTCGCCATTGTGCCTGGGACTGGAGGCCGCGATCGGCAAAGTCCAAGGCCCATTGTTCTCATGCTTCGTGGTCGGCCAGTGGCGCAAATGGGGGGGCCGGAGCACAGATGGTAACGAGGTCCGCCGATGATCCCGGCGGCGTCACAGTGATCACGCGAATCGACCAGGCGCACCCTGCCCTCATCTACGGATTGCTCTTGATCCTGATGGCGGGCGTCTTCGTCCCGGTCTCGCTCTTCCGGCTCGTCGACGGCGACGAGGGCACCTACCTGCTCGTCTCGCGACTCGTGGCGGACGGCCAGGTCCCGTACCACGACTTCTTCTATCCACAGATGTTCCTGCTTCCGTACGTCTACGGCGGCTGGATGAAGCTCGTCGGCTACTCCTGGTACGCGGCCCGCCTGCTCTCCGCGTGCTTCTCGATCGCCCTGGGCCTCCTCCTCTACCGCCAGGTAGCCCACCTGGCAAGCGCGCGTACATGGGGCATCCTCGCCGCGATACTCTTCACGTTCAGCAGCCTCGCCTTTGGCTGGTACCCCCTCATCAAGACGTTCGTGCTCCCGACGCTCCTACTCTTCGCGGCGTACGCAGTCCTCTCGACCCGGTCGCACTGGAAGTGGGTCGCGAGCGGCTTCCTGTTCGGGCTCTCCGTCGCCTGCCGCGTGTACGTGATCGGCGTCGCGCCGGCGTTTCTCCTCGAGATGTATTACACCGAGCGCGACCATCGCGCGCGCCTCTGGCAGCTCGCGCGCTTCACGATCGGAGGCTTCGTCGCCCTGCTGCCGGCGGAGTTCTTCCTCCTCATCGACCCTTCGACCTTCGCCTTCAACATCGTCGGCGCCCAACTCGTCCGTACGAGCTATCAGACGATGAGCTGGTGGGACCAGAAGACCCACTTCCCCTTGGCGTTGCTTGCCATCCGGTTCGCCGAGGGTGTGACCAGCTTCCAGTTCCTCCTCGTCTTCCTCGTCAACCTCGCCTCCTGGGTTTCGAGCGCGCTCACCCGCGAGCGGCTGTCCCTGGTCTCTACGGCTGCCCTTCTCTTGACCCTGGCGAGCTTCGTCCCCACGCCCGTCTACACGCAGTACTTCTGTATGCCCTTGCCGTTTCTGCTCGTGAACGGCATCGTATTCTTGGCGACGCTCACCCGCGAGGCGTCCGGTCCTCGGCTCCGGCACCTCGTCGCATCACTCGCCGTCGTTTACGTTCTCGTCTCGCCGCTCGACCTCTACCGTTACACGATCGGCGGGGACCTCGTTCCGGGGGTCACAAGCAAAGCCGATGTCATCAACTGGAAGCTGCCCACGATCCGGGCCGTGGGCCGGGCAATCGACCGGGAGGTCCAGGGCGACCGGCCCATCGCCATGAGTTTCTGGCCTGGATACTTCGTGGAGACGAAGGCGGCAATCGTCCCCGGCATGGAGAACCACTTCGCGCTGATGTTCTCGGGTCGCGTGAACGCGGGAGAGGCCGCCCACTTCAAGCTGATGTCGTATCCAGAGTTGGCCTTTCACCTCCAGAGCCACACGACCGACGTCATCGTCGTCGGCAACTGGATGAGCTGGACCCCCAACAGTCCATGGATCCGGAGCCAGATCGTGGAGAACGGCTACGTCATGAAGGAGAAGATCGCCGGCGCCGAGATCTACACCCTTCCGAACAACGGGCACCGATGAACGGCTCGGACACGACACCAGTCTCCGTGATCCTGCCGGTCCTCAACGAGGAGGACAATCTCGCGCCGCTCCACGAGCGGCTGACCGAGGCGCTCGAGTCGATGGGGCGCGACTACGAGGTGATCTATGTCGACGACGGCTCGACCGACGGCTCGTGGGAGATCCTGAAGAAGATCGCCGCCCGCGACCGGCACATTCGGCTGCTGCGCCTTCGGCGGAACTTCGGCCAGACCCCGGCGCTGGCCGCCGGCTTCGCCCACTCGCGACATCCGATCGTCGTCACGCTCGACGCGGATCTCCAGAACGATCCCGACGACATTCCTCGGCTCGTGGAGAACCTCGGCGATTCTCACGACGTCGTGTCAGGCTGGCGGCGTCATCGGAGAGACCCCTGGCTGACGCGCCTGCTGCCGTCGCACATCGCGAACTTCCTCATTCGCAAGGTCATCGGAGTGCCGCTCCACGACTTCGGGTGTACCCTCAAGGCCTACCGACGCGAGGTCGTGCAGGACCTGAGCCTCTATGGTGAGATGCACCGCTTTCTCCCCGTGCTGGCGACCTGGGTGGGCGGGCGCGTCACCGAGCTCGAGGTCGCGCACCACCCACGCACGCGCGGCGCCTCCAAGTACGGTCTCCTCCGGACCTACAAGGTCCTCGTCGACCTGATCACCCTCAAGCTCATCGGCGACTTCCAGTCTCGGCCCAACTACATCTTCGGGGGCTTCGGGCTGCTCTCGCTGATGCTGGGTTTCCTGTCCCTCAACGTCGTTGCCTATCGCGTCTTCGTGCTCCGCAGACTCGAGGCAACACCCCTGGTCTTCCTGATGGTCATCTTCTTCCTCACCGGGGTCTTCTCGCTCTTCATCGGCTTCCTCGCCGAGATCGTCATCCGGGGCTTCTACGACACGCAGCGCAAGCCCGCCTACTACATCCGCGAGACGGTGGGCGCGGATCCCACGGAATAAGCCTCTCGTGTGCGGCATCGTCGGCAACGTCCTGGCCCGCGCCGACCGGAGCCCGGACGCCGCGGTCCTCAAGCGGATGAACGATCGGATCACGCACCGCGGTCCCGACGATGACGGCGTGATCGTTCAGGGGCCGGCCGGCCTCGCGATGCGACGGCTCAAGATCATCGATCTCGCGACAGGACAGCAGCCCATGGCCGGCGAAGAAGGCCGCGTGTGGACGGTCTTCAACGGCGAAATCTACAACTATCAGGAGCTCAGGGAGACGCTCGCCGCTCGCGGTCACACGTTCACGACGCGCTCGGATACCGAGGTGATCGTGCACGGATACGAGGAGCGCGGGCTTGCCTCGATCGGCGATCTCGAAGGCATGTTTGCCTTCGCGATCTGGGACGCGCCGGCTCGCACGCTGGTGCTCGCGCGCGATCGGCTCGGGATCAAGCCCCTCTACTATGCCGTGCTGCCGGACCAGATTGTCTTCGCCTCGGAGCTTAAGGCGCTCCTGGAGCATCCGGCGATCGCGCGCACGCTCGACCTCACTGCCCTGTCCCGTTACCTCGCCCACGAATACGTTCCGGCGCCCCACTCGATCCTCCGCGCGGTCCGCAAGCTCCCGGCCAGCCACTGGCTCACGTATTCAGACGGCCGCGTCAAGCTGGGGCCGTACTGGGACGTCCACTTCGAGCGTGATCGCATGGTCGAGGAGCCCGACGCCGTGGAGGCGCTGCGCGCCGCGCTCGACCTCTCGGTGAAGCGTCATCTCGTGAGCGACGTGCCGCTGGGCGTCTTCCTGTCGGGAGGCATCGACTCCAGCGCGGTCGCGGCGTACGCCGCGCGCCACTTCCCCGGCCGTCTCAAGACGTTCTCGATCGGCTTCGAGGATCCGTCGTTCGATGAGACCGCGCACGCGCGCCGCGTCGCCCGGGTGCTGCACACCGACCATCACGAAGAAGTCCTGTCGCCGCGCGCGGCGCTCGATCTGATCCCGCGGCTCCCGGAGCTCCTCGACGAGCCGCTCGGCGACGCGTCGCTCATCCCCACGTACCTGCTCTCGCGCTTCACCCGGCGCTCGGTGACGGTCGCACTGTCGGGCGACGGGGGCGACGAGCTGTTCGCCGGCTACCCGACCTACCAGGCACATCGCCTGGCCGGCCTCCTCGAGCTGATCCCGCACTGGGTGCGTCGACGGCTCCTGCGCCCGGCGGTCGAGCGCCTTCCCGTCTCGCTCGACAACATGAGCTTCGACTTCAAGCTCAAGCGCTTCGTGGCCGGCCTGGATTTCTCGGCGGTCGACCGGCACGCTGCCTGGCTTGGGTCTTTCACGCCGGCGGAGCAGCGAGAGCTATTCACGGCCGACGCGCTCGCCCGAATGGAGGCCCCGCCGTCCTACGAGGCGTTCGGTGAGATGCTGTCGCATGCGCCGTCGGCGTCGGGGCTCGAGCGCATGCTGTATCTCGATCTCAAGGGATATCTGGGCGAGGGCGTCCTCACGAAGGTGGATCGCGCGAGCATGGCCTGCTCGCTGGAAGTGCGGGTTCCGCTCCTGGATCACCGGGTCGTGGAGCTGGCGACCAGCCTCCCGATGCACTTGAAGCTCAGGCGCCTGACCACCAAGTACGTGCTCAAGCGCGCCCTCGCCGGCGTGCTCCCGCCCGACATTCTCGAGCGCCAGAAGAAAGGCTTTGGCGTCCCGCTGGGGCGGTGGTTCCGTCAGGAGCTGGCGCCGATGCTCCGGGAGGCATGCGCGCCCGACGTGGTCCGCCGGGGTGGGCTCTTCCGACCCGAGGCGGTCGGGCGACTCCTCGCCGAGCATGGCGAAGGGCGCCGCGACCACCGCAAGAAGCTCTACACACTCTTGGCCTTCCAGTTCTGGGCCGCGCGGTACAACGCGGCATGAAGAGGCGCCTGCTCGACTGGCTCGCGTGTCCAACCTGTGGCGGCGCGCTCGCGCTGACCCGCGCGACGCCGGACGCCGGCGACGTCCGTGAGGGCGAGCTCCAGTGCGGCGCCTGCAGCACGCGCTACCCAATCACGGGCAGCGTCCCGCGTCTCTTGCCCCCGACGCTCGCCGTAGAGGCGATCAGCACGGCGGAGCGCTTCGGTTACGAATGGACTCGATTCGCCGAGATTCGCCCGGAATACGAAGCCCAGATGCTCGGCTGGACGGCGCCGGTCGGCCCCGACGCGTTCGTCGGGCGCCGCGTCCTGGACGCCGGCTGCGGGAAGGGCCGCCACCTCCGGCTGGCCGCCGTGTTCGGCGCCCAGGACGTCATCGGTGTCGATCTCGGTCCGGCCGTGGACGCTGCGGCGCGTAACACAGCCGACCTCGACAACGTCCACGTTATCCAGGGCGACCTCACGCGACCGCCACTCCGTCAGGAAAGCATGGACCTGATCTATTCGATCGGAGTGCTCCATCATCTCCCTGAGCCCGAGATGGGATTCCGGGCCCTCGCGCCGCTCCTTCGCCCGGGCGGGCGATTCGTCGCGTGGCTCTATGCCCGCGAGGGCAACGGCTGGGTGCTGGCGTTCGTGGATCCAGCGCGGCGCCTCACGAGCAGACTGCCGCTGCCGCTGGTGAGCGGCCTCGCGTGGCTCATCACGGTGCCGCTGTGGATGGCGCTGCGCCTGGTCTACGCCCCGGCGCGAACGTGGGCGTGGCTCACGAAGATCCTCCCGTACAGCAGTTATCTGACGGACCTCGTGCCCTTCCCCTTCCGAGAGGTGCACTCGATCGCGTTCGACCAGCTGCTGGCACCGGTCGCGCATTACATGCCGCGGGCACGCGTCGAGCGCTGCTTCGCCGAAGGAGGGCTGGCGCTCGAGTCTCTCCGCTGGCACCACGCGAACAGCTGGGCCGCGAGCGGCGCGCGCGGGGGCGTCCGCTGATGGAAGCGACCTTCTATCAGACCGTCTACGAGATCGAGAAGGTCCACTGGTGGTGCGTGGCCCGGCAGCGGATCGTCGAGGACGTGATCCAGCGGCGACTCCAGCTGCCGCCGGGGGCGCGCGTGCTCGATGTGGGCTGCGGCTCCGGGGCAGTGCTCGAGTCGCTCTCGGAACGGTTCGAAGCCTACGGAACCGACACGTCGCAGCTCGCCATCGACCTCTCCCACAAGCGAGGCCTCACGAACGCCTTCCGCTGCACGCTGGCGACGTTCCCGCGCGCCGAGCTCCGGTTCGATTTGACCACCTTGCTCGACGTCATCGAGCACGTTGACGACGACCTGGGCGTGCTTCGGGAAGCGCATCACTACCTGAAGCCCCGCGGGTGGGCCCTCGTGACCGTGCCGGCGTATCAGTTCCTGTGGGGCCCGCACGACCTCGTCAATCACCACAAGCGTCGGTACACGCGCGGAGGACTCCGGCGCGTCCTGCAAGCCGCGGGTTTCGAGATCCGGCTCCTCTCGTACTTCAACTCGATCCTCTTTCCGGCGGCGCTCGCCGCCTGGGCCGGTGAGAGACTGACCGGTATCGGGGCCGATCCACGGCCGCGCGTGCCACCTGCCGCGCTCAACGCAACGCTCACCACTCTGTTCTCGCTGGAGAAGTACCTCCTGCGCGGCGTCAGCCTGCCGTACGGGCTCTCGCTCATTGCCCTCGCCCAACGCGCTTTGTAGATTGAGCACCGTGCCGTGCCGGCGCGTATGGGCGTCGACATCGGCGGCGAGTTCAGCGATCTCGTCGCGACGAGACGACGGGGGCCACGCTCGTCGACAAGGTTCTCACGACGCCGAAGGACGCGGCGCACCGCCGGCTCACGGACCTCCCGATCTCCGGTCAACCGCCACATTGTGCGGTCTTCAGGCGAGATCGCGCTGCCGCCGCTCGCACGGCGCGGGCCGATCGGCAGTAGCGCCGGCAAATCCAAAGGCCTAGCAGCTCGTGCCGCCCGGCGCGCGCGTCGAAGTTCGGCTCCCAAGAGTCGGCGGCTACGGCGCGCCGGCCGAGCGTAATGCTAAGCTTCTCGCGCCCGATTCGCCACGACGGCTTCCTCCTCGGGGCTTGACCAGACCGCGATCGACTCCGCCCCAACTGCTAGTGCCCAGCGTTCATACCTCCCCTCGGGGTGCCACCTAAAGGATTGTTTGTAGGCCTCTAGCGCGCACGCTATTCCTTGAAGATGGGTTGTGCTCGGCCTTGGGCGCCGGCGCTCGGCGCTCTCGGCCTCGTCGCTCTGCTCGCCGGATGTGGGATGTCACGGCAGGCCGGTGCGGCGGTCGACGCTGGACGCCGGTCGACGGAACGGGGCGACCTTTTCGAAGCCCTGGAGCACTTCCGCACCGCGACGAGGCTCGCTCCGGACTCCGCCACGGCGCAGCTGGCTCTGGGAGAGGCCGCCGAAGCCCTCGGGGAGTTCGACGAAGCGCTGAG
>JACXTT010009722.1_pt1 | contig 13093 bp, 15 predicted proteins | sample 9270951 | NCBI WGS metagenome assembly JACXTT01 (sample SAMN15532306, study PRJNA645909) | rock metagenome | isolation source: weathered quartz diorite | place: Puerto Rico | collected 2017-06-21
GCTTGAATACTCTTATCAAGACCATCATATTGAATCGCCAGTCATTCATGGAAGGAGAGTGTCATCGGACCATTTTTGTGGCACAGATGAATCAGATCGTGACACCCGTCATGGCGTCGCAGACTTCCCCGGTACCATACGCGTGAAGAGCAGGGCACTTTCGAAGCCCTTGCAATAAATGAGCAAATACGGATCTTTCCACTCAAAACGCTCCGCCGCCTGGAGCGCCTCCAGATATTTCGTCTCCTGATTCATCACCGCCTCAGGGCAGGCCATTCGCGATGAAGCCAGAGGTCCCAGTTTGATGGCATCGCCATTGATCTCCACCGGGCCAAAAAAACGATTGCAGGAGCCGAGGCCCGCCACCCTTCCCGGTTCCGGGAAAGTGAGCGTCGCTTGCACGTTATCGAGTACCCCGCTCCCAGTCAGATCCTCCAGAAGCCACTCGCCATGGGAAAGGCTGAAGGAAACCGGTTGTGCGGACGCTGGTTGGCCCGTGGTTTTGGCTTCCTTAATTGAGAAAATGTCGAGAACCGGCTGCTCACCGGTCTCCACTCCGTGTCGATGGGCAAGTTTACCAGCGGCTTCCACGCGCTTGTTTTCCAGCTTTTCGAGTTTTCGTGTCTTGCGATAACTAATTTGAATCGAAGTCACCGGCTTCCCGTCGATAGTGGTTGCGGACTCGAGTTCAAGAGCCCAGCCAGTCGCCTCTCCCCCAATAGACATTGCGCGAACGAGCTTACCGGTCACAGTTATTTTTTGTTCCGTCGGCTGCCCCTGCAAATAGACGCTAACAAGTGCCAGAATTAGGCCGATACTTAGTCGCGCGGTGCGCATTTCACACCTCCTCTTCATGGTTTCCGGGGTTCCGCCCGAGCGGCACTGAATTGTTATCGGATCGCGGACAGGCATGGTAATACCGCACATCATTATCGGCCTGCAGCGTGTGGTTAACCACTTGAATGGATGTGCTCCCTAGTCGCTCACATTATCCAGCACCAGATGCTGTACTGCTGTAAAGAGCACGCCAAGAAAAAGAGCACGCCAGGAAAATGATTCCGTTTGCGCCGATGAACCGCCCGCCACCTTGGCGTTACAATCAACCGGAGGATCATGCTTTGCTGATCGTGTTTGGAGGACTGCCAGGTGCCGGAAAGACCACGCTCGCGAAAGCTGTGGTGAAGAAATACGCTGCCGTTTATCTGCGTATAGACACGATCGAGATGGCGATTCGCAGTAGTAACGTGCTTCGTGACGACGTTGGTCCAGCCGCGTATGTGAGTGCCTATTGGGTGGCGGAAGAGAACCTGCGCCTGGGCCAAGCCGTTGTTGCCGATTCGGCGAATGCTCTGCAGATTACTCGCGATTCATGGGCGCAGGTGGCGCGTAATGCCCTCGTGAGCCTCGTGGAGGTGGAAGTGGTTTGTTCCGATGCCGCCGAGCTCCGGAGACGCATCGAAAGCCGACCGCCAGACCTCGATGGCTTGCCCCCTCTCACCTGGGAAAGTGTTTGTGAACGAAAATACGAAAAATGGTCAACACCGCACTTGGTGATTGATACGGCTCGGAAGTCGGCGAGTGAAGCACAACACGAGTTGATAGAGCGCCTTGCCTCCGCCAAACACTTGTCCCCATGACGGGCAACCCGAAGTTATCCACGCAAAATCGATCCAGCTAGCACTTTCCGATCGGATCGTCGACAACAAGCATTCGTGCTATTACTCTGCAGCAACCAACTTGGTTCCCAGCTTCGGCGACCGCCCTTGAGAACCTGCCCGTGATGGAGAATGCGGTCCAGGATCGCGCTGACCGCGGCTGAATCATAGGTGGTCGAACGGGCCCCGCCGCATTCGCACTTACGTTGTCTCTGCCACATGCCACTAACAGCTGTCAAATTGTCATCGTCACGTGAGTTGCTCCTAGCCCGGGAGCGGGCTGCCTTGCTCCTCTACTTTATCGGCGGTACTCTTGCGCAATGCGACCCCTTCGGTATTTCATCAACGTCACATTGGACGGGTGCTGCGATCATCGAGCCATGATCGCGGACGAGGACTTGCATCGTCATGCGGCCGAGATCCTCAACCAGGCCGATGCCCTCCTCTTTGGCCGGGTGACTTACGAAATGATGGAGGCAGCGTGGCGGCCGCCGGCGCGGGCGGGAGCAAGGCCTGAATGGATGGAACCCTTCGCCCAGACGATCGACGCGGCAAAGAAGTATGTCGTGTCGAGCACCCTGGACCGGGTCGATTGGAACGCGGAGCTCGTGCGCGGGGATCTGGGGGAGGCCGTTCAGGAGCTCAAGCGGGAGACGGGTAACGGACTGTTCGTGGGAGGCGTGAAGCTCCCGCAGGCGTTGGCGGAACTGGGATTAATCGATGAGTACGAGTTCTTGGTGCAGCCCAGGCTAGCGGGTCACGGGCCGACGTTGTTCGCCGGACTATCGAAGCCTGTCGACTTGAGGCTGGTGAGCCGGCACGAGTTCGGTTCGGGGGCGGTGGCGATGCGGTATGAGCCGAGAAGATAGACATTGATTTTGTTAGTCCGAGTCGGCCGCATCATGGAGCAACTCGGGCCGATCCAGCGAAAATATGATCCGACCCGCCGGATTCGCAGTAACGCTTTCTCTGCGACAGCCCACTAGTGTGGCCTACGGCCCTATTGACCGTTGACCGCCTGCCTGCTAAGTTCTCGCGTGCCGGACCGCAAGTTGTTGGTGGGCAGTGCAGGACTCGAACCTGCGACCTCCTGCTTGTAAGGCAGGCGCTCTAACCAGCTGAGCTAACCGCCCAATCACTTACGGGGATTGGTGCCCAACTCGGTGCCTTGATTCGGCGACGGCTGGCGAAAATCCATCGACACAAGTCCCGCATCTTTTCGATTCTAACCGAAGAGGTCCCCGAATGCCTCGGGACCAAACGCTCATCAATTTCCTTCGTGTTCCCTTCGGCCCAGTGTACCGTGTCCGAGATCGCGCACATATAGAATGTCGTCTCCGTGCGTCGGCGATGAAGGCGGTGGAATCCCTTGCGCTGGAATGAACCTCCGACTCTCGAACGACGGCGGACGATCTATTTTTTGCGGCAGGACCTGTTTATTGCTTGTCGTACACACCTGTTCCCTTTGCCGGTTTCGCTTGCGAATAATCCGTGTAATTCACAGTAGTGATTTTGCCGTCCTTCGAGACAACGATCGTGGCATCGGTTGCAACCTTTCCACCTTTCTTGGTTTTGCCTTTTAGCGTATTTGCGTTTACACGCTGGTATGACACCGAGTCTGAGGAAGGATCTCCAGTCACGGGATAATCTTTGCCGTCGAACTTGACTTCGTAGCTGATTTTGAGCGGCTGGCCTTTGCCGTCGATTACGTCTTCTGTTAACTTAAGGCCGTTCTCGTCGGCATCAACGACAGCGATGTCGCTTTTCGGCGCAGGAGGCGGCATTTTTGACCTCGCCAGATTAAGCTTCCATGTTCCGCTGAATGGACTGTCAGCAGCGAACAAGCTGAGTGACATCGCCAAGACCACACCCAAAACTGTTGAATGGCGCATTGATTCCTCCTAAAAACCGGAGACATTCTAGTCTCGCGTTTCCTTTGCGGCAAGACTCTCTTGCCAGCTGCTGTCTAGGCCACCACTCATCAATTTCTAGCATCGTCTCCTCTGCTCAACGAATCGCGTCTCTAGATCGCGCTCTGATCCTGCCAGGCACCCGCTTGTCCGCATCACGGTTAGCCAGCTTTCGGGCTACAAGAATTGAAGCCATGATCCACGCTTCCGCAATGCTTCTGCGGAGGCATTTTGGCATGTTCGCTCTCTATTCGCTTCCAAAAATGAGCGCGGCGCGGGGCTTTCCCTGTTTGCTGTCAGACACAGCGTTCCAAGATACGTTCCCCGACTGGCGGCTTGAATATCAAGCTGCACTGCTTGAAGTTTACCCTCAGAAGTTGCTCGAACGAGCAAACGTCGCCGAAGCCGCTAGGGCAACAAACGCTCGTCTACAGTTCCGATGGACAACCAAACCGAGAGACTCGGCCTTTCCCGCCTGGAAAAAGTAGACGCTCGCCCTCCTACCGGCATCAAAGTTTTACAATCACTGGCCCGAGTATGCTTAAGAAGAGAGTGCTTCTCGTGGACGATAACGCGACAGTACGTGGCGGTGTACGTTCCTTGTTTGACTCTCATCCCCATTTTGAGGTTTGTGGAGAAGCGGAACACGGACGCCAGGCTGTTGAGAAAGCACCTAACCTTCGCCCTGACCTCATTCTCTTAGATTTGTCGATGCCAGTTATGAACGCTCTGGAGGCGGCACCGCTGCAGCTCAAGATCCTGCCCAACGTGTGGCCCATACTGTTCACAGCTCACGACGGAGTCGAGGTGACCCGACTGTCGCGCGCGGCGGGAATACATGCGGTGATCCCAAAGAGCAAAGCATCGACCCACTTAGTCGCGCAGGCTGAAGCGCTGGTGGCTCATGCATAAAGCGCGTCATCTACTCGTAACGCCCTGCCGTTGCCAGCAAGGGACGTACGCAAACTGTTGAGGTGCTCATGCTTCCCGTCAGTGGAATGTTGATGTCCATCCCGCCAGAACCGATGCTCGAACACGCAATCCGACATCGCGCTTACGAACTTTACGTCCAACGTGGAATGGTTCACGGCCATGCTGTCGATGACTGGCTAAAGGCAGAAGCCGACCTTACATATGGCCGTTCATCGTCGGACTCCAACACATAGCGCGTCTCCAGCGACAGCGATGTAGGCGTGATGCGGCAAGACTACCGCAACTCCATCAACCGCCGGAAACCGCCATCGGCGCGGGCAAGCAACCACCTCGGCCCCAAAAGCGTCAGAGAGAAGGGCTGCATCTGCCGGGGGAGGAGCCGTTGGCCAAAAGCGCCCGATGCCTTAACCGGGACTGGGGGCGTTTTTCGTGTGCGAATTTCCCTTGGTTGCAGGATCTCTTGGCTAAAGCTTGGAGCCGTTCACAATGTCGGATATTTTGACGCGAAGCGACAGACTTTCACACATCAGCAACGAATTGTTGCAATTGTTCAACCAACAGACGGAATTCTTTAGGAAGGGTGGTCGGGCGAGGCAGCCGCAGGCTGCGATTGCTGAATACGAGACGAGGCGTGAGCGCATTCGAGGATTGTTTGCTGAGGTAAACGAATTGAGAAAGGTGGCACAGCGCTGAACTGAAGCTGGCCCCTGACGAATCCCTTCTGCCAAATCAAGTCCGTATCGAGTAACCACGACATCGGTACGCCATGCGACAATCTTGCCTCGCTACCAATCACCACGGATGCCGCAACAGGCGCTCCTTCTAGGGCAACTTTTGGTGCGGATACAGCGTCCCAAAGGTGGCTACCCGGGGGCCGGTCTACAGCGATCAGTGACGAGCTCTATCCTACGAATGCCTTGAGCGAATTTGCCACAAAAACGGCAGCCAGTCCCATTGCCACTCCAAGAATGATCAATAGAGCAGGGAGACGGTAATGTTTACGGTGTCTCATCCCCGGTATTGATGAAAGCAGGCGTAGCGCGGTTGCTTCGTAGGGCAATGAATGATTGATGCAGGGATTGTCACATATTGACTTCATGTGTGAGGAGGCCTGCTCAAAACCTCCCGCCCGATTTCATAGTAAGATTCCATCCTGAGGAATAGGACGATGTACCGCTCTTGGCGGAATTATTATCAGGTTTACAGAGTTGACCACAAACGTAATCTGGAGCAGATGGTCGCTGAGGTCGAAGGATTGCACGAAGCGGAAAAGCTGGTCGAAAAGTACCTGCGAAATCTGACCGCATCCGAGATAAACGACGAAATCAGCTATTACCGAAGCACTCTTTCGAGCCGCGTACCAAAAATGTTCGGATCATCGCGGGCTAGCTAATTTCGCTTCCCCAGCGGGCGGAATTTGGACAACCCCATTTTCGTACTGACCAGGCTGGCTGATTACTCAGAATCAGAATCGTATTTCTTGATCCTCGGGCCGAGTGACTGAAGCCGACTGATACACCCTGAGACTGCTCGGTGGGCCGAGCTCTCTGCTTGGGGGTGGCAGTTTAAGCGAAGGGACGGAGCCGTGGAACGGGCGCGGCCCATGCTCCCTTCAGCGAACCATATGTACAATCATCGATCTGAATCCAGACGAGGATAATTCATGCCGACAATCGCGAAGCACGCTTCCCTCTGGCACATCAGGCGCAGGGCGCCTAGTTGTCGCAACGCAAGGTGATCTGATGCGTCTCGCCAGCGGAAGTCTGGTGCTCATATATCACGAGACGTACCAACCCTGAGTTGTCTTCGCCTACCTTGTGCATGTCCGCATGGTCGGCTGGGCAGGAAACCGAAAACGGGCAGGCAAATACAAGTGTTGCCAGGCTCAGTGCGGTGATTAATACCTTGAATGACTTCATGTCTCTTTGTTTCATACCACCGAAGTCGAGGGCCAGCGACTTACGGGGGTTCCGAAGGCAACCGTCCCGAAAGTTATGTACTTCTGACTAAAGCTGTGCCGTGAGCTCGCCGAAATACTGTCGCCTGCTAGACTGGCGCAGTGCGCCGCCTGATCATCAATGCCGACGATTTTGGGCTCACGTCGGGTGTAAATCGCGCCATCGTGGAGGCGTACGAAGGCGGGATCGTGACCTCGGCGACATTGATGGCCAACGGGCAAGCGTTTGATGAGGCAATTTCATTGGCTCGGTCGCGGCCTCGACTGGGGGTAGGTTGTCATATTGTGCTGGTGGATGGCACTCCGCTAATCCGGCAGGCTGCGACACAGACTTTGCTCGATCCGCGGGGCAACGCCGGCGGGGCCGTGCGCTTTCGCGAAGGGATTGGCAAGTTTGCCGCGCTCGCATTGGTTGGGCGTCTGGATGAGGACGAAATCGAAGCGGAAGCCCTGGCTCAGATCGGCAGGCTGCAAGCTTCGGGAATCGTGGTTACTCACCTGGACTCGCATAAGCACACTCACATGTTTCCCCGGGTATTCAAGCCGCTGTTGCGTGCAGCTCAGGCTTGCGGCGTCAAGGCTATACGGAATCCGTTCGAACGTGTCCGGGCGTCGCAATTGGCCCTCCGGCCGGGTTTGTGGCGGCGCTGGACGGAAGTGGGTATCTTGAAAAGCCTGGCAAAGGAGTTTCGCCAGGCCGTGGAGCAGGCGGGAATGATCACGCCCGATGGCACGTTTGCCATCGTGGCGACCGGCACCCTCGACGAACGATCCCTGCGCCGTATGGTAGAGCATCTTCCGGAGGGAAACTGGGAACTGGTTTGCCACCCGGGTTACAACGATGCCGACCTGCGAAACGTTCACACCCGCCTGCGGGAATCCCGCGAGCAGGAATTGCGCATTCTGACTTCGCCATCGACTCGAGATTTACTAACGGCCCGCGGAGTCGAGACTATCTCCTTTCATGAATTGGCGGCGCCCTCAATCTGAGAGCGCAACCAACAACGGGAGATCCAGTCCTGCCACGGCACCAGCAATGGAATCCGGAAGTTGTGATCTAATGCTAAAAGTTCAGCAGGGCAGGACGGATCCATAAATCTTATGGCGATGGAACCAGAGCCCCGAATCGACGTAAACCTTCCGATCCGCGTGTTTGGGATGGACGCAGACGGCCGCCCTTTCTCGCAAAAAGCGCAGGCCCGGAACATCAGCCTGCACGGCGCCAAACTGGCCGGGCTGGAAAAACAGTTGAAGCCGGGCGACGTGATCGGAATTCAATCCGGCGACCAAAAGACGCGCTGCCGGGTGATATGGGTGGTCGATGCCGGCCCGGTTGAGAAAATCGAAGCCGGAGTGAAAATGGTCGAGGGACAGCCCTGTCCCTGGCAAAAGGAGATGGAGGCACCGCCCCCTTCCGCAGCGGTAGAGCGCAACGCACCAAGAACGGAAGACCAGAGAAGGTTCCCACGACAACGCGTTCCCTTCTCCCTTGAAATCCGGGATGAGCAAGGTGGCGGTGCGTACATGAAGACGCAGGCCGCGGATGTCAACGGCTGTGGTTGTTATGTAGAGACGATGCTCCCCCTTCCAGCGGGAAAGGTCCTAACCATCACATTTTGGTTGGAGTCGGAGCAAATTTCCACCTCCGCGGTAGTCCGAACTTGTGATGGTGGCGTGGGTATGGGTATTGAATTCACCGGCCTGGAAGCGGCAACCCAGGGCCGCTTACAGGCCCATGTTGAGCGGATGGCCGCGGCCTCGGCGCCTTCCGAGAATCCGCAGGGCGCTTCCTGAGCGGTTCCTTCCTGCCGCCCATGTGGCCGCTCTCGCAAGAGACTTCGTCAAAATCTGAATCCCAGTGGCCTGCGGGCCATCGAATGTGAGGAGTCAGCGCGCGATGCGAAAAGGATGGGCATGAAAATCGGCATTACGTGCTATCCGACCTACGGCGGCAGCGGCGTGGTCGCAACCGAACTGGGGCTGGAGCTGGCGGAGCGCGATCACGAGGTTCACTTCATCTCTTACGCACAGCCCATCCGGTTGAGCGGGCCTCATCCCAATATCCACTATCATGAGGTGGAAGTATCACGCTATCCACTGTTCGAATACCCTCCCTATGACCTCGCTCTGGCTTCGCGAATGGCGGAGGTCGCCGAGCTTTACGGCCTCGACCTGCTGCATGTGCATTATGCGATTCCCCATTCGGTGAGTGCACTGCTGGCACGCCAAATGATGGCGTCCAAGCCGCACGGACGCAAGCTCCCGTTCGTGACCACGTTGCACGGTACCGATATCACGCTGGTCGGACTCGACCGGTCCTATCTTCCGATCACCCGTTTCTCGATTGAGCAGAGCGACGGGGTAACCGCGATCTCGCAATATTTGCAGGAGCGCACCAGGCGCGAGTTCGACATTCGTAATACCATTCAGGTGATTTACAACTTCGTGAATTGCGATGTCTACTGCCGTGGTGAAAACACCGCAGAGTTGAAGAAGGAGTACGCTCCCGGCGGTGAGCGACTGCTAGTGCATCTATCGAATTTTCGGCCAGTCAAGCGCGTCACCGACTGCATCGAGGTGTTTGACCGCGTGCGTAAGCAGGTTCCCTCCAAGCTGCTGATGATCGGCGACGGCCCCGACCGATCCCGCGCGGAATGGCTGGCGGTACAGAAAGGCATTCACAACGACGTGATTTTCCTGGGCAAGCAGGAGCAAGTGCAGGAGAAACTGTCTCTGGCGGATATCCTGCTGTTGCCAAGCGAGCTGGAATCATTTGGGCTGGCGGCCCTCGAAGGGATGGCGTGCGAGGTCGTCCCCGTCGCCACGCGAGTGGGCGGTATTCCGGAGTTGATTGAGCACGGCAAGAGTGGATACCTGGCAGAGGTCGGCGATGTGGACACCATGGCACGCTATGTCACCCAATTGTTCAACGATGAGAAGGCGTTGCAACAGATGGCCAAGGCCAGCCGGGCAGTAGCGCAGTCGCGTTTCTGCGCCAGTCGGATCATTCCGCAGTATGAGGAGTTTTACCGGCGCGTACTGGAACGCGCCTCATAGAAGGCCTCGGGAATCGCTCCCGACCCTTGCAGCACTGGGAGCCGCAGTCTGACCAGAGTTCCCTTCCCTTCGCGACTATCAATGGTCATGCGGGCGGTATCGCCGTAGAGAACCTTAAGCCGCTCCGCCACGTTCGCCATGCCGATACCCGTCCCGCCCAGGCCCGTCGGCCGCTCCAAAAGGTTGGCCGACCCCATACCGACACCGTCGTCCTCGACTTCGATTACGAGGTGCGAATCGGTGAGCCGGCTGCGCAAATAGATGCTGCCCCCGTCTATTTTCGACGACAAGCCATGCTTGATGGAGTTCTCGACCAGCGGTTGCAACAACATGCTCGGAACCATGGTGTCGAGAGACGAAGTTTCCAGCTCCTTCACTACACGCAGCTTGTCGCGACCGAAGCGGACGACTTCAATATCAAGATAGTTGTCGATAAATTCCAACTCCTCGCGCAGTGGAACGAAGGCATCGGTGCTACTGAGCAAGCGGCGCAGGATGTTGGCCAATTTGATGATCAATTGACGAGCCGTGTCGGGATCGAAGCGAACCAGCGAAGAGACGGAGTTCAGTGTATTAAAAAGGAAGTGGGGATTGATCTGGTTCTGCAGGGCTTCCATGCGAGAGTGCAGGAGCAGACGCTCCTGCTCTTCCAGCTTGATCTGGATGCGGACGCTGTTCCAGATTTTTAGTTCCGTTCCGATGACAGTGACCGAGGTGGCATAGATCAGGACTTCCACCCACCAGGTAGGGCTCTCGAGGCTGAACGTAGCGTGCGGCACGAAGCGCGAAATCTCGGTGTGCACAAAACGCAGGGCCACGATCGTAATAAAAAACATGGTCTGCCATTCGAAGGGATGTGGCTTGGGGAGGTTACGTCGGATCCAACGGTAAATGCTGAGGTCGACGAAGGGAGAAAACGACCAGATGTCCTCACGGTTGGGCGCAAAGTTGCGCAACTGCCCCGACACGAAGCCACACAGCACGTTGAAGGGTAGCGTCGCCCATTCGCCGTGCCACAGGGCGGGAAGACCCAACAAAACACCACCTAACACGCCCGTGAACCGTCCGCCAATCACTCCCAGCAGCACGGTAGTCTCGAAGGACAAATCGCCGGCAAGAAAGCTCCTGGCGCTGAACCGGATCCAGACACCCAGGGCCAAAGGAATCCCGATCCATAAGGTTAGATAAAACTTGTGCTTCCAGTCACGCTCATCGCGGAACAGCAGGGATTTGAATTCCACAGAGCGACCGAGGATGCTGGCGGCGGAAGCGGCAACGCCCAACTTGATCAACAGATTGATGAGGATGAGACGCTGTTCCATGAGTGCGCTGGATCTGAGAATTCGACGAGTTGCGAGTCCTGCTGAGGGAAATGTAGCACGGATGCGCTACGACGCCGTTCCGGCGGTGGGCCGCACGCCCGCCGGACGACAGCGGAAGTGCGCTGCCACCTAGTACGGGCCGATAATGCCGCCGATTTGTCGCGAGGCGGGCGGCTGATTAGTCTGCCTCTTTCCATCGATCACTTCCAGGTACTTGAGGCCTGATCCGGTGTTGAACAGAACAACCTTGTCTTCCGAAGCGAAGAACCCACAGGCACGCAATTTGCGATAGGCAACCAGTGACGCTGCTCCTTCCGGGGCTGCAAAAACTCCTTCGACCTCCGCCCAGTGGCGCAGTGCGTCCATTATTTCCGCGTCGGCGGCGGACACTGCCGCTCCCCCGCTGTTCCTCAGAATATCGAGTACCAGGTAATCGCCGTAGGCTTTGGGGACGCGGAGGCCGGCGGCCAGAGTGGCCGCCTCCGGCCAGAATGCAGAGCTTGTCTTTCCCTCATCCCATGCTTTAACAATCGGGGCACAACCGGCAGATTGCACAACGATCATCTTCGGACGTTCGGATCCAATCCAACCCAAAGCCTCCATCTCGTCAAACGCCTTCCACATGCCGATGAGGCCGACGCCCCCACCAGTGGGATAGACGATCCCCTGAGGCAATTTCCAATCGAGCTGCTCGGCCACCTCGTACCCCATCGTCTTCTTGCCTTCGAGCCGGAAAGGTTCCTTGAGAGTAGAAACGTCAAACCATCCTTCTTTCTCTTTTTTCTCAGCCACCATGCGGGCACAGTCACTAATCAGGCCGTCAACCAGGGTCACGTGTGCACCGTAGGTGGCACACTCCACTCGATTCGCGAAGGGCACATCCCGCGGCATGAAAATATGCGCTTCCAGACCGGCGGCGGCGGCGTAGGCGGCCAGGGCGCTAGCCGCGTTTCCCGCGGATGGGGTGGCTAATTTCTGTATGCCGTATGCCTTGGCCATGGTGACGGCGGCCGACATACCACGGGCCTTGAACGAACCGGTGGGGTTCAGGCCTTCATCTTTGATATAGACGTGAGGAAATTCTTGGCTGGACAGCATCGGAGTAAACCCCTCTCCGAGCGAGACGGGAGGCGCATCGGGCAGAATCTTGGCATAGCGCCACATGGTGGCGGGGGCGGAACGCAAGGAATCCCGCTTAAAGTCTTGCTTGATATTTATGAGGTCATAGCGCACATAAAGAATGCCGCCATCCCTGGGACATATCGTTTGCGGTTGCGCGGCACCAAGATGTGCACCACATTTGGTGCACTCGAGATAGGCGATGGCGGACACTTTCGAAAGTTTAGCATTCGGCAAGCGCAGGTTTCGCAGGCGGATGTCAGTTTGCGGTTCCACGTTCCTGTTTCAGGAAGAATACTCATTCACGCCGGCAAGCGGTTCAGCAAAGCATTTGCCTTGCGGAACCAGGGGCGCTCGCGGCGACGCAGGTATCCCGGCATGTTCGGTTTCTTGCCCAGAATCTGCTGGGCCCAATGACGTGCTTCTGCATTTCGCTGCTGAGTGGCGAGAAAACAGGCGTAGTTGTAATAGGTCTCGGATGCGGTGGAAATTTTGGTGACCTGTTCAAACAACGCGGCGGCTCGCTCGGGGTGGTTGGTGTTGGCATACGCATGAGCCAGCAGTCCAGCAGCAAGGTGAAAGTCGTAGGTGGGATCAACCGACGCCACGCGCTCGAGATCCGGCAGGGCAGCCGCAAAATCTCCCATCCGAATGGCGGCGATGCCGCGGCGGTAGAACGGATCCGGTGAGTCGGTGCGGGAGGAGATTGCCTTGTCGTAGGACTGCCGCGCCCGTGCAAACTGCCCTTCCTCCAGATACAGATCAGCGAGTTCCTCGTAATTTCCCGCAGAAGGGTTGTCCAGGATGGCCGACTCCAGCTCGCGGATGCGTTTGCGGCGAGGAAAAACCTTGAAGGACTGACGCAGTAAACCTGCATCGGGAACGGCTTCGACGGCGATATATACCAGGGCTCCAAGCCAGCCTCCAATCAGAATGATCCACAGCCAGAAGGTATCGGGGCGCCGCCGGATGAAATGAATGATGGCGAACGCCTGCAGCAGAATGCCCCACCAGGAAAAAACGAAAAATAGTAGCGATCCCATGCGGTGAGCAGCAGTATAGTACGCGGCTCGGCAGCGCCGAAATGGATGCGAGAGGATCACCACTCCGATTTCAACTCCGAGGCTTTGCTACACGGTC
>JACXTT010009723.1_pt1 | contig 13092 bp, 7 predicted proteins | sample 9270951 | NCBI WGS metagenome assembly JACXTT01 (sample SAMN15532306, study PRJNA645909) | rock metagenome | isolation source: weathered quartz diorite | place: Puerto Rico | collected 2017-06-21
AAGGACTGGGGGCTGGTCGGGCATCGGGCTGGGAGACGTCCTGAAAGAGTGCTCGCCGTCGCCGGAGGCGCGTGAAATCGTCTTCCTGGGAATGGACGTGGAAGAGGACAAGAAGTGGGAGGCGGGCAACGCGAGCTACCTCTGGCCCCATGGATGGAGCCTCTACACGCAGGACGCGCTGGCTCCGGAAAATCTGCTGGCCTTCGCGATGAACGGCGCGCCGCTGCCGCCGGAACATGGCTTTCCGCTGCGACTGGTAATGCCGGGTTGGTATGGCATGTCCCAGATCAAGTGGCTGGCGCGGATTGAAGTGATCGATCGTCCTTACGAGGGGCGCCACATGGCGCGCAATTACCAAAGCCTTCGTGCCGTTAAATCGCCGGAGGGAACCCTTTGGCTCGACACCTCCATCTCGCGGAACAATTTGAAATCGGTTGTCGTACGCGTCACCAAGCGTGCCGTTGGAAAGCGATTCGAGTACAAGATCGCGGGGGCGGCTTGGGGAGGTCCGGTGAGAATCGCCGGCGTCGAACTGCAGATCGACGGCGGGGCGTGGGTGCCCACAAGCATTTACCAACGATCTGGCGATGCCGCTTGGGTGCTCTGGTCGGCGCCTTGGAGGGAGCCGCCCGACGGAGAACATGTCCTTGTTTCCAGGGCCATTAACGTTCGCGGCGATATTCAACCGACGCGTGATGAGATGAAGGAGAAGCTCATCAGCAATCGGGAGGACAACTCACAATGGCCGCGCAGAATCGTCATTAATTCGCGGCGGTGAGAGAGGCGAAACTTTTGCCCTGCAGAAAGGTATATACTGACCGGAACGCAAGCGATAGGAACTTTGTTCTTTTGTCGATCTGAAAGGGGTTGAATATGAACAATCGTCTTCTGATTACGCTCTGGGCCATCGGAGCGATCGTTGTTTTGCTGGTTGCTCCAGGCGCCGCTCAGCTGATCACGGCTGACATTCTCGGTACCGTCACCGATGCCGCAAACGCCGTGGTACCCAACGCCAAAGTAACCGTCGTGAACACTGCGACTGCCGCCACACGAACGGTGCAGACCAACGGGTCTGGCGACTATGTTCTCAATCTTCTACCGCCTGGCCAGTACACCGTGACCATCGAAGCGCCGAGCTTCAAAAAATCGGTGACCAATCTGACGCTGGTGACCGGCGATCGAGCCCGCGTCGACGCCCAGCTCCAAGTTGGCGAGACAACCCAGATCGTCGAAGTTGCGGCGACCACTCCCGCTCTCCAGACCGACAGTTCCACCTTGCGGGACACGGTTTCGGCGCAGGCCGTGCAGGACCTGCCGCTGAACGGCCGCAACTTCATCACTTTAGTGGAGACCACTGTGGGCGCAGCGGCGGGACCATCGAACTCGATCATTAGCGGCACGCGTCCGGACGAGCGCCGCCAGACAGCCGCCGTGGTCGCCAACGGCCAGAACGAGACCTTCAACAATCATCTCGTCGATGGCATGGACAACAACGAGCGTGAACAATTTACGATTCTTTTCAGGCCTTCGATCGACTCGCTCGAGGAAGTGAAAGTAGACACCAACAACTATCCGGCCGAAGTCGGTCGAGCCGGAGGCGCCGTGGTCAATCTGATCACGAAATCCGGGACGAACCAATTCCATGGAGGGGTTTACGAATACTTTCGCAACGACAAGTTGAACGCGAACGACTTCTTTGCAAACACGGCGGGCATCCACCGGCCTGAGTTCCGCCAGAATCAGTTTGGCGGCAGCCTAGGCGGACGGATCGTTAGAGACCGGACTTTCTTCTTCGGGGACGTCGAGGCACTCCGCCAGATTCAGGGCAAGAACACTGGTCTCTTGGCGACGGCCACGGCCTATGAACTGGCACACCCGGGCGATTTTTCCGATGTCGGTGGCCCGGTGATTCCGGCCTCGAGGCTCGACCCGATTGCAGTGAAGTACCTGGCACTGCTTCCTCCGGCTAACATTGCGGGGGCGCCTCCGACCGCTAATTATACGGGCAACGTGAATAACGACTATTTCGCGACGACTGTGGACGCTCGCGTCGATCATCGATTCAGTGCCAGTACCAGTATGTTTGGCCGGTTCACCTATAACCCCACGACCACCGTTTACCCGACTCTTTATCCCAAGGTGAACGGTATCAACCCGGGCAACGGTATTTATCCGGGGAACTCCACCGAAACGGCGCAGGCCTACATGCTCGATTTCGTGCACGTGTTCAGCCCAACGTTGGTGATGGAGTTGAAGGACGGCTTCACCCGTTTGAACATCGCCACTCTCTCAGCGAATCAGGGCTCGAACCTATCTGATAAATTCGGCATTCCCGGCGCTAATGTGAACAAGTACGTGTCGGGCTTGTTGAATGTCTCGATCAACGGCTACACCGGGCAAGGAAGCTGCAATTCACTGGGCGACTGCACCTCCGTTCCAATTTATGACATCAACAATGTATTCCAGGAAGAGGGCACATTGGCGTGGACGCACGGCGCCCACAACGTCAAGATGGGCGGAGGAGTCATCCGGCGGCAAATGAATTACTATCAAGTCCCCAACGGCACCGGTCAGTTTACCTGGTCGGCGAGCACCGCGGGTGCGCCGCCGAACAGCCTGGCGAATTTCCTTCAGGGTGTTCCTACCACGATTACCCGACAGCTCACTCTCTACTATCAGTATTACCGGATATGGGAGCCGCACATGTTCGTGCAGGACGACTGGCACGTGACTCGCAAACTGACATTGAATGTGGGGCTTCGCTGGGATCACATTGGGCAGCTCACCAGCGCAACCGGCCAGCGCTCGAATTACCAGATCGACAAAAATGAGTTCTGCATCGGCGATGTTGCCTGTGTGCAGCCGAATTGGAAACAATATCAGCCGCGCTTGGGATTCGCCTACAGTGCCGGCAAAGGCTTTGTGATCCGCGGCGGCTTCGGAATGAGTTACTTCGCCCAGGACTACGCGGCAGGTTCACTCAACCTTTCGAACCCGCCGTTTGTGACCGTGAATTTCACCTGCCAGCCGGCCGTGGTGGGCGGCATCGCTTGCCCCGCCGGAATTGGCCAATTGCAGAACGGTCCGCCTCCCATTCAACGTCCTAATGTCGCGGAGCTTCTGGGATCGACAAAGGTCGGATTACCCACCAGTCTGGCAGCGCACTCGGATTACTATCCGGGGGCCAAGGTCATGCAGTGGAACCTCACCTTTCAGAAGCAGCTCGGCGCAAATGTGTTGACGGTGGCTTATGTCGGCTCACTGGGCCGGCACCTGCAATATGCCTGGAACGCCAATCAGCCTGTTCCCTCCGGAACGGCTGTGCAGCCCACCTTCATCCGGCTCGCCACGCTACCGAATATCCAAAATATCCAGCTATACGGTACGGGCGGCGCCAGCGAATATAACGCAGCACAGGTGGTCTTCGAGAGGCGCTACTCGAAAGGCTTAACGCTTAACGCCAATTATGTATTTGCGCGCAACCTGACGAGCCTGACCGATATCGCCGAGCCAATCGGGACGGTGGTTAACAACCGGAGTTACGATTGGGGCAACTCGAGCATCGGCTTCAAGCACAAGGTAACATTCCGCGTCAATTACGAACTGCCGTTCGGAAAGTCGGCGACGGGCATGCAGAAAGTGCTTATCGCTGGTTGGCAGTTGAATGCGATCTCTTTCTGGCAATCAGGCCAGCCATTCACCGTACTAGATGGCCAGAATCTGATCAACCTGCCGAATACAACGACGGACCGCCCGAACGTGGTGGCCGGTCAGTCATGTGCGGCGTCAAACCAGTCGATATTCGACTGGATTAATTACAATGCCTTCCAGCAACAACCGATCGGCAATCCGGGTAATGAGGCCCGCGGTCAATGCTACGGCCCGCATTGGCGCGCCGTAGACTTTTCCGTCTTTAAAGATTTCTACATGGCGGAGAAGTATCGGCTGTCATTCCGCGCCGAGGCTTACAATATCTCGAACACTCCGAACTTCGCTCTACCGGCCTCGACTATTTCATCGTGGACCGTGAGGCAGAATCCGGCGGGCATACCCACTAATGCGGGCGCCTTCGGCCAGATCACGGCCACCAATATCGGCTTCACTCCCCGTGTTATACAGTTGGCGTTGAAGCTGACGTTCTGACGAGGCGGTCGGGCCTGTTCGCAGGAGGCGCGGATAGTAACCCGGCATATTCGAGGTTGGCGCTTTCGCTGCTGTCTTATAAACTTCAACCATGCCAGTCTTTGAATACAAGTGCAGGCAATGCGGGCATCAGTTCGAGTATTTAGTGCTCCATTCATCTCCCGCGCCGGAATGCCCCACTTGCGGGAAGCAAGATCTGGAACAGTTGATCTCGCGGTGCTCGATGAGCTCACAAGCCACACGGAAGGCTAATCTCAGTGCGGCGCAAGCGAAGGCCGCTGGCGTCCGCGATGACCGGCAACGCCAGGAGCATGCCAGTCTGCACAAGCACTTCGAGGATGGCCCCGGCGTTTGACGTACCGGCGCAACGCGCCGTTAAAATTGATAAGATCATCGGCAGGATCTTGACAGGCCGAAGCATCCATGAACCGAATTCTGATCTGGGCTTCTGTTGCAATCGCCTGCGCGGCCGGCGATGGGCGCTTGGAAGCACAATCGGCGCCTGCACAACGACTCGCGGCAAAAGCCGCGCCCACCCCAGCATCGGCTCGCGCGCTGCTCGATCAGTACTGCGTAACCTGTCACAACGATAAAACGAGAGCCGATAACTTCTCGCTCGAAAGAGAAGACATCAACAAGGCCGCCGATCACCCCGAAGTGTGGGAGCGAGTCATTCGTAAGCTTCGCGCCGGCATGATGCCTCCCCCGGGCATGCCGCGTCCTCCGCTCGCTAAGTACGAAGAGCTTCGTGACTGGCTGGAAGCGCAAATCGACCAGAAGGCAGCGGCTCACCCGAACCCCGGTTCTGTCGTGCTTCATCGCCTCAACCGGACTGAATACGCGAATGCCATCCGCGACCTCCTGGATCTCCAGATCGACGTCACGACGCTTCTGCCCGCCGACGACGCGGCCCGCGGCTTCGACAACGTAGCGGGTTCGCTCACCATCTCTCCGACGCTTCTCGAAGCCTACACTACGGCTGCCACGCGAATTGCCCGCACGGCGGTTGGCTTCTGGAAATCGCCGACAGAGACTGCTTATATCGCTCCCGGCGATACCTCACAGAACCAACACATCGAGGGCCTGCCTTTTGGCACGCGCGGCGGTATGGCGGTGCGTCACAGTTTCCCCGCGGATGGCGAATATAAGTTCTCCGTCCAGAACTTTGGTCTTGGGAAATACATCCCCCGGGAGCGGCTGGAATTCCTCATTGATAATGAAACGGTAGAGATACGCGATTACACTGGTGTCGGATTGACCGCTGCTAACGCTGCCGATCACGACGGTTCGATCGATGTTACCGTCCCAGTGAAAGCCGGCTCCCACGTCGTTGGAGTGACGTTCCTCGCCACGAACTACCGGCCCAGTCTCGATCTGATCCGCCAATTCGAGAGAAAATCTCTCGAAGACAATCCCATCCCGCAGCTGCAATATTATCCGGCCATCGGGCTCCTGAGAATACAGGGACCGTTCCACCCGGCGCGTCCGGAAGACTCATCGAGCATTCGCAAGGTTTACACGTGCCGCCCTTCGACTGCCGATCAGGAAGGTCCGTGCGCCAAGGATATCCTGTCGACGCTGATGCGTCGCGCTTACCGGCGGCCCGTTACTCCGGCCGATCAGGAATGGGTGCAAGGCTTCTACCTGGAAGGGCGGCGCGTGGGCGGAACCTTCCAGGATGGAATCGAACTCGCGCTGCGGCGGATTCTCACCAGCCCGCAATTTCTGGTCCGAGCCGAGCGTGAACCCGAAAACATCGCTCCTGGCCGGCCCTACCGCATTACCGATCTGGAACTGGCTTCCCGCCTGTCGTTCCTACTCTGGAGCAGCATTCCGGATGATGAACTGATCGAGCTTGCGAGCCAGAATAAACTCCACAATGCTCCAATGCTTGAGCAGCAGGTCCGGCGCATGCTCGCCGATCCAAAAGCGAGCGCTCTGGTGGAGAATTTCGGGGACCAATTGCTGTATTTGCGAAATCTGCCGTCGACCTCACCCGATGGCGTTTTCTATCCGAATTGGGACGATGAGTTGCGCAAGAGCTTCCGGCGTGAGACGGAACTCCTGTTCGACAGCATCATCACAGAAAATCGCAGCGTCGTTGATCTGTTGACGGCTGACTATACATTTCTAAATGAACGTCTGGCGAAGCATTACGGTATTCCCAATATCTACGGGTCACAATTTCGCCGGGTGCACCTTGGCCCGGATTTAGCGTATCGCCGCGGATTGCTGGGCCAAGGGAGTTTTCTTTCTCTCACGTGGGTGCAGAACTTCCGGACTTCGCCGGTTAAGCGGGGTGTGTGGGTGCTTGAGAATATTCTTGGCACGCCTCCACCCGAGCCGCCTGCCAATGTTCCGCCTCTGGAAGACAGCAAAGGCGACAACAAGAACATGACTCTGCGCGAGCAGATGACCATGCATCGGAAGGTCGAGCCTTGCGCAAGTTGCCACAAGCTCATGGACCCGATCGGATTCGCGCTGGAAAATTTCGATGCGGAAGCGTCGTGGCGAACCAAACAAGGCGGAGATGGCGGGGTTCCACTGGATACGTCGGCAGTGCTTTGGGATGGCACGAAAGTAAACGGTCCTATCGAGCTACGGCAGGCCCTTTTGCGGTATTCGCCTCAGTTCGTGCGGACGATCACCGAGAAGCTGATGACGTTCAGCCTGGGCCGCGGGGTCGAATATGAAGATATGCCGGTGATCCGCTCCATCGTGCGGGATGCCGACAAAGATGATGACAGATTCCTTACGATCCTAATGGGCATCATCAAGAGCGCTCCGTTTCAGATGCGCACCAAAGAGGTCGAAGAAAGAGCAGGCAACTGATTGAGTAGTGATTAAGGAGGCCAGGTAGATGTTTATCTCAAAGAAATTTGTCCCCCGGCGTACGTTCCTTCGGGGCGCCGGCATCACACTGGGCTTACCCTTGCTCGATTCGATGGTGCCCGCACAAACGCCGTTAGAGGAAACGGCAGCCGCTCCAGTCAGGCGATTCCTCGGAATCTGGCATCCCCACGGCGCAGCGCCGGGATACTGGAGCCCGCTGCAGGAAGGCTCCAACTTCGACTTCTCATTCATCACCAAGCCCCTGGAGCCGTTTAGGAATCGGGTGACCTTGATATCCGGAATGGATATGCCCGAGGCGATGGCTACAACGGAAGAGCCGGGTGGTGACCATGCCCGCGGAGCGGTCCTATTGTCCGCCGCCCGGCCGCGGAGAAACGCGGTAAGTCCGTACTTGGGCGTAACGATCGATCAGTTGATCGCAAAGAAATATGGGCGGGAAACAATTCTCGAGTCGATTCAGCTTGGTGTCGAGGACGAAGGTAATTTCGGGAACTGCAACTGGGGTTATAGCTGCGCCTATACGAACTGCATATCCTGGGTGTCGGCTACGCAGCCGCTTCCAGTCGAAGTGAATCCGCGGGTGGCGTTCGAGCGGCTGTTCGGTGAGGGATCGAGCCCGGAAGAGCGGCGTTTGGGAAGAAAACAAAACGCCAGCATTCTCGATTCGGTGATGCAGGAAATCGCTTTTTTCAAAAGACCTCTGGGCGCGGGTGACCGCAGGCGGCTCGACACCTATCTCGACAACATCCGTGAAATCGAACGCCGCATCAACATCGCGATGGACACGACGGTAAAAGAGCCGTCAGAAGAGATTCCGTTCGGCTTACCCGAGAATAAGCATGTCCATTACCGTCTGATGTACGATCTTCTGGCCCTGGCGTTCGAAGGAGACCTGACTCGCTCCGCCACCTACATGCTGGGCAAGGACCTTTCGGGCGCGAGTTTCCCCGAATCCGGTTTCAGCGGTCCCTGGCATGGGAGCTCTCATCATGGTGATAAGCCGGAGAACGTGGCCAACTACGCGAAGATGAACCGGTATCACGTCCAAAACCTGGCCTACTTCGCCGAGAAGCTGAACAAGATCTCCGATGGCGACGGCACGCTTCTCGACCACATTCTGATCTACAAGGGAAGCAACATGGGCAATTCACATCGCCACGCGCACGTGAAGGTGCCCATCATTTTGCTGGGCGGGCTGGATGGCAAGTTCAAAGGCAACCGGCACATCGTATATCCGGATAATACCGAGCGGACCTCCAACATGCTGCTCAGCATCCTTCACAAGTATGGAATTGAAAGAGAGAGCTTTGGCTCCAGCACGAAACCGATCGCATTGTAGTGATTTATGAATCGGCTGGTCGCTGTTCTAACTATTCTTGCAACGCCGCTTGCCGGCCAAGTCGGTGGACGGCCCGCCCGGCCGAAGGTGCAGCGGCCCGACGGCGCTGTGTGGGAAATCATCCGGAAGAATTGCATAGCCTGCCACGGGATCGACGATTATGCTTTCTACGCTCAGGACAGAGCCGCCTGGCAGAAGCTGATCGCTGACAAGCATAAGTCCGGCGACGCGGAGCTTTCAGAGAAAGATCGGAATATTCTGATGGACTGGCTGGCGGCCAAATTCGGTCCTGATGCTAAGCCCTTTCCGCGAACGTATATTCCGCCTGAGATCACTACGTTCTTCTCCGATCCCGAGGCCAAGCGGCTGATGGACCGGGCCTGCACGCGCTGCCACGGACTCGACCGCGTGCAAGGTGTGAGGAACTCGGAAGAGGGCTGGCGAGTCACTCTCGTGGACATGAGACAACGAGGGGCTCAATTGTCCGATGAGGAACTGGAACGTCTGGTCGAGTGGCTGACCCGGGTCTGGGGGACCAACCAAGGCAAATGAGGCTCATTTGGCATCGGATCGGCTGTTGTGTCACGGCCTTGCTGACCGCGGCGACGCTTGCCGCCGCTGTCAGGAGCGAAGTCGCCAACGCCGCGATGCAAGGAAATAAGGCAGCCGTTCGCACCCTGTTGCAGCAAAAGGCCGACGTCAATTCGCCCCAAATCGATGGCACTACCGCGCTTCACTGGGCCGTGAATGCGGACGACGTCGAACTGACCGAACTGCTGATACGTGCCGGCGCCCGGGTGTCGGCCGCCAACAAAGCAGGCGCCACGCCATTGCTGCTTGCCACGATCAATGGGAATGCCACCATCATCGAACGATTGATCGCGGCGGGCGCCGATCCGAATGCGGCTTTGACGAAATCCGCCGACACGGCAATCATGATGGCTTCGCGTACCGGTAAGGTTGAGGCGGTGAAAGTGCTGCTGAATCGCGGAGCGCAGGTCAACGCGAAAGAGACATGGGGCGGGACCACTGCGCTGATGTGGGCTGTTTCAGAACGTCATCCCGATGTTGTGAAATTGCTTATCGACTCCGGCGCTGACGTGAACGCCAAGTCCAACTTCGTCCCTTCTGCTTCGGGTCGAGGTTTCGAAGGAACCTCACCGGTTGCTGCCAAGCCCAACCAGGGTATTGAGGAGTTTGCCAGCGGTTGGTTGACGCCACTCATGTTCGCGGCGCGAGAGAACGACGTGGAGTCCGCACGCCTTCTCATAGCTGCTGGAGCGAATGTCGATGCGATCTGCGGCGACGGCAAGGACGCCCTGAGTCTGGCGATTTTCAACGGAAGCTACGATGTCGCATCGCTCCTGATCGCCAATCATGCAAATGTGAACCAAGCCGACGCTCAGCGGTTTACCCCGCTGTTCTGGGCGGTCGATCGCCGTAACATGGAAACAGCTCCTAACTTTCCATGGATGGTAACGGCCGATCCTCTTCCCCTGATCAAAAAGCTCTTGGATGCCGGAGCAGATCCGAATGCTGTGATTAACTCCACGCCCCGAGCTCACATGCGAGAGGGCTCGCCGCGAATCGTATATGCAACGGTATTGATGCGCGCTGCGTTTGCAGGTGACGTCGAGCTGGTCAAACTCCTGCTCGCATACGGGGCGAATCCTCACATGATGTCTTCCGATAGAGAGACGACGCTGATGGCAGCCTGCGGCACGGGATTTATCAACGGCTATAACAGACAGAGGACACCTGCCGAAAGGTTGGAGGTTGTGAAGCTGCTTGTTGAGCTTGGCGAAAATGTAAACGCAGCCGACAGCTACGGCATCACGCCGCTCATGGTGGCGGCTAACCTCGGCGACATCGCAGTCGTTCGATACCTAGTCGACAAGGGCGCGGATCTGGCTGCTCACGACCTCGGCAAAAAGAACGACGGCGCCTTTGGCTCTAGCGTAGAGCCTCTCATGCCAATTGACTATGCGATCGGCGTAGGAACTTTTGTGCCCAACAACGCAGTCATAATGCACGGCGACGTGGTACGGCTGATGAGCGACTTGATGAAGCAGCGAGGCATTAAGCACACCACCTCAGAATGCACGTTAAGAGGGTTCACGTGTGCTTTGGCCAACGTCGATCCCAAGACCGCCACTCCGGCAGAAATCGCCAAAACACGAAAGATCCAGACTGGATATCAGGTGGACGGAATCACCGGCGGGCTAACCGTGAAGGAACAGGACAAGCATCCAAAGTAGCGGTCCGGTAACTACCTGACAGGAGCGGCCGGCGGCATTTTCTTCCGATACTCCGGATAGAGCGTCTCCGGCTTTCCAATCGCGGCGTCGCGCGGGACGCCGTACTTCGTGGTCATCTCATCGACGAAGGGGTTCTTCTCGGGCAGATAATGCGGAGCGGTTTCTCGAAAGCTCGCTTCATACGTGGTGATGCAGGGCGGCCCGGTGGTCGGCAGAGGCGCCGCGCTGAGTTGAAAACTTTTCGATAGAATCCAGGGTTCCGCAAGGTAGATCGGATCTTCGATGATCGCGAGAACAGTCAGGACATCGCCGTGCCGGTAATAGCGCGTGGTGAAAGTCGCCTCATCGCTCGACGGCGCACCGGTTTTTCGCAGGAAGCCCGCCTTGAGGTGTGTTGTGTGCGCGACGAGTGTGTTGCCCTCCCACGTGCCGGTCGTGAACCCAGCCCGCGTGTGCTCCGCATATTTGGATGGATGTGGCCGTCCGTCCATCCAAATGGTAAGCGGCGCCCGATCCTCCCACGCGCCGATGGTATAGGAGATCACGGTTCCTTTGAGTGGATCCGTTTCACTCCAAATCTTCAAACCGAAAGGTCCCTGGATCAAATAAAACGCGGGCCACCCTTGGCACTGACGCTCGACCATCGAGAGCTGCGACTCGGAATAACTCAGTGCCCGGATGCGCCCCTCCTCGCTGAGCGGGATTCCAGTGAAATCGACCGGTAGTCCGTCACCGGCGAGGAATTCGTGGTTTCGTGCCGCCCATGATCCCGTAATCTCGACCTGTGCATTGGCGATCCCACACTCGAGTACACACAGAAGCACAGCGCCGATCGAAGCGGTGGAACAGTTCATTATTTTGCAGCGCACGGAGTTGGATCCCATCTCGAACCGTCGGCCTCCTTCTTGAATTGTGAACTCAGGATAAATGGCTGCTGGAGGTACTGAGGATCATCGACGATTGTAGTGACCAGCAGCACCTGGCCGCCAGCAGGAAGCGGCGCGATATCGAAGTACTCCGTGACGGTGGCGTTCTCGCTGTACGGAACGCCATTCTTTCGCAGATAGCCCGCGCGCATGTTATTCGTTGCCACTTTCAGTGACGCCGGCCGCTGCCACTGTGCAGTCGAATATCCTTGCCACGTCCGCTCGCCCGGAGACGAAGGCGATGAATCGAAATGGAAGAGCCGCGTCTGCATCCCGGCATCGCTGTCGACTCGCAGCGTGTTGTCGTCCTGCCAGGTAACGTGAAATCGGGAAGCCGCTCGCATGATCGCAGCAGCACCATATGCCTTGCATTGACTACCCGCGGCTTCGTCGGCCGCTGGATCCCACGCACCCGCGACCTTCCGCGCCTGTTCGGTCATGGGTACCATTTGATAGTCGCCTTTGCGTGGCGTGATCATGCGGAAGCGCCAGTCTTCTGTGACGTAAGCTACCCAGTACCCCGTCAAGTCGATGGGCGCCGATACTTTTGCCGTCGTGAGCGGGCCTGCGGGCGCACCGCGGTTCTGACCAGCGGCGATCGATGCCAGCGTGAGGGCCGTCGCGATGAGGAAGAGTTTCATTGCGTTTTCGCGCTGAGGCTGCGATACACTGCTTCGACGAAATCGTTCGTGGTCCAGGAACCAGCGTCGGACCCATATCGGCGCATGTAGCCTCGGGCTGGCGACGAGGCTTTGATCTGTTCCAACGTGAGTCCCTGTTTCATCAGGTCGCGGATCCGGTCGCGTATGATCGTGATCATGTCGCGGTATTCGACGACGTCGAGTTGATCACAGATGCGGCCATGTCCCGGAATTATCAGCGTGCCCTCCTCGCGGGACACGATCGGCACGGATGGAATGGCCGTATCGACGAGCTTCTGCAACGCGGCGATTTCACCCTGAATGCTGCCACCCTTCGCGATATCGATTACGGGGAATCGCGTCGTGTCCAAGACGTCACCGGCGGCCAAAACATCGGAACGGCGGAAGAAAACAATCGCATCGCCATCTGTGTGCGCGGCCCGCTGATGGAAGACTTCTATGCCCTCGCCATTGAGGTACATGTACTTCCTCGGCTGATTGAACGTCTCCGTCGGCCAGGCATCCACCGGAGATGGGGACGGCTTGCCACCCGATCCGCTCATTCTCGTCAAGACTTGTTCGACGGATAGTATCGACGCCCCGCCTCCGAGGAAATCGACGCCTTGCGTGAATAGGGTTTGTCCGGCCTTTGCCAGCGCCGCGTTGCCGCCCACATGATCCGGATCGGCGCTGGTGTTGATGACGTAACGGATGGGCTGGCTGGTGACTTTCTTGATAGCAGCGACAACGGCCGCCGAGCGAGGCGCGGAACCTGCATCGACAACCACGACGCCATCCGCTCCGATCTGAAGGCCAACGTTGCCGCCTGCGCCCGCAATCATGTAGAAGTTCGGCCGCAGTTGAAGCACTTCAAGATTCGTGCCTGGGGCTTGGGCCATTAAACCAGTAATCGGGACATAGGAGGCTGGCGC
>JACXTT010009725.1_pt1 | contig 13092 bp, 10 predicted proteins | sample 9270951 | NCBI WGS metagenome assembly JACXTT01 (sample SAMN15532306, study PRJNA645909) | rock metagenome | isolation source: weathered quartz diorite | place: Puerto Rico | collected 2017-06-21
GGGCCCGCGGTGGGGCGATACGCCGAGAGATCCCATAGCGATCGGGAACGCCCTCGCAAGGCATCAGGAGGTTCCAGATGCGTGACCTCACCGGACGGATCGGGCTTATTCTGTTCGTCGTACTGGCGATGTTTGGCACCAAGGTTGGTGCGCAAAGCCAGCCGGACGGCCAGCTGACCATCGCTTTCGATGCCTCGATCGCCCCCTCATTCCTCGATCCGGCCGAGACCCCAGGGATCGCCACCCCGTTCTCATTTCTGTATGCCCTGCACGACGCGCTCATCAAGCCGTTGCCGGGCAATGATATGGCGCCGTGTCTGGCGGAGGCCTGGCGGGAGAGTGCGGATGGACTCGCATACGAGTTCAAGTTGCGCGAGGGTCTCACGTTTCACAACGGCGATCCGTTCAGGGCCGAGGACGTGAAGTTCAGCTTCCAGCGCTACCGAGGGGCCGCTGCCAAGCTGTTGCACGAGCGCGTGCAGGCGGTCGAGATCATTGATCCGCATCGTGTGCGCTTCGTGCTCAACAAGCCCTGGCCCGATTTCCTGGCGTTCTATGCCACGCCCGCCACCGGCGCTGCCTGGATCGTGCCCAAGAACTACATCGAGAAGGTCGGCGAGGAAGGCTTCAGGCGACACCCGGTGGGGCTGGGTCCGTATCGGTTCGTGAGCATGCGCGCTGGCGTCGAGCTGGCGCTGGAGGCCAACGACCAGTACTGGCGCAAGAAGCCCTCCATCAAGCGCATCCTCTTCAAGGGTGTGCCCGACCGCACGACGCGTCTAGCGATGTTGAAGACCGGCGAGGCGGACATCGGCTACTTGATGGTCGGCGTCGAAGCCGCCACCATCAAGGGGGACCCTAAGCTCCGCCTCGCTAAAGTCATCCCGTCCGCGACGTGGTGGGTCGAGTTTCCCGAGCAGTGGAAGCCCACGTCTCCCTGGCACGATCGTCGTGTACGGCTGGCGGCGAACCTGGCCCTCGACACACAATCGATCAACGACGCGGAGCGCCTGGGCTACTCGCGTCTTACGGGATCGATCATCCCAAGCGTCCTCGAGTTCGCTCTGCGCGTCGAGCCCTATCCTTATGACCTCGCGCAGGCCAAGCGCCTGCTGGCTGCCGCTGGCTATCCGAGTGGTTTCGATGCTGGGGACCTCACGCCGCTCCCGCCGTTTACAACCATGGGCGAGGCGATTGCTAACTCGCTGGCGCTGGCGGGCATCCGCACGCGGGTGCGGACGCTGGAGCGAGCGGCCTTTCTCGACGCCTGGCGGGCTAAGAAGTTGCACGGCCTCATCGCCAATGCCTCCGGAGCCCTGGGCAACGCTGCCACTCGGATCGAGGCCTTCGTCGTCGGCGGGTCCGCCTACGCGTACGGAGGGTATCCAGACCTCGACGACCTATTCCTGCAACAGGCGCAGGAGCGCGACCGCAAGCGGCGGGAGGCGCTGCTCCATCAGATCCAGCAGTTGATGCACGAGCGGGTCATGCATGCGCCGATCTTCGAGCCGGCCACCCTCCATGGGGTGGGACCCCGGGTCGAAGAGCCCGGCGTCGGGTTGAACCCGCTCTTGTACTTCACCGCTCCGTATGAAGACATGCGTCTGAAGAAGCCGTGAGGGTTCGAGACGAGACAGTCGATGCTTGGAGGCGGGTCATGAAAGGTCCGCGATGGCCCGATTCGTTGACAAAATCCTGAAGGGCGCCAAGCCCGCCGACCTGCCTGTCGAACAGCCCACGACGTTCGAGTTGGTGATCAACCTCAAGACCGCGCAGGCTCTCGGCCTGACGATCCCGCCGTCGGTACTCGCGCGGGCGGACCAGATCATCGAGTAGAGCGCGCTGGCCCGCGCCTCAAATCCCCCTGTACCGTCCCGGAAAACGGGTGGCCCGATCAGGGGCCGTGGAACTGGGGGCCGTGGATGCAGAACCTGCGTTCAGAGTCTTACTGCGCCCATGAGCATGGCGGGGGCGGCCCACAAGGCAACCTTCGATCATCTGGCTATGTTGCGGACTCTTCAGCCCGCGCGTCGAATCGCTGTGGCAGGAACCATGCGACCCCGCCGACGAGGAGTCCCACGAGAATCCACCAGGCGACGACGGCAACCGACCCAGTCGACACGAGGGCGCTCGCGCCAAGCTCGAAGCGATGACTGCTGTCCATCATCCAGTGCCAGGCCACGTGGCCGAGGACAATGGAGAGCACCACCATACCGAGTCGTCGGCCGGTGACGTACGTGAACAGAATGCTCAGCGCGCCAAGCGCGAAGACGAGGGCGACGACTTCGCTCAGCGCGACGGCGAGGTTGAACGACACCGCCGAAACGACGGCATGAGCGCCGGCGAACTGCCTGTTGTCGACGAGGAGGTGCCCAAACTCGAACCCGCTCAGCACCCCGATCACGCTAGCGATGAGCCAGCGTCGCCGCAGGCTAGGCGCCACGATGTTCTCGATGACGAGGAACACGACGCCGGCGGCCAGACACTTCTCGAGGAGTGGCATCAGCAATCGCCAGTCGGGAGTTGCTCCTAGGGCGCTGGCGGTCAGGGTAGCCCCCTGCACCGCGGTCATGGCCATGACGACCGCCAGCAGACTCCAGAACTGTCGAAATGGCGCGGCGAGACAGAGGAGGAAGACCAGCCGGTCGACCGCGAATGGAACGATGAAGCCGTTCTGCGCGAACGTCCAGGCCGCTTCGTACCAGCGGGGATCGAGAGGCACCCGGCGCGAGCTGCCTGGAAGCTCGTAGATTCGGGTCGGACCACTGATGGACAGAAACTGCAGATGGAGCTTGATCCGTCGTCCCAACTCGGGCGCGATGTTCACGCGCACGGAGAAATCGGCTCGCGGCGATGTGATCGAGTATTCCAGCTCTGCGTCGAAGTATCCCTGGTTCCAGTAGAGGTCGGTGTCGTTCGGTAACCTCGGTCCCTCGAGGTGGGCGCGGGCGGTAGCATAGCTCTGGAAGGACCGGTCGGAGAGAAGCGCGATCCGTTGTTCGCCCAGCGTCGGCGTGAGCCGCCTGCCGTCCTCGAAGAACTCGATCTGGCGTGCGGTTGCGGCGGCAGCCTCCCGCAGGCGGTCCTCGATCTGCGCCAGGTCCAGATAGCCGGGACCACGCTTGGGAAGGCCGAAACCACCCAGCAGGACCAAGGGAATCCTGACGAGAAGCTCGAGACGGCCATCATCCGGCTTGACGAATCCCTGCACGGCGATCTGAGGCGGGAGGTCGCTGCCGTTGGCCCCGGCGAATCGAACGCCGACTGCCAGGGCCACGACGAGCGTGATCGTTGACAGGGCGAGCCGGAGAGCGCACCGCGCAACGACCCCCTCGTTGAGCACGGGCGTGATTGTTTTCCCCACCCGCGGCCTTGTCAATCTAGCCTAGACAAGATCGATGTTGACAGCGTGGCGCTTCCCTCGTATCTTCGCCGCGCACTTCGAAGACGCTCGCTGTTCGGGTGGCCTGTCGCCGTGCAGAAGGTCTCGGTGACAATGATCGCAGTGCCGCGATCCCGCCTTATTACGGGAGTGCTTTCGTTCGCGCTCCTCGCTGCTCGTAGCCCACCGTCACCTGGTCCTGGTCGTTGATTCGTTCCCGGCGTTTGCTGCGAACACCGGCTGACGTAAGGAGAGCAACGTGAAAGGTGCACGGTATCTTTACATCGCGGTCGTGGTGGTAGCACTGGCGATCTCCTGGGGCCTGTGGCATCCGGTCACCGCAAAGGCCGATCGCGATCGAGAGAGTTCCAATATTCCGAGGTTCGTGGTTGATCCCTTCTATCCCCGGCCGTTGCCCGACAACTGGGTGACGGGCGAGGTCGGGGGAACCTGTATCGATTCGCGCGATCACCTCTTCATCGTGACCCGCGGATTCCAGACCGGGGGCTTGACCTCACCCGAGGGAGTTGGGGGCGCGCCTAAGTCGATCGCGTCTCCACCGGTCATCGAGTTCAATCGTGAAGGCGAGGTCGTCAACGCCTGGGGCGACCCGTCGCTCGTGCCGAGCGGCCCGAACGCGGGCAGAAACGCGGTCTTGCCGAATGGCACCCACGGTTGCTTCGTCGACTACCAGGACAACGTCTGGATCGGCGGCAACAGTAATGATGGCATCGTCCAGAAGTATTCGCATGACGGCAAGACACTGCTGTTGCAGATCGGGACCAAGTTCTTGTGCGACAGACCCGACCTCCCGGGGGGTGCCGGTGCGTGTACCAATGTCAACCTGACCGGCAGTAGTCACACCCTGCTGAACCTCCCGGCGGACATTGCCGTTGATCCCAATCCAGATCCCATCACTGGTCAACGAGGGAGCGTCTACATTGCTGACGGCTACGGCAACCATCGCGTCGTCGTCTTCGACAGGAATGGGAACTTCCTGCGCCAGATGGGCGGTGTGGGCACCGGGCCGGGTCAATTCACAAGTGGCGATGGTGGCCATCCACACTGCGTCGTCCTCGGCGGTGACGGGCTCGTGTACGCCTGCGACCGCGGGCAAGATCGAATCAACATCTTTAAGAGGGATGGCACCTTCGTGCAGGCCATCCCGGTCGTCCCCGGAACCGGAACCCCCGGAATCGGGACCGCGGGATCCGCGTGGGACGTCGACTTCTCGCCGGACAAGAGCCAGAAATTCATGTACGTATCAGACGGCGGCAACGAGATCATGTGGATCTTCGACCACCCGGTCAAGACGATCCTCGCCGGTTTCGGTCGTCCCGGGCACATGGCCGGTGAGTTCACGTTCCTGCACATGATGGCCATCGACTCGAAGGGCAATCTCTATGCGGGAGAGACGGTCGGCGGTCGGCGCGTCCAGAAGTTCGTGCGGGATGGTGACGTGCCAGACGACAGACTACAGGTCGTCACTCCGGCAGGCGACCCCAACCTTCGCCTGCTGCACTACGATCCAGTTAAGCAGCAGGACTCGGACGGAGACAGGGACTAGCACCATCCCCGACGGCCGGGAGCGACGGAGAGCGAGAGGAGGAAGGACATGGCGGCAAGACGTTCACGCGCGCTTGTCGCGGAGAACGCTCGTTCAGGTTTGCGGTAGCTGCCAACGCCGGATTCCGTGGTGGTACCCGGATCTGGGTGATGCCTATCGGCGGATCGTGAGCGCGCTGGCAATGGTGGGGCCGTTGGATGAGAACCTCGCGGCAAGAAAACGGAGATCCCTCAATGTTAGGGAACCTGCCTCAACGGCTTCGCAGAGCATCCCTGGTCGGCGTGGCCCTCGCTGCTGTGCTCCTGACGTCGGCGCCGCCGACGCAAGCCCGAGTCACCCGGATCATCATCGACAGGACGACGTCGCTCACCGGCCAAGCGATACCGTACGAGACGGTCGCCGGACGCGCGTTCGGCGAGCTCGATCCGAACGATCCTCATAACGCGATCATCACCGACATCCACCTGGGGTCCGACCCAGACGGCAAAGTCACGTATGTGGCCAGTTTTTTCCTGGTGAAGCCGGTGGACATGTCACAGGCCAGCGGGTTCATGTGGCACGACGTGCCGAACCGCGGCGGCCGAATCACTATCGTCGTCGCCGAACGCAACCTCGGCGACGTGGGCTTGAGTAGCGGCTGGCAGGGCGACAACGCTGGCGCTGGCGGTAGCGGTACCGCGACGACTGTTCCCGCCAATGCGACGTCGCTCACCCCCCAACCCGGGCTCGCCAACAACGAATGGGTCAAGGTCCCGGTGGCGAAGCTGCCGAATGGCTCATCTGTCATCGGCACGACCCTCGGACGTATCATCAACCGGGGCGGCCCGAATTCTCAGCCGTTGAACGTCATGGGGAACCCGATCCCGTACCTGCCGGCGACGCTAGATACAACGCAGGCGACGCTGGTCACCCACACGCGCGAGACCATCAACGGCGTCGTCAGTGTCGGATCGACGATTCCAAGCACCGACTGGGCTTTCGCCCACTGCGACGCGACGCATCCGTTCCCGGGAACGCCACAAGATCTCGACCCCACGCATCTGCCGGGCACCCTGCCCGTCCACATCTGCTTGAAACATGGATTTGATCCCAGCCTGCTGTATCAGGTCGTCTACGATGTCAAGGATCCCTATGTGCTCGGCGTCGGCTTCGCGGCGTTTCGCGATATGAATTCCTTCTTCAAGAACGCAACCCAGGACGACTTCGGGACTCCCAACCCGGTGGCCAAGCACATCCAATGGTCGGTCATCCGAGGTGTCTCGCAGTCGGGCAACTTCACACGAGCCTACATTCACCTGGGCTTCAACGAGGATGAGAACACCGGACGACGTCGGGGCCTTGATAGAGATGACGATCGCGGCGGGCGGGATGGCGATCGCCAAGGGGGACGGTTCGACGACGATGAAGCGAATCGCCGGGTGCACGACGGCGCTTGGCCTATCATCGCCGGGCGCCGCGTTTCCCTCGATTCCCGCTGGGCACAGCCGGACGGCGTGCTCGAGCTCTATCAGATGGGCAGTGAAGGCCCGCAGTGGTGGCACAAGTTCCCCGACCACGTGCGGGATCTGCCGCCGAGCGGCATCCTCGATCGCTGCAAAGCGTCGAACACATGCCCAAAGATCTTCGAGCACTTTGGCTCTGCCGAGGTGTATGCCCTGAAGATGACGACGGAATGGGTCGGCACCTCGGCCAATGTAGACATTCCGCTCCCGCACAACGTCCGTAGGTACTACGTCCCCAGCACGACGCACGGCGGCGGCAACGGCAGCTTCAGCGTCCCGGTAGTGGCTCCTGGCGCGAGTTGCCCCGGCAACAACTGGAACGCGGGCAACCCGGCCGCCTTCAGGGCCAATCCAGTTCCCGAGACGCAACTCGTCAATGTGCTACGGCTGGCGATGCGCAACTGGATCATGCACGGTACGCCGCCGCCGCCGAGTCGGCGGCCGACCTTGGCGGCTGGGACTCTCGTGGATCCAACGCCCCTGGCCATGGGATTTCCGAGCGGCGTTCCGGGGATCCCGGCGACGATCTTCGACCCAGCTAATTTCGTCAATCCCGTGTTCGATTACGACTGGGGCCCGTTCTTCAACGAAAGCGACGCGACGGGCGTTCCGACCAACTTCCCACCGCCGATCAAGCACGTGATCAAGATGAAGGTCCCGCGCGTGGACGCTGACGGCAACGAGATGGGCGGCGTGCCCACGGTCATGCGGGATGCGCCTCTCGGGACCTATCTGGGGTGGAACATCACCAATAGCGGCTTCCACCAGGGTCAAGTGTGCAACTACGTCGGAGGCATGATTCCTTTTGCCAAGACGCGGGCCCAGCGTCTCGCGAACGGCGATCCACGGCTGTCTCTGGAGGAGCGCTACGGTAACGTCGCCGGGTACGTCGCGGCGGTGACGGCCGCGGCGAACGACGCGGTCGCTCAAGGCTACCTGCTGCAGGAGGACGCCAACGCTCTGATCCAGGCCGCGGGCGCGACAGACGCCTTCAATCCGTAACCGCGGACGGGCCCAGAGCCCAGGCTCAGGTTGAAAGGCTGCTCCCGGATGCGGGAGCAGCTTTTCGTCTGACACGACCAAAGTATGACGCCTCCCCCAAAAACGACGGCAAGCGAAAACGAGAGTAAGGTGACGGCTTCGGTGGTCCGCTCCACAGATGGCTGCCGATGAGCTCCAGCCTACGGTCGCACGGACGGCGGTCATAGCGCGCTGTGCCGACCGTCGGCATCTCCTTGCTCTCCCTCAGCGTCTAAGGAGAGTCGACGCGTGGTCGTCGGGCCGCTCGATCCTGGGTGATGCTCGTCTACGCCGCGTAGCACAAGCCAAGGGGGAGGTTGCTGAGCGACGCCGACTGGAAGAAAACAACAGCGGCCGAGAAGTGGACGGTCGCGGTCGCCGCGCACCACGTCGCCACAAGCTACGAGCCCATTACCCATATCATCAAGACGATCGCCGCCGGCCAGGCATGGCACCAGCTCACCCCTCAGATGCTCGACGAAATGAACGCCCAGCATGCCAAGGAGTTCGCCGGTTGCACCAAGCCGGAGACGATCGCGCTCCCTCATCGGCCACGCCGACGAGCATTTCGGGAACATTCGGAAGACGATCGGAGGCTGAGTCACCCATCTGCGAATAGGAGTCATGGCGATGATCAAGGGACTTCGCGGAGCGAGCATCTGGAGCGAAGACTTGAAGAATCTGCTGCCCTTCTATCGGGACGTCTTGGGCCTCAAGGTGGGATTCGAGAGCGCAGGGTTCGTCGTGCTCGGCGAGCTGGGAGCGCCGGCACTCGCGCTAGGGACGCACAGCGAGGTGCACGGGCGCAACGCCGACCCGGCGCGACACATGGTCGGTCTGGCCACCGACGACGTCAAGGCGGACTGGCGGCGATTGAGGGCCGCGGGCGTCGAGTTCGTCGAGGCCCCGACGGACTACGGCAACCTGCGGATCGCGACCTTGAAGGACCCGGAAGGGAACCTGATCCAGCTCCTGGAGCCGCTCAGGACCTGAAGAAGCTCTGTACGGCTGGGAGCCGCCGAAGCGCATGATTGCCTCGGCATTATGTCCGTCCGGAGGTGGCGCACGAGCCGGCAGCAGCCGTCCGGGTGACGGGGCGGCCAAAAGTCGACTCGACACGTCACCGCCTGTAAACCGGTTGATCTGCATCGCCCCGGCGGGGCCGACAGTGCGATAGGGCGGCGGCCAGACGAACCAAGCGAAGACGAGCACCACGGCCACGAGCGAGACCTTGCGGGATTATGTCGCAGGAGATCTGCGGCCAGCTCCAAGATATTCATCCCTTCTTCGCCTTCGCCCAGCGCGCCTGACTCTCGTTGAGCGCGGCGTGCTGGCCGACGAAGCGGAAGGACGTTATCGCGTGGGCCGCTTCGGGAAGTCCGGCAAGAACGGGAACGCGCGCACGCCGGTCGGGCGCGCAGGCTCGGGGCACGGCGACACGTGTTGCCGGACCCCGTTCACGACCACTGACCGATGAAGCGGGCCGACAGACAGGCTACAGAACGGGCATCGACCCGCCTGCGGGCAGTCGTCGTGACGCCAGATGTTGCCGATCAGCTCTCCGGGTCGGAGCGGGGTAATAGGCTCGCTGCACATGCCGCAGATGTCCGCCATATATACTCCAGCACCAGAAGGTTACCAATCGTCCTCGGTCTACAACCTGGTGCAAGTGGAAGGCCACCAGGGTATGGGGGGCCGACCCGAGGGCTCCAAGGACTCCTTCCCCCGCAATTCCTTCCAAGGCCATGAAGGAGCTGACCGCACTCCCGTTTCCGCTGACGTCGAACACTCGCGGGCGATCTTCATCCTGGCCAGCACATCGCGCCCGACCAGCTATCACAACCTGCACGTCGTTTCCGATGGGTCCTGGAGTAGACTCACCCCATCCAGCGTCGCCGGTCCGGGAGGGTCTCATGGGGGACTGGTACGACAAGCAGACGATCGGGCTCCTGCCCGAGCGCGCGGCGCAGCGGTGGGGCGCGTGCGAGGCGCTGGCCTTCCAAGGAAAACGGTGGACCTTTGCCGAGCTCCACGCCGGCGTCGAGGCCGCCGCGAAGGGGCTGCTCCAGCTTGGCATCGCGCCGGGAGACAAGGTCGCCCTGTGGATGGTCAACCGCCCTGAGTGGCTCCACGCGATGTTTGCGATCATGCAGATCGGCGCCGTGCTCGTCCCGCTGAACACCCGCTTTCGCACCGAGGACATGACATACGTCCTCGGTCAGTCGGACGCGATCGCAGTGATCCTCGGCGACCGCTCGGGATCCGTGGACTACCTTGGGATGATGCGCGCGGTCGCGCCCGACCTGGGCGCTCGGCCCGACGCCCGCTTCCCCGCCCTTCGTCATGTGATCGCGCTGTCTGATCGACCCCACGCCGATACGATCGGTTGGCGCGAGATGCTCGAGGACGGCAGGCGCGTGGGCGATGCGGCGCTCCGCGAGCGGGCCCGCACGGTCGACCCCACGCACAGCGCCTTCGTGTTCTATACGTCGGGCACCACCGGCTTCCCCAAGGGCGCTGTCCACGACCATCGCATCATCCGCAACACGTCGGACATGGCCGAACGCATGGGCGTCACGGTCGACGACGTCATTCTCATGTACCTGCCCCTCTTCCACGCGTTCGGCTTCATCTGCGGGGCGCTCATGTCGATGATCACGGGCGCGCGGCAAGTGCTGACCGAGACCTTCGATCCGAATGAATGCGTCGATCTCATCGTCAGCGAGACGGCGACGATGATCCACGGGTTCGACACGCATTTCAAGGATCTGCTCGAGGTCCAGGACAAGAACCCGCGCGACGTGTCGAGCCTGCGCACGGGTATCTGTGGCACGGGCGTGGCGAGCGCCATTCCAGTCGCGCGAAAGGCTCGCCAGACGTTCGGCAACTTCATGACCGGCTTCGGGATGAGCGAGATCGGCATCGTGACTCTGTCCGCCCTCGACTCGGCCGAAGAGCAATGCGTGGAGGCCAACGGCTATGCCCTCCCCGGCTGCGAGGTGCGTGTCGTCGATCCCACGACAGGGCTGGACCAGCAGGCATTTGTGCCGGGGGAGATCCTCGCTCGGAGCTACATGGTGACGCAGGGCTACTACAAGAAGCCCGAGGACACGGCGCGGGCTCTCGACAAGGACGGCTGGTTTCACACTGGCGACATGGGGTTCATGCGCCCCGATGGCCACCTGCGGTTCCTCGGCCGCTACAAGGACATGCTGAAGATCGGCGGGGAGAACGTCGACCCCATGGAGGTGGAGGGTTTCCTCATGAGCCATGCCGCCATCAGGATGGCCGCCGTCGTGGGCGTGCCCGATGCACGGCTCTCCGAGGTGGCGGTGGCCTTCGTGCAGGTCGAGCCCGGCTGCAAGCTGACCGAACGCGAGGTGATCGAGCACTGCCGTGGACGCGTGGCGAGCTTCAAGACGCCCCGCCACGTCGCCTTCGTCGACGAGTTCCCCATGACCAGCACCGGCAAGATCCAGAAGGTCAAGCTCCGCGAGCGCGCCAAGAGCGAGTGGCCGGATGCGGCACGGTGATTGATGCCGCCGCCGCAGCTAGGAGGTCCACTATGAGCGGCTACAACGTGATCTCCGCCGATTCACACATCGTGGAGCCACCGGACGTGTACGCGAGCCGGATCGAGCCGAAGTTCCGAAGTCGCGCGCCCGCATGGAACGCCATCGCACCCGGACCGGACAGGAGTACGACGCCTGGTACCTCGACGGCACTACCCCCTCGCCGATCGGCCGTACCGCCATGCCAGTTACGACCGGCTCTGGTGGACGGCCCAGGACCTCGAGATGCCGCTGCTGCTGCATGTCGCGACCATGCGGGGCGGAATCCCCGGCTCCGAGTTCCACGATCGACATCAGCCAGCTCACCGCGGCCGGGCTCGCGAAAAGTGACTAATGACGTATCGGTGTCGTTCGAGTCCGACTCTATCGTCTGACATCCGCCCGCTACGGCGTACCTTGGCGCCTGTGATCGAGGCGGCGGCGGTTCAATCCCGTCCCACCAACTACCTCATCATTCGTTTCTTTCTCGGGATCCACGGCGCTCAGTGGCGCTCGCGCTGGTGGCCGCGGGCGGCCCTCACAGTAGCGAATGCCTCGGCCGTCCTGCAATAAGCCAAACAGGATTGTGACCCTGGCCGCTTTCGCAGGGGCCGGTCGCGTCGTCTCTCACGCACGGATATCCCCACTTCGCGTGAATCATGGTCGAGATAATCGCTGTATCGCGGATCGCTGGAATGAATCGGGACAGGGTCAGCGACGAGTGTCGCGGTGCAGCCCATGAGAAGCGCGGAAAGCACAAGGAGCACACCCCTTGTTGACAGGCGAGCTGCGCTCACGCTCACTTCCCCTTCGGCCCGATCTATCACACTTCTCCGTGCAGCATCTCCCGGTGTCGTACTGCACGCAGCAACCGTCAGAAGGAGAAGGCCGCGGACTGCGATCCGCCGCGTGGGCACCTCCGCGCGGTTGAGGGGACGGGCGGGAGTCTCGTAGACGAGCAGATCGCAAAACCAGCCGCGTTGATCGGACTATCACCGTGTCAGACCGCGCTGAACATAAAGTTCTTCCCTCACGCGATCAGAGCGACTCGCGGCGTTCGCGGGAATGATCATGGTCGCCGTCACGACACCAGCGAACAGACACGCGAGTGCGAGAAGCGCCACGAGCAGGACGAGGTGACGCTTCCCGTCGTCATCATCGTCGCGATCAAATGAGTCGCTCAGGCCGGACAGATGGGTCGGAATGAGCCGCATGCCACTACCCAAGTTGTGTGCCTGGAAATACGAATCCCACGCAGCCATGGCGACGAGATTCTCGCCTCCCGAATCGCGCCGGCGGACCGCGGTGCTCAACAAGTCAATGGTCGGCGCCAGGGCTGCGCCGACACCGGGCACGACAATGAACACCCACCCGAATGCGAGGAAGCCTGTAACTCTTCGCCAGTCGAAGACCCCGAAATACGTCCCCGTAACCCAAATGACGACCATGTAACACCACATGAAACCGCAAGCTGACAAGACTGCGCTGGACCAAGTCAAAACCCGGGCCGCGCCGCCCTGCACCTTGGAATCAACCCACCCCTTCCGACACTCCACGCGGTGAACCAGGAAAGGCCGAAGCTAACGACCACCATCAAGAACAAGACAAGCCAGGCTGGCCCAGGAGGCCGCATGCACACCTCGGTGGAGGATGGCTGGCGGGAGCCTAGCAGACCTCTTGCCAGCTAGGTCCCGTGTCGCCATGCCGAGCTCGACGGCACCGCTCGTATAGGTTGGCCATTGACTTAATAGTTTCTCGCTAGGACATCCCGGGTTTTACCATCGTGTCTTGCTCGTCGGTGCGCGGCGTTTGCTCTGCATGTAGGAACCCGAAGGAGACGACGTTGGCCGGGTTGCTGCTCATCGTGTCACGCACGAAACCAGGCACCTATGCCTACATGAAACTTGTGAGCGAGAGCGAGGACGTGGTGCTCTTTGACCGCCGAGAGGGAGATCGTCGCCGAATCCATGAGCGGGTGACATCCGAGCGACGCCACGGCGAGCGTCGCCGCCGCGACATCATGTCCGACCTCCAGAAATCTGGCTGGGCTCTGGTGCATCGGTAGTGCCC
>JACXTT010009726.1_pt1 | contig 13091 bp, 11 predicted proteins | sample 9270951 | NCBI WGS metagenome assembly JACXTT01 (sample SAMN15532306, study PRJNA645909) | rock metagenome | isolation source: weathered quartz diorite | place: Puerto Rico | collected 2017-06-21
GTAAGCTGTATGAGAGTCTGAAAGCTTCTGCCGTTCATCGGCAGGTTCTCGGCAAATTGCCGGTCTACGACGGTGCTCACCGTGGCGGACTCTGTATCAATGACCGGCGCGCCGCCCTGAACTGTCACGATCTCTGAAGCCGCACCGACCGGCAAAGTAAAGTTGATTGCCAGCGCGTCTTGCACATGAATGACGATGTCCGGCTTAACGATAGTCTTGAATCCGCTGTTCGACACTTGGATGCGGTAGGACCCAGGAGGCAGATTCGGAACGACGTAGATGCCCTCTCCGCTGGCTCTACTGGAGTACTGAACTCCGGTAGCCTCATTGATGACCACTACTTCGGCACCCGCGATGGCCGAGCCGGAAGGATCGAGAACAATGCCGTTGATGGTTCCGTTCGGGGACTGCCCCGTTGCTAGCGCGACGCACAGCAGACTGAAGATGAGAAGAAAACTGACTTTGCGCACCCCATCCCTCCCGCAGAAGAAGATTTCGGAGCATGCACTTCGTCTACGCGGGAGACGCTGGGTTTTGTACCATGCCTTGGCCACGACGGCGATCCCGACATTTCGAAACAGATGCAGAGACTTGGGTTATGGGTGATTCGGCTCGACTTTGAGGTAGGCAAAGAGGAGTGGCTTTCCACTTGGCTTGTGACTGCCACCGTTGGGCTCCAGCGTTACGAAGACGGCGTCAATCTGGTCTAATTTCTTGGGGTCGTCGAATTTCACGACCCAGCGCTTCTTGGCGGCGTTGTCTTCGTAGAACACGCCAAGGCTGGTAGCCTGCTGCTTATCGAGACCGTGGCTGCCCCACGCCTGAAATGCACTGGAGCTCTTGAATCCCGCTTGCCGGTCGAGGTCGTAAGCGTAGAAAACGAGAGACTTTCCCCTAGTATAGAAGACCCGTCCGTATGGCTTTTCGGTATGGCCATCACGGGCTACGTCGAAAACCTCAGCGATATATAAATCCCTTGCACCCATTAGCTCGCGGATGTCCCGGTCGTGTTCGAGCAAGTCCTGTTCTCTGCCGAGTTCCTGCTCGCGGGCGCGAAGCTGACCGTGTAAATCCTTGATTTGAGCTTCCAGACTTTCCGAGCGGGATTCATCCTCCGAGCGCCGCTGCTTCAGAGAGCTCAGGTCAGTCTCGGTTTTCTGCAACGAATTCTGAAGGGAGTCGAGTTTCTGGTTGAGCCCTGCGCGCTCTTGGGCCACTTCTTGCTTCTCGCGCTCGTCAGCTTGCAGAGAACGTTCGAGGCTCTCCTGAGCCTTTCTCGTCTCAGCCAGAAGGGCCGATTGCGCTAGTATCTGACGATCAAGCTCGGCAATTCTTTCATCCCGTTGCGCAAGCTGGGCCTTTAGATTCTGCCGCTCGTGCCCGAAGTCGCTGATCTCTTGCTCAAGCCCCTCGACTTTTTGGTCGGGCCTAGCAAGCGTAGCCCGGACGGCCGTCTGGCTCTTGTGCTTGCCGAGTTCGTAGGTATAGATGCCCAGAGTGGCGGTGAGTACCAGGGCCGCTGCAAATGGCACCCACACGTAATTCCAATTTAGCTGCGCGTGCCGATGACTATCTGCATAGACGAGCGGGCGAGCTAGCGAGCTACTGCCCCCGGCCGGCTTTTTCTGTCCAGGTATCGTTTCCCGATGAGCTGACTCACAGGTTTGGTTCGGGAAGGGGAGTTCGGCAGGAGTCACATCCGAATCCAAGGAGTCAGACTCGGATAGATGAGAATGGAGCAAAGGCACACCGAGGACTGCGGCAGCCTCAAATTCCTTCAAAGCCTGCCGGCAGTCCGCACATGCGGCGAGGTGAGTCTGAAGATTCTTGCGTTCTTCCACGCTCAATTCACCGGATGTTGAAAGCGCACAAAGTTCAAGGAACTCTTCGTGTGGTCTTGATTTTGACCGAGCTGTATCTTCCGGATTGTGCCGATTATTTCGCATGCGGTTTGTCTAGGGAGACAGTATTCCCAAACATCTGCTTCCGCAACTTGTCCAAGCCGCGGTAGTAGTGGTGCCTCACGTTCCCCAGGGGCTGGCCTGACTTTTGGCTGATTTCCGCGAGACTATACCCATCGAAGAAATGCAGGCGCAGGGTCTCACGCTGGTGCTCCGACAGTGAATTGAGCACCTTGGTGAGACCATTACGCCCAAAGACCGCGTCCGCGGAATAATCACATTCCGCGGTCGGTGTTCCGACCATCTGACTCGTGGTGTTTTCGATTTCCAAGCGCGAATAGAAGCGGCGCGAAACGAGGTGCCGGCGCCGCTCGATGGCGCGGTGGTAAGCCATTTGGATGATCCAGGAGCGGGCCGAGCTCTTCGTGCTATCAAGGATTGCGCACCTCCGTTGAATGAAGAGGAAGAAATCCTGGGTGAGATCCTCGGCTTCCGTGGAGTCGCGGAGGATGCGAGCGGCAATGCCGCGAACGATTCGAGCATATCTCTGGAACAAAAGCCCTAAAGCCCAAGCCTGCTGCTTCCCGTTCGCAATGCAGGCCAGCAGGTCTTCGTCCGTCGTTTGGACACCGGGCGATTCCGTGCCTCCGGTCTTGCCCTCGCATTCTCCTGCGGCTGGCAAGGCCGGGAACCTAGCTGAAATCAAGGAACTCACGTGCACTCCTGCCGGGAAGGAAGCAAAGGCGGACGAAAAACGTGGAAGAAAGTCTGTGCGGACAGGACTAGATTTGCAGGTCCATCGCCGCTCCGAAAAAATACGATTTCCGTGGAGTCCTTCACGGCGTTTTCTGCGAGCGCTGGATCGTGCGAACCTTGCTCTTCAGCAATCGATGCGTGGAGCCGACGGTCTTCAGTTGCTCAAAGCCCCATTCCAAAAGCAGCTCGCCAAGATTTCCGAGGGTCCGCTTCTCCTGTGCGGCAAAAGCTGCAAGCTCCTCCCGCAAAGCTTGGCGGACACGAAAGCTGACTTGGGCTTTCCATTCCCCCATTCCCGTGCCTTCTTTTTAAAGCCCGACATTGTCGACACGCAAGGAAATGAATGCATTAACTGGTGTCTGCGGTGTCGGTGAAACGCTTGGTTTCGGAAACGGGAGGTTTCGAAATCAAGTGTGTTTGCCGCAGAAGGACTAGCTCAATTCACAGGCTTCGCTTGTTTCTCCAAGGCGGTTCGCCAAGTGCAGAAGCGAAACTCATCGGCGCGTTCCCGCGCCGCCATCGTTTCGGCAAAATCAGCGTTCAACCCGGCGCGGATTTCTTCCAGCCGGATCGCGTAGGCCTTTAGCTCTCGCTGCGAGCGAATAGAGTGCAACTCCAGACGCTGCAGCACGCGAATCAAGCGATCCATGTTCAGATTCCAGAGGTAGATCTCGGTATAAACGTCGGCTTTGGTCACTTCTGCTCCAATGGTTCTCGCTGGAGGATTTTTGTTCCTGCTTTATTCGTTTCTTGGCTGCGCGGCTAGCAGTCAGAATGATGATCGGACACACGAATAACAACGCGGTTCGAAATCTGACCGCAAGGGACAGCTGTTTTCGGCTAAGGAGGCGGTTTAGCAACTGGCCCAGGTGGGGAATAGCCGGGGACTTAGGGCGCCTGGAAAGTTGCGCCCAGAATGGGAAATAGATAACTTCTTCTGCAGCCATCGTTGCCTCCTAACAAGGCGACTTTGGTTAGGGGCGCGTCGGTGCTTACGGCACCTGCGCGTCCCGCTATATCAGTTACTGTTCGCCTCTTGCTTCTTCCTCCGTCGAGGTTTCTTCCTGTAGTAGTCTGCTTTGTACTGCTTCAATTTGGCAAAGCCGTCCTCTGTCCAGTAGCGAAGCTGAGAACCCGCGATTTCCTTGGCGATTGGCTCGGGTACTACACCTTTGTCGATCCATCTATGTAGCGTCGCGCGATGCACTCCTAGGAGCCTCGCCGCCTGCGAAATCGAATACTTTGTCATCTCAAATATGCGACATGGTGTTGCGCATGTCAAGTGGAAAATGCATCTTTTGCGGAGATAACAAGAGCTCTACCTTGCCGCACTGAAGAGTATCTCAGTTTTTTTGTGCATTTTGCTCGCTGCTTCCTCTAAGGCACCTGGGAGGACTCAGATCGGTTTCCATCGCGAAGACGAATTCGGGATGAGTCCTCGGCCATATCCAATGAGCATTCCTGATTGAGAAGCAGCAAATAAAGGAGGTTATGACCATGAATTGTCCTTATTGTCGGAGCGAGCGAACAAAAGTCTTCAAGACTGTTTTTCGCCGAAGCAAAACCTACCGCTACCGCCGCTGCCAATTCTGCAAGGCACGATTCCGCAGCGAGGAAAGACCAGTTCGTTGGCAGGGAGTGGACCGGAAGTGGCCAGGAACGTCCCCTGGTCGCAGAGGTTGGAAAAGTCATCGAGTTTCGGCGTTGAAGGGGAACTGCGAAGTGCTGCCTTGCGGAGTTGACTTCAAGACTGTAGGAGTTAGCCGCCACGTAGATCACATCGTTCCCGCGAGGTTAATCCGGAAATTGCGGGCAGGGAATCCAGACCGGCGAGAAAACCTCCAATGCGTCTGCGGAACCTGCCACGGGTACAAGCTCCAGGCGGACCACAGATTATGCATTGGGGATAAGCTCGGGTACCTCCAGATTCTCCGAGTTCACCATTTCGACGTAGAGCGTGCCGAGGCCGCACTGCGCATCTATGGGCTGTGAGCAAGTCACCTTCCTCGAACCCTATTTGTGGACCAGGACCTCCAATATACCAATCAACCAGTACTAGCAGACTAGATTTCGAGTCACGGAAGTGCTGAAACGATTCTTCGACCCCGATGGGTGAATCGGGAAACGAATTCCTCATACTGAACACTACTTCCTGTAAGAAGCATGGCTTCGACACCCGGCATCCGGAGACCGCCCACGATTGGAATGCCACTCTGATTAGATCAGCTCCGAATCGTGGAACGGCTAATATGGAGGCGAGAATCCATGAAGATTGAGGAAGTCCATTTCAACCACGACACCTCCTCGGCTTCCGCCGACGCCCTGAGTATCCGCAAGAACGCGGCAGGCGGCCCCATCGTTGCTCCTGAATGGAAGGAAGGACAAACTCCTCAACCCGCCGCCTACGCTTCTGCCGCTATCGGAAACCAAGTGTCAATCAAAGCTCGATTCTCTGGTGGCCCGCTCAATGGCTCACGAGAAATCCGCGCGATCGACGCTTACCTCCCTCCTGCGGTGCCTTCCGGCTGTCTCGGCTGGCTCTTGTCTCTGATTGCACAGATTCTCCGCGCCCTATTCGGAAACATTCTTGGCGATGCTCAGCAGCGGGTCGTCGCCTTCGATGGTGCGGGCAATTCGGGTCTCGAAACGTTTGTTTTGATCAACCACAAGCTCAAGACTTCCAGCGTTGGTATCCACACCACCACTTGGAAGTGGCAGGTCAAGCATGGGCGAAAATGGCTGGACTTCGGCAGTACCCAGCACAAGATCTATCTGATCCTGGACCTTCCCAATGGCCCTTGGGACCAAAGCTCCGCTGCCAACAACACACAGCTACCTTGGACCGACGCACTTGACAAAGCGTGTCTGTGGGCGCTGGGCGCCAAGACTAAGGACGAGGCGGCCGCAAAGATCACTCTCGCGATCAATGGACAGCCCAATCAGACGTACACTCCTGTCACAATGTTCGGCTTCACTCCCCCCTACCAGCTTACTTCCTACATGAACCAGATCGACAGTGGACTGCCTTTCAGCCTCAACTGCACCGACTGTGCAGACGCCGTCACCACGTTTGCCAACCTGCTGGGCTGTGACCTTTGGGAAGGACGTTTCTTCAATATGGTAACGCGGAGATTCCTTCCTCTGAATGGCAATCCCGCCGTGGATACCGATTGGGTGAGCTGGACCTGGGGGTATCATGAAATCTGCTGGTTGAACGCAATCGGGCAATACCAGAACATTTACGACGGCTGCCTCCAGGTAGACATGGATGACAATTACGGCGATACCGTGCACATTCCGCGCAATCCCATCAAGATGCAGTTCGGTATGAACGCCCCAGACGACTACCGTTTCCGTTTGATTCAGAGCGGCGCTGGCACTCTGGAGAACATCCCCCGCCGCCGCGCAGTAGGATAGGAGGATCGATGCCCGGCGAAAATGTGCTTCCGTATGACGCGCCTGCGCTCAGGCAAAGGATCAGCGAGGATCGCGCAGAGTTATTCCTAGGTTTTAATCCCTGGCCGCAAGACGCCCCGGGGTGGAACCTTTCGATCAGGGAGAAGCTCGCCTCTCCTCTTGGCAAATCCATAAGGCGGACTGTATGGGACAGCCAGGACAACCGCAATGCACGCGTGCTGATTGATATCATCGAGTGCTCCTCGGCCGCGGATGCAATCGAGGCGTTGCTCGAGGAACTGGCCGCAAATCAACTCGCTCGCCTGCCAGAAGCCGCGCCGCATCTGGGGATAGCTTCCTTTGTGCATCCCGAAGGCGTGCCCCCGGCGGTATTTTTTGTGCGGGGCAACATTTGCATCCGTGTCATCAGCTTCGCGCGCAGCGCTGTCGCTGTGATCCCCTGGGCCGAACGCCTCAACGAGCGCCTCAGCTATGAACCACGCGTCGAGCAAAATCGTCTTGTCCTCGAATCCAATCGCAAATCCGTCCCCACCGGCGAAGAGGCACCTATCTTCTATACACTTCCCTGGGTGCTTGGTGAAGATGGATTTCTCAAATTTCTCGTTTCGGGAGGGATCCTCGTCGCTCGGGAGGGTCTTCTCTTCTTTAAAGCCTCAAAGCGAGGCGAAGCCCAAGTCAGAGCGTATGCCCTTGAGCCTGGACGCGAGCCACATGCTGGTGTGCTGAATCTGACCATTGAATGAGGTCAAGGACCAAAGGAATGAATTCCTCGCAGCTCTACTAGGTCGCCCGGAATTCGTACGACAAAAGGAGGGCGTTATGCCAGTCGACAAGCGGTATCGGATGAAAATCCTCAAATCCACAAAAGTCCTGAAGATCGAACGACGACCGGCGCGCGTTCCCCGGATACCGGTAAAACCGACGACGGCTGAAATCGTCCGAGCGTTCATGAGAGCCCCTGGCCACAAAGAGATTCTCGCTCGCATTCCCAAAGCCGCGAAGGTCTCTGGCTGGAACAAGGGGACGCAAGTGGCTTACTTCAGCGTCTGCAGCAAGAGCGGGAGTGCCAGATGGCTTGACATTTGGGATTGTGATCACTTCGATGGCTTCACTGACATGCAGCAGTCGATTCGCGACTGCCGGGCGTGGTTTTCGCATCTCGGTTTCGCCACTTGGGGCTCCGCTCAAACCGCGACGGGTAGAATCAACTGCTTCTTCGATGCCGCTGTGGCGGGGGACTATTCCTGTGTTGTCCAGCTGCAGAGTTATCCGGCGGGCTCGGGGGCGACGGTTGAATGTCTGATCGACAACAATAGCTTCGGGCCTCTGCCGTTTAGCGGGACGATTCTTCAACCTCACTTCAGCACGCTATCGGCCGGAGGCCACCATTTCCGTATCCGACAACTAAATGGCGCTTTCTTCTTTCTCAGCCTCACGGTCTACCGGTTCTAGCGGCACGAAAGACTGTAGCGCTGCTCATTTCAAGGCATTGCGCTCCATGCACTGTCCAAACGACTGTCCAACGGCCTAACGAAACGGCCCTAACGACTTGTAATCGCCGAGGCCGTTTTGTTGAATCAACGGCAACTTAGGAACTTCCTGAAACATCTGCGTGGGTTCGGTCGGAGGTTCGCGTCCTCCCCGGTGTGCCCAATCCGAAGGCTCGAATCCAGCTGTCAGACCAAAACAACAATCAAGTTTTTCTGACCCTTGCTAGCACTTTCCCAAATTCGCCTACAGAGAGTGCCTTCGGCTCCCGCTGCCTTTTCGAACTGCCCTTCACGCGGACAAGGCTCATAGGGTTATGCTGATAGGGAATCAGCTCCCAGCGCATCGCCGCGATGAACAACACGCGCATTCGACTTAAAAAACTCCCCTACCTATACAGAGGCCGTGTTTTGGGAAAATGTCCCTGACTTTCTCGGAAAAATCTGAGCCAAAGGCGACGTACCGGGGTCCCAGACAAGCCTCTTGTTTGCTCTTGGCAGGCGTAGGCGATTGCGAGGCACTCGCGTGATCCGAGGTCTCCCGCCTCGGGGCCAGCCAGGACGCAATGGAGCGCAATAAGCTCGGTGGCTGACCGACGTAGGACGGCTCCCTCAAGTCCAAGGGGAGACGGCGAAACTCCCCTCTATACTCAGAGGCCCTGAAAACGAAAGATGTAAATGAGAAAGTCAAAAAAACTTCGGTGGGGAGCTGCTACCCGTCAGATGTGTTGACCATGCAGGGCTACAGAAATCTGTAGGCTAGGTGCAGTGCAACGGATCGGGAAGTTCGGACACTACCTTGTGGCTACCCTCTCAGCCAGGGGTTCCTCTCTAAAAGTCATCAGAGTGAGGAATTGTGTCCTACGATCACAGATTGCTCTGTGAACGGATTTCGCTCAGCTTGCATGCCAAGCCGAGTGCCTCTCTCCGCGAGTTATCCCAAGAATTGCGCGTCAGCCGTCGCACTATCGAGAACGCAGTCATCACAGTCCAAGGCATGAAATTCAGGGACCTTCGAAACGAACTATTACTCGAAAAAGTTAAGAACCTTCTCGTATCGGCACCGAATGCTACCATCAGGCAAGTGTCTTTGGACGCTGGCTATAAATCGCCTCGCTCCTTCGCGCGGGCCGTCTGGCGGGTTTGTGGGCTTACTCCCCAGCAACTCCGTACTCATATTGCAGAGGAACTTGTCGCAACGAAAGCACGGGTGCGGCTTGGCGATTCATTTCGTGAGAGCAAAAGAGCCGCGATCCAAAAATAAACCAAAGCGACCTATTCTTGCGCGATCTGCCCCTTCGCCTAGTTTTTTCACAGGTTATTCACAAGAAGTTTAAAAGAGTACTATTGACGTGAAGTAACTACTACCGTAGATGTGCTGGCCTCTCGACCAGTCTTGCAATGGCTTCCCAGCCTGTTTTTGCAGATGACGGAGAGGTGTGTCTGCATTCTGAAAGATCTTGCTGAGGAATTTTACTCGTAGGAGTGATCCCAGCGATGTTCCTGGCTCCAACTGAAGAGCTGAGGAGGCTATTCCTATGCGAACGTGTGGATGGAAGCCAATCTCTCTCGTCCTTGGGCTCTTCTCCCTGTTTGCCTTTTCCATCGAAACTTACGCTGCGGGACCAAGCATCACGAGTTTGTCTCCGACCTCTGGATCGGGCGGTACGTCTGTCACGATCAATGGTAAGAATTTCGGATCGTCCCAGGGAAGCAGCACAGTAAAGTTCAACGGCACTACTGGAACGCCCACCAGTTGGAGCTCGACGAGGATTGTGGTTCCTGTGCCAAGCGGGGCGACCACCGGAAACGTTGTGGTCACAGTGGGCGGCGTAGCAAGCAACGGCGTTAGCTTCACCGTTATCCCTAGCATAAGCAGTCTTTCGCCCACGTCTGGAGCGGTTGGAGCCGCGGTAACAATTAGCGGGACAACATTCGGCCCGACACAGGGAAGTAGCACGGTTAAGTTCAACGGCACGACGGCGACTCCGACTAGTTGGAGCGCTACGGGCATCACAGTACCCGTGCCAACGGGGGCGACTACGGGAAACGTGGTGGTGACAGTCTCTGGTCAGGCGAGCAACGGGGTGAGCTTCACAGTCGTCCCGCCGCCGAGCATCACAAGCCTTTCTCCGACTTCAGGAGTAGTCGGTGCATCTGTAACGATCACGGGGTCCAACTTTGGGTCGTCGCAAGGAAGTGGAAGCGTCACTTTCAATGGCACGACGGCCTCCGTCACAAGTTGGGCGACTGGCAGCATCTCTACCACGGTCCCGTCAGGCGCAAGTACAGGAAATGTCGTGGTAAATGCAAGTGGAGTGAGCAGCAACGGAGTCAACTTTACAGTCTTGGTGCCGACCCCGACGATCAGCACTCTCACTCCGGCATCAGGACCCGCGGGTACATCAGTAACGATAACAGGAGCGAACTTTGGAGCGACACAAGGAACGAGCACCGTCACATTCAATGGCGTTTCGGCTACGCCGACCTCTTGGAGCAGCACCAGCATAGTTGTTCCCGTTCCATCAGGAGCGACGACGGGCCCCGTGATTGTCACGGTCGCGGGCCACGCAAGTAACGGAGTTGTTTTTACGACAGGTGTCGCGATCTTAGGAGTCTCACCGTCTGCGGCTCCCGTGGGCGCTACTGTTACGATCAGCGGCTTATTATTCGGTACTACTCAAGGGACGAGTACGGCCACGTTCAATGGGGTTGCGGCGACGCCGACGAGCTGGGGAGCGCAAACGATTGTTACTCCCGTGCCTGCTGGAGCAACGTCTGGGCCAGTCGTTGTAACCGTCAACGGAGCAAGCAGCAACAGCTACAACTTTACCGTTGGTCCCGGCATCACGAGCCTTAACCCCACATCTGGTTCGCCGGGTACATCAGTAACCATTTCCGGTTCGGGGTTTGGTGCGACTCAGGGATCCAGCACGGTCACTTTCAATGGCGTTCCGGCAACAGCCTCCGCTTGGAGCAATTCGAGCATAACGGTGACGGCGCCTTCTTCGACGACAGGCCTTGTACTAGTAACTTTGGGAGGGGTTTCGAGCAATGGCGTTTCGTTCTCGTTTGCACCGTCCCTCTCGGCCGTGTCCCCTTCTTCGGGGCCAGCAGGAACCTCGGTCACAATCAGCGGGCAAAATTTTGGAACGACGCAGGGGCAAAGCACAATTACATTTGCGGGAACACCAGCGACGCCGACGAGTTGGGGGCCGAGCCGAATTGTGGTTCCTGTTCCGTCCGGTGCCACGACTGGTCCGGTAATTGTTACCGCGGCTGGACAGTCAAGTAATGGAGTGACCTTCACAGTGGGAGTGGGATCGATCAATGGCACGGTCACTCGATCGAGCGATGGCGCGGCTATGGCTGGAGCGTTAGTCGAAGCTTTATTGTCCAACACCACCCAGGGCTCAGCGACGACCGCTGGCGATGGCACTTATACAGTAAGCAATCTGAATCCAGGTTCTTATGACGTACGAGTGACCGCTAGCAGTTATGGGACAACGGTCTTATCCAACAACAACGTCGCAGCCGGCACATCCACAACAGTAAACGCCTCGTTAGGCCTGCCGGGCACTGTTTCAGGCAAGATTACGCAGTCAGACGGCGTGACTCCATTCGTTGGAGCCGCCATCACAGTTTTGCAAGGGACCGACTCTGCGGGTTCAGCCGTTAGCGATTCCTCCGGGAACTATTCGATTTCAAGTTTGTCGGCGGGCTCCTACTCGGCGCAGGTTTCCGCAAGTGGATACAAAACCCAAACCCAGCCTGGGGTGTCGGTGTCATCCGGTGGCACGACAACCGTGAACTTCAGCCTTTCCGGCCAATCCGTGATCACATACGAGTATGACGAACTGGGACGATTGGTGGGAGCCGTCGATTCTTTGGGTGATGCGGCAGGGTATAACTATGACGCTGTTGGCAACCTACTGTCGATTACTCGGAACCATTCCAATCAGACGGCGATTCTGAATTTCACGCCGCAGAGTGGGCCAGTTGGAACAACCGTCACAATCAGCGGCACGGGCTTTAGTACGAATTCGAGTCAAGACACGGTTACCGTCAACGGGACGAACGCCACAGTCAGCTCGGCAACGTCGACGCAGCTTGTGACGAGCGTGCCTGCGGGAGCCACGACGGGAACGATCGCGGTCACCACACCAAACGGCACGGCGACAAGCGCGAGCCCATTCACTGTTGCCGCGGGCGCCAACGGAGGGCCTACAATCTCGAGCTTCACTCCGACAATTGGTACTCCGGGAACCGCAGTCACAATCGCGGGTACAAATTTCGACGTGGCTGCAAATGACCGGACGAAGTTCAATGTGGGGCTAGCGGCAGTAACCTCCGCGACTCCAACAAGCATTTCTGCAGCGGTGCCCCCCAGCGGCACTTCGGGCCATATTTCTGTAGCAACGCCCAACGGTAGTGCCATGAGTAGTGCAGATTTCTTCGTGCCTCCTTCGGGATACACGGCAAGCAACGTCGCGTTCACTGGAAGGATAACAGTCGGAGGGTCTTTTACAGGGAGCATCGGAACCTCCGGACAGATCGGTTTGGTCGTTTTTGACGGAACAGCAGGTCGGAAAATGAGCCTCACTGCCAGCAGTGTGACATTGACCGGGGGAACCATTTCTGTCAACAGCCCCAATGGAACGACCGTTGCCTCGACTTCCGTGAATGGCAACAGTACATTTCTGGACGCCACAACGCTGCCTGCAACAGGAACCTACTCCTTACTCGTTTCTGGCACCTCGGCAGGAAGTCTGACGTTGAACCTTTACGATGTTGTGGATTTCCAGGGCACCATCATTCCCGGCGGCGCTCCGGTAACCGTAACCACGGTTCCCGCCCAAAATGCATATCTAACCTTCACTGGGTCCTTTGGTCAGCAGCTTGGCATCAATTTGACAAGCGGAGGTTACTCTGCCTGTAACCTCACGCTTTATTCTCCGACTCAAACAACGGTAACAACGGGATCCTGCGCTGGTGCCAGTAACACGATTGCAGCGGTTACCCTCAAGGCCAATGGAATATATCAGATCTTTATCGATCCGCAGGGAGCAGTAGCAGGAAGTATCACTGTGCAAGCGACAACTGTGTTGCCTGTGACGGGTACGATAACGGCAGGTGGGGCGCCGGTGACGGTAACCACGGCTCAAGCGACGCAAGACGCAGTTTTGACGTTCAGCGGGACAGCGGGGCAGCGGGTAAGCCTGGCAGTGACGAACGTGAGCAACCCGACAGCCTACGTGTACCTGGTGAAGCCGGACGGGACGAATCAGACGAGCGTCGGAATCTCGCCGAGTTGCAACCCATGTTTTATGGATACGCAAACGCTCGGGCTGAGCGGGACGTACATCTTGTGGGTGCAGCACTACAGCACATACGTGGGCAGCGAGACGCTGCAGTTGAACAACGATTCGGATGTGACGGGGACAATCACCGCAGGCGGCTCGCCAGTGACAGTGACCACGACGGTGGTAGGGCAGGATGCGCGGCTAACGTTCAGCGGGACCGCCGGGCA
>JACXTT010009727.1_pt1 | contig 13091 bp, 10 predicted proteins | sample 9270951 | NCBI WGS metagenome assembly JACXTT01 (sample SAMN15532306, study PRJNA645909) | rock metagenome | isolation source: weathered quartz diorite | place: Puerto Rico | collected 2017-06-21
CCTGGCAGCGGACATCTTTCGGGGGCGCCAGTTTCGGGATCAGTTTGGACGAGATTGCCGCATCTTGCCGCTGCGTGATTGAGTTGCGGCACTAGTTTCGGAGTGAGCCAAATCGGCGCTCCGACCCAAAAAGCGTTTCACCCGCAGGCCCTGCGGGGGGATGGGTTCAACCGGCATACCGTGGCTAAGAAACGGATGGGTCACAAACCGGATTAGTGTTGAATCATCCCAATGGGGCGCCCAAATCCGAGGACTGAGGAGCTGGTTAGTTCTTTGCCAAGGCCCAAGCAAACTACTGAGAGTGTACGGCGCAGAGAAGACGGGTAGTGACTCGCGAGAGGCTTCTTCAGTAATGGCGTGAAGAATATTGAACGGTGGTCGAGCGGGCCAGGAAGCGAGGGCCATCCGTACCGGAATCAGATGACGATTGAATCTGAATGCCACGGCGCGGAAAATCTTAGCACGTTAAGGGTTCGAACAGGCTCGGGGCAAATCGCCGCACTGGAGCGCTTTTTCAGACAGCTCCCGAGCACCACCTCCGAGGTAACTCGGTCTGTCCCGATGCGGCTTCTTCCCCGATACCCGGCGTGACGGCGCAACATCAAAGGCGGTCAGACCAGTTGGGCGTCGTGTCACCGGCTGCTTTTTTTTGCGCGACACGGCAACGCTCTCCTTTCACCAACAGCGCTTGCGCATTGATGCGCGAACCCAAGCCCTAGTGGCGCTAGCTGCGGCAAAGTCTGCGCCAGAACATCGCAGAACCTTTGGAAGCAGAGACCCTGGCCTTGACCCTGATACAACGGACGCTGGGGCCGCGCACCACTCACGCCGCGGGAGCCACACTCGGACGGCAGCGACTAGTACACCGAGTGAAGCTTGTATTGGCGAGCGATCTGGCGCGACGCTGGACGTTGGCCGAGGTTGCCGCTGAAGTACGTGGCTCGCCGGTCTATCTCACACGAGTCTTCCAACAAGTAGAAGGTCTACCCTTGTACCGCTATCAATTGCGCCTGCGGCTTGCGCGTGCACTGGACCTTCTCGCCCACTATGACGACCTCAGGGATCTGAGCTTAGAGTTGAGCTTTTCTAGTTACAGCCATTTCAGCGCGGCGTTTCGCGAAGCTTGCGGCTGCTCTCCCTCGGAGTTCAGGCAGTCGGCGCTGCATCGCTAAAACCTGTTACTTCAAACCACTAAAGATCCTGACAGCGGTCCTCTTCTCCCGCGTGGCCTACTGGTCCTATTGGACTTCCGATGGTAGGAATCGGCACCGTCTCAATCGACCGTACAACCTGTAACACAAGGAATTTTCTAAATGTTCTCAAATCGAACGGTGACCGTATTTGGCGCCTATGGACATACAGGTCGCTTCGTTGTTTCACAGCTACGCAAACGCGGATGGACGTCCATTCTCTCAGGCCGCGACGCCGATCAGCTGAACGCGACCACCGCCGAGCATCCCGGATCTGAGGTGCGCGTCGCCTCGGTGGACAATCCCCAGGCGCTCGACTGCGCAATTTACGGCGCCAGCGCCATCATAAATTGCGCGGGACCGTTTCTCGACACAGCAGTGGTCGCGCTGGCTGGCTGACAACATCCCGGGCACTCGGCAGCGCCTCGAGCTTAAGGGTGCCAGAATTTTCTTCCCCGAGGAACGCTGGGAGGAATTCAACAAGGAACTGCGCACCACACTGGCAAGCAGCACAACAAAAGGTGGCATGATAGCTGCAAGTTTTGCATGCTCGCTAACTTATAAGGAGAAGAGAATGTCCGATCAAACGCCACAGAAACTCTTAAGCGATTACGGGGGACTGTTCCCCGAACGGGAAGCCCGTTCCGTCGGAATTGCCGCTATTGTTTCGAAAGCGGAGTGCTCGTCGGCGCTACTCCACGAGGCCAGAGCTTTGCTCTGTCAAACCGCAGCTTGATTCCGTCATCCACGACGCCGATCAAACGTGCACAACTGTCGCATAATAGCCAACGGCTCGTTGAACGTAGGTTGGTATAAACGCAGGTTATCTATGGCCGGCGGTCTCGGCTGTTCCAGTCAGATCCATTGCGTCAGACTTTTGTTTCGTCAGGAATGCAGCAAGTGCTTCGCTTTCGGATTCGCGTATATCGAACAGCAGGTCCAGACCAGTGATTCGCAAGACTTCCGCGACTCTTGGCTGCAGAGCGGCCAGTTTGATCTCCGCTTCTCGATTGTGTGCCGCGATAAAGGCCGTACCGAGGGCGCCAACTCCGCCACTGTCAATCTGAATAACATCAGCCATCTGCAAAACAATCTGCTTCGTCGCTTCGAAGGCTTGCCGTGCGGCGCGCACCAATTCAGCTGTCTCTGGGCCGTAGATAAGTCTGCCGCGGCAGCGAAGTATCGAGACGTTCTCCCTTGAAGCGACTTGGATCTCTAAGTCCATGATTGAGAGAGTGACCGACTTGATGTCGGAGAGGCGCTGAAGCTCATGGCACCCGGAAATGTCGACATGATGATTCGGCCAGGGAGGATTGTCAAGTCCGACGGAATCGACAGTCCGACGGAATCGCAATACGCGGGAGTGTGCGGAATCTCGGAGATTTAAGCGAGCCACTATGAGCTCCTCTTGGTTCATGTGGCGGTTGGCGGTTGCAGGTTACAGGAACGAATTGAAAATGGCCTGAAGCGTGGCGGGGGGGCACGACCGCACCTCGGATGCCGACCGGAGTTTATTGCATTCACCACTTCGGTGAGAGGCATACTCTTCAGAATATTAGCGCGAGCTCCAGATTTGAGGGGCCCGTTGAATCTCCACGTCACCGTAAGGGGTCGTCAGAATGATGAGGCGAGCCTGGCCACCGCATGGCTTGTACTTCAATCAAACTATAGGCCTCAACGGCAACCGAATTGAACCGCAGGACGTCACGGTTTCAACCACTGGTCACGTCCTTGGCGGACAAAGTCATCATCATTTAAATGAGGATACGCTCGATAGACTCGATCGATTTCCTCCTGCTGTCCCGAACTGAGCGTCTCCTGTGGGTTTAGGCACCACGTTCCTTCGAGCAGTCCCTGACGCCGCAAGACTTCGTGCACGCCCGCAATGCAGCCGGCGAAGTGATGGCTGACGTCAAAAAAGGCGGCGTTGCAATCCGTTACTTCGACAGCCTTGCGTAGAAGAGACGGCGGCACTCCACTCTTGGCGAGCGCGACCGTCTGACACTCCTTCAGTAATGCCACGGCTGCACGGGTCCAGACCGCCCAATGGCCTAAGAGCCCACCTGTAATGCGCCGCTCGACGATTGTGCCGTTGATTTTAAACGCGAAAGGTGTAAGGAGGTCCATCACGATGTTGTCGTCGTTGCCTGTGTAAAGGCTCAATGACCTTCCCGATTCCGCCACAGCCCGTACGACATCAATGGTCTGGTAACGGTTGAACGGAGCGATCTTAATCGCGACCACATTCTCGATGTCCGCGAACTCGCGCCAGAAGCGATAGGAGAGCGCTCGCCCGCCGACTGAGGGCTGCAGATAGAAGCCAACGATCGGCAAAATTTGTGCGACTGCTCGACAGTGTGCCAGGAGATCGGCCTCGCCAGCATCGTTCAAACCAGCGAGGCTGAGCAGTCCCGCGTGATATCGCAGGTCCCGCAGCAACCGCGCTTCGCGAACAGCTTGGGAGGTTTTTCCGCAAATACCTCCAATTCGCAGCAGTAGATCCGTGCGCTCACGGTCAGCACGGTCCATCTCTTCTGCAGTCAAACTGAGGATCGGTTCAAATAGTCCTATCCGCGGATCTCGAATTGCAAACTGCGTGGTATGAACGCCGATAGCAAGGCCACCGGCGCCAGCGGCGATGTAGTAGCGGCTCAGTGCCCGCTGCCGGCGCTCGTCCAGGCGACGGTCCGCTGTGAGTGCAAGCGGGTGAGCGGGGATCACAGCGCCTTGCGCGAGAATGTTGTGAACCCTGGAATCAAGTTCCGTAGGCTTCTGCTCCTTAATCAGCCCTTCCATCCTTAAAACCGACCAGAGCGCTCTTCGAAATGGGTTGGCTTCGCAAGCGTCATACCACCGCGCCTTACCCAGTCGACAATCCAAGTCATCATGTGGGCGGCGTTCACGCGAGGAAGCCCGAAGAGCCGATATGAGAGTTCCGCGTTGCTGAGAAGCGCATCGTTTTCTTCCGCGCCGGTGAAGCACACAGGCTTGCTCAATTGCTTCCCGAACTCCGCTGCAACCGCGCGCACGCTCAGCAGTTCCGGCCCGGCAATGTTTAGAACGAGAGGTGGCACGCTCGCACGCGCCAGCGCTTGCAGGCTTATGGCGCAGGCATCGCCTTGCCATATTGCATTCAAGAAGCCCATCGCCAAGGGTACGGCTCTCCCGGCATGAACTCGTTGTGCGATGTCCACCAGCACGCCATATCTAAGCTCGGAGGCATAGTTGAGGCGGAGAATCGTCATTGGAGTCTCATCGGTCCGACAGAAGTGCTCGAAGATGCGTTCGCGTCCCACGCAACTCATTGCGTACTCGCCTACTGGATTGAGCGCATCGTCTTCGCGAGAGCCGCCCTGTGAAACTGGAATGAGGCCATAGACGTTGCCGGTCGAGAAGGCGGCGATTCTTCTCTTGCGATATCTCTCGCTCACCAGGCCAGGAAGATAGCTGTTCTTCGCCCACGTGAGAGATTCTTGTCCTATTGATCCGAACTTCGTCCCGGCCATAAACACGATGTTGGCTGCATCTGGAAGCTCAGCCAACGATTGCCGATTGAGCAAGTCACATTGCACCGTTTCGATGCCACGCGCCCTTAGCCAGCTCTCCGTTTCGGGAAAAGAGAATCGCGAGACTCCAATAATGCGCCGGCTCACCCCGGCAGCGTCAGATGCCCGCTTCGCCATGTGCGCTAGAGTCGGCCCCATCTTTCCCGCCACACCGAGAATGATGATGTCCCCATCGAGTTCCCCCAAGGAACGAATCGTTACATCCGAGGGCTCGCTCAACAGCTCTTCCAGCCCCGCGACATCCCGGATTGAGGTTCTCTCCACTGACATCATCGGGACAACTCCACGAGTAATGCGGGGATTGTACTTGAAGCCCAGTTTACAATCCCATCGAGACCTCACCGATGATGCGCCTGCGCGCCATGACCATGATGGATGTCGCTGCTGGGGTGAAGCTGAACCAGAGCGCGGGCTGGAATCAAACCACCGCAGATTGGGAACGCTTCCTCAGAGCCAATCCGAAAGGATGTTTCGTAGTCGAAGTTGACGGTAACGTTTGCGGAACGGTAACTACCATCTCTTTTGAGGATCGATTTGCCTGGGTTGGGATGGTTCTCGTTGATCCCGAACATCGCAAGAAAGGACTCGGGACCAAGCTTCTTGAAGCCGCAATACGGCACCTCGACAATAAGAAGGTCTCGACCATCAAGCTGGACGCGACCCCGCAAGGAAAACCACTGTATGAAAAGTTAGGATTCATCTCGGAGTACGAGATCGAACGCTGGACCCTGCAGAGATCCACCGAGGACATGGCCGCGGCGCACCAAACTCGCGCCAGCGAGGTGATCTCCGCAATCGTTCTGAAATCGATTTTGCAGATCGATGGAGAAGTCTTTGGCGCCGGCCGTAGTTACCTTCTCAAGTCCTTACATCATGACGCACCGGAGTTCACCTTAGCAGCTAGCAGCGGCGGTACATTGACGGGCTATACGTTCGGCCGTCGCGGCTTGTTTGCAGATCATCTTGGTCCGTGGATGGCGGAGGATTTCTCCTCCGCCCGGCAGCTCCTCGAGACATTCCTCGCTCACTCCTCGCGTGAGACTTTGATCGTGGACTGTTTGAAACTAAACAGAATGGCGGCGGGCCTGCTTCGATCTTGCGGATTCATGCAATCTCGGCTGCTGACTCGAATGTACCGCGGTCCAAATACCTACCCGGGGAATCCCGGCGCGCTGTGCGCGATCATGGGTCCAGAATTCGGATGAGCGAGCGTCAGGAGTGTCGCAACTTCTATGGCTGGTGGATCGTCGGCGCCGCCTTCCTCAACCTGTTTTTCATCGTGGGAATTATTTTTTATGGCTTCCCTGTTTTTTATCCCGCGTTCGTGGATGCGCTAGGCTTTACGCGTACCCAAGTCACCCAAGGATTTTTCGTCGGCATGCTGGCCATCGGACTACCCAGCGGACTGCTGGCCGGGGCCCTGATCGATCGCATTGGTGCACGCTGGGTTATTGTCACAGGAGTTGTCTTCATCGGTGCTTCGCTTCTCCTGATGGCATTCATGACCAGGTTCTGGCAGTACGAGTTGCTCTGTGTGATGGAAGTTCTGGGCTTCGTGCTAGCCGGACCGATCGCGAACCAGGTTCTGATCGCGCGTTGGTTTCGCAAGCAGCGTGGACGCGCCATGGGATACGCCTACCTCGGGCTGGGACTGGGAGGAGTCGTTGCACCACCACTTGTCACGTTTCTGATCCAAGGATTCAGTTGGCGTCACGCTCTTGAGACGATTAGCTTGCTCATTTGGCTGGTACTACTCCCTGTTGGCATTTGGATTACGCGTTCCAGCCCGGAAGAACTTGGTCTCCTTCCAGATGGATTGCGGTTCGTTGAAGAAACACCTGGCTTGGCGTCAGTCAGCGCAATTGAGGTGGGAACCGCCGCCCGCTCGGCGACCTTCTGGCTGATTCTGGCGGGATCTACGCTGGTGATGGGTGCGATCGGCGCAGTGATTCAGCACTTCATTCTTTTTCTCCGAGACGACGGTTATTCTGCGATCTCCGCGTCGCGCTTTCTGTCCGTGCTAATGATCTCAAGCCTGGCGGGGCGAGTGGTGGTTGGCTACGTGGCGGATCGGTTTTCCAAGAAGAACATTATGGCTCTTTTCTATTCGTTGATCGGAGCGTCGGTACTGTTGCTAGGTGTTACTCACGGAGCTGTTGCCCTCTGGATCTTTACCATCGTTTTCGGCTTCTCAATGGGGGCCGACTACATGCTTATTCCGCTGGTGGTCGCGGAATGCTTTGGGATCCCGTCCTTAGGCAAACTTCTGGCCCTCATCATCATGGGATACTCTCTTGGCCAATGGGGCGCCCCGTGGATGGTGGGAAAAATCTTTGACGCTCAGCATAGTTATGACGTGGCTTGGAGGATCATTGGGCTGGCCGCATTGACCGGAGCCGCCACCGTTTACGCTGTGTCCACTCTTTCACCGAGAGCCCGGCACTCTACGACCGTATAAGCCTGCCGCGATGTTGCACCCCGCGATCCGTGCACATCTTCTCATCGTCACTTGAAACGCCACGCGCGTACTTCAAAATGAGAGCTTCAGCGCAACTTGCCCAATTCGAGCATCGCGGGCGCTGGAAATTACGCCAAATCCTGTGCCTGAATCGATCGAGCCATCCGGATTCTCGAATTGCGTGTGGTTGAAGAGGTTGAAAAACTCAGCCCGAAATTCGAGATCCATTGTTTCCCGAATTTTGGTGTTCTTGTGAAGTGCGATGTCCCAATTGTTGATTCCGGGACCATGGAAAAATCGGCGATTGGTATTTCCTATGCTTCCCAACGATTCAGGAAAGAACGGCGTCAGCGGGACACCGTTGTCGTCGAATGTCGCCTCGAACCAGCGATTCCCCGGCTTGCGCGGATCGAGGAAGTGTAGTTTTTTGCCTGTGTAGTTCGGCAGATCAGCTCCTGAGCAACCGCAAAGTGAGGCATCATCACCTTCCCTCAATGTGACAGGAAGACCCGTCGTGAAACGTGTAATTCCGGAAACAGCCCATCCTGACAACGCAGCGCGGGCAAATCCAGTCAGTGACTTTGGTGATGGCAGATCATAGCTGTAACTGATTACGAAGTTGTGCGTCAGGTCGAACGCGGAGAGCGATCGGCTTCGTCGGGGATCATAAGGATTGACATTGTCGAAAAAGCCGGATGAATTGTCGAAAGATTTTGACCACGTGTAGGCTGCCAGAAACCGCAACGAGCCCAGCTTCTTTTCCAAGCTCACTTGCAGGGAGTCGTAATGGGAATTGGCAATAGTGGCCTCATAGTCGTTCGAGGCGAAATCCAGCAAGCCATTCGCGAGTTCGCGGCCTGATGTCACGGAAAAGGGCCGTGTGCCATTCACAGTTTGTCCGTTGGTGAGGTGGTAGATCGAGTCCTCCCCAAACGGACCGCATTGTTCGTTCGGAGGCAGAAACTCGTTTGCATTAAGACATGTCGCAGGGTTGCCCGGGTTGAATTCAATTCTAGTAAGCAGGTGACGGCCGCGGGTTCCCACATATCCCACGGACAGAATCGCACTCCGCCATAACTCTCGTTGAATCGTAAGGTTGAAGTGATACGAATACGGGAGCTTATTGTCCAGTTTGTACGTCGGCGAGCCACTGACCGGCATGTAAACTGGCCAGATTCCGGTTGCGCCCGGCTTGGGAATTGTAAACGGGAACCTGTTCCCAACCGGATCCGGAGGATCGATACGTCTTTTATACGGTTCTTCAAGGTACACCGGCACTGGACTGACCCAGAACAATCCGAACGGTGCATCACCTACTTCGTTGAACAAAGTGAGGTCCTCAATGGCGGTGTAAAAGATGCCGCTACTTAAGCGAATGCTAGTCTTTCCTGGACCTCCGAATAGTTTCCCAGCAAAACCATTCGTCGTGCTCGGCGAATAGGCCAGCCCAAACCGCGGAGCAAAGCGATCATACTGAGTCGGCGCCAATGTCTTTGGAACACCGGGATCACCGGGGAACACGAAGCCTTCGGGCGCATCCGGATAGATCTTTGACTGGACGCCCGGAACGAAGGTTTGGATTCTGTTTTGAGTATCATAAAAGGGCTGGCTCGTGTCCCATCGCAAGCCGTAGTTCAGGGTCAGGTCAGGGCTAACCTTGTATGTGTCCTGCGCATACAGTCCAAAATACTTGGTACGGGAATCGAGCACTTGTGCACTGGTCTGATTGAAAAGGTCTGGTGCTCCCAACAGGAAATCGGCGAAATCGTTTCCTGTCTCTGAACCGGAGAACGTAAACCATCCATTCGAGGTGTAGGTATTCCGCTCGTTCACCTGGATATATCGAATATCGGCGCCGAACTTCAGGGTGTGCTTTCCAAGGATTTTCGAAAAGTTATCGGCGATCTGGTAGGTGTTGTTGTATTGCCCGGTGGTGCCGTCTGGTAAGCCGAATGCGGTTCCCATCTGGTCAAATCCGATGGGTGCCACTCCCTCGTAGGCGTGGTTGGTGGGAATGACGCCGAGCCCTCCCTCGACGTAGCCGAAGTCGGTTATTTTGCCTAAACCGCCGACCGGCTTGTTTTTCAAGAAAGCGAAGCGCGTGTAACTGGCGCGGGCTTCATTGACAGCAGTCGACCCAAAAATTGTGGTGTGATTCAAGACAAATTGTTGAGCCCGCGAAACCGTAGTTGCGGGAAAGCCGGGCACATTGGAGGTGAACGCCGGATAAGGATCCAGGAAGTTTGCATCGTCGAGGTGGTAGTAGAACGACCAGTTGCCGAGACGATTGAAATCCACTTTGACCCCGAATTTATCGTCGCGGAGCACGGAGTTTTGTGCGGCTGTCGTGAAGAAGGGATGGCCGGTTTCAGAGTCCTGTCCTGTGGGTAAGGGCAGAAACTTTAATGTAGCGACAGCCACTGGAGACCAACCGTTCTGTGGGATCACCGGACCCGCAGCTCCCGGAAATACACAGCCCGTCGAGGGATCGGTGGTATTGCAACCCTGAAACCAGTATGGCTCGCCCGGGTTGACTTGGTACTGCAGACGATTCGTCAGAGTTGCCGCGAAGTTGGTTTCGCTGTTGTCGCCGCGCACGACCGTTGGATTTCCATCGGAGTCAAGGAAGGGTTGATAATGGGTGCTGCCCAAGTCCGAAAAATCCCCAGTACGCTCGAGTTCGGAAGGTACGTCTTGCCGTTGCGAAACTCCGCGCACTTGGCGCGTGCCCTCGTAGTCGCCAAAGATGAACAGCTTATTCCGGATGATGGGAGTGCCAATCGTGCCGCCGAACTGATTGCGCTTCAGCGCGCCTCGCTCCGGATCGAAATAGTTCCGGGCATCGAGCTTGTCGTTCCTGAGGAATTCATAGATCGAGCCGTGGACGGTGTTGGTGCCAGACTTCGTCACCGTGTTCACAATGCCACCCGAGAAACGTCCATACTCGGCATTGAACGTATTTGTGAGCAAACGGAATTCCTGAATCGAGTCGAGCGATGGCACGATGGACGCGCCGTTGTCTACACTCTCCTCAACGTCGCCACCATTGACGAGGAACGAGTTCGCCGATTCTCGCTGCCCGTTTACTGAGACATTTCCAGAATTTCCGTTCCCGGATGGATGTCGATCGTTGTTCGCGGCATCGGAAGAAATCGGAACCACGCCAGCCTGCAGACCCAGCAGGTCTATGTAGCTGCGCCCATTGAGGGGCAAGCCTTGCATCTTCTTGTCTTCGATCACGTCGCCCAGTTGCGTGTTTGAGGTATCGACCTGGGCAACTTCGGTGGCGACATCCACCTTCTCCATCACTCCCAAGACCGCCAGTTTGAAATCAGCTCGATACTTCTGATTGACCAGGAGCTTGATGCCCTCTTGAGTTGCTTTCTGAAAGCCCGCAGCCTGCACCTCGAGAGAATAGTTATCTCCGATCGGCACACTCAGAAATTCGAAGCTGCCAGACGAGTCGCTGCGCGCATGGCGAACCAGTCCCGTATCCTTATTCGTTAGGGTCAGCGTCGCATTGGCAATTGTGGCGCCGGTTGGGTCGACCACCGTGCCCAGGACACCTGCAGTCACTTCCGCTTGCAGAACTTGGTGACAAAGGACCAGCAGGAGAACAACGCAAAGAACATTCTTCACTGAGGGCGAGCTCACAAAGCACCTCCCCACGCGGCGTTTGAAAGCAAAGGCTTGATTGGGAAGCATTTAAGCAGAAGTCAAGACGAAGTCAAGCTATAATCGCCGCGCACTAACTACAATTGCGAAAATCCGCGTCAATTAAGGCCTTTGTGGCACCTGGAGTCTTTCACAGGATGAAAATGTGGGGCAGCCGACGATCTGATCTTCATGTGACCGTGGGTTGCGCCGCCGCTTGTTGGGTGATCGTTGGGATCATCTCGACGGCCGCTGGGTTGCCGGCAGATGCGACGCGCTCCTCATGCAACGATTCGGCCGTGCGTACTTATCTGCTCAGCGCTCAAAAGGCTCTCGCTGCGGGAGACCCGGCTGCGGCGAAAGAACAATTGAACATGGCGCTGCGGTCAGATCCAAAATGCGCAAAGGCGTATCTCTTGCTCGGACTGATCGAGTTTCAGGGTGGTCACGCGGCACGCTCGATCGAGTTTTATAAGAAGGGACTTGCGCTCCAGCCAACCTCGTATTCGGGTCACTACAATCTGGCTCTCGCCTATCTTCGAGAGCAGCGTCGGCAGGACGGTAAAGCAGAACTGGAACGGGCTATCAAGTTGGATCCGCGCCAGCCTGATGCGTTTTATGACCTCGGGGTGGTTCTCCTGGAGCTGGGCGATCCAACTGCGGCGCTGCCAAATCTCGTGCGCGCTAAGGCCTTGAATCCGCGGAGGCCAGATGTGTCTTTTAACATCATCCGCGCAAACCTTGAAGCAGGAAGGATCGCGGATGCTCGAACAGAGGCCCAGGCTGCAGTTGGGCAATTCGATAGTGACTTTCAATGGAGCGCCGCCGTCGGCCAACTCTTCTTCAAGAATGGGCAGCCGCGGGACGCAGCGATCTACCTGCTTAAAGCCCAGACCATTCGTCCAGATCCCGAAGTGCGCCGACAACTCGCCCTGGCCTACCTTGGAACGGGAGACCCTAAGTCCGTGTTGGATCTGATCCATGAGCCGAAGAGTGCTGACGATCACTATGTTCGCGCCAGCGCCTACTACATGAATCATGACTACGCTGAGGCTGATCGTGAATTGGAGCAAGCGCTCTCCCTCGATCCGAAGGATCCGCAAGCGCTGCTTCTGCGTGTCCGCCTGTTGCAACGCGCGGGGAAGCAGAACGAAGCTCTTCACCTTGCAGTGAGGGCCGCTGAACTCTCTCCGAAATGGGATGAACCGCATTATCTCGCTGGAGTCAGCCTTTTTTACATTCGACGTTACGATGAAGCAAGCGAGCACCTGGCGCGAGCGATCGAACTCAATCCAAAATCTGCAAGAGCACTCTTTCTGCAGGGTATTGCCCTCGCCAGCCAAGGCAGGGTCGCTGCGGCGGAGCAATCATTGCGCCAAGCCGTCACCCTAGAGCCGCAGAACGCGCGCTTTCACTGTCACCTTGGGATCCTGCTGATGCGCAAAAATGATTACGTCGAGGCTGAGCGTTTATTCAGAAACGCGGTTGCGCTTTCTCCACAATACGGATTGTCCCACTACGAACTTGGCAAAATTCTCCTTCGGTCCAATCAATTAAGCGGCGCCGCGGATGAGTTCCGGGAAGCCTTGAAGCGCGACCCGAGTCTCGGATCCGCCTACTATCAATTGTCGCGTGTGTACGCGCGGCTCGGAGATACGGAGAACTCACAGCGTGCTCTTTCCGAATTCCAGAGGCTATATCGAGAACAGACAAACGAGGCCACTGAACTCGAGGCAGATGCGCAAAAGGAAACCGATGCGCCCAACACACCTTGAGCGAGCGGAAAATTTGCCAATCGTGCATAACATCTCCATGCCCATAAGTCGGTGGTCTTCGCTGCAATGGTTTGTGGGTGTGTTGATGCTCCTGGGATCTTCACTCCAATCTGGATTCGGCGAAGCAACGTCGCCTCGGACCTGCGAGATTCACCCCACCACATTGGAGGGGTGGTCTGGAGAAGAGATTTCCAATGAATGGGTACGGCTCGCGATCGTTAAGGAGTTGGGCGGCGACTCATGCAGGTGAGCTTTGCCGGGCATCCATATCTTTTCGTCAATTCCAAATATCGTGGGAAGTACATTCCTCCCTCCGAAGCGAAGGGGCAATGGATCAACTATGGAGGTGACAAGCTGTGGCCGCTTCCGGAGGGTCAAGGCCCTGGTGAGTGGCCGGGACCAATTTCGGATCCCCTCGACGATGGCGTATATGAGCTAAAGATAATCT